>Ga0182742_1000290_pt1 | contig 87890 bp, 75 predicted proteins | sample eDN5th37CBELigMG_FD_128880 | JGI IMG/M metagenome (GOLD analysis project Ga0182742, IMG submission 128880) | Enriched Miracle-Growth compost microbial communities from Emeryville, California, USA - eDNA 5th pass 37_C BE-Lig MG (version 2)... ...
CTTCTCGCCGACGAACATCTCGCTCGCCTTCTTGTCGCCCTTGAACTGCCACAGCACCCAGTTCGACGCGACGTTCGCGAATTCCCCGCCGCCCGCGTGATACGCGGTGGCCGTATGGCCGGCACCGTGCCGGGCGCCATAGAAGGCGGGCAGGGTGTCGATGGCGTCGTACGTCTGTTTGGCCGCCGCCATCATGAAGTCGCGCTCGTGCCCGTTGATAAGGAGCACGGGGCCGTGCAGCTTCTTGAGCGCATCCATGGTCGGGAAGGCGGAGCTCGGCGGCGGAGCGCCCGCCTGCAATCCCGAGTTGAACACGCCGATGGTTCCCACACGCGGATCGGCGCCGAGCGTGATGGAGAGGGCACCCCCGCACGACTGGCCCATCACCGCGACCTTCTTCGTTTCGATCTTGCCGTTCAGTGGCGAGCCGGCGCGCTGGTTTTCCTTCTCGGCCCAATCGATGGCGGCACGCAGGTTTTCGGCCGTCGCGCGCGGGGCGCCGCCCGGCGGAGGTCCACCGGCCTGCGCAGCCGCGGCATTCTGGGGCGCGCCGGATCGAGGTGAGGCCGCCGTCGCGATGACGAGGAAACCGTGCGAAGCGATGGTCGTGAGGAAGCCGTCGTATCGGGGATTGTCGATCGCGCACCCGCCGTTACCCCACACCACGACCGGCAGGGTGTCCTGCTTCGGGAAGCGATCGAGGTTCGCCGGCCGGAATGTCTTGAGTCCCGAAGTGCCGAACGCCGGCTCCGCGGTCACCTGATAGCGGCCCGGTTGCGCCTTCGGGGCGCCTTCTTCGGGAAGGGCGGACGCGATCATTTCAGGAGTGATGCCGGCGGGCTGTGCCAGGCACATCCCGCTGAAGCCAAGCAAGGAAATCGCGGCAAAAGCCAAAGACGTGCGCATCGACGGAGCCCCCCTGATCACCGATCGGCGCGGCATCGTGGCCGCAAGTGCCGGGGCAAGTCCAAGCCGGCCCGCGCGCGTCACTGCCTGGCGAACGCGAAGAGGCTCCCGAATTCGTTAGCTTGATAGGCATCGAGGGCATATCGCCACTGTAGCGTCGTCGCCACGTCCGGCGAGACACCGTCTGGCGCCGACCGTGATTTCGAGCGGGCGATGGGCCGCCGCAACGGCACGCAACTGCTGGAAATAGCCCGCGGGCTCGACTTCGGTACGTTGCATGTTCAACCAGCGAACGTTGCTTGTTCAACCTTCGGCCGATGTCATCGAATTGCGACGTGGCTTCATTGCAAATGCGAAAAGCGTGTGTTGGTATCTACGCGTCAGCGACCCACAAGAGCAGAAAGGGCGCTGAAGGGGGGAATCCGACTTCTCTTGTGTGGCAGTTGCCATGGCGGGCGGCTGGGGTGCGCTTGTCGTCTTTCATTCGCGCCCGCTCACACGGGCAGTGGATTTTTTCTCGGCACGAGGCCGAACCTCCCTTCGGTGAACTTCCCGCGCGAGTGGGCCGCACTCGTTGCTCATTTCCGTATTGGGGGGTTCATGATCCGTAAGTCTTTCCCACAGGTATCGGTGGCCGCGGCCGTCGCCGCGATACTGAGTGGCGTGGCCGTGACCGGCTACTCGCCCGTTTCGATGGCCCAGGAAGCATCCGGCGCGGAGTCCGAGCTTTCCGAGGTCACAGTCACCGGTTCGCGCATCCAGCGCCGGGACCTCGTTTCGAACAGCCCGCTCGTCACCGTCGATACCGAAGTGCTGGAGAGCAGGACCGGTCTCAACGTCGAGAGCTACCTGAACCAGCTGCCCGCGTTCAACCCGGCCGCCTCTCCGACCACGACCCAGCAGGACGTGCAGATCAGCGCCGTGAACTCGGTCGGCGTCTCCACGATCTCGCTGCGCGGCTTCGGCCCGAACCGCAGCCTCGTGCTGATCGACGGCCATCGTCCGACGCCGATCAACGCGCTCATGGTGTCGGACATCAACGGCATTCCGTCGGCGCTCATCAAGCGCGTCGAGATCATCTCCGGCGGCGCTTCGGCCGTGTACGGTGCCGACGCCATCGGCGGTGTCACGAACTTCATCCTGCGTGACGACTTCCAGGGTCTCGAAGCCGACGTGCAGCGCGGCTTCCTCGAGGCGGGCGACGGCGGTGAAACCCGCGCGTACGCACTCCTCGGCACGGCGCTTGGCGAGGGCCGCGGTAACGCGACCATCGGCATCGAGTACTACGATCGCCAGGAAGCCCTGCGCAAGAACCGCGATTTCTACCGCGATGCCTGGGCGAACCCGAATGTCGCCACCGCGGACCTCTTCCTGTTCGGCTACAACGGCTACAACACCGGCAGCCAGATGCCGAACGCCGCTGCGCTGAGGGCGATTTTCCCCGAGCGCTTCGCCGAAACCCCGAATCGCAACGTCTTCGCGCCCGGCCTCAACCAGGGTCTGAGGTTCAATCACGACGGAACGCTGTTCACCACTGCCGGTGACTGGCGTACTTCCGGATACAAGGGACCCGTGGACGGTGCGGAGTACGCAATTCAGAACGCGTACGACACCACTTCCACGACGCGCGGCGTCCCCATCGAGACGTTGAAGTGGAACAACCTGGACGGCTACGTCAGTGCGCCCCAGGAGAGGTATTCGATCTTCGGTTCCGGCAAGTGGAACTTCACCGACGACCTCACCTTCTTCGCGCGCGGAACCTACGCGGAAAGCAAGACCAGCACGAGGCTGATCCCGACGAATGCGAGCCTGGGTTGGGAGGCCACGGTCCCGTACAACCCGGTCATCGACAGCCCGGTCGATCCCACCATCGACTACCGGATCGAGGCGAACGCCGCGGCGGCTCTCGCGGGCGCCTTCGTCAATCCGAACTTCCGGCCGACCGGAACGGCCGGCGCTTCGCACCCGGTTCCCCTCGAGCTGGCGATTCTGCTGAACAGCCGCTTCGCGCCGCTCACGGCCCAGGAAGTTGCCGCCGGCAACTCCTCGGTCGCCCGCAGCTGGATCGCGGAGACGTACCCGGACGGAAGCTTCCCGCAGCGTTCCACCGAGAACACGAACAACCAGTGGCAGATCGAGACGGGCCTGCGCTTCAACCTTCCGGTGAAGGACTGGAGCGGCGAGCTGTACTTCTCGCACGGCCAGTCGAGCACGTACAACCTCGCGTACGGCAACAACTCGCTGGAGCGCTGGCGTGCCCTCGTCGCCGCGCCGGACTACGCGCGTAACGCCCGCATCTTCGGTAACGAGGACGGCGCTCGCCCGAACTTCGGTACGGTGCCCGCGACCTGCACCAGCGGCTTCTACGACACGCTGTTCCACGCTGACGCGATTCCGTCCGAGGACTGCCGGTTCGCCGCCACGGCGATCCTGCAGACCCGCACGCAGAACCAGCAGGAGATCGCGGAGCTGAACGTGCAGGGTGGCCTCTTCAACCTGCCGGCCGGCGAAGTGCGCGGCGCGGTGGGTCTGCAGTGGCGCGAGAACTCGGCGCAGTTCATCCCGGACATCCTGCAGTCGACCGCGTCGTTCAACGACCAGGTCATCGGTGTGTACCCGACCGGTTACCTCGATGCCTCGCTGAACGTGAAGGACTACTACGCCGAGTTGCTGGTGCCCGTGATCAGCGACGTGCCGTTCCTCAAGAAGGTCGAGCTCGAGCTCGGTGGCCGCCAGTCCGATTACTCGGTGACGGACAGCACGTTCACCTACAAGATCAACGGCAACATCGAGGTCAACGACTGGATCCGCTTCCGCGGCGGCTTCAACAAGGCCACGCGCGCGCCGAACCTCGGCGAGCTGTTCCTGAACCTGCAGGAGCTGTTCACGGGTGACGGCCGGTTCGGCGATCCCTGCGGTGTGCGTTCCAACTCGCCGTTCGGCGCGGGCGGCACGGGTGACGACCCGAACCCGCAGCTCATCAACGTTCCTGAGGTCATTGCGGGTGGTCAGACGGCTGCCGGCGCCCAAAGCACCAGGCTGATCTGCGAAGCCCAGATGACTGCCGAGGCAGTCCAGCAGTTCTACTACACGAACAACGCGCCCGGCGCGGCTGGTGGCGTGTTCAACTGGGTGTTCCAGGAAGGCAACCGTAACCTCGACTCGGAGAAGGCGGATACCTGGACGGCCGGCTTCGTCTTCACGTCTCGTGCGGAAAACCCGTGGCTCGGTGGCATCACGGCCGCCGTCGACTGGTGGAAGATCGACATCGAGGACGCCATCCAGCTGTACTCGATCGACTACGCCCGTTACCTCTGCTACGGCACGAACATCGTGAGCACTCCGGAGCAGGCGGCGGCGCAGGCAGCGACCGAGGCGTGCCGGAACGTGCCTCGCGATGCCCTGAGCGGCGGTTCGCAGACCATGCTGCTCAAGTACGACAACCAGGCCACGATCGCGACCGCGGGTATCGACGTCCAGTTCAACTGGGGCGCCACGATCGCGGATCTGGGCTTCGGCAGCGTGCCGGGTCGCGTGGGCTTCAACGTCCAGGCCTCCTGGCTGGACTACTACAAGACCAAGCAGTCGCCGCAGCCGTTCGACGCCGAGATCGACTGGAAGGGATCCCTGGGTCCGACCCTCACGGGCACGAACCCGGGTGCGTATAGCTACCGCCTGAACACGGCGCTCAACTACACGCTGCCGACCATGGGCTTCAGCCTGCGCTGGAGGCACCTGCCTTCGGTTGTGGCGGCTGCCGTGGCGCAGGAGCGCTCCATCGTCGAGAACAACCGGCGCGTCGCGGCCGGCGGCGAAGGGGTCATCCTGAGCTACACGCCTGGTACCCAGTACGCGGCGAAGCGCTACGACCTGGTGGACCTGTCGGGCTACTGGAACGTCAACGACTCGCTGACGGTTCGTCTCGGTATCGACAACGTGTTCGACAAGGAGCCCAGCATCACCACGGGTTCGAACGGTTACCCGGCTGGCACGGACCTGAACGCCGTGTGCGGCGGGGCCCCGGGCTGCGTGGCGCCGTTCAACTTCAGCGTGCCGACGATCACGGGTGCTCTCACGAACGGAGGTTTCTACGACGTGCTCGGTCGTCGCTACTTCCTGGGACTGAAAGCGACCTTCTGATCCAGGACGGTTCGAAGAAACGCGTGTAAAACGAAGCGGCGGGCCCTCGGGTCCGCCGCTTTCGTTTTTGTGGGTCCTCGTGGGTCCTTTGACGGGAGCGTCGCTGCGGTCCGGAGAAAAGCCCGGAACAGGGAAGTGCGTCGTGACATCCAATGCGTGGGGGATTTCCGGCCGATGTTGCGGCAATCGCCACGAGCCGCACCCCGAGATGGGAGCAGGTGATGAAGGGCCCCGCAGTTTTGTCGAGCGTCGACGAGCGCACCAGCGCTCAGCGGATCGCAGAGGGCGACACCGTCGAGTTCACGCGTCTCATGCGTCAGCACAATCGGCGCCTTTACCGTCTCGCGCGAACCGTGCTTCGCGATGACGCGGAAGCCGAAGACGCGCTTCAGGACGCCTATCTCACGGCATACCGCACGATTGGCCAGTTCCGTGGAGATGCTGCCCTTTCGACCTGGCTCTCAAGGCTGCTGCTGAACGAATGTCTCGGCCGCCTGCGACGAGAGACGCGCCGTCAGAAGGTGGTACCCATCGTGAGATCCGACGACAGCGAGCTGGGCGCCGCGCCCGAAGAAGAATCGGAGCGACCGGACCGGATCCTTGCCCGCAGACAGATCCGCGCGCTCATCGAGAGCAAGCTGGACGAGCTGCCGGAGACCTTCCGGCTCGTTTTCGTCATGCGCTCGGTCGAAGACCTGAGTGTCGAGGAGACCGCGCAGACGCTTGAGATTCCGGAAGCCACCGTCCGCAGCCGCTATTTCAGGGCGAAAGCGATGTTGCGCGAGGCGTTGGCCCGGCACATCGATATCGCCGAGCGCGACGTGTTCGAGTTCGGCGGCGAACGATGCGACCGCATCGTCGATCGAGTGCTCGCGCGCCTGTCGGCGCAGCAAACCCCCAAAGGAGGTTGATATGAGACGCACGATCGTCTCCGGCGCGCTCAGCGCGCTGGCTCTCCTCATTTTCACCGACTCCCATGCAGCCGACCCGCGCGTGACGCGGAGCGATCTCGCCGCCGACATGCACGCCGTGAAGCAGTTTCGCGAGGGCCGCGACGCGTTCCGTTACGCGACTTTCGGAGACGAAGCGTTCTGGGGTGACACCCTTCGGCTGCATGAAGCGGTCGCCGGCGAGGCCAACGGGGGAGTGGGGCCCGGCCTGAGTCCGAAGACGGCGCTCGAGCTCGGATTGAAGGTCGATCTGGATGCGCTACCGCGTGCGACGGTGGACGCGCTTCGTCGGGGGAAGGTGAACCTCGAAGATCCCGCGGTGACGCTGAGTTTGCTGAAGGCGAACGCGGTCGTCGGCCTCACGGGATTCTTCGACAAGGAAGGCCGTCGACTCGTCTCAATCGGCATTCAGTGCGCGCTCTGCCATTCGGTGGTGGACAACGCGCTCGCGCCCGGCGTCGGCCATCGTCTGGATGGCTGGGCGAATCGGGATCTCAATGTCGGCGCGATCGTCTCGCTCGCGCCTCGCCTGGAGCCGGTCGCGCAGCTGCTGGGCGTGAGCGTGGACACGGTGAAGCAAGTGCTCGCCGCCTGGGGGCCGGGCCGGTTCGACGCCGAGTTGTTCCTCGATGGCAAGGGCTTCCGCCCGGATGGAAAGACCGCGGCGACTCTCATTCCGCCCGCGTTCGGTCTTGCCGGAGTGAATCTGCACACATGGACCGGCTGGGGCGGCATCTCGCACTGGAATGCGTTCGTCGCAAATCTCGAGATGCACGGGAAGGGCACGTTCTTCGATCCGCGTCTCGACGACGCGGAGCGCTTCCCGGTCGCCGCACGGGAGCGGTTCGGGCACGTGCGGTCCGAGGAGGATCAGATCACGCCGCTTCTCGGCGTCCTGCAGATCTATCAGCTGGCGATCCCCGCGCCGTCGCCACCGCGCGGAAGCTTCGATCGCGCGGCCGCGAAGCGGGGCGAAACGCTGTTCAACGACAAGGCGCAGTGCGCGACTTGCCATGTTCCGCCGCTCTTCACCGAACCCGGCTGGAACATGCATACGGCGGAGGAGATCGGCGTCGACGATTTCCAGGCCAATCGCGCGCCAGACGAGCGCTATCGAACGGCGCCTCTTCGCGGCTTGTGGACGCACACGCGCGGCGGTTTCTATCACGATGGCCGTTTCGCGACGCTGGGCGATGTGATCGGCCACTACAACCGCACGTTCGGGCTCGGACTCAGCGAAGGCGAGCGCTCGGATCTCGAACAGTACCTGCGATCGCTCTGAAGGGACCGGGGTCCGGAAGCGAGTGTGCTTCCGGGCCCACCGTTCCGCTGGCCCCGTGTTCACAACCGTGCTTTCGGTACGCGACGACGCCTGGGCCTCGTCACTGCGCCCGCCGCTTCCGGCTGCTCGGGGTCGCACGAGTTTCCCGGCCGCAAGAAACATCAAGCACGTTCGGCGCCCCGGACCTATCATCCCCGGCCGATGCGCAATGCGGACCTTCTCAACGTCCTGAAGCACATGGGGCGCCACTACGACTCGGGCATCGCGCTCGGGGAGCTGGCGCGGCGGACGGGCTGGTCCCGCTTTCATCTCCACAGGGAATTTCACAGAAGAACGGGCGAGACCCCCAGAAGATACGTCGAGCGCATCCGCCTGGAGCTCGCGGCCGCGAAGCTCGTGGCTTCCCGCGAACCTGTCTCGCAACTCGCGTTCGGGGTGGGATTCAGCAATCACGAGGTCTTCACCCGCGCGTTTCGCCGACACTTCGGTTGCTCGCCGGCTCGATACAGAGCCGTCACGCGCGCGCAGCCCTGGCACGACGCTCGTCAGGAACGCGTCGCCCTGACTCGCGCGATCTCGCCGTGCGTTCGGCTCTTTCGCATGTCACTCGATCCGGATCCAAGGAAAACCACAATGCCCACGTTGTCCATCGTTCGTCAGGAGCGCCCCGAGCAGCCCATCCTCTACATCGAGCGTCGGGTCGCGCAGAACGAATTGCAGCCGATGCTCGCGGAGTGCTTCGGAAAGCTGTTCGGCCACGGACATCAGTCGGGTTTGCCGATCGCCGGCTGGCCGATTGCGCGTTACCTCTCGACGGGACCTGGCTTGTGGACCGTGCAAGCTGCCATGCCTGTTACGACGCCTGTGACCGGTGAGGGGGAGATGCAGGCAGGCACCTTGCCGGGCGGCCCGCTGGCGCTGGCAGTGCATGCAGGACCTTACGGGCAGCTCTCGGAAACGTACGCCGCGATGGAGAAGTGGATCGAGACGAACGGATTCCAGATTGCCGGCGCGCCATGGGAATCGTACGTCACCGACCCCGGCCAGCTCCCCGACCCGGCGGACTGGCGGACCGAGGTCTTCTGGCCCTTGGCGAAGTGAGGCGCGGCTCTCGAACCGAGGGCCGCTCTCGAAGTGAGGGCCGCTGTCGGAAGTGTTACGTCCGGCGCGGCCCCGGATCCGGAAGCTCAGGTTCCGCCTTTCCGCTTGGCCACGGGCCCGAAGTCCGGCGGCGCGAACCGGTGATGAGTCGCGGATTCGTACGCTGAGCCGATCTTCAGCAGCACCGGCTCGTCGCCCTGGTTCGCGAAGAACGTGATCGAGATCGGCATCGGCTTGCGCAACTTGCTCTTCTTCACGTCTGGCGGAAGAACGGACACGTAGTCCGTCTTGTCCTCGTTGAGGGCGTACACGGGCTCGTAGACCACGTCCGTCGCGCCCGCCGGCACGGCGATGCGCGGGATCTGGAAGAACGGCGTGATCCCTTCGTGACTGATGGGGCCCACGTTCGGTCCCTGGATCTTCGGCGTCGGGACTGTGTTTTCGGCGTGCACGAAGGCATCGATGCGGTTCTCCAGCATCACGCGCGCCAACGCCATGCGCGCGATCTGGCTTTTCGCGAGCCGCTCGGACTTGCCGGCCGAAAAGTGATCCGTAAAGAGCACCCAGTTCCGCGCGCCCGCATCCGACGCGCTCTGGCGGAACTTCGCGTTATCGACCCACGCTTTCCAGTTTGTGATACGGCTGTCGCCGCGCGCGATGAGGTAGCGCTCGAGGTCGAACACCGTATCGGCGCACATGTTGTTGCCGCAAGGCGTGGGAGCGAAGCTCGCGAAGTTCGTGATGTCGACCTTGCTGGTGAGCGGCGCCTGCCGGTTGCTGAGCTTCATCAGGTAGTCGTACGAAGTGACGTCGTAGCCCGGAACGTCGAAGTACGGTTTCCCGTCCTTGTCCTTGCGCGTGAAGATCTCCGGCATGAAACGCGGAAGGAGCTCGGATAGCGCATCGGCGAAGGTGTACGTGATGTTGGGGACCGTCGGATCGTCGGGATACTTCGGCGTCGTGGTTTCGACGATTTCCGCCCCGAGCTGGTCGCGCAGGACTTTCTTGATCTCCGCGTCGATCCGGTCGCTGATCGCTTCGTGGTTCTTGTTCGGCTTCGCCATGTGCTCGCGAAGGATCGCGATGCGCATGCCTTTCAGCGGCTTCGCATTCACCGCATCGTCGCCGACCAGGTAGCTCGCGTAAGGCTGTTCCGGAATGAGGGCACGGGGCAGGGCGGTGAACGGATCCCGCTTGTCGTGGTAGCCGTACACGGGGTCCTTCAGCGCATCGAGCACCTTGGCGGCGTCCACCAGCGTGCGGGCGTGAATGCCGGCTCGATCCTGGAACCACTGGTTTCCGATGCCGCCGCTGTCCGGAATGATGCCCTTCGTCGTGAGGATGAGCGCGGTCCCGTTGCGCGAGGCCGGGCCCTGGCAGGAGGCGGCGGACTGCTCGCAGATGCCGATCATCGCGAGATTGCCGCCCACCGCGGCGCCCGAACCGCCGCTGGAGCCGCGCACGACGCGCTCCGTGTCGTACGGATTGCAGGGCTGGCCGGCCCAACCGCTGATCTGCTGTCCGCCCGCGGGCCAGTTCTTTGCCGGTTTGTTGGGGCCGCCCGGATTGCCCGGACCCGCGTTGAACTCGTGGGCGACGGTCTTCGCGTAGATGATCGCGCCCTTGGCGCGGAGCTGCGCGACGACGGTTGAGTCGAACGGCGGGACGTCCATCGCGAAGTTGACGTCGTTGTTCGACGTCGTGCGCATGTCCTTCGTGTCGTACGGGTCCTTGAAAGACGCGATAACGCAGTACATCGGCAGCTTCGCGAGATCCGGGTTGCGGCCGTACTGCGCATCGAGCTCCGCCGCGCGCTCCAGCGCATCGGGCTGCTGGCGGAATTTCTCGCAGACCTCCGGCGCGCCGGCGGGCAGGGGGCCCGTGGACGGGTGCGCGTCGTACTTCCCTTTGCACGTCACGGATCGCTCGCCGCGGATGTTCAGCGTTTCGATGGCATTGATCTGGCCGGCATCGGGGATGCCGACCCGCATTCCCTGCTGCTGCCACACGGTGGGATCGGACACGCTGCGTTCCATTCGGCCGAACTCGAGCGGCAGGCCCTGGTACTTGTCGAGGTCGGGGAAGATCGTGGAGGCCTTTACCGTTTTCGTCGGGAAAGTGAGGGCTTTTCCGGCGCGGATGTAGCCCTTCACGGGGCTGACGCGTGCGCCATCCGCCGTGACGAGGGCCGTGCAAACGCCGTTGTACGCTTTCGCTCGCTCCAGATAGGCCTCAACGACTCCCTTGCAGGTGATCTCGCCGGACTTGATCGCGTTGTGCACGCCCTCGATCGTCGCCTCCTCGATTTCGAAGGCGGCTGCGGGCTGGATGCTGGCCGCGAGGGCGAGGATGCACGACACCGAAAAACTGAGCTGCGTCTTCACAAGTGGCCTTTCTGCGAGGCGTGTACTGAGGGGATAAGACGCGCGTGCTCACGGGCACCCTCCGTGGCCTGGCAGAAAAAACACGTGAGCTGTCCGGTGCGCAGTGATGAGCCGGACGTCGCTTCAGCCGTGATTCGTCACTTTCACGGTGACTCGCCGCTCGCTCGTTCCGCTTCCTGCTGCTGATTGCGTCGCTCGCCGCGCACGTTCATCACCGCGAGGCAGACCTGAAGGACCAGCAGCGCGTACGCACGGTCGTGCAAGGCCCAGATCACCCACAGCAGGTTGCTGAGAAGAAAAAGCCAGAAGCCCCTGCGGCGCCGCTCAGGCGCGCGCGAGCCCACGAACCAGGCCGCCGCGACGGTGACGACCATCGCCGGCCATTGAAGCGCATCGAGCCAATCGGGAGACATGCAAAACCCACGTGTTCCGGAACCGCTCATCAGGAACTGACGTGCGCTCGCGGGGTTCCTTGCAGGGCGGGCGGGGCTTTCGGGCACAATCGGCGCGGATGGACAATCTCACGCATTCCCTCATCGGGTTCGTCGCCGGCGATGCCATAGCGCGGTCCACGGCGGACGTGCCGGGCGGGCTTTCAGCTGCCACACGACGGTCGTATTTCGTCACGGTTGCCGCCATCGGCAGCAACATCCCGGATCTGGACCTCCTGCTGACGTACGGCGGCTTCGCCCCCGGCAAGCTCGGATACCTGCTTCATCATCGGGGGCATACGCACACGATCGTCGGATGCGTCGTGCTCGCCTTGCTGCTCTATGGCTGCGCGGAGCTCTGGGCGCGCCTTGCGAAGGACCGGTTTTCACGATCGGATCGCCTGGGGATCCTCGGGATGGCGCTTCTCGGGGCGCTCCTCCATCTCCTCATGGATGGATTGAACAGCTACGGCGTGCATCCGTACTGGCCGTTCGACAACGGGTGGGTCTACGGGGACTCCGTCTTCATCATCGAGCCACTCTACTGGCTGGCGGCGGCGCCGCTGATCTTCACCGTCAGGACGTGGTTCGCGCGGATCGTGCTGTCGCTCGCGGCGCTGGCGGCAGTCGGCATCGGCTTGTACCTGAACCGCGAGCAGCCACTGTGGGTCGCGGGGATCGTGCTCGTCGCGCTGGCCTTGTTGATCGCGGGGAAACGAAGCTCGCCGCGCACCGTCGCTCTCGTGAGCATCAGCGCGATGTTCGCCATCACGGCAGTCCTCGTTGTTGCCGGGCGGGCCACCGCGCGCGAGGTCGCGTCTTTCGCAGCGACGATGTTCCCGAACGACGAAACGATCGATCACGTGCTTACGCCGTTGCCCACTAACCCCTTGTGCTGGGATGTGTTGCTGATCCAGACAGGAGGCGGGCAGTACACGGTCCGGCATGGCGTTGTGGCCATCGCTCCTTCGATCTTGCCGGCGGCTAACTGCCCGAGGCTGGGTCTCGGGGAGCACACGAGCGCGCCGATGACTCCGGTCCCTGCGCCCTCGAGCGCGCGCGTGCAATGGGTTGGCGAGTTCACGATGAGCCAGGCTGCGCTCGCGTCGATCGTCGATGGAAACTGCGAAGCGTCCGAGCTGATGCAGTTCGCTCGCGCGCCGTTCGCGATGGAGCGCGAGCAACGTCATGTGCTCGGCGACCTGCGATTCGACCGTGGGCCGGAGCTGGGTTTTGCGGAGATCGAGCTGTCGGATCCGCCGCCGCAGCGATGCCAGTTCCACGTTCCGTGGATTCCGCCGCGACTTTCGCTGCTGCGAAGTCTTCAGCGCACCGGTGAAGCTCCAGGTAGCTAGCTGAAGCGGCGAATGCGCCGCCGCTCGGGTTTGGTCCATCAGGCGGGTTTTTAGCGATATGCTACGGCGGCCCTCGCCATCCAGGCGGCGGCAATCGAGGCTATGTTTTCAGCAGGCCGCGCACTCGCATCTTACCTGCTGGCCACTGCTGCAATCGTGGCCGCATTGGCGCTCCGCTGGCTCCTCCACCCGCTGCTTGGTTTCGAGCTTCCCGCCATCGAGCTGTACTTCGTGATCGCGCTAGCGGTCTGGTTTGGCGGCTGGCGGGTGGCGCTGTACGCGAGCGTGCTCGGTTACATCGGCTCGTATGTGATGTTCATCCGGAGCGACCCGGGCATGCCCCTGCACCTGCCGGCCATCAAGGGTTTTGCAGGTCTCCTGGTCTACGCCCTGTTCTCGGCGACCATCATCATCGTCGGCCACAAGATGAGGGCCGCTCGCACGCGCGCGGAAGAATCCGCGAATGAGATGGCTGCCCAGCAGAAGCTGCTGGAACGTGAAGTCGCGCAACGTCGGCGGACGGAGCAGGCGCTGCGTGCGAAGGAGACCGAGCTCAAGCTGATCGCCGATCACACTCCGGTGATTCTCAGCCGGTGCACCCGTGACCTTCATTTCGTGTCGATGAACCGCGCCTGCGCGGAGTTTCTGCAGGTATCGCAGGAGGAGGCGGCGGGGCTCTCCTTCGTGGAGGCGGTGGGACGGGAAGCCTATGACGTTCTCGCGCCTTACATCGAGCGTGTACTGGAGGGCAATACGGTCGAGTTCGAAGCCGAAGTTCCGTACATCGTCGCTGGGCGGCGCTTCATGCGTGCCACTTACATGCCCGACATCGACGAACGAGGGGACGTCGTCGGGTGGATTGCTTCGCTGAGCGATATCACGGTGCATAAGAAGGCCGAGGAGACCGTCGCCCAGCGCGAGCGGCTGTTCCGCGCGCTGGTTCTCGCTTCGAGCCAGGTCGTGTGGCACTTCCGCTCGGACGGGACCTCCATGAAGGAGATCGACGAAGCGAGCGCGGCCTGGTGGCGAGAGTTCACGGGCCAGTCCGAGCAGCAGCGTACGGCGAACGGCGGGACGGGATGGCTCGAGGCAGTCCACCCGGAAGATCGCGAGACCGCGATGAAATGCTGGCAGAACGTCGTCAGCGCGGCGCCGGTCAGGTCCCAGTGTCGCGTCCGGCGGCACGACGGCGTGTGGCGCTGGCTCGAGGTCGAGAGCGTGCCCATCGAAGGCGTCACCGACGGTGCCGAGTCCGCTGGCGCAGTGGTCGATATCACCGAGCGCAAGGAGGCGGAGCTGGCGTTACGCGAGAGCGAGCACCGCTTCAGGACGGTGGTGGATGCTTCGATGGTGCCGTTCGCGCTGTTCGGGCCGGTGCGGGACGAGAGCGGAAAGATCGTGGATTTCCGCTGGCAGTACGTGAATGCCGCCACGACGCGGCTGTTGCAGAGAGAGCGGGAAGCGCTGATCGGGCGCGGCGTGGAGGAGGATTTTCCCGGAGCCTGGGAGGTGCCCGGTCTGTTCGAGGGCTACGCCTCCGTCATCGACGAGCAGGTGTCGTTCCATACCGAGCTGCGCTCCACGAAGAGCGGCAAATGGTACCGGATCATCGCTACGCCCCTGGAGGACGCAGCCGCGGTCTGGTTTGCGGATATCACGGAGCGCAAGCGCCAGGAGCAGGCCCTGCAGGACGCGGATCGTCGCAAGGACGAATTCCTCGCGACCCTCGCTCACGAGCTGCGTAACCCGCTGGCACCGATTCGCCAGGCTGCGCTCATCGCGCGCAGTGCGCAGGCGTCCGATGCGCAGCGACTCTGGGCGCATTCGGTGATCGAGCGCCAGGTCCAGCACATGTCGCTGCTGCTGGACGATCTGCTCGATGTCTCGCGAATCACGCGCGGGACGCTCTCGCTGCGCAAGCAGGTTGTGTCGTTGCGAACGATCGTGAACTCCGCCGTCGAAACCGCGCGGCCCCTCATCGATAGCCGCAATCACGAGCTCGAGGTCGATGTCGCCGCAGGCCTGCAGCTGGAGGCGGATCCGCTGCGGCTCTCACAGATTCTCGCGAACCTCCTGACGAACGCCGCGAAGTACACGCCTCATGGCGGCAGGATCCGTCTTCGGGCGCAGGTGGAGCAGGGGGCGGCCGTCGTGCGCGTTGAAGATACGGGCATCGGTCTCGCGAAGGAGGACATGCAGCGGATCTTCGAGATGTTCTCGCAGGCGGAGTCGTCCCCGGAGTCCGGCGGGCTGGGTATCGGCCTTGCGTTGAGCAAGGGGCTGGTCGAGCTGCACGGTGGATCGATCGAAGCGCACAGCGAAGGGCCCGGCAAGGGAAGCCAGTTCACCGTTCGCGTTCCGCTCGGCGAGGCCGCTACGGCAAGCCCGCCCCCGCGGCTTCAGGATCGGGACACCCGGCGCGGCGCGGGGCGCCGCGTGCTCATCGCGGACGACAATCGGGATGCAGCGGAGAGCCTCGCAGTGCTTCTGCGGCTTGAGGGTCACGAAGTGGCGGTCGCGGACGATGGGGAGACTGCGCTTCGTCTTTTCGACGAGCAGCAGCCCGAAGTGGCCCTGCTCGACATCGGCATGCCCCAGATGGACGGGTACGAGCTGGCGCGACGCATCCGCGCGCGCCCGGGCGGCAAGCGCGTGCTGCTCGTCGCGCTGACCGGATGGGGACAGGAAAAGGATCGCGCGGCGTCGCGCGAGGCGGGGTTCGATCATCACCTCGTGAAACCGGTGGAAACCGAGGCGATCGCCCAGCTGCTGCAGCCGCCGCGCCGTGAAGCCGCGCTTCACTCGTGAGTTCGAACCGGAACTGAACGAAATCCGGCTTCGCGAGTTTCTCTTCGTATCGCCGATCTTCCGCGGGCGAAGACAAGAGGAGGTAGCCGATGAACGTCAGGACTGAAGACACCGAAGGCCGAACCTCGGGCGGTGCCGCCTCGCTTTCGGGGCAGCCTCCGGAGGAGATCGAACGCCGGATCGAGGACACGCGCCGCCGGCTCAGCGACACGCTGACCGCACTGGAGGCCAAGCTCTCGCCTCGCGAGCGGCTGCGCTCGGTGGCCGACACGGCGCGCCGGAGAGGGCGGCAGCTGGCGCATCGCGGGCTCGATACGCTGAGCCCGGACGTCACGACGATGATCCGCATCGACCATTCGCATGTCTTCGCGCTCTTCCGTCGCTTCAATCGTTCGCATTCGGCGAGACGCAGGGAAGCGATCGTGTCCAATGCCTGCCTTGCGCTGGAAATCCACGCCACGCTGGAGGAGGAGATCTTCTATCCCGCGCTCAGGGAAGCGGGTGGCCGCAGCGAAGCGCTCTCGAAGAGCGTTCCCGAGCACGACGAGATGCGGAGGATCATCGCCACGCTCCGCGAGATGACGCCGGACGAGACCGGCTATGACGAAGCGATGTGCTCGCTGATGCGCGTCGTCCTTCATCACGTGGCGGACGAAGAAAGCATTGTGCTTCCCGAAGCCGAGCAGCTGATGCCGGAACGCCTGACTGAGCTCGGGATGGCGATGACGCGCCGGAGGATGGAGCTTCTGCGGCCTCACCTCGGTGAGGTGGCGCGGACTACGGCAATGTCCTTCCCGGTGGCGACGGCTGCTGCGGCCGCAGGGCTTCTTGCGGTTGGCTGGATGATGCTGCGTCCCTCCCATCACCCACACTAGCCCCGGGGAGTTCCACATGACGGCGCCGGCGCCGCAGGCCGGCGCACGCCGATGCGTGCGCGCCGGGGCTCGACCGCGATCGAGGAGGACGATCGAGTAACGGCATATCGGCTTTAGCGCGTTCAGCTCTTCATCGTCACGTCGCGGATCGCATCCCGGTTCGGCTCGAATCCGAGTCCCGGCGCTTCCGGGATGGCGATCTTGCCGTTCTTCGGCTGCGGCATGTCCCTGTAGATGTGACGGCACAGTCCCATGAAGGGCAGGTGCCACTCGCAGAAGCCGCCGTTCCAGAGCCCGGCATGCAGATGCATGTTCTGCAGGGCGCCGGCTCCTCCATTCGCGATGGCCACGTTGAACGCGGACGCCATGCCCGCGATCTTCACCGTCTGGGTGAAGCCGCCGGTAATCATCACGTTGGGCTGCACGTAGTCCACGGCTTCGTGCACGAGCATGTCCCGGAATCGGAACGCCATGCCTTCGTTCTGCCCGGCGGCAAGCGTGACGCCCGTGCGGCGTCTCAGGTCCGCCATCAGCCTCACATCGTTCTGCATGAGAGGCTCCTCGAAGAACGAAATGCGATACGGTTCCAGCAGTCGTACGAGCCGTTCGGCGCTCGGGAAATCGAAGTTGCAGTTGCCGTCGATGTACAGGCTCACGTCGGGCCCCACCGCTTCGCGCACGGCGCGTACGCGGACGGCATCCTCCTCGATGACGACACCGAGCGGACGCGAGTCGCGCTTCTCGAGTGCGGCTTGTCCGACCACCATCTTCAGGTGTGTGAAGCCCTGCGCGATCATCGCCTTCGCCACGTCCACCAACTCGTCGCGGTTCAGGAAAGATGGGCCGAAGGTCACATAGAGCGGCACTTCCTTGCGCGCACCGCCGAGCAGCGAAGCGATGGGCACACCCAGCGCCTTGCCTTTGAGATCCCAGAGCGCGATGTCTACGCCGGAAATCGCATGCGTGGCGAGGCCGGTCTGCCCTCGCGGGGTGAGGCGCCAGTAGAGCTTGCTCCAGATCGCCTCGTGATCCATCGCGTTTTCGCCGACGACGGCCGGTGCGACAAGCTGATTCGTGAGATTCGCGACGGCGCGCGGATCGGAGATCGCAGTGATGCCGTGACCGATGAGCCCGTTCGCGGTCTCCACTTCGAAATACGTACCGGGTTCCTGGTTCGGCTTTCGCACGCCTCCATGCGCGAATACACCCGGATAGGTCAACGGGAACGCCTGCACGCGCACGATTTTGAGCCCGGCACCGAGGAGCGCGCTGCTGTCACCGCGGGCCTGCGCGCGAGTGGCGCCCTGGGCGAGCCGCCCCTGCGTGGCTCCATCCTGAGCGGTCCGATCCTGTGCGGTACTGGCCGTTGCGGCGGTGAGAGCCATCCCGCCCAAAGCCGCGGTTCCGAGGAAATCGCGGCGGTTTCGAACCTTCGTTGCGGATGCCTCGCTGCTGGCCATGTGCGCTCCTCGACTGGTGTCCGGCACTTCATACCGAAACTCGCCGCAGGAAGCACGGTGCGGGAGAAGCGGCGACCACTCGCAACGGCTATGCTGGTCCTCCCGCGCTCGCGAATCGCTCGAAAGCACTTCCATGAAAAAACTGTCCGCATTCATCCGGAGCAGGACTGCGCTTTCCACGGGCTTCCTCAAGCTCTTCCGCTACGAGTTCGAGGTGGAGCGTCACGAGGGCGGGATGAAGCGCATCACCTGGGAGCTGATGGAGCGAGGCCATACCGTCTCGGTGCTCGCATACGATCCGGTGAGGGACGCAGTAGTGCTCGGCAAGGAGTTTCGTCCGGGCGCGATGGTCTCGGGCGACTATCCGTTCACGGAGAACCTCGTGTCCGGAGGAGTTTCCGATGACGAGCAGGTCATTACCGCGGCCATCCGGGAAATGCAGGAGGAGGCAGGCCTCGCACTCGAGGAACCTACGGTGATTCATCCAGGCGCGTATGTGAGCTCGGGCGGCACCTCAGAGAAGGTGGCCATCGTGTTCGGCTTCGTGGATTCGAGCCGCGCGGGCGGAATTCACGGCGAAGGCGAGAGCGAGAACGTGCTCACCGTGGTGCTTCCGGCGCAGGAGTTCATCGACCGCGCACGCGCCGCCGACATGGGGGACCTGAAGACGTGCTTTGCCGCGTACTGGCTCGCCGAGTACCGGCGGCTCCGCGCGGGAGCCTGAACGGATCAGGCCCTCTCGCGCCGGATGAAATGCCGGGCCCTGCGGCGGTCCGTCACGGTGACGACGGTTTCGACATCGAAGAGCTCGCGGAAGTCGCGCACCATGCCCCGATACGTGGAGGGGGACACTCCGAGCTCGGAGCACGCTTCGCTCTGGTCCACGCCCCCGGGGCGCTTCATGAGATCGAGGAGTCGGAGGTATCGGGCGCTCATGGCAGGGATTCTTGCATCCCTTCCGGGGTCCCGCAAAGGGGACCCCGGAGTCCCGACTGTCACGTCAGGGCGGCGTGATCGAGTAGCTCGCGTAAACGGACAGGGTCACGTCGCCCTCCGTCGCGGGTGAATCGGAGAGGAAGGACGGGACTGCGCCGTCCCCGAAGTCGTCGGGCATGCTGTGCCAGTTGTGGTCTCCGGGGTTCAGGAGCGCGTCCCCGTAATCCCGAACGACTCCGACCGCTCCGCCGCTGTGAATCGCGATCAGGTAAACCGGGGGCACATCGTTGGAGATCGCAACGGCAGGGACCGGAAACTCCACCCACTGAGGCGGCATGCCCGCGGGAATCGTCACCTCGCTGCTCTCCGCGACCTTGTAATAAACGCCGAACTCGTTGCGGTCCGCATCCCGTTCGACGCGCAGGACGTAAAGAACCATCCTCACAGGCTGGGATCCGGTCGTGGCTCCGAGCCCGTCGAGATAGGCATGCAGGCCGGTGAGCGTGCCGGGGCTGTCGTTCAGCACGAAGGTCGACCATCGGATCACGTTCGGCGTGAGCCCACGGGACGGTATCGTCGCGACATCCGTGCGACCGAGCGCTCCTGTCACGATTGTGCCGGGCCGGTAAGAAATGAACGCGGAGATCGTGCCGTTGCCCGTGTTCCCGGCGCCAAACGGGGAGGATGCCCCATCGGAGAACGTGTCCGCATTTCCGTACCAGTTGCCCGTTCCGTCGGCGTAGTTGCGGACGACGCCGCCGGTATCGCCGGTGTGGAGAATGATCCAGTACCGGCCCGGGTCGAGTGTGGGCGCGAGCGCGGGAATGGCGCCGTCAGTCAGCCATTCGGCAGGCGTTCCGCCGCGGCGGCCGCGGTTTCTGCCCTCGAAGACTTTCTCGCCCGGTGTGCCATTCGCGTCCCGGTACAGCGCGAACCGCAGCGACTGCTGGGCGTCGGTGGACGTTGTCCCGCCGCCATCGAGATACGCGGTGATCGCGCTGAGCTTCCCTTTCTCGGGCATCTCGAAACTCGAGCCTCTCTTGAAGTTCGCGGTCATGCCGCTCGAGGGCGTCGTGCCGATGGTCAGCCGTCCGGCGTGACGCATCTCCGACTCCGGGTAGTAGCGCGCGTGAACGGAGAGCGTGCCGCTGCCTGCGTTGCCCGTGCCGAAGGAGCTCGACGCGCCATCGGCAAAATCATCCTGGTTGCCGTACCAGTTCGCCGGGCCATCGTAGAAGTTACGGATGATGCCGCCCTGACCGGAAGTGTGGAGCGCGATCCAGTACGCGCCGGCAGGAATCGGTGTCCACGCTTCCGAGGATGCGCAGTACCAGCGGGCCGGGGACTCGCTGAGCACGGAGAACTGCTGCGCTTCCATCACCTTCGCGCCGGGTGTCCCGCTGTCGTCGCGATAAAGAACGAAGCGCACCTGTTGCACACCACTCACTCCGCCGTTGCCGTCCAGATAGGCGCAGAGCCGCAGAAGGGTCGCGGGTGTACTGAGGTCGAAGCGTGATGCGCGTTTGAAGTTCGCGCTCAATCCGTTGGAAGGAATGGCCCCGACGGATGTTCGGCCGAAGGTTGCAGTCGTTTGCGCGTGTGCCGGGTGGTGAAGGCTTAACAACGCGCCGAGCGTTATGAGCGCTGGCAGAAGCCTTCGCGCGATCTGCGCGCACGGGTTGGCTCGCGAGATGCACGCGCGTCGGTTGGATCGTTCCATGGCGGGATTCCCCTCTCTTTCGTTTGCTGCTGGAGATGCAGGTCCGCTACTCCGGCGGCATGAGAAGGGAGCATTCGGCGAGCCTGCGGGGCCCTCTCGAGAGGGAGAGTTACGTGAACGCGTTCACGGTTCGCGAAGATCGGGCGCCCGACGCGAGTCGTGTACGTTGCCGTCGCAGCGGCGCGAAATCAGAACGACCCGGTGAGGAAGATGCGGACGCCGCCGTATTTCCAGCGCAGTCGACCGTCGAAGTCGTCGTCCGACACATCGATGCGCGTAACGAACTCGTTGTAGCCGACACCCAGTGCGACGTGCTTGAAGGCCTGCCAGACGACGGAGGCCATGTAGTCTTCGAGCCGCCCGTCGTACGGATCCAGCGATATCCGGAAGTACTGGGCCTGAGCGTCCAGATAGAAGCGATCGTTCAGGCGCCAGGTTCCGCGCAGTCCGATGACCGGGAGGGGGCCGTTCGCGTTCGCCGTTCGCTGAAGCGAGAGGGGCTGGCCCGAGCCCGTTCGCGTGGCCGACAGATCGAGCTCGAACCGCAGGTCATGCACGCCGATCGTGGCGGCCACTTCGTAGTTGTCCCTTTTGAGGAATGCGTATTCGTATGCGAGCTCCGCCACACGCGTTTCGAAAGTGGACTCGAGCTCCGCCTGCAACGGGAAAACAACGTCACCGACCCTGAGCTCCGTGTCGATGACCTGCCGTGCCGAACGTGAAGTGTCGAAATAGAGCACGCGCAGCCTGTGGCGGTCCGCGAATCGCCAGTAGCCGTCGACGCGGAAGCGGTCCGAATCATCGAGTCCCAGCGTTCGTTCGGCATCGAACTCGGTGCCGTTGCCAGCGGCGCCGTCGACGCGAATGTCCGTCTCGGTATCCAGCAGAAACGTGCCCAGGCTCACGGAAAACCGGTCGGTGAGAGGATTCCCGGCTTCGGCGTGCGCGACGCCGATACCGAGGCCCGGCATCAGGAGGACCAGCAACCAGCACGAACGTTGGGATGTCCTCACGGCCACTATCGGAGCAACCCCTCCCGTTCGAGGGTCGTCGCCGTCGCGGCGGAGAGCTTCTTCACTTCGGCCTCGATGTTCTTCGGGTTTGTCGTCTTCGCCTGGCCGGTCCAGACGAGCTTGTTCTGTCGCAGGGAATAGACGCGTGCTTCCAGCGAGACGGTTGTCTTGATGTCGAACGTGGATCCCGCCTGCACAGGCGCGTACGAGGTGCCCCAGCCATAGTCGAAGTAGCCGTCCCAGTAATTCCGATACATGGGTTCGAGATACGTCACCGGCTTTTCCTCCACTTCCTTGTCGACGGAGGTCGTCTTCATCACGACGACACCCGCGACGTCTGCTTTCTCGCAGGCCTCGCGAGCCTCCGCTTCGTTCGACGGCGTGCCGCCATCGAGCAGCGAGTACATCGGAATTCCCACGGCGCCCCGTGCCGTGATCTCGGCAGCCAGCGTGTCTTCGGCGCGGCGACGCAGATCCTCGTCGCGGACCATCACCACCGCCGCGACTTTGGCGCCTTTCATCCGCAGCGGCTCGGCATCCGGTGCTTTCCACGATGAGGTGATGCCTCCCGACGAGGAACAGGCGACGAGAGCGAGGAGCGCCAGGCTGAAAAGGATCCGGATGGAGTTCATGCCGGCGCTCCCGATCGTTCTGTGGACCTCTCCTGATAGTGGGCGCGCGTGCATGTGTAGATAGGACGTAGGCCCAATTGCACCGCGGCCTTTCCCGAGGGCCGGCCTTGGCGACACGGCGTGTGCTACAAGTGGGTCGTGATGAATCAAATACAGCCTGCGGGGTACCGAGCTTGAGCTGTGTCCGCACCAGAGAGATCACGGGAGTCGCGAACGCCTGCCGCCCCTTTCAGGCAACCAAGGCTTGGCGCGTCCTTCCCGGAAACGTCCTGCTCGTCGTGGTTCGGAAACGGCGACGCCTGCGCCATCTCACGTCCGCACGGTACGTGAGTCGCAGATGCTCCAAGCTGCGCCTGGCGCCGACGGTCTGATGTTCAATCCCTGTCGATAAGACGAACCTGATCTGCAACGAGCGTGTTGCCGTTCAGCGTGCCTCGGACGTTCACCTGCTTGTCCGCCGCGAGGCTGAAGAAAGCCTCCGCGCCCTTGTCGCCGCCGCCAAGGCCTGGGTAGCTGGTGCTCGGGTCCGTCAGAATCGTCACGCCGAGTACCTTGAACTGCGGAGGCATCAGCTCGCGCGCGACGCCTTGCACGCGCACGCGTTCTTCGGGCCGGTTGCGCTGAACGAGCGTCGCGAGGAGGGGGCCGGTCGCGTCGGCGTTTCCGCGCACTTCGACGTAATCGCCGCTGCGCAGGTCGCTTAGCCGGAACCGGCGCTTCTTTTCGCTGGAACGATCCTCAAAGCTGGTGGAGTCGGAGACACGCACCGTCACGCCGAGCACGTTCAGCGTGCCCTCGCCGACGGACACTGCATTGACGGGACCGCGGACCAAGCCGTGAGGCAGCTCGCGCGCCTCCACGCGATCCGCCACCAGAATCTGCGACGCGTCGATGCTGCCGCGGATCTTCACGAACACGTCCACGCCGAGCGTCAGACCTCGCAGGTTGAACTGCGTACCGTCGTTCGTCGTCACGCGCCGGCCGGCGACGGTGAAATTCGCGGGCGACTCGAACGCACTGATCAGCCCCTCGATCTGGGCTTTCTCGCCGGGTGCCACCGGCTTCGTCTCCGAGGTGACAGTGACCTGAGTTGCGATGAGCGTCTCGGCGGCCGCGCCTGTGCTGCCCGTCGTGCCACGCACGGTGGCCGTAGCGCCTTCGGCAAGGTCGCCGGTCACCGTCGCGCCTCGGTAGTCGACCTGCAGATTGCTCACGCGGAACGTTCGCGTATTCGTATCGAGCGACTGCACTTTTCCTGAGACCTGGACTTCCGCGATTGCAGCCGCTGGCGCGCTGTCGATTCGCGACGCGAGCACTTCGCCGGCCGCGTTCTTGAATCCGCTGACGCGCACTTTCGCGCCGGCCTGGAGCTGCTCGATGTCCTGAATCTGCGTAGCCTCGTCGAAGAGCGTTTCGTCGTTGACCCTCACGACCTGGCCGAGGACCCTGAAGGTCCGCGCGGTGGGATCCACCTCTCCGACATCGCCTTTCACATCGCTGGTGAACGTGACTTCGTTCGCGGTTCCGGTTCTGCCGTCGGCGTTCACCGTGCCCCGGATCGTGACGACATGGCCGACCCGCAACTCGGTTTCGCTTGCAGGCTGATCGTCGATGCGGATCTGCGCGCCGGCGGTCGAGTATTCGACATCGTCAACGATGATGCTGCCGAACCCCGTGATCCTGCCGTTCGTCGTGACCGGGCTAGCCGCGACCGGCGCTCCGGAGCCCTCGATCCCCGCGACCTGGTCGGACCCGCAGGACGAGAGCAGCACCGTCATCATCGCCGCGCAGGCGATCGCAAACCTGAATGGACTCATCACGTGCGACCTCTGTCGTCGATGTGATACACGCCGACGCCCATCCGGGTCGTCGGCTCCTTCTTCTTTCCCGCGTCGTCATCGCTCACTGCGTGCTCGGCGAGCCACGCGTCGGCGCGTTCCAGGAACGCCTGGCCCTCGCGCTCGAGAAACTCGCGAAAAGCCGGCGCCGCGGAGAGCGGCACACGATTGTTCTTGGCCGCTCTCTCGAACCGGCTGGGCGAGCGCGGGCTGCGGGTCATGTTGTGCACGTACACGTCGGCCACGTCCGCAAGGACGGTGCCCCAGAGGCGGATCAGCTGCTCGTCCGTAGGCTTGGGAATGTAGTTGCGGGTGAGCGCTTCGACGCGACCGTCGTCCCTTTTTCGAACCGCCTTGGCGTCGAGGAGCTCGCGCAGGACGGTGATGGGGCGGACATCGCCCGCGCCGGATTTACGCAGCAGCTGCGCGAAGCTTGCGTGCTCTCCTTCCAGTGGCAGCGGAAGAGGGTGACCCTCGCGATCCACGAACTCTGGGTCGAGATGCCAGAGGGAGAGAATCTGGGATGCCTTGCTCGTATGTACCGGAGCGGGTGGCTCGGAGGATTCCGCGCGATTTCTGAGGAGACGGACGTCGCGACGCGTGAGGCCGGTGAGCATCGCTGTGCGCGAGACGTTGGTGGGGCGGCCTCGTTTGCCAAAGCGTGCGGTGGCTACTTCTACATATGCGAGCTTTGCGAGCGCGCAGAACTCGTGCCATGTCACTCCGCAACGGAGCAGCACGTAAACGACAGGCTTAAGCCAGCGACGCGTGGCGCTCAGAGCCTGGGCTGTAGGGTCTGCGGGCATGTTTGGGCCGGCATGGATCACATGTGGCGAGCCGATGGGAGGAGGCTCGCTAGCAATACCCGAGCCTCGAGCGGGACTTGAGCCCCTCGGTCGCCGGGCTCGGCTCGGAGCGAAGAAGCCCTCAATCGCCGGGCGGCTCGGAGAAGAGGGGCTCGGTCGCCGCGCGGCTCACGCGGCTCAGAGGAGAGGTGCGCTCGCCGCGCGGCGCAGAGATGAAGTTCTCGGTCGCCGGGCGGCTGGCGAAGACGGCTTAGCTTGCGCGCTAGCGTTGCGGAGCGGGCCTCAGCGAGGGGTGACGCCGACGTCGATGCCGAGAAGGATCAGGAGGCCGAAAACGGCGAAGATGGCGGCGGCGACGAAGCGCATCCGGCTGAGCGGGAACTTCCTGGCAAGTTTTTCCCCAACGAGCACCGCGGGAATGTTGGCGACCATCATCCCGAGCGTCGTGCCCACGGTGACGGCGGTGAGGTTCGTGAACTTCGCGCCGAGCGCCACCGTCGCGAACTGCGTCTTGTCTCCGATCTCCGCGATGAAAAACAGCACGAGCGTCGTGAGGAACGCTCCGTAGCGCGCGTGCTGGCTGCCTTTCTCATCGAGCGTATCGGGAATCAGCGCCCACGCGGCGAATGCCAGGAACGCGAGGCCGAGCGACCATCGCATGATGTCGGCGCTGACTTTCGCGGCGACCCAGTCCCCCACGAACGCCGCGCAAAGATGGTTCGCAATGGTCGCGGCAAAGATCGCGGCGATGATGGTCCAGTGTCGGCCGGCAAAGCGGGCGGCGAGCACGAACGACAGCAGCTGGGTCTTGTCGCCCATTTCAGCGAGCGAGACCATGCCCAGCGAGGCAATGAAAGCTTCCACGAAAAACTGACTTCCGGGGCCGGCGAGAACCCATACCAATGACTTCGCCGCCCCCGCCAGCCCGGCACGGAACGTCGAAGTCAAAGGTCTCGCCTTGCGAATGCCGCCGACGCCATGGCCTTGCGGCCAAGTGTGTTGACGTCGGCTCCTCCCTTGCGGAGGCGGCTACTCCCCAATGACGGCCGCGACTATACGGATACGGGCCCGGCCGCTTCCGCGCTTCTCTCCGCAATGGCCGTACAGCGAACAGCCGCCTGGAGCCAAGCTGCTTCGCCATCCGGCAGCGGGACCGCGGCACGACCGGGAACGGGACCCGCGCCACGACCGGCAACCCGCGGCACGAACCGCACAAAGGACCGCGGGACGAGCGCCCCGCCTGAGATCACCAGCCGACCGCTGAGATCGCCAACCGACTGCTCAGGATCATCAACGGACCGGAGGTTGCCGACCGCCCGATGTCGTCAAGACGATGTCGTCAACGAATCCGGCAATCAGATTCGTCGCTCGCCGGCATCGCTGTCACGTGGCTGTCACGCGGCGTGTGTTGCTCAAAGTACAACTCGTCTCCCGACCAATTTCGAATCACCTGCAAATTGCATCCGTCCTTCGCTGACGAGCGACACGCGAGAGTTATTCTGATCGCGCATTCGATCGTCTCTACGAGCTGACAGACCGTATGCGTGTCGGTGAGCGTCGGATACGGGCCACCGGGCACGCGGCGAGGGAGTGTAAATGCGGAAGCTGGGCTCTCTTCTGCGCGCGGATCCTTCGACACGCGGGTCGTGTGGGTGGAGCCCACGCCCGGAAAGCAAGCCGCGACGCAGACCGCACTCCATCGACGACGTACCCGTGCGTTCCGGACTCCCGCTCTCATCAGGGCCGGCGCGCGCAGTGCCGGTGTTGCAGTCGCGGGCTCCCGTGCCTGCAACACCGGTTCCTGCGAACAGTTTGGGGGCAGTCATTGCTTCAGCGCCCCGCTTGGCCCCGGTCTCCCGCCGGGGCCGTTTTATTTCCGCGCGAACGGGCTGCCGCTTGAGGGCCCGTCACGCCTTCGACGAAAGGAGCCGGCGCGTGGCTTCAGGCTTGCGTCTGATATCCAAGCGACTTCAGGTGCACACCCAGCGCGTCTCGAAAGAGTGCCAGCTCGCCATCGAGCTCGCGCAGCGCTGTCTCGGCGACCTCGGCTGGAGCGTCGACGAGCGACTCCTGGAGTTTCCCGGCAACACTTGCGATGCGCGCGGCGCCCACCATCGCCGCACTTCCCTTCAGCGTGTGCAAGGTCGCCGCGCGCGTCGCTCCCGCCTGACGACGGGCTTCTTCAAGGCTGCGACCCGCGTTGCCCAGGAATCTCGTGTAGATGCCCGCGACGACGGGCAGCTCGTTGCCGAGGCTCTCCCTCAGTTCCTGGAACAGTCCCGCATCGAGCACGGGTGAGGCTTCTGCGCTCCCGGGAGGCAGGTTCATATGCACATAATCATACCGTTGACGCTCTGGTCGGCTCCCGCTTGCTGCACGAGCCGTTCCATTTCCGGAAGGCAATGTGACACGGTATATTGCGCCGGCGCCTGGCGAACCGAAAAGCCGGCGCGTGCATGTTTCACCCGTGCAAGGCAAACAAGTGCAGCCAGCAGATGCTCGGACGCACGTCGAAGCGACAAGACCCCAGATCCTCGTCATAGACGATGATCCGACGACGTTGGAGCTGGTCCGTTCGGTCCTCGAGGCGAACGGATACAGCTGTCTCTCCGCGTCGAGCGGCGAGCAGGCGCTGGCGCTCATCCGCACGACGCCCGGCATTCTTCTCGCGATCAGCGACATCAACATGCCTGGAATGGACGGTATCGCCGTCCTCAGAAGCATCAGCACGCAGCCGCTGGCGCATCCTCCACCGCGCGTTATTTTTCTCACGGCGTATCCGAGCATCGATTTCGCAGTTGCTGCCCTGAGGCTCGGTGCGCTCGATTTCCTGACGAAGCCCGTCCGTCCCAGGAATCTGCTGCAGGCCGTTCGCGAAGCGGTCGAGCGCGTGAATCGTGAGCGCGCTGCGCAGCAGCCGCCGGATCCCTCCGCGCTCGCGCAGCAGGCGGAAGCGTTGGCTGCTGCGCTCAAGGAGTGGGCGAATCTGCAGAGACAGGAGAGTGCTCAACCCGCTGCGCCAATGCCCGCACCCGCGAGCGCGCCGCAGGACCCGCGAACTCTGCGGGCCGGAGAGTTCGCGCTGCTCGGAATGGATCACCTGCGCCGGCTTCGCCGTCTCTTTCCACCGCTTGGCGATCTCGATGATGTCGCGTGGGATCTGTTGCGCGAGCTGCTGCGCGCAGAGCGTAACGGACAGCGGCTTTCGGTTTCGGCGCTGACGTTGTCGGTGGAGCAGGTGTCGTCGACCACGGCGCTGCGTCGCACACAAGAGCTCGTGAAGGCGGGACATATCGTTCGCAATCCGGATCCGTCCGATGCGCGGCGAGATTTCGTCACGCTCGCCGCGGACATTCGCGATGCGCTGGATCGCTATCTCCAGCGCGTCGCCGCGGAGCTCGCAGCTGCAGCAGCTTCTTCGGTCCCACCGAACAAAGCGGGCGCTTGACGTTTTTTCCTGTGCGTTTATCCACGTCTGCAATTGCAGACAGCTTTGGCTTCGACCAAAGTTTCCCGACCATTGAGTGCAATCTGGATTAAAAAAGCGTCCGCGTGTTGCGCAGCGGTCGCCGCGGTCTCGTGGCGATCGCCGAGGACTTTGTGAAAACAGGTTTTCGAATCGCGCGAGCTGATGACAAAATGCCACCGCGAGGCTGCGCCGTTCCGCGCGCTCGCTCAGGGAGACAGGGAAGGGGACGCTTGTGCGCAAATTCGTTGGACGCAGACGCCGGCTGCTCACATTCGGCACGCTGGCCGTGTTGGCTGCGCTGGTTTATTGGGCGGGTGCGCCGGAGAACTCCGCTGCTCCTCGACCAGCTTCCTTAACACCTAAAGTTGTATCGCAGCCTGCGGTATCGGCGACGGCACCGGAGGAGGTGTCGCGCGAGGCCAGCGAGGTTACGCGGCGCGGCTACATCGTGCAGGCCGAGAGTGCCGCGATAGCTCGCGGCGCGGTCGAGGCGGTCGGCGCAGTCGTTACGGGCGAGCTCGAGATCATTCGTGCAGTCGGTGCGCGGCTGAGCGACAGCGAGCTTGCGGCGCTGAATAGCGTCTCGGGTGTGCGCGTCTATGACGACGCTGCCGTGACTGCCAGCGATGCGGGTGCATACCCCGAGACGTTCTATCCCGCGGAAGTCGGTGCCAGCACTCTGCATCAGGGCGGGCGCACGGGGCGCGGCGTCACCGTGGCCGTGCTCGACACTGGTGTTTGGCAGCGAAAGGGCCCGCTGGAACAGACCTCGTACGGACGTGTTCCGCAGGTCATTGCTCAGTACGACGCCATCCTCGCTCGCGAGCACCCCGAGGTGTACGAGGAGCGCGAGGGCGACAAGTACGCCGTGGACATCGATGACCCGAACGGTCACGGCACACATGTTTCTTCCATCATCGCGAGCAGCGGCATTGCCGGCACGGGTCGCTACCAGGGCGTCTCGCCTGGCGTGAACCTCATCTCGGTGCGCGTGCTGGATAGCCAGGGCGCCGGGCGCTACTTCGACGTCATTCACGGGATTCAGTGGGTCGTCGCGAATCGTCAGCAGTTCGGCATTCGCGTGCTGAATCTGTCGTTGAGCGGCACACCGCAATCGCACTATTGGGATGATCCTCTCAACCAGGCAGTGATGGCCGCCTGGGCAGCCGGTATCGTCGTCGTCGCTGCCGCCGGCAACGGCGGGCCCGATCCGATGACGATCGGCGTTCCTGGCAACGTGCCGTATGTCATTACCGTTGGAGCCGTAACGGACAGCTACAGGCCTTTCGAGGTGAACGAGTATCGGCTCGCCAACTTCTCTTCTTCAGGCCCGACGTACGAGGGTTTCGTGAAGCCGGAAGTCGTTGCGATGGGCGGCCACGTCCGTGCGTACGCGCCGGACGACGGCACACTCGCGCAGCGCTTCCCGGAGTGGGTGGACGGTCAGTACCGCGATCTCACGATCTCAGGCACGTCGCAGGCGGCTGCGGTCACGAGCGGCGTCGTGGCGCTGATGCTCGAAGTCAGCCCGAACCTGACGCCGGATGACGTGAAGTGTCGGCTGATGAGCACCGCTCGCCCAGCCGTGAAGACTTCCGACGGAAAGCTGCTGTACAGCGTGTTCCAGCAGGGCGCCGGCCTTGTGAATGCCGAGGGTGCGGTTTACAGCACTGCCACCCGGTGCGCGAACGTCGGTCTGAACGTCGCGCAGGATCTCGCAGGCACCCGCCACTTCGGCGGTCGCGCGAATCAGGACGCGAACGGAAACTTCTACATCATGGAAGTCCAGCAGCAAACGCTGCTCGGCGGATTGCTCGGTCTTGTCGTGAAGATTGTCGAGACACTGCTCGTCGGCGTGGCTTCCCTGCTGGACGGTTTGCTCTGGGACGGTTCTCCGCCATCGAACGCTCCGCACACGTGGAGCAGCGGATACACCTGGAGCAACGGGTATACGTGGAGTAACGGGTACACCTGGAGCAATGGCTACACGTGGAGCAACGGTTACACCTGGAGTAACGGCGACACGGGCGCGCCTCCGGGAGCGGAACCTGCGCCGCAGGAGTAGGCCGACGCGCAAGGCCAACGTCATCGGGCGCCTCGCGCTGTGCGTGGCGCTGCTGTTCAGCCCCCTTGCGGGGCTCGCAGCGCCCGTCCCCGACGTGCGCCCGATGTACTTCGAGCACCTCACGATGCGAGACGGGCTCTCCCAGAGCACCGTCATGAGCATCCTGCAGGACTCGCGTGGCTTCCTGTGGCTCGCCACCGAGAGCGGCCTGGATCGGTACGACGGTTATTCCGTCCGTGAATACCGCCGCGAGCGCGGCAACGAGCACAGCCTCGCCAGCGACTTCATCTGGTCGATTGCTGAGGATGCGCGCGGAGATCTGTGGCTGGCGACGAGCGGTGGCGGCGTCGCGCGGTGGGATCACGCTACGGATCGCTTCCAGCAGTTCCGGCACGATCCCCGGAACGCCAACTCGCTCGCGAGCGACGACGTCCGCACGCTCCTCATCGATTCACAAGGGGACATCTGGGCAGGCACGGATGGCCAGGGCCTGGATGCGCTGGATCCCGACACCGGGCGCGCTCGCCATTTCCGCCATCGTGCGGGCGATCCGCGCTCACTTGCGTCCGACAAGGTGCATGCGCTGCATCCCGGGGAGGGCGGGCGCATCTGGGTGGGCACTGACGCCGGCCTGAGTCTCTACGAGCCTGCCACCGGGGACTTCACCAACTACGAGCTGTCCGGCGGCGGCCTTCCGCTGCGCATCCGCTCGCTTCGCATCGATCACGCCGGAGTGTTGTGGATCGGTACGCTCGACACCGGCCTGCGACGCTTCGACCCGAGAACGGGGAAGGTCACGACGTTCCGTCATCAGCCCCGCAAGCCGGGTTCGCTTAGCGCCGATCGTGTGTTCAGCATTCTCGAAGATGGTGCGCGACGGCTGTGGGTCGCCACGTCCGACGGGCTGAATCTTTTCGACCGGCAGACCGAGCGCTTCGTGCGTTACGGGCGGGACGCAGACAATCCGCAGAGTCTGCGCGACGACGACATCATGTCGCTGTATCAGGATCGCGGCGGAGTGCTATGGGTTGGCACACGCGCCGGCGGAGCGAGCCACTGGAATCCGAAGAGCTGGGCGCTCGGTCACTATCGCAGCCCGCTCACCGGCAACACGCCGGTGAACGCGTTTGCCGACGATGGCGCGGGCAAGCTCTGGGTCGGCACGTGGGATGGGCTCGTCGAAATAGACACTCGTACGCGGACGGAACGGCGATATCAGACGCGTAGCGAGGGGCCGCTCCGCCTTGCCGATAACAAGGTGATGGCGCTGCTGCACGATCGTCGCGGCGCTTTGTGGGTCGGCACGATGGAGGGCGGGCTCCAGCGATTCGATCCGGGCCGCGGCACCGTACGTTCGTACAAGCCGGACCCGGATGATCCGCAGTCCCTGCCGGCCAACGGCGTCATGTCGCTGTATCAGGATAAACAGGGCGACGTGTGGGTCGGCACGTTCGGCGGCGGGCTCGCGCACATCGAAGGCGCGAACGGTCGGCTCACCCGCTATCCGGCCGATAAGCCCGGTGAGAACGCGCTCAGTAACGGGCGCGCGGGTTCCATCGTGGAGGACACGCTGGGGAACCTCTGGATCGGCACCGTCGGCGGAGGCCTGAACCTGCTGGATCGCCGGACGGGACGTTTCCACCACTATCGTCGCAACGACAGCGATCCGAGCACCCTGAGCGACGACCGCGTGTATGCGCTTCATGTGGACGCGCGCGGTGACGTCTGGGTCGGGACGGGCGGTGGCGGCCTCGACCGTGTGATCGGCAGATCCGATCGTCCGGACGAGATCCGCTTCGAAAGCCAGGCGGCGGACATGCCGAGCAAGGTCGTGTACGGCATCGAGTCCGACGCAGAGGGCCGCCTCTGGCTCAGCACGAACGACGGGCTCGTGCGGCTCGATCCGCGCACGCGCGCCATCCGGGTCTTCCACGAAGCGCACGGCCTGCAGGCCGAGGACTTCAACTTCAATTCGCATCATCGCGGGCGCGACGGGACGCTGTACTTCGGCGGTAACAACGGCTTCAACGCGTTCGATCCGACAGTGAGGCTACCGGACGCGCCTCCGCCGCGCGTCGTGCTGACGTCGCTGTCGATCATGAACCGCGGCCTCGCCTCGCATGAGATGCCCGATGCGAGCCGCGCGCTGGAGCTCGGATACAACGACCGGCTCGTGACGTTTGTATTCTCCGCACTGGATTTCACTTCGCCCGCGAACAACCGCTACATGTACCGCCTCGAGGGCTTCGACCCGGACTGGATCGATGCGGGGCGTTTGCGAAGAGCGACGTACACGAACCTGGATGCGGGTTGGTACACGTTCCGCGTGCGAGCAGCGAACGCGGACGGCGTGTGGAACGAGGAGGGGCTTTCGATTCCGGTACAGGTCGCAGCGGCGCCGTGGAATACGGCCACCGCGCGAGCCGTCTATGCAGCAATCGTGCTCCTGGCGCTAGGCTACGTCTGGCGAATGCTGAGGATGCGGCGAGCGGCCGAGCTCCGCCGAAGTCGCGAGCTCGAGAAGATGGTCCGCGACCGGACGCACGAGCTGGAGGAGCGCAACGATCAGCTCCAGGTCCTTGCACGCGCGAAGAGCGATTTCGTCGCGCGCATGAGCCACGAGTTGCGCACGCCGATGAACGGCGTGCTGGGCATGAGCGAGCTGCTGCTGGATACGCGGCTGGATCCGGGGCAGCGCCGCTTCGTCGAGGGCATCTATCGCTCCGCGGACTCGCTGCTGGCGATCGTCGACGACGTGCTGGACTTCTCGAAGATCGAAGCGGGCCGTCTGCAGCTCGATCCCGTGGAGTGCGATCTCGTCGAGCTCGTGGAGCAGACCGCCGAGATGCTGGCGGCGAGAGCTGCTGGCAAAGGGATCGAGCTGTTGTGCGATCTGCCGGCGCAGCCGTTGCCGCGTGTGCGCGCGGATGCTGTTCGACTGCGGCAGGTGCTGGTCAATCTCGGCGGCAACGCCGTCAAGTTCACCGAGCATGGCGAGGTGACGTTCCGGGTCGTCTCGCGTGGGCTGAAGGACGGCTCGCTACGGGTACGCATCGAAGTTTCCGATACAGGCATCGGCATCGCGCCCGCGAACCAGACGCGGATCTTCGAGGAGTTCAGCCAGGAGGATGCGTCGACGACCCGGCGGTTCGGCGGAACGGGGTTGGGGCTGTCCATCGTCAGGCAGATCGTCGAGCTCATGGGCGGGCGGCTGGTGCTCTGGAGCGAGCCGGGGGAGGGGTCGACGTTCGCCTTCGAGTTGTCGCTCGCTCTGGCGGATCCGTCCGAGCAGCAGGTTTCGCGCACGCTGCCGAGCCTGCGCGGGCTGCGCGTTCTCGTCGTGGACTCGAACGAAAGCTCAAGGCGCCTGATCTCGAGTGCGCTGAACGAGTGGGGTGCGCACGCTGTTGGCGCGAGCTCCATGGCCGAAGGCCTGCGGGAGTTGAGAGCGGCTCCGTGCAACGCGCTCGTGATCGATGGCTCCCTGGAGGCGAGCTCGGTGGACGCACTGAAGTCGGCGATGGGCGAGCGCGCCGCGAAACCGAGAATCGTGCGGCTCAAGAGCTTCATCAGCCTTGCGCGCACGGAGGCCACGGAAGAGCAGTGGTTCGACGCTGAGGTGACGAAACCGCTGCATCTTGCACAGCTTCATGCGGCGCTGGTCGGTGGCGTGGACCGGATCGGGGCCGAGGGCGTGCCAGGCAGGGCGCGCAGCGGGGCGTTCTCCGCGCTGCAGGGACGCGTGCTCGTGGTCGACGACCAGACGCTGAACCGTGAGGTTGCGGAGGGGATGCTTCGCGCGATGTCGCTGCAGGTGGATGTTGCGGGTGACGGGCGGCAGGCGCTGGAGAAGCTCGGGGCACAGCGGTACGACGCGGTTCTGATGGATTGTCAGATGCCTGTGATGGACGGGTATTCGGCTACGGCTGAATTGCGGCGTCGGGAAGGAAATGGGCGCAGAACGCCGGTGATTGCCCTGACCGCGGATACGACAAGTGCCGGGCGACAGGCCTGCGTCGACGCGGGGATGGATGATTACCTGGGGAAGCCGTTCAGTCGGGCGAGCCTTTATGCGGTGCTGGCGCGTTGGCTGGCGCCGGGTGTAGGGGAGGCTCGGGAAGAGGTTCGGGCTCAAGTGAGTTGAAGAAAGCCCTCAATCGCCGGGCGGCTCGGAGGAAGAGGCCTCGATCGCCGGGCGGCTCGGAAGATAGAGGGTTCGCGGCTCGCTCCCGTACGGCGAGTCCCGCGGTTCAGGTGTCGTTCGAGATACCGTCAAATTGAATCCTTCTGGTGCCCGTCTCTGGAGGCGGTCGTGACAAGCTTCGCTGTGAGCGGAGGGGTCCGACTCGTACGCCTCGCGGAACTGAGGCGCACCGGCTGCCGGACGCAGCGAGGATTGAACGAATGAACCGCACCACGAAAGATGCGCACCCGTCGCACGGTCGCGCGATGAGAGACAGCACGCGCCTCTGGGCAGGAAGGGGCACCGGCCAGCCTTGCGAATACTGCGGCAAGGCCATTCCGCCCGAGGAAGTGCAGTACGACCTCGAAGTCCAGGACAGGGCCGCCCCGGCGGCGAACGACCCGGACGGTCGCATCCTGTCCTTCCACATCAACTGCTACGACCCCTGGCGCGCGGAGGCCGAGAAGGGCGGCTACTGATGCCCCGCCAGCGTCCATCGCGGCTACACTGCGGGAGGTTCCGGCGAACGAGCTCCCGCTGAGTTGAGCGACTACGCCTCTTCGTCCATCGCGGCGCCTTCCGCCACTCGCATCGAGGCGATCGATGTCGTTCGCGGGGCTGCGCTGCTGGGCGTGCTCACCGTGAACCTCATCACCGGGTTCCGTGTGTCGCTCTTCACGCAGTTCCTGCCCCCGCCGGACGTCGTCGCATCCTGGGACACGATCGCAGAGCGCTTCGTCACCATCGCGCTTGAGTCGAAAGCCTTCGCGCTGTTCTCGCTGCTCTTCGGCGCAGGTCTCGCCATTCAGTTCGAGCGGCTCGGCGACACCGGCCGTCCGGATTACTTCCTCGTAAGACGGCTCCTCGCGCTGCTCGCATTCGGGCTGCTGCACCTTCTGTTCATCTGGAACGGTGACATCCTCACGGAGTACGCGATCGCAGGGCTCGTCGCGCTCCCTTTTCTGCGCCTCTCGGCGGCGCACCTCGCGAAAGCGGCGGGGTTGTTCATTGCGTTGTTTGTCGGGTTGGCGATCTTCCCTCATCCCGTGAAGCTGCCAGGACCGGCCGAACTCCAGCAGCATGCCGAAGAGGCCACCCGCATCTACGCCAACGGCAGTTACGCCGAGACGCTCGCGTTCAGCTGGAGCGAGCTGCCGCTCATGCTGCCGCTCCATCTGAACGTGTTCGCGAGAACGGTCGGCCTGATTCTCCTGGGCGCCTGTATCTGGAAGAGCGGTGTGCTTCTGCATTCACTTCCCCAGACGCGCTGGATGTTCGCGTTGGGAGCCACAGCACTCGGCTTCCTTCTCACGTTGCTCAGCGAGCGGATACTCTCCGGGATGATCGCGCCGATCATCCTGGCGCTCGGTTACGGCGCGTTCTTTTACTGCCTTGCCAACACCTCCACGTTCGAGCGCCTCCTGCGCCTGATTGGCGCGCTCGGACGCATGGCCTTCACCAACTACATCATGCAGTCGGTGGCGCTGACGTTCGTCTTCTTCGGCTTCGGGCTCGGTCAGTTCGGAAAAATGGGTGTGGCCGAGGGGCTGGTTCTCGCGTTCGCGCTGTATGCGGCACAGGCGGCACTCAGCATGGCATGGCTTCGCTACTTCAGGTTCGGGCCACTGGAGTGGCTGTGGCGGGTGCTGACATACGGCCGGCTTTTTCCGAACGTCTCGCCCACTCGCGCAGCGAGGTCCGGTGAGCTCAGGAGCTGAATGGCTTCGCGATAGCCGTTGAGCGTGCCCACGTCGACATACGCAGTGCCGGCCCGCACTCCCATGGCTTCGCCGCCTTCGCGAATCCAGGCGTTCACGAGCGTGCCGAGGAACTCGTCGCGCGAACCTCGCGCCTTCCACAACGCGTGCAATTCGTGGAATGTGCGTCCGGGCGCGCGTAGCGCACCCCAGATCCATTGCGAGCCTGGCGTCGCGGATTTCACCTGTATCTCGGAGATGCGGCCGTTCTCGTCGGTGAGGACGGCATCGAAGAACTGCGGGTGCGTGACGGGGAACAGCAGGAACGACAGCCGGTCCGTCGGCAGGTCGAGCAGCGCCGCTTCCGGAAACCACACGGTGTCCGGCAGGCCGACGGCGACGGGCTCGTCGGAACCGACGAGCGGGATCGCACGGAATATCGCGTCACAGAGCCCCGCCGCGAGCGGTTGCACGACGAAGGCAATGTCCGCCTGCCCAACCCGACCGCCGAAGTACTGCACGATGTCGGACTTCCCTGGCGAGATCACGAAGCAGATCTTGCGCACACCCGCGATGATGAGGCGCTCGACGAGGTACTCGCTGATGGCTTTCGGCCGTTCGGTCGGCCCGTCGCGCCGGCTGCCAACCGGCAGCAGCTCCTTCGAGAAGGCGAGGGGCTGAATCCGTGTGCCGTTGCCTGCGGCGGGAATGATGCCCCACATATCAGCTCATCCCCGTGCGGACGGAATCACCGACGATCTGCGGAAGGGCATGCGGGCTCGAGCGCGTCCGGTCCACGTCATCCAGGAGATCCAGGAGCTCCCGCGCGCGATGCTCCGACGAGTGCTCGTCGAGCGCTCGTGCACGTGCCTGTCTCGCGATGAGAGCAAGCTCGGAAGCCGGAAGATCGAGCGCTGCGAGCGCCTCCTCGGTCGTCTCCGCCGTAAGTATCTCCTCGCCGGGCGTGAAGAACCGGTCGAGCCCTTCCCATCGATCGCTGATCGTCGGCACTCCGCACGCCGCCGCCTCGAAGAGCCGCCCGGAGGGGCAGAAGCCCATGGCGGCCATGTCGCCTCGCGTGACGTTGAGCGTGAGGCGGGACGAGCAGAAGAAGGCGGGATGGTCCGCCGGCGGCACGTGCTGAACGAAATACAAGTTCGAGGTCCACGGGAAATCCTGCGGATAACCGGACCCGCCGAGCATGAACCGAATTTCCGGTCTCGCCTTCGCGCTCTCGATGAAGAGGCGTTCGAGAGCGCGCTGCCGGTCGGCGGAGTAGGTCCCGAGATAGGACACGTCGCCGCGATATCGTTCCTCGCCGGGCACGGGTCGATGTGTCAGCGGGTCTGCGTGGCCGTAAAGCGGCTCGACCCTGCGTGCACCCAGCCGTTCGCGTAGCGCAGCGAGCGCCGCGCCGCCCGTGAAGCTGAGCACGAGATCGAACGACGAAAGGCCCTCCGGCGGCAGGTACTCGACGGAATGACCTTTCGAGAGCCGCGCGAGAGTCACTGGCGTATCGAGGTCGTAGAAAACCCGCAATGCGCCCAGCGCATCCTCGAGCGCCGTGCGATTGGCTTCGGCGGCATGAGGGCAGTAGGACGTGATGATCACCACGTCGGCGTCCGCCACTTCACTCCGCGCGCGCGGATGGATCGAAGCCCAGTCCTCGTACAACGCCAGCGTCACACCCGGCATGCCGTGAAGATCCCGATGCCGCGCGTAGTAGGGAACGTCGTGCTCGAAGAACACGATCGAATGTCCGCGCCTTGCCAGCGCCCGCAGAAGACCTCGCCACAAGGTCGCGTGTCCGTTGCCCCAGGAGGAGCTCAGCGTGAGTCCGAAGATGACGAATCTCATGGGGTGTCGCTTTCCGCAGCTGAAGGCAGCAAGACCTGCGCCCACGAGCGCGGCGGGGAACTCACATTGCACATTCCCGTTCCGAGGTGCGTGACTTCCAGCCACGCCATCAATCCGGATGCAGTCCGCTCGTACGACTTGCGTGGCGTCGTCGGCCGCGATCTAGGGCTGGGCGACGCGCGCGCGCTCGGTCTGGCATACGCCAACGTCGCTCGTGCGAACGGCGCACGACGCATCGCCGTGGGGCGCGACGGGCGCACCAGCTCTCCCGGCCTCGAACGCGCGCTTATCGCAGGGCTCGTCGAAGGCGGAATGATCGTCTACCGCTGCGGGCTCGGCCCGACGCCGCAGCTGTACTTCGCCGTGAGCGAAGGGCTCGACGGCGGCATCATGGTGACGGGCTCGCACAATCCGCCGGGTGAGAACGGATTCAAGATCGTTCTCGGCGCGGACCCGGTGTATGGCGACGCCTTGCAGGCGCTGGTGCGCGGGGAAAGACGGGCGGCAGAGGGCGGGCGCGTCGAGAGTTTCCCAGTCGTGGGCTCTTACGTGCGGCGTCTCGCGCAAATGGCCCACGAGATGAAACCTTTCAGGGTCGTGTGGGACTGTGGGCATGGCGCCGTCGGCGCGATGATCGGACCGCTCGTTCAACGCCTTCCCGGGGAGCATGTTCTCCTGAACGCCACGGTGGACGGCACGTTTCCCGCGCATCATCCGGATCCCTCCGTCGCCGCTAACCTGCGTCAACTTCAGGACAGGGTCGTCACCTGCAACGCCGATATCGGCATCGCCTTCGATGGCGACGGGGATCGCATCGGAGTCGTCGACAGCAAGGGTGCGATCCTCTGGCCCGACCAGTTGCTGCTGTTCCTTGCTGAGGATGTTCTGCGCTCGATTCCCGGAGCCACGGTGGTCGGCGACGTGAAATCGAGCCGCGTGCTGTTCGATGGAGTTCAGCGCCTCGGCGGCCGCGCGGTGATGGCACCGTCCGGATACGTGCTTATCCGCGCAGCGATGCTGCGGGAGCAGGCACCGCTAGCTGGCGAAATGAGCGGGCACATCGTGGTCGGCGACGACTGGTGTCGTGTTGACGATGCCATCTACGTCGCACTACGCACGCTGGTCGCGCTTTCACGTCGATCCGGTACGCTCGCGGACTTCCGCGAGAATCTTCCCGGCACGGTATCGACTCCCGAGGTCCGGTTGTTCTGCCCCGCGTTCCGGAAGCAGCAGGTGATCAACGAAGTCGCCGCTCGTCTTCTCAACTCCGGCGCCAGGGTAGATCGAACCGACGGGCTGCGCGTCATGACGGATGCCGGCTGGTGGCTGCTGCGCGCTTCCGGAACCGAATCGAAGCTCGCCGTGCGATGTGAAGCTTCCGATCCGCAGGGGCTGCTCGAGTTGTGCCGCGAGCTTTCGGAGCATCTACGCCGGAACGGGGTGGACGCAGCTGAACTGTGCCCCGTCGAGAGGCTTGCTGCAGGTTAAGGTTTTCGCCGCAACGTCCAGGCGGATGCCCAGGCCATCAAGGCCGCGGGCGCAATTGCGACTGGGCTGGATCGGAGCCCGCCGGGCTTCCTGGTTACTGCCCGAGCACGTTGGAGGGCACCCGCGGAGCGCCGGCGCTGAAATAGGACACGGCCGGCTCCACGCCCGCGGTGCTTTCCAGGTGCAGGTAGGCAGGGTCGAAGCCGGCGACCCTGCGGAGCGCGCCCTGGTCATGGATGACAAGGTGCCGGTTCTGGAAGGTGACGAGCTTCGACCGACGCAGCTCCATGAGTGTGCGGTTCACGTGCACGGAAGTGAGTGCGAGCGTATCGGCGATCTCGACCTGCGTCAGCGGCAGCTCGCAGGCGTTATCGCGCACGAGATCGACAGCCAGAAGCCTTTCGAAAAGCTCGCAGAAAAGATGGCTCAGGCGTTCGAAAGCCGTGCGATGACCCACGTTGAGCAGCCACTCACGCGCGATGGATTGTTGGACGACCGCGTTCCAGGCCAGGGTCCTTGAAAGCACCGGCTGCTCTTCCAGCTTTCGCACGGCCGCCGCGGAGAGCTGCACCGCTTCGACGGGGGAGAGCGCGCAGATGGAATGATCCATTCGCGCGAGGGCGAAGGTGCGTGTGTCGCAGATGTCTCCGGGAAGCATGAATGCGGAAATCTGCCGGCGGCCGTCCGGAAGAAGGGTATACCGGCACGCAATCCCGTCCGCGATGATGAATATGCGATCGACAGGCGCGCCCTGCTTGATGAGCGTGTCCCGCTGACGGAAGCGGACGATCGACGAGGCAGCGAGCTCCAGCGGATTCCGCTCTTCGGGCGGCAGCTTCTCGCAGTGCTCCAGGCGGCGGACCAGGCGTGAGATCGAGTCGGTCATCTATCTTTCACCGGCACGAAATCTTTTCCAGCTCGGAGGCGACTGTCACTTCAGGTCGACATCCAGCAGCGCACAGTCCGGCTCGCTGCTCGACAGGGGAGCGCCGCCGGGCCACGTCCGGCATCGGCCCGATCACGTTCGCGCAATGCTCGCGCAGGATGGCGGCCATCTCCTTAGTCACTCTCGCCGTGGCGCCATATGGGCGTCGCGGCAGCTTGGGGGATCAGGAGCTGGACATGCAATCCGCCCGAGGGGAAATCCATTGTCGTGCGTGCGCTGAGCTCGTGCGGCAGCATGCGCTCGATGAGCTCCAGACCGAAGCCCTTGTGCGAGGGCATCGTATTGTCCAGCCTGGCTTCGTGCTCGCTCCACTGCACTTCAAGCCAGCTGGACCCGTTCTCGCCCCGCATGCTCCAGTGAACGTTCACTCGCCCGCCCGGAGTCGCCAACGCGCCGTGCGCGATGGCATTCACCGCAAGCTCGTGAAACGCGAGGCCGAGGGCGCCCGCGGATTCGCGCGCGATGCGGATCTCGGGTCCGCCCACGGAACACCTTTCCATGGGCGCGGACTGGGCAAGGAGCTCGCCGCAGACGAGCTCCTCCAGATCCACTCCGACCGCGGGGACTCGCATGAGCATTTCGTGAACGCGGGCGAGCGCGCCGATGCGCCCTTCGAGGTGCGCGGAAAAGTCAGCGACTGAGTTGCGACCCTGGGAGCTCTGGCGCACCAGCGTGCGCAACACTGCGAAGAGGCTGCGAAGCTGACGGTGAAAATCGGCGGCGGACGGTTGCATCGGTGCGCGCGCTTTTTCCAGGATTTCGAGCCGCCCCCCTGACAACTGACATTAACACACCTCTTGAACGCGACGGATGAAAGTAGCGAAGCGCCCCTGGCCAGCCTCCGCCCAGGTCAAGAGTCCGTCGGCGCACGACCTCTCACCGGGAGGTGAGGCTCGGGGATCCCGCTCCGGCCGGAACGACGCCCCGTCGCTCACGTTTGTGGATGTTCGGTCGTCAGGTCGGTGACACTCATGGCGCCCGCCAGGCTGCGGCTTTTTCGGAACTTCCATCGCGCTGTGCGCTATGCGCTGCCTCAGCGGAACGCGATCGTCCTCATTCTGGGACTGACGATGTTCATGGCGGCGGCCAATGCGGCCGAGCCGCTGGCCCTCAAGTTCATCGTCGACAACCTGTCTCTCGATCCCCGGTTCGACCCGCTGTGGAAGGGACTGGCAGTCCTTGCGGTGCTGGCGCTCTCGCGCGAGGCGGCGCATGCGCTGTCGGACTGGCTGACCTGGCGGACGCGCATCGGCCTTCAATACGCGCTGCTGGAGGCCACGGTGGGCAAGCTTCACCAGATGCCGCTCAGGTTGCAGCGCAGCCAGGGCGTGGGCGCCATCATGACGAAGCTGGATCGCAGTATTCAGGGGTTCGTCGGGGCGGTGACGCAGATCCTGTTCAACATCCTGCCGGCCGCGCTGTTTCTCGTGATTGCGACCGCGATCATGGTCAGGCTGGACTGGCGACTCGCGCTGGTCGTCCTCGTCTTCGCCCCGCTGCCGGCGCTCATCGCCATGCGGGCAGCGCCGGAGCAGGTTCGCAGGGAGCGCTCGCTGCTCGACCGGTGGTCGCGGATCTATTCGCGCTTCAACGAAGTGCTATCGGGGATTCTGATCGTCCGGAGCTTCGCGATGGAGGAGGTGGAGAAGAAGCGCTTCCTGCAGGAGGTGGACCTCGCCAACCGCGAAGTCATTCGCGGCGTGGCAACCGATGCCGGGTACGGCGCCACCAGCAATCTCGTCATCGCACTCGCGCGCCTGAGCGCGATTGCGGCGGGAGGCTATCTCGCGGTAAGGGGCGAGGTAACGGTCGGTACGGTGGTGGCGTTCCTCGGCTATGTCGGTGGGTTGTTCGGGCCCATCCAGGGCCTTTCTGGCATCTATACGACGATCAGCCGTGCATCGGTCTCGCTGGAGGAGATCTTCAGGATCATCGACATCCAGGAGTATCTCGGCGACTCGCCGGATGCGCAGGAGCTGCCGCGCGCTCGCGGGGAGGTCTCGTTCGAGAACGTGCACTTCAGGTACGAGCAGTCCGGGCGGCCGTTGCTCGCGGGGATCGATCTGCACGTTGCGGCTGGGGAGACGGTCGCAATCGTGGGGCCGAGCGGGTCCGGCAAGACGACGCTGATGGCCTTGCTGATGCGTTTCTACGATCCGATCGAAGGTGTGGTCCGGCTGGACGGGCGGGATCTGCGCACGATCAGGCAGAGCTCGTTGCGGAAGAATATCGGTGTCGTGCTCCAGGATCCGTTGCTCTTCAACGATACGGTGAGAGCGAACATCGCGTATGCGCGCCCGCAAGCCACGCTCGCCGAGGTGATGCAGGCCGCGCGCACGGCGAACATCCATGACGCGATCATGCGGCTCTCGGAAGGGTACGACACGCTCGTCGGCGAACGGGGCGCGCTGCTGTCTGCTGGTGAGCGGCAGCGGGTGACGATCGCGCGCGCCATTCTGAAGGACCCGCGGATTCTCATCCTGGACGAAGCGACGTCCTCGCTCGATGCCGAATCCGAAGAGGCTGTTCAGCGAGCGCTGGACCAGCTGATGAGGGGGCGCACGACGTTCATCATCGCGCATCGGCTCGTTACGGTGGCGAATGCGGATCGCATCATCGTGCTGAGAGGCGGGCGGATCGTCGAGATGGGCAATCATGCGGAGCTGATGGCGAAGGATGGGTACTACGCATCGCTCGTGCGGCGGCAGAGCCATGGGCTCATTGCGAACGATGCCGTCGAGGGGCATCCGATGCGGCGGTCTACGGACTTCGCCTGAGCTACGGGGCTGGCTGTCGCCAGCTCAGTTCGGCGACCGCGTGTCGGGAGAATGGGGGGACGCGGAGATCTAGCGTGCCATCGCTGGTCGTGCGGCTCTCGGACTCGGCCAGGGTGGCGCCGGTGACGTCGTCGCGCCATCGGACGCGCCAGAGTCCGCCGGTTTTCACGCGCAGCGAGATACGGTTGTTTTCGACGCTGCTGCCGTAGCGCGCTTTGGAGGCCAGGATCCACGCGGCGGCGCGCTGGTCACCGAGCAGGGCCCATGCTCGTGAACCGCCCTTCGTTTGCGGTACAGCTGGAGTTGCGAAGGGGAGGCGGTCGAGAACCTCACGTAACACGCGAAAGTGCAGCGCGCGCTCGGGAGTCATCACTTCGTCCGAGTCCACATTGAATGTCGGCGCGCTGTGGGCGAGAACGCCGGCGCCGGAGAACGCGGCGGACCAGAGTCCCACGTGGGTGTGGTCGTAGTCGGGCTTGGGTTCGCCGCCGTACGCGAACTCGCCTACGAGAACCGGCTTGCCGAAGGCCCATGTCTCACGGACTTTACGGCTCATCTCGGCGGCGAGGGCGTGAACGTCGTAGACCTCTTTGCCGTACAGGTGCCACTGAACGATGTCGCAGGCCTCCGAGCTCCACCAGGCACGCTCATCGCCTTCGATGTTCCAGTGCAGGCCGACGCTGCCCACCGTGACTGCGTGTTCGTAAGGGTCGGCACGATCCCATTCCTGCGCCATCACTTCGGCCCAGGGGCCCCAGGACACTTCCGGAATCGCGCCATCCCATTCTGGTTCGTTCAGCAGATCGATGGCGAGCAGGTTGGGGAAGGGACCGTAACGCTTCGCGATGTAGCGAATGCGCTCGGCGGCACGAGCGCGGACTGCCGGCTCCTCGAAGAAGTCGTAGCGTGAGGCCGCAGGTCCTCCGCGTTCGGCCGAGTAGGGGTTGTCGCGCCAGCTTTTCCAGTCGTCGTCCTCCGAGAGACCGAGCGCGAATGCGACGAGGACTACGGAGATGTCATGCGCCTGCGCCGCGCGGAAAATCCTGTCGAACTGCTGCGCGACCTCCTCGTCGAATTCTCCGAGCGCCGGCTCGAGGACGCCGTCGTTGGGGCCGCCTTTCTCTTCGTTCTCGATGTCCGTCACGATGAACACGCGGATGACGGACATTCCATGTCGCGCCATGTGCGCGAGATAGTCCTCGATGGAGAGCGCCTTCCAGTTCCACATGCGGTCGTAGATGTTGATGCGGTTCTCGCCGATGGCAACGAATGCGCTGCCGTCCGCGTGCGTGAATGCGTGGTTGCGCGGACGGACGAATCCGTTGTGTTCCGACTTCTGCGCGTGAAGGCGGCCTTTCTCGACGACGCCGGATGGGCCGTGGACGACATAGGTCCAGGTCCCCGGCTGGGCTGCCGTGATGCGGATGACCTGACGTTGGCCCTGAGGAAACGACTCTGCATGGAAGCTCACGCCGCCCGGTCCGCTCATCGTGGCCGTTACCGGTGAGTCGGAGTCGAACACGAGATCCACGGGATCGAGCGCGTTCGCAGTTCGGATTAGTGTCGGCGCATCGGTCGCTGGTGCGCTGGCCCGCTGATCGGCCCGCCGATCGTCGGGCGCGCAGGCCGCAAGCAGGCAGGCCGCAAACACAAAGGGTAGGACGGCGAGCCGCGGGGCAAGGGTCCGGGACGGCGCGCTCACGCGATGGCCGGCCACCCCTTGCCGATCTCTCACGACAGGCTAGCTCTCAGGCGCTTGAAGCTTCTCCAGCGGGGATTCAGCTGGCCCGCTGAGCACGCGTCCATCCGGATGGAAGCGCGAACCATGGCAGGGGCAGTCCCATGTCTTGTCCGCTCCGTTCCATCGCACGAGACACCTGAGGTGAGTGCAGACGGGCGAGAGCACGGACAGGAACCCGTCCTCCGCGCGGTACGCCGCCACTTTTTTCCCCTGCCATTTCAGGATGCGGCCTTCGCCGGGCGGAATCTCTTCGAACGTGCCTTCCTCAGCCCCTGCCACCCGATCCCGCAGGAAGTAGTACGGGTAATCGACGTTTTCCGAGACGTATCGCCACAGTCCGCCGTGGAAGGGGCGGCGATCGATCCGGAAGAGGTCGAACCACGGATTCCGGCGCTTCAGGTAACGGTCCCGCGCGAGCATTGCGGCGAGCGTTCCGAGCGTCCAGCCGTTACCGCTGAATCCCGTCGCGATGAACTGGGAGGGCGCGCTTTCGCCGATATACGGCAATCCGTCCGCCGTCTCGACAACCTGTCCAAGCCATCGATGCACGACGGTCGCGCCGGGCAGGCGTTCCTCGAGGCGCTGGCGCAGTTTGTGAAACACCTCTTCGGGGTTCTTTTCCTGCCCCGTCTTCACATCTTCGCCGCCGAGAATCGCGTACTCATGGTCGCCCCGATGATCGACGCGCAGGTACTCGTACGGATCTGCTGTATCCCAAAAAAGCGCTTCGGGCGCGGCACGCGGGGGAAGGTGCGCGCCGAGCACGTAGCTCGTGTAGAGCGACAGCTTCGTCTGGAACAGGGTCGCGGAAAGGAACCTTTTTCCGGCCATGTGCGGATTGTGTGTGGCGACGACGAGGTAGTTGCACCGGATGCGCCTGCCGTTCGCACGTACCGTTGTCGTCCGCTCGTCCACATCTTCGAAGGCGGTGTTCTCGAAGACATGGCTGCCATCGCCCGGAATCGCGTTCACCAGGGCTTCGAGATACTTTCTGGGATGAAAGCGGGCCTGCTGCGGGAAGCGCACGCCGCAACGGTTCACGTGCGGCACTCTCTCGAGGAACTCGGCATCGAATTCGAGCTCGATCGCGAGGTGAGCGTCCTGTTCCAGCTTCTCGCGATCGCTGTGCACGCCGTGCCGCGTGGATTCGTGCAGGTAACCGGTGACCCATCGGAAGTCGCAATCCGCGCCAGTTTCGCGAACGAGGGCCCAGATCTGATCGATCGCTGCCGCGCCTCCTTCCCAGAACGAGCGAGCTGCGTCCTTGCCCCAGTGTTTCACGAGCGTGTGCAGCCGCTCATCTGTGACGTACGTGAGGTGGGCGGTGGTTCGTGCCGTGTCGGTGCTTGCGATACGGGCACGATCGATCAGCGCCACCTTCACGCCGGCCTTGCGAAGCAGATAAGCGCTCGTGATGCCGGTGACGCCCGCGCCTACGACGACGACATCGACGTCGATATCCTGTTCGAGCGCCGGAAAGCGCGGCAGCTCGTACTCGATCCACGGCGAGTGCTGTTTCGGCAGGGTGTTCACATGATCCGTGGCCATGCGCTTGCCGTTAAGGTCGGCGGTTCAAAGGGTGCGGTTGGGATTACCCGCCGCTGCCCATTTTGCATCCGCATTGCTCGGGGGCTCATCCGGGAGCCGGGACGCGGGCGGGTCGCTCGCGGGAAACGACTCGTTCACCGATTCATCGATGGCTTCCGATCTGCGCTCGTGGAGGGGAGAGCCTGGCAGTCCGTCCTGAAGCGCCGACGACCGGCGCGAGAGGTGACACCACTGATCACGGACTCCCTGTGCCAGGGTCGTGCGTCCTTGAAGCGCCGACTTCACCGCACAATGCCCGGCGGCTGCCCTCGTAAGGAGCGCAAGGCCCGCTACGCTGGCCAGCAGCCGCAGTCCAGCGCTGCGGCCCTGTGTTCCGACGAGACACAACCCAAGTCCGACGAGAGTCGAGAAGGTCCGTTCAGAGGGGGACAGATTTCCAGCTCGCTCCTGCATGCGCGACGCCTCCCAAGCGATGAGTGTTACCGACTTCCAACGCATGCGCCACGTTCCCGTTCCGGCGCGCGCGGCCGTGGAGGGTCAGGTCGTTCGGGAAGTGCCGGGCACGAAGGATGCTAGGCTTCTGTTGGCGCTTGTGCTTGACGATTTCCTTCCGCGCCTTCGGGCCGATCATCGAGGGCGGCCCGCGGAACAGGGCGTCTTCGTCACAGCCGGGAAGAAGATGACCCACACGACACCTGCTGCGTCTTCCACGCTGAAGCGAACGGGCTCCGGCGTGAAGGTGCTGCTGGTCGACGACCAGCCTGCCCGCCTCATGACGTACGAGGCGATCCTCTCAAGCCTCGGCCTGGAATTCGTGAAGGCGCTGTCGGGGCTGGAGGCACTTCAACGCCTCATGGAGCAGGAATTCGCGCTCATCGTGCTCGATGTGTCGATGCCCGCCATGGACGGCTTCGAAGCGGCGCGCCTCATCCGGGAGCATCCGCGTTTCGAGCGGACGCCGATCATCTTCGTCACCGGCGTTCATATTTCCGAGCTCGATCGATTGAAGGGATACGAGGTCGGCGCGATCGACTACATCTCCGTACCGGTCGTCCCCGAGATCCTGCGCAGCAAAGTCGCCGTGCTCGTCGAGTTGTATCAGCGAAGGGCGGAGCTTCAGCTGCTGAATCGCTCGCTGGAGGAAGCTCGTGAGCTGCTGAACCGCGAGCACGCGTCTCAGCTCGCCGCGAGCGAGGCGCGAGCCGAGGACGACCTGCGGGCCAGCGAGGAGCGTTTTCGCGGCGTGTTCTACGGCGCGGGCATCGGCATGGCGCTGATCGAGCAGGATTGCACGATGCGTGCGGTGAATCCGGCTTTCTGCGCAATTCTCGATCGCAAGGAATCGGAGCTGCTGGGCGTTTCCTGCGTCGACTTCATGCATCCGGAGGACGTGGAGCGGAGCTCGCAGCTGATGCTGGATGTGCTGAAGGGAGCACAGACCACTGCGACTCTGGAGAAGCGGTTCGTGCGTCCGGACGGTGAGCTTCGCTGGGTGCGCGTGAATATCGTCCGGATGCCGGGCAGGGGACGCGAGACGGAGAAGCTCCTGGCGGTGGTCGATGACGTGACCGAACGGCGTGAATCGCGCAGAAGACTGGAAGCGCTCTCGGCCGAGCGGGAGCACCTTCTCGAAGCCGAGCGGGCCGCACGAATGGAAGCGGAGATCGCGATTCGGGCGAAAGACGAGTTCCTCGCGATGCTCTCTCACGAGCTGCGGACGCCGTTGTCGAACGTCGTGTCCTGGGCTCGCGTGCTCCAGCGGAAGTACGCCGGAGCGGATGAGGATTTTCGCCGCGGGTTGGGGATCATCGTCGACAACGCGATGACGCAGAGTCAGCTGATGTCCGACCTTCTGGACATGAGCTGCATCGTCGCTGGCAAGGTGACGCTGGAAACGCGGCCTGTGGACCTTGCGGAGCTCGCGTCGGTCGCTGTGCAGTCCCACCAGGCTGTCGCAGAAGCGAAGGGACTGTCGCTTGAGCTGCAAGGGGAGGTCGACGTTGCGCTTGTGTTGGGTGACAGCACCCGACTGCAGCAGGTGCTTTGGAACCTGCTATCGAATGCGATCAAGTTCACGCCGGCACGCACGGTGACGCCCATCCGGGTGGCTCTCAAAAGTGCGGGCGAGCATTACGAGCTTACGGTGACCGATGCGGGCGAAGGCATCGACTCGCACTTCCTGCCGCATCTGTTCAAGCCGTTCAGGCAGGCGGATGGCAGCATCGCCCGGCGGCACGGCGGGCTCGGGTTGGGTCTCGCCATCGTGAAGCAGCTCGTCGAGATTCATGGCGGACAGGTCGCAGTGACGAGCGACGGAGTCGGCAAGGGCGCTGCGTTCACCGTGCGATTGCCGATCTACGAAGGCGAGGTGCGAAGTCCGCTTGCGCTGGGCATGGACGATTCCGACGCGAGCAAGCCTTTGCAGGGCTACCGGATCCTGGCGGTCGAGGACCAGCCGGCGATGCTCGAATACGTGCGGCAACTCCTGCAGGATCACGGCGCCGAGGTCGTCGCCGTCGAGAGCGGCAAGGTGGCGCTCGACGTGCTCCGGCAGACGGGCGCGAGGTACGTGCACGCACTTGTCAGCGATCTGGGACTACCGGAGCTCGATGGCTATCGGCTCATTCGCACGATCCGGACGGAGCTGAATCTTTCGGCATCGGAATTGCCGGCGGTTGCTGTGACGGCGTTTGCTCGAGACGAAGACCGGACGCGGTCGCATCTTCACGGATACCAGGCGCATCTCGTGAAACCCTATCACCCGAGCCAGCTGGTCCTGGCGTTGCGAACGCTGCTGCCGCGGCGCTGCTAGGACGGGGCGGTTTCACCCGTTACACTCGCCGACATGAAGATCCTCGGCAAAGCCTCCTCGATCAATGTGCGCAAGGTGCTCTGGACCTGCGCGGAAATCGGCGTTCCCTACGAGCGTGAGGACTGGGGCTCCGGCTTCCAGGTCGCAGTCGCGCCGCTCAGCAGCGCACGGATCATGTGAGCCACCTGCTCCTGCGCCGGGCCGGTTATCGCGGATACTCCAGCTGCATGGCGACGAAGTTGGCAGTCGCCGTTCCATAGCGGTCTTCGATGGCGAGGAGACCTTCATCCAGCGCCTTTGCCGGCGGCCGATCACCCACCGCAGGCAGCTGCCTTTCGGCGGGCCAGTTGGTAGCAACCTCGTCCGGCACCACGAGCAACCCGTTTCGGGTGCGACGCGCGTCGGCCGTGCTCGCAAACGTCACGACACGCGATCGAAAAGTCCGCGACCATGCGTCCGCAACGAGCGCGAGCGACACTTCGTCCACCCATGGCTGCAGCTCCATCCCGAGCTGCTCGTGATTCCAGAACGCGAGCCGATTGCCCATCGCGGTGAGCGCGAACGGACGGTTGAACCTGAACGCGCTGCTGTCGTGTCGCGCGTCCCAATAGGGAAGGCCGATGGATCGGGCGACAGCCTCGGCCTTGTCCCTTCCAGCGATGGCTTCGATCAGCGTGAGCGACACCGGCATCGAGGCGCTGACCCCGGTTGTCGTGAGGACGCCCTGATCCGCAACCATTCGCCGGTCGGGAACGTATTTGATGTCGGGATGCTTCTTCAGCATGCCATCGAGGTACCACCAATGCGTCGTGGCTCGCTTGCCGTCGAGTAGCCCGGCCTCTGCGACGACCTTCGCTCCGGCGCACACGCCGACGATCACAGCGCCACTGGCAGCCTGGCTCCTGATCCACTGAAGCGCGGCGGGATCATCGTCCCGATACATCGCGGGCACGAGCACGTAGTCCGCACCTTCGGGATACTGCTCGTCGAACTGCGCGATCGTCGCTTCGGGCTGGACCTTCAGTGCGGGATACAGCGATACAGTGCCGGGCTCGGTGGCAAGCGCTACGACCTCAGCTACGTCGGCACTGCGAAGAATGCCGAACGGCATGAGGTAGTCGGTGATCTCCGTGCCGGCGTTCACGCCGATGATGGCGATGACCGGCCGTCCGCGCTTGGGTGGCTTCAGGGTTGCGAGGATCGCATCGACCTCGGCTTGCGCGACCGGTGGCGGAGCAGTACGGGCTTGCGCGGGCGGGAGCGAGAGAACCCAGATCGCTCCGCCGATCGCGGCCAGCACCACCGCGCCGACAATGCCCAGCAGAACCCGCCGCTTGCGCATGGGGGAGGTCGTCCTTTCTTCCATCCACGTAGATTACCGGGGCGGTGGCCTGTTAATGAAGTGTCGAGTAGTACCCAGGCCCGACGCGCAGGCCGTGAGTGATGCTCTCCGGGAGCGCGTAATACAGGACGTACGAGATCGCTCCGTGTGCGACTCCGATCAGGATCACATTCGGCGAGAGCCGGTAGAGCACGCAGGCGATCACACCGGCGCCCAGCGTGACGACCATGAGGAATGGGTTTGGCGCGTGAAACACGGCGAATATCACGGCTGACGCGGCAGTTGCGAATCCGGGGCTTTTGAGGATCTCCACAAACCCGCGGTAGAAAAAGCAGAGAAGCCCGTATTGCTGGGCGATGCCCCAGATCGCCACCCACGCAAGCCCGAGCAACGAGCGCTCCCATGACGGGAAATGCAAGCTGCCCAGTGCCGCGCCGATCGCTAGCACCACCGCAGATACCGGCACAACGAGAATCGTGATGTTCCGGAGCGCAGGTCGCCAATCCCGAACACCCAGGCCCAAGTCCGACGGCATTTCGCGCAGGCGAGCGTGCCTCAGCGCTCCCAACCCAAAGTAGAGAATGAAGACTACGATCCTGGAACCGGGGAAAGCCTCCTCCCAGCCCCAGATGAAAGACAGGAGGAGCGCCGACATTGCCGCGATTTCGAGAGTCGCAGCCGTTCGCGATGTTCTTCGCGGTTGCACGGGTGTTGTTCGCCAGCAATCCATCGCATTGGTCTCATCATTGTAGACCTCGCCGTTCATAACCGCTTTGTCACATAGCGAGCGCGATGGCGCTGGTTCCCCTTTGATATTGGACGTGTCTCGCGCACGGAACTTAGCTTTTCCGGCATCCGGCGCCCGTTGATGCGGGCCGTTATCGCGTCCAGACGCGAGGGGAGAACTCAAAACATGACCAGCAGACTCATGGTCGCGACCGTCGCGGCGCTGTTTCCGTTTGTGTCGGCGGTTACCGGCGTGGCTTCCGATCCGCTCGATGCGCGAGCCCGGGCCCTGAACAGGAAGCTGCTGAACCTCGATGCACATACGGACGTCCTCATCGAGTCCACGCCCGAGCGCTACTGGGCTCCCGGCCACACGTCGCGCACGGATCTCGACAAGCTGAAGAAGGGAAGCGTGGACGCCGTCGCCTTGTCCATCGCGGTAGGCCCTGGGCCGCGTACGCCGGAGGGCATCGCCGAGGCACGGAAGGAAGCGGACGAGAAGCTGGCTGCGATTCAGCGCTTCGTGCGGGAGAGCAGGGGCCGGGTCGAGATCGCGCTCACCGCGAACGATATCCAGCGCATCCACAAGAAGGGCAAGGTTGCCGTCATCCAGACGTTCCTGAACGCACGCTCACTCGGGAAGGATGTGAATGGCATCGATCACTTCTACAAGGCCGGCGTTCGCGTGTTCGGGCTCACTCACGCGGGCAACAACGACTTCGCGGATTCCTCGCGGCCGCAGAACGGGGAGGGGCAGGAGCACGGCGGGCTATCTCAGCTCGGCAAACAGGCCGTCACTCGGCTGAATGAGCTCGGTTCACTGATCGACGTCTCGCAGCTGACGTCGGAGGGTGTGTTCCAGGTTCTGCAGATCACGAAAGCGCCGGTCATCGCCACGCACTCGGATGTGCGAGCATTGGTCGACAACCCAAGGAATCTGAGCGACGCGGAGCTGGATGCCATCAAGGCGAACGGCGGTGTCGTGAGCGCTGTTCCGTTCAACGCGTATCTCGCGAAGGTGCCGGCGGACTTCAAGGCGAAAGTGGCGGACATTCGCAAGCTGCACGGTTTGCCCGGTGATTTTCCGGGCACGTCCTGCACGGCCGGAGTCGAATCGCTTTCGTCGCGACAGCAAGCGTCGTTCAACAGTGCTTTCCAGGCGATCGCTCCGCAGGCGACGGTCGATGACTACGTCGATCACATCGACTACCTCGTGAAGCGAATCGGGATCGACCACGTCGGGATCGGATCGGACTTCAACCACGGATCGGGTGTGCCCGGCTTCGACGACGAAAGCGACGCGCCCAAAGTCACGCGGGAGCTTCTGCGCCGGGGCTACACGGAAGAGCAGATCGGGAAGATCTGGGGCGGAAACTTCCTGCGCGTGTTTCGTGAGGCGGAGACCGTCGCGAAAAAGCTCCGCGCCACCTGATCCGGGAGAGGCGCGTCGCGTGCCTCTCGCGACGCGTCGTCGGGCCGCCGTTCCCAAAAAGGAACGGCGGCCCTTTTTTATCCCGAAAGCAAGCTTCTCTAATCCTGCGAGTAGGCTTCAGGTCCCGGCGGCACGGCGGGCAGCGGGTCCGAGTACCCGTAGCCGCGATTGCCGTCCGGCCCGATCGGCCCGGCGCCGGGTCCGATGTGCTCGGCGGCCAGGTTCGTCTCGTTGCACGCGTACTCCTGCTGGCCCAATCCCTTGGGCGCGCGAGTCCAGGTGCGTTTGAAGGTGAACGGACGGGAGTAATACTTGGGATCCGTCACTGTCATCTCCAGCGTGAAATGATGGAAATCGGGACGGGTCCAGCGTTCGACCACCTGCGTCTGATCGCTGGTGGGATTTCCGTTTTCGTCGAGCCATATCTTGTCCGTCACGCTGTCGCGCAGGCCGTTCGTTTCGATGACGAGCGTGTCGCCTTCCCAGTGAGCGACGGAGTTCCCGAAGTACCGCGGCACCGGGTCCGGATCCTTCTTCAGGTTGTTTCCGATGGAGATGAGCCGGTTGGTGTTGTAGTTGTACGTGAAGGCGATCCGCTGCGGAGTGTGCAGCACCTCGAAGGGCAGGCCACTACCGTTGTGCCGGGGAATGCCCCCGAGGATGCAGAGGGCTTCGGGGTCGACGGTGTGGTTCTGCGTGTACAGCACCGCCCGCTTTCCGACTTCGTTGAAGGGCAGGATGAAGTTCGGCTCATCCTTTCCCAGATTTCCGCCGGGCTTGCCGGGTTCGCGCACAGGACGCCAGAAACCGGTGAAGTTGGGCTTGCCGTCGAGCCCGCGTGGCGTCGGCTCGGAGGGGCCGGTGTATGCCTCGCCGCGCATGAGAGCGGAAGTCTGCTCTTCCGCTCCCAGCGGCGGTGTCTGGGCGCTGGCTGCGGCGACGAGCAGCGCGACGGAAACGGTAACGGCGGCACGATGAACGGAGCTCATGAAAACCTCGGATCAATATCGAGTCACGTATGGAGCGGGGGTGCCGAACGCTATGGCGCCGCCGGCAGATCCGACGGTTTCGGTTTATTCTTTCGATACAGCCAGTAGCCCGTGCCTCGGGAGGAGTGGGCCACTGCGCCGAGCGGAAGATCCGGCACGACCTGCCCGTCGGGTCCGAAGCCGCGATTGCCATCCGGACCGATCTTTCCGGGACCCGGCTCAAGATGGTTCACCACCCAGGGTGTATTCCATTCGCAGGAGAATTCCTTCAAGCCTTCTCCAGGCTCGCCGATCACCCAGCTGCGCGTGTAGCGAATGGGCCTCGTGTAGTACACCGGATCCGTGTACGTCAGTTCGAGATTCAGATGGTGGAAGTCCGGCCGTGACCAGCGTTCCACAACCTGCGCCTGAGAGCTCTGGGGATTGCCGTTGTCGTCCAGCCAGAACCGTCCGTCCGCACTGTCCTTGAAGCCTTTGGATTCGATCACGAGCACGTCGCCGTCCCAGTGCCCAACGGCGTTGCCGAGATAGCGCGGATCGGGATCGGCCTCCGGCTGGCGTCCATCGAGCCACACCCAACGGTGCCAGCTGAGATAGTGGAATGTGCCGAGCCGCTCCTTCGTGTGCAGGATTTCGAAGGGCAGCACGCTCGTGAGAAGCCGCGGAATGCCGGTGATGAGGCAGCGAGCTTCCGGATCGATGGTCCTGGTCAGGTTGTACTCGAGCGCCGCCCGACCTTGCCTGGAATAGGGCAGCGCGAGGCCCGGTTCATCCTTGGCGAGATTGCCGTCCGGTTTGCCCGGCTCTCGTAGCAGTTTCCAGTAGCCCGTGAGCAGCGGCTTGCCGTCCGCGTCGCGCGGCGTCGGGACAGTGGGACCGTTATAGGGCTTGCCGAGGAGCACGTCCTCGGCGGACGGAGTTGCGGGAGCGGCAGCGCCTGATGGAGCGGGCGATTGCGAGCAGGCGGCGAGCAGCGCCACACCTGCGCCAAGCGCGAAGGATCGTATGAGCGACAAGGAAGCCTCTTGAGAATCGACGACGTTCGTGCGGATGTTACTGACGCCGGATCGTCTCTCGGGCGCGTTCTTGCAATATCGACATGACGTTGCGGAATTTCCTGCCTCGAAGCCGAGGCACCTAAGATGCCCGTCCTTTCATTCGGGGAATGACATGTCATCGAGTGTTGTCCGTGCGGGTCTCGTAGCGCTTCTTGCAGTGGCCGCCTTCGGGGCCGCGCCCACGCGGGCTCATCATTCGTTCTCCGCGATGTACGATGCGAAGAAGCCCGTGCGGCTCACCGGGCGGCTCACGAAAGTGGAATGGACGAATCCGCATTCATACTTCCATCTGGAGGTGAAGGGGGCGGACGGGAAGATCACGACCTGGGCGTGCGAGGGCGCGGGGCCGGGCGCGCTGTCACGCCGCGGTTTCAACAAGGGTGACATCAAGGTCGGCGACACGATCGTCGTCGACGGCTATCTCGCCCGCAGCGGCGGCAAGATCATCGATGCGCGCCGGATCACGCTGCCGAACGGCAGGGTGGTGAGCGGCGGAACCCCGGGGGATGGCGGGCCGCAGGCGGGACCGGCGCCGGCTCGGTAACGATTGCTTCAGGTCATCCAGCGTCTTTACGAATCGCCGATCGCGACGGCGATTCGTGAGTCGGAGAATCTGTTTCCGATTCTGCAGACGTTTCATATCGTGGGCACCATCGCGCTCGCGGGTGCGATCGCCATCGTCGATCTTCGACTGCTCAATGTCTTGCTTCGGCGGGAGGCGACCGTGCGTGTCGCGGAATCGCTGTTGCCGATTACGTGGATCGGATTCGCGCTCATGGTCGTGAGCGGCGGACTGCTGTTCGTCGCGCAGTCCGCGCGGATCTATGAGAACGTGTTCCTGCGCATGAAGGCGCTGCTGCTCGTGCTGGCGCTGCTGAATGTGGCGCTGTTTCACGCCACGACGTTTCGCCAGATCCGGTCATGGGGGCCGGATGGTGTCGAGACGCCGGTTTCCGCCCGGGTTTTTGCCGCCCTGTCGCTCGTGCTCTGGGCGGGAATCATCGTGACCGGGCGCTTCATCGCGTACTTCTGATGATCGAGCGGATCTTCGTGCGGCTCGGGGATACGGCGGTCGGCCAGTACCTTGCCAGTTCGACGGCGGCGTTCGCGACCGTGGAGTCGCTGCACATCGTGGCGCTGGCCGTGATCGGTGGAGTGATTCTCGCCGCGAATCTGACAGTGGTGGGATGGATTCTGCGCGGGAGCAAGGCGAGCGCCGTCATCGATCAGCTGCGTGGGCTGTTTCTCGGTTCGCTGGTTGTTGTGGCACTGTCGGGAGTGCTGCTGGTTGCCGCGGGGCCGTACAAGTACTACACGAATCCGCTCTTTCCGCTGAAGCTTCTCTTGCTTGCGATGCCGCTGGGAATTCATTTCGTCTTACAGAAGCGTCTGCGCACTCGGCGTGATGTCGATACAGGTGCGCGGGTGCTCGCCTTCGGCTCGCTTTTTCTCTGGAGCGGCGTTGTGATCGCGGGCCGCTGGCTCGGGCTCATCTGATCGCGTTCAACGCGGTTCCAGAACGGTTTTAATAACTCTCTGCGAAAATCGCCGCCGACAATGTCATGAGTCGCGCGCGGCTTCTCGTGAAGATCGCGTTGTAGGATCGCGCAACTTTCCAGACAAGCCTTGAGGGAGATTTGTCGATGTTGCGCGGTATGCAGTTGAGTGCTGAATCCAATAACAAGAAGCTGAAGCGCGCGATCTCCGTCGCAGCCGCAGTGTCCGCCGCTTTGTCGGCGCCTGCCTGGTCGCAGGAGCAGCCGGATAAGCTCGACAGCGTCATCGTCACTGGCACGCGTGCAACGGATCGCACCGTACAGAGCAGTGAAGCGCCTATCGACGTGCTTTCGTCGGAGGACATCGCGAAGACCGGCAAGTCCCATCTTCTCGACGTGCTCAACACGCTTCTCCCGTCCTTCAATCTGCCGGCGCGCTCGTCGAACGTGAGCAACATGGTGCGTGCGGGCCAGCTCCGTGGATTCGACCCCGGCTACACGCTCGTGCTGATCAACGGGAAGCGATGGCACTCGACGTCCTTCCTGGGCGCGGGTGGGTTTGGCGCATCGACACCGGTGGACCTGTCTCTCATTCCAGGAAGCGCGATCAAGCGTATCGAAGTGCTGCGCGATGGTGCTTCGGCGATCTATGGATCGGATGCGATCGCAGGCGTCATCAACATCATCACGGAGGACGGTGACAGCGGCGGCGGCCTCTCGATTCGCACCGGCGAGTTCTACAGAGGCGACGGCCGCAACACGATCGTTCAGGCGAACGCAGGCCTCCGCCTGGGAGAGCGGGGACACGCGCACTTCTCCGCGCAGTACGACGATCAGGAGATCGTCATTCGGGACAGCCCGGTGCCGTCGTCCTTCCTGTTCTACTTCCCGTTGGACGCGGAGGGCCGCGAGATTCTTCCGGCGGGCAACCTTTCGAGCGACCCTCGTTTGCCCGCGGGCGCGACGCCGAATCCGAAAGAGGCCACGCGCAACAACTGGGCGTGGACGTTCGGTGGGCAGGGCGCGTATGAGCTGGCAGCGGCCACCGCGGATGTGGGATTTGCCGTTGCGGACTCTACCGATGCCTATGGCTTCTTCAGCTACGCGCACCGGAAGGGAAAGTCGCCGCAACAGTTCCGTCATCCGGCACGCGATGAAGTCGTCCGCGCGATATTCCCGGATGGCTATACGCCCTGGCAGGGCACGGACGAAGACGACTTCGGCGCCGTCGTCGGTCTAAAGGGAAAAGTCGGGTCGGACTGGAGCTGGGACGTCAGCACCAACTACGGTGGCAACACGCTGGACGTTTACGTCTTCAACTCGCTGAACCCCACCTACGGCCTCGACAGCCAGACGGACTTCTACATCGGCCAGTGGCAATACCGCGCCTGGACTAATAACGTCGATCTGCAAAAGGCCTTCGAGGTCGGGTTCCTGGATACGCCCCTGGAATTCAGTACAGGAGTGGAGTACAGGCGCGAGGAGTTCAGCCTTGGAAGGGGAGACCTGCAGTCGTACACCCACGGTGGCGCTCGCGTCCTGGACGGGCCGAACGCCGGCAAGGTATTGGGCAATTCGTTGGGCGGATCGCAGTCCCTGCCGGGATATCGGCCTGAGGACGAGGTCGACACCACTCGCAACAGCAAGGCGGTCTATGCCGGCATTGCGTTCAATGCCACCAAAGCCTGGCGCTTCGACATCGCCGGACGGTACGAGACGTTCTCGGATTTCGGTGACACCGTCACGGGCCGGCTCTCGTCCCGATACGACTTCACCGAACGCTTTGCCATTCGCGGCACGGTGAACAACGGATTCCACGCGCCGGCGCTTGCCGCGCAGGCGTACAAGAACACGGCCAACGCCAACACGTCGATCAATCACACGTTGCAGGTGGGCTCACCGCAGGCTCGTGCACTAGGCGCGAAGCCGCTGGAGCCGGAGGAGTCGCTGAACTTCACCGTCGGCGTCGTCACGAAGCCGTTCGAGAACGTGAATCTCGCAGTCGACCTTTACCAGATCGACGTCGATGGGCAGATCGCGCGGTCGACGACGTTCCGCGAGGGGCTGTACCCCGGATCGGGCGCGCTGGTCACGGCCGCGGGGCTGGGGCCTCAGGACGGTGTCAGCTACTTCATCAATGCTGCCGATACTCGTTCGCGCGGAGTCGAAGCCACCCTGGAAGGGCGCTTCCGCCTGGGCAGCGCTGGCAACCTCGCGTGGACCCTTGCCGCGAACTACAACAAGATGGAGATCCGCGAGGTCGCGCCCACGCCAGAAGTCCTGGCAGCATTCAACATCCCGCTGTTCAGCGTCGGCTCGCAAACCAACCTGATCTACAGCGCGCCGCGCAGCCGTCAGATCCTCTCGTTGAAGTGGAGCCGCGGGCCGTGGGTCGCGCAGGTGCGCGAGTCGCACTACGGTTCGATCACGAGATCCGGAACTCCGACGACGGGTTCCGAGATCTTCTACGACGTGGGCGGGCTCTGGATCACCGATCTCGCGATCGACTTCAACGCGACCGACCAGCTCCGGTTCAGCCTGGGCGGGAACAACATCTTCGACGTGAAATCGACGAAGCTGCCGCAGGCGCTGCTCGCTGCGCGCCAGAGCTACGCGTATGCGAGCAACGGTCCCATCAGCGATACAGGTGGCTCGTATTCGTTCGCCGTCAGCTACAGCTTCTGAGGCCCGCCGGTAACAAGCCGGTCACGAAACCGGGCCGATTCGACCAATCGGCCCGACTCATCACCAAAACTCACTTTTCAGCACCGAAAAATCATAACGCGCGGGCGATGCACACCGATGTGGCAGCGGTAGCATCCGGCGCGTCGGTCCGCACCTTTCAGGGAAACACGCAAATGAAATTCAAGCGATCCATCTCGGCAGGTCTCGCACTGCTCGCATTGTCGTCGGCGGCCTTTGCCGGTGGTGCGAAGTTTCCCACGGAAGGTGTCTGGCGCGGCGAGTTCACCGTGGACGGAGACCCGATTCCCTTCAACTTCGAGGTGAAGGGCAAGGACGTCAAGGACGCGGAGTTCACGTTGCTGAACGGCACACGTCGGGACCTGTTCGAAGTCGTGCGCATCTCCGACGACACGATTTCGGTACCGATGAACACCTACGACGCAGCGCTGCTCATCAAGATCGTGGACGGCAAGACGCTCACCGGCGAGTACCAGGATCTCGTGCCGAATCGCAAGGGCGCGCGCAACCTGCCTTTCAGGGCGGAGCACGGCAAGAGCTGGCGCTTCATCGAGCCGGGCAAGGAGATCGCACCCGAGGCGGATCTCAGCGGAAAGTGGGCTATCACGCAGGCCGACAAGTCTTCGATCAACGTAGGCGGCAAGGCGGTCGCCAATGCGCAGGAGATCGCGAATCGTCGTGGGCAGGTGGCGCTCCTCAAGCAGGAAGGCAACCGCCTGACCGGCGTGTTCATGACCTCCGTGGGCGACAGCCGAGAGCTCGAAGGCGCGATCCAGGGCAACAGGTTCTACCTGTCGCATTTCAGCGGTCCGAGCCCGCGCTACATCAAGGGCACGATCGACGAGGACGGCAACATCGAGGGCGCCTCGGGCAGCGGCATCTACAACGTCGTGAAGTTCGAGGGCCGGAAGGATCCGAACGCGGAGCTCGCGGACCCGTACAAGCTCACGTTCCTGAAGGATGGGCAGACGCGCATCGACTTCACGTTCCCCGACCTGGAAGGAAAACCTGTCTCGCTGAGCGACGACAAGTACAAGGGCAAGGTCGTCATCGTCGAGGTGATCGGCACCTGGTGCCCGAACTGCACCGACCAGACGCGCTTCCTCGCGCCCTGGTTCAAGCAGAACAGGCATCGCGGCGTCGAGGCGATCGCCATCGCCTTCGAGCAGGAAGACGACTTCGCGTACTTCCAGAAGACGCTCGGCAAGTTCAAGGGCTTCTTCGATATCCAGTACGACCTCGTGTTCGGCGGAATCGCGGACAAGAAGGTGGCGACGGAGAAGCTCAAGGGCCTGAACTACATGGCTGCGTTCCCGACCACCTTCATCATCGACCGCCGGGGCGAAGTGCGCGAGATCTACACCGGGTTCACGGGCACGATCACGGGCAAGTACTACGACGACTACGTGACGAAGTTCAACGGGCTGCTCGATCAGCTCATCGCCGAGCCGGATCCGTTCGATCAGAAGCGCCTGACCTCGGCGCCTTCCGATGCGGACTCGGGTTCCGCCGGCAGGACTGCCACGGCGAATTGAGACGAATGAGCGGGATTACTGTGAGAGGCCTGGGTGGGGTGATGGGCGCTGGGGCGTGGGGAATGCGAACTCGTGGGCTCGGCGTCTCCGTGGCTCTGCTGCTAGCGGCGGCTGTTGCGCCAGCTGCCGATGTCCCGCGAGCGGATAATTCAACTGCGTCGGGCTTCTCAACTGTTGCAAGTGAATCGGGCGAGCAATCGGGCGGGCAGACCCTGCGCTGGCACGTGGCACTCGTGCCAGCGCAGGCGAAGCCGGGCGACGATGTGGAGATCGTGTTCAAGGCCGATATCGGTTCGGGCTGGATCCTGTATTCCTCGGATTTCGAGCTGGAGATCGGCCCGCGTCCGGCAAAGTTCACCTTCGATCCGAATCCCGCGCTGTCTCTCATCGGGCCGGTTCAGGCGATCGGGTCGAAGCCGAAGAAGGACGCCACCTTCGGTTCGGAGTACAAGTACTTCGCGTCCCACGCCGAGTTCCGGCAGAAGGCCAGGTTGGTCGCGCCGCTGAAGAGCGTCACCGGAAGGATCGACGCGCAAACCTGCTTCGAGGAGAGCGGCGTGTGCGAGCTCTTCCGCGAGAAGTTCAGCGCGAGTCTGTGAGCCTGGGTCATGAAGCGCAGAGGCGCGGCGAGCCGCGCGATTCGTCTCGCATGCCTGGGTTGGCTGGCTGGTGCAGCAATGCCGGCCATGCTGATGGCGGCTGAGCCGGAGGGCTCGGCGCCTCCATCGACCCCAGCGTCAACCTCGGCACCGTCGACCTCCGCGCCGTCGACGTCCGCGTCGTCGACGTCCGCGCCGTCGACGTCCGCGCCGTCGACGTCCGCACCGTCGATGTCCGCGCCGTCGACGTCCTCACCGTCGACCTCCGCGCCGTCGATGTCCGCACCGTCGACGTCCGCACCGTCGACGTCCTCACCGTCGACGTCCGCGCCTTCGCGGACCCAGATTCGCGTCGAGCTGGGGCGGCGTCTGTTTTTCGATCCCGTGCTGTCGTCCGATCGCACGGTGAGCTGCGCCTCCTGCCACAAGCCGGAGCTCGCGTTCGCGGATGACCGCCCCGTGAGCCCTGGGGTCGGGGGAAAAACCGGCACACGTAACACGCCAACGGTCATGAACTCCTCGGGACGCACGGCTTTTTTCTGGGACGGCCGCGCGGAGACGCTCGAGGATCAGGCGTTGTTTCCGATCGCCAATCCCGTGGAAATGGCGTTGCCGGTGGATGAGGCGATCGCGCGCCTGAATGCGGATGAGTCGTACGCGGCGCAGTTCCAGCAGGCCTATGGCGGACCAGCCACGCCGAGAACCCTCGGCCGTGCACTGGCGGCGTTTCAGAAGACACTCGACACGGCTAATTCGCCGTACGATCGCTACGTGCACGGCGACGACAATGCGATCTCCGATTCGGCTCGCCGTGGCAGGCTGATCTTCATTGGGCGGGGCAAATGCGCGGAGTGCCATTCGGGGGAGGATTTCACGTCCGATCGCTTCCGGAACATCGGTCTCTACGACGGCGAGAAGCACAACGATCCGGGGCGCGGTGCCATCACAAAGCGACCGGAAGACAACGGGCACTTCAAGGTACCGTCGCTGCGGAACGTCGCTGTCACAGCGCCGTACATGCACGATGGCCAGTTCAAAACCCTTCGCGAAGTGATCGACTACTACGACGACCCCGACAGGTTCGTGCCGGGCGGCGCGAAGGGGCGCGATGCCTCGATGAGCGCGAAGCTCGGGCTCACGGAGCAGGAGAAGGTGGATCTCGAAGCGTTTCTGCGCGCGCTTACGGACGACCGGTTCAGGAGCGCCGGCACTGAATCTTCAGGGTGAGCGCGACTCACCAACGCGGGGAGACATCCTCGCCATAATGCGCGCCCGCCCGGGAGATGTCCGCGTCGCCCGGTGGATGTCCGCGTCACCGTACCTTGAGCACGCCTTTCATCGTCGGATGGAAAGTGCACACGTACGAATACTCTCCGGCTTCCTCGGGGGCATGCGCCCACGTCGCGCCCGGTTCAATGGGCCCGGAGTCGAGCTGCCTCGCGGTGTCCGTCACGGTGTGAGGCACGAGGTCCGCGTTGTGCCACTCAACGCGCTGTCCGCGGGAGATCTCCAGCACCGGCGGACTGAAAGCCATTTTTTCGATCGTCACGCGATGCGGAGAGTCTGGCCAGGTTGGGGCGCAGACGGCCCCGGCCAGCAGCGCGCCGCCGGCTTTCGTGAGAAACCGGCGACGGCCGCGATCGTTCACGTGCCTTTTCCTTTCGCGATTTCATTTTTCAGCGCTCGTGCATGTTCCAGGTGCGCAACGAACGCGGGACGCACCTTGACGAGCAACGCCTTCAGCTCGGGGTTCGTCGCGCCGGGAATCAGCGTTTGATCGAGCGCCTCCAGGACTGTCTCGTGATAATCCACTTCGTGCGTGACGTAGGCGATGTCGAACTGCGGCCCACTGAGCTTCGACAGGGACGCGAGGTTCTTTTCGCCACCTTCCTTGAGCCCCTTGCTCGTGGCGTTCGGCTCCGGGGTGACGTTGAGTTTGCGGGCGAGCTCGGTGGCGGATTTGTTGACTGCGCTGTGATCCGTCACCATGAGCTGCGCGAACTCGCGAACCTTTTCTGAGTGCGCGCGGGATTTCGCGAAGGTACCGGCATCGATGTCCACCTGGTTGGCCGTGACGACGATGGCGGCGATCTGGGGGTCGGTTGGGGCAGCCGCTTCGGCGAAGCTGCTCGCGGCCGCGAGGGCCGCCACCGAGCAAACGATGTAGAAGCGATTCATCGGCTGCATCTCCTGTCGTACATCCACGAGGGTGGACACAACATTCGATGTCACGAGCGAAGCGCCCGTTCCGGGGAAACGCGATGCCTTCGGACCGTGGGGGAGCGACGAAAGACCCGCGGGCGCGGGGATTCGGGAGTTGCCGCTGGCGCAGCCTGGGTGGCTGCCAGCGTTCACTTCGGCGGGGAAGGTGGACTCCGGCGCAAGCGCCGGAGTCCACCCCTGAACATCAGTAGCGGGAACCGCCCGAGCGGGCGCGATCCTGAGCTTCGTTCACCCGGAGGGGGCGACCGTTGAAGTCCTTGCCGTTCAGCGCCTGCATCGCACGGGATGCATCCGCATTCGACATTTCGACGAAACCGAATCCGCGCGGGCGGCCGGTGTCGCGATCGTTGATGAGAGAAACCTTCTCGACCGTGCCATGGGTCGCAAACAGGTCGCGCACGGCATCTTCAGTGGCCGTGAAAGGAAGGTTTCCAACGTAGAGTTTTGTCATGAAATCAATCTCACAAGAAAAAGAAGTACACCCGCAAGGCACAGGCCATACGGCGAGTTCGGGAGGCTTTTGGAATGGCAGATTGGCCTTTGGGAGGGAGCGCCACGAGGGCGCAGGGCCAAGGAGTCAAGGCGAAAGATCTCGAGCTGGCGGGCAGCTTACTGCATCTCCGCGCCGCGTGCTTGCCTTTTCGCAGGTGACTGTTTCCTGATCCACGGGCCGGTTTCGCAGGCTTTGCAGCGCTGGCGAGGTGTATCGCACATCGAGGGTCGCCTCACTCGACGGAGACGCTGACGCCGCAGTAGCAACGCGCCCCGTATCGAGAATTACATCGGGCCTCCCACTCACGAAATTGGGCGTACCCTGCTGGGCGACGCAGCCGTTCTGCCGCGTGTGGAGTGAACCATGGACAGCGAACTGGTACGCGCTCGCCTCGAACAGGTCGAGCGCCACGTCGTGCAGGGTCAGCAGCACATCAACAGTCAGCTCGCCCTGATCGGAAGGCTTCAGCGCGGAAAGCGGGATACCTCCGGAGCATTGGCACTCCTTGCGATCTTCGAAAGAACGCAGGCCTTGCACCTCGCGGACCGGGAGCGACTCAGGGTAGAGCTCCGGCAAGACACGCCCGGCGCTGCGCCTCCCAGGTAAACGGGGCGCACGCGACCGACCTACTGTCTGGGAGAACAGGTCCGGGGAAGGAACCGGGTGCGGACGGCCGCAGGACGGCCACGAACCCGCGCAACCGCGGTGAGGTCGCGCTAACATCCCGTAGCGCTAACGGCGGGCCCGGAGGCCAAAGCGGGAATCGCCGTTGTCCGTATGAGGGGGGGACGATGGACGTGTACAGCACCGCAGGCGTGCCAGCGGGCCGCCGCACGAGCTATTGGAACGAGGTCTATACCTCGCATTTCGCTCAGGTCACCTTCGATCCGGTGAGTCGCGAGAGCTTCGAGGCGGAGCTCCGGACCGGCACCATGGGGCCGCTGGGTCTCGCACGCGTTTGCTACAACGCTGCGAATGTCGAGCGGACCCGCTCGCACATCGACAGGACGCGGCAACGCCTTTTCTCGTTCGTACTGCACCTTCGGGGCCGCGGAATCTTCACCCACTACGGGCACGAGATCCTGCTAGACGAGGGCGATTTCACGCTCTCCGACAACGCCGAGCCGCATCATCTGAAACTCCAGGGACCCGCGGACGTCATCATCGTTCGCTGCCCGCCGGATGTGCTGAAGCCTTATCTGCCCGCGCCGGAGCGCCTTTGCGGCCTGCGATTGCCGGCGCGCGAGGGCTTCACCAGCACGGCGGCGGCCATGATGCGCAGTCTCGTGGATCAGCTCGATCGCGGTCTCTCACCCCAGTTCAGCCAGATGGTCGTGCGCACCGTGCTCGAAGTGATGGCCACGTCGTACGCCATGGTGTTCGATGGCGGCATTCCGGATTGCTCCATTGTCGGCGCTCGGCGCATGCAGGCCAGGCGGTTCATCGAAACTCACCTGAACGATCCGGATCTCACGGCCGCGGCGGTGGCGCGCGCGTTGGACGTTTCGCCGCGCTATCTGCGAATGGTGTTTGAAGCGGAGAACGAGACGGTGCCGGCGTACATTCTGCGGCGGCGACTGGAGGAGTGTGCTCGAAGGCTCGCAAGCTCGCTCTGGCGCGGGCACACGATTACGGAGATCGCGTTTGCGGGCGGTTTCAACAGCGGGCCGCACTTCACCCGCGCGTTTCGTCAGCAGTATGGGATCACGCCCCGGCAGTATCGGGACTCGCATTTGCCGGACGAATCTAAACTCTCGTAAGGCCCCGGCACGACGGCTTCGCACCAGCGCGGCCGCGCACTCGCGCCGCGCGCAGTTTTACGAGCGTGTCGAACGAACCGATAGAGCGGAACGCAGGACGCCGCCGATCACCGCGGCTGAAGGCACGGCAAGGAAATACGCGAGCCGATACCAGAGAGGCGGGCCGCCGGCAGCGCCGACCGTCATCGCGATGACCGTAAGCAGCATCATCACGCCCAGCACGATGGCCGCTCTGCGCCGGAGCCGCTCCGCGAGGTAACCGATAAGCACCATCATCGCGAAGGTGATGATCAATCCGAGCGGGTCGGGCTCGAAGGTGCCGTTTGCAGTCCAGTTCGGCATGGCCCACTTCACGAGGAAGTCCGCCACGCCGGCGGCAAAGTAACCGAGGAGCGCCACGCCCAATGTGGAAAGCCATGCGCCTCGTGTGAGCCTGGCCCAAAGCAGCGACGGTACGGACGCACAAAGCTGCTGCAAATACCACCTGAGAGCCGCGGAGGAAGAAGGGGCCTTCGCTCGCTGCTCATACTCTTCGGCAAGGTCCCCGATAAGCGGTTCCCGGATGTTTTTCGGTACGAGCCGCGAGAACACCCAGGTGACCAGGCGGAGCGCTGGGTGACGCATCACGTGGCACCCAGTCCCTTAATCCCGGCACTCATCTTCTGAAGCATTTCGTGCGTGTTCCGGAGGACGGCCTTTCCATCCGCCGTCACACGGAAATAGCGCTTCGCTCTCCCGCCGCGTTCTGGCGTGGGTTCCCCCGCAATGGACCTGACGAAACCCTTCGCCTCCAGGCGGGAGAGCGTCGTGTATATGGCGCCAATCGACAGATCGCGCCCTGCGGTGTTCTCTATTTCCCTGCGGACCGTGATGCCGTAAGCGTCTTCGCCGAGGCGCATTACGGCGAGGAGCACGATGTGCTCCAGAGATCCGAGGGGGTCATCGCGCTTGGCCATTTGTTTTGAAGCGTAGGACAAATATGGGATAGCGGCAACGGAGCCGTTGCAGAAAGCCTGTTTCACGACGCGCTCAGAGCAGCTCCCGCCTTTCGGAACAGCCAGCAGCAAGCTGGCGTTAGTTCCCACGATGCCACTCGTCCCCTTCGCGCGTCGACTTACCTGGACCCTCGCGCCATTCACGGCTGGCTGCGAAGGGGTGCAATCCACATTCTCCACCTTCGGTGTGGAGGCGGAGAGCACGCGAGCGCTTGCACTCATCATGGGCATCGGCGCGTCGCTCATCACCATCGCGGTACTGCTGCTCGCGGCACATGCGGTGCGGGCGCCGGAGGGCCAGCTCGATCATCGCCGTGGCATGCGCCTCATTCTCTGGCTCGGTGCCGTGTTTCCCACGGTCGTGCTGAGCGTGCTGCTGGTTGTATCGCTGCCGGGCATGCGGTCGATCGCGTCCGAGCCTCACGACCTCAGGGTCCGAGTCGACGGCGAGCAGTTCTGGTGGCGTATGAAGTACGAACAACCGGGCTCCGCCACAGTCGAGACAGCGAACGAGCTTCGCATCCCGATGGATCGCACGGTTGCGATACGGCTTGGCAGTCCGGACGTCATCCACAGCTTCTGGGTCCCCGGGCTCGCGGGGAAGGTGGACATGATCCCGGGGCGCGAGAACGAGCTGGTCGTGCGCGCCACGCGGACCGGTGTTTTCCGCGGCCAGTGCACCGAGTTCTGCGGGCTGAGCCACGCGCTCATGGCGTTCGACGTGATCGTCATGGAGTCGAAGGACTTCGATGAGTGGCTCTCCGCTGCCTCTCAACCGGCAACGTCGAACGATTCGACGGGGCGACGACTGTTCGAGGAGTACGGCTGCGACGGGTGCCACATCGTGCGGGGCCATGTTCAGGGCACGCCTATCGGTCCGGACCTGACGCACTATGGATCGAGACGGACGCTGGGTGCCGGCACCGTTCCGCTGACCGCCGAGGCGACAAGCCGCTTCATCCGCAATCCGGCGGCGTTGAAGCCGGGCGCGCTCATGCCGCGCTTCGGCACGATGTCCGAAGCGGATGCGGACGCGATCGCCGCCTATCTGCTGGAGCTCAAGTAGATGGCGGCCGCTCCGCACAGGCATCCGGATCAGGGCGATCCCGATGTTCGCGCGGCCCAGGAAGCTCGTCTGCGGCAGGTTTGGCAGCCGCCGCGAGGGCTGTTCCTGCGCTGGACGGACACGAACAACAACAGCGTCGGTACCTGGTACACGCTGACCGCATTCGGAATGATGCTCTTCGCGGGGGTGCTGGCGCTGATCGTGCGCGCGCAGCTCGCGGCGCCCGAGAACGATCTGGTCTCCGCCTCCACGTTCAACCAGCTCTTCACGCTGCACGGCTCGATAATGATGTTCCTGTTCGCGGTCCCGATGTTCGAGGCCGTGTCCATCCTCATCCTGCCCCAGCTTCTCGGGACGCGGGACCTGCCGTTCCCGCGACTCTCCGCATTCGGATACTGGAGCTTCCTGCTTGGCGGCGTGTTCGTGGGTGGCTCCATCTTTTTCAATGCGGCCCCGGATGGCGGCTGGTTCATGTACCCGCCGCTTACGACGGAGCCGGAGCTGTCGGGCGTGGGGGCGGACATCTGGATGCTCGGCCTTTCGTTCATCGAGGTGTCGTCGATCGCGGCTGCCATCGAGCTCATCGTCGGTGTACTGAAATGCCGTCCGCCAGGCATGCGGCTCAATCTCATGCCGCTTTATGCGTGGTACATCCTTGTCGTGGCGGTGATGATTCTGTTCGCCTTCCCGCCACTCATCGCCGGAGACGTGCTGTTCGAGCTGGAGCGATTGCTCGACTGGCCTTTCTTCGATGCTGCACGAGGCGGCGATCCCGTTCTCTGGCAGCACCTTTTCTGGATTTTCGGCCACCCGGAGGTCTACATCATCTTCCTGCCGTCCATCGCGATCTTCGCGATGGTCGTGCCGACCTTCTCGAGGCGACACCTCATCGGTTATCCGTGGATCGTGCTCGCGGCAGTCGGCACGGGATTCCTGAGCTTCGGGCTGTGGGTGCATCACATGTTCACCACGGGCATGCCGAACATCAGCCTCGGATTCTTCTCGGCAGCGTCGGAAGCCGTCGCGATTCCCACCGCCGTTCAGATCTTCGCATTCATCGCAACGATGTGGGCGGGCCGGGTCGTGTGGTCGACGCCGATGTTGTATGGCGCGGGAGCGCTTGCGGTCTTCGTCGTCGGGGGACTCACGGGAGTGATGGTCGCCGTCGCGCCATTCGACTGGCAGGCGCACGACACGTATTTCGTCGTGGCCCATCTTCACTACGTTCTCACCGGAGGCCTGCTGCTGCCGCTGCTTGGTGGCCTCTATTACTACTGGCCGCTCTTCACCGGCAAAAAGCTCTCGGATCGGCTGGGTCGTAGCGCGTTCTGGCTGATCTTCGTCGGCATCAACGTCACGTTCTTTCCGATGCACTTCTCGGGGCTCATGGGGATGCCACGCCGGGTGTTCACGTACTCGGAGGAAAGTGGCCTGCACGGGCTGAATCTTCTGTCGACGATCGGTGCGTTCGTGATCGCCACCGGGATCGGGATGATCATTCTGGATATGTGTCTTTCACCGCGCCGGAAGCTTGCCGCGCGCAACCCGTGGAAGGCGGGCACGCTCGAGTGGCTCGCGTTGCCGCGCCAGGAGAACTGGGGCGTGCGGTGTGTGCCTCGAATTGAGAGCCGCTATCCATTGTGGGATCAGCCAGGTTTCGTCGCGTCCGTCGATGAAGGCCGCTATTTCCTGCCGGATGCGGAGGAGGGCAAGCGCGAGCTCATGATCACTTCGGTGCTGGACGCGGAGCCGGTGCAGGTTGCGCGTATCGGCGGGCCGAGCGTGAAGCCGATGCTGGCGGCGGCGATGCTTGGCGGGGTGTTCATCCTGACGACGTTTCATTTTTATGGGGCTGCGCTGCTAAGTGGAGTCGCGGCCCTTGCCGCGATTCTCTGGTGGTTGTGGACGGGGAGCGGGATCGTTCCCGAGAAGCCCATGAAGCACGCGGGAAACGGGGTGGTGTTGCCGCTGTACGCATCCGGGCCAGCGTCATCGGGATGGTGGGCGATGTTCATCACGATGTTCGCGGATGCGACTGCGTTCGGCGCGCTCATGTTCGGATACTTCTATTACTGGACGATTCATCCGGAGTTTCCGCCAAAAGCGGCAGCGGGGACGAATGGGCCGGGGTGGGTTTGGCCGGTCATTGCGCTGGCGCTCGTTCTGACGGGTTGGGTGTTGACGGTTGCCGCGCGTGAGCTGAATGCGCGTGGTCGCGTAAGGTTTGCGCAAGGCGGGTTGGTGCTGGCCGCTGTCGCGACGGCCGCGGGCGCGGCGGCTGGGCTTGCAGGGCCGTGGTTCTCTGGGCTGGACCCGACCGCGCACGTATATCCGGCGATCGTGTGGGTGATCGCAATCTGGATTGCTGTGCATGGAGTGGTGGGCGTGATCATGCAGCTCTATGCGCTGGCGCGGAGTCTGTGGGGGCGCACGACCCCGACGCACGACATCGATATCCGGAACATCACGCTGTATCAGCACTTTTTGGCGGTCAGCGCGGTGGTGGGGTTCATCACCATCGGGTTCTTTCCGGAGTGGGTATGAATGCGCTGAGGCGACGCGTGCTTGAGTACACACTGACGCTGTGGTCGCTCATCGTTGCACCTACCGCCTGGGCCGCGCACTTCCTGTTCAGCTACGTGTATGCGGCGGTTCGATGCGCGAAGGGCGGGCGGGATTCGGCGATCGGAGACGTGCGGCTCGTCGTAGCCATCGCCACCGTCGTTGCACTGGCCATTGTGCTCGCTTCGGCCTACGTAGCCTGGGTCCATCGGCGTGTGGAAGGCGATGAGCCGCCGTTCCATGACAGCACGGATGAAGATCGGCAGCGCTTCCTCGCGACGTCGAAGCTGCTGCTCGCCGGGTTGAGCTTCATCGCGATCGTCTTCACGGCAGTGCCGGCATTCACGTTCGGAGATTGCCGGTGAGGCGGGGCGCGCTCGTCACAGGGTTGACGATGCTCGCGTTCGCGTGGGCGATCGCTGCCGGTCCGTACGCGGTCACCGGGCACATGTTGGCTCACATGGTTGCCGTGGCCGTCGCGGCGCCGCTTATGGCGTTTGGAATTGCGGGTACGCGATCTGATCCGTCCATACGGCTGCCGCATGTCGTTACGCCGTTGCCGATGTCGCTCCTGGACATGTTCGTCGTTTGGGGCTGGCACGCGCCGGCGGCTCGGGCGTTCGCGGATTCAAGCGCCGTGGGCTTGATAATCGAGCAGGCCATGTTCCTCGTCGCTGGGCTTCTGCTCTGGAGCGCGTGCATCAGCGCGTTTGACGGGCGGGGCGCTCGCCGGGCGGTGGGAGTCATCGCGCTTCTGCTGACCAGCATGCACATGACGCTTCTCGGCGTGCTTGTCACGCTCGCGCCGCGGACTCTTTTTGGAACGGCGGGATTCACGTGCCTCGGGCAGAGTTTCTCGCCGCTGGCGGATCAGCAGCTGGGCGGCGTGATCATGCTGCTCGTCGGTGCCGGGAGCTACCTGGTTGGTGGCTTGTGGATCCTGTCGCGAGTGATGTGGGGCCAGCAGGATGCGAGCGCACGCCAATGGTCGTGAAAGTCACATGGAAGCGGGTCGTGCTCGCGCTCGCTGCCCTCGCGGTTATCGGGCTGGCGATCGCGTGGAGTGGGGTGATCAACATCGGCGCATCCACTGGTCATGCGGCGATCACGGACGTGGCGCTTCACTGGGCCATGCGGAAGTCGGTTCGCACGTGGGCGGCTTGGACGGTGGATCCGCCGGCTGCGGCTAGCAGCTCCGAGCTCGTCTCCGCGGCCGGTCACTACGCATCGAACTGCGCTTTTTGCCACGGAGCGCCGGGAGTTGAGCCGGCGGTGGTGATGGGGGCGGCGACTCCCGCGGCACCGGATCTTGCCCTGACGGTGAACGAGTGGAGCGACACGCAGCTGCACTGGATTGTGAAGCATGGCGTGAAGTTCACGGCCATGCCGGCGTGGCCGGCTCAGGATCGAGACGATGAGGTCCGGCGCATGACTTCCTTTGTGAGGCAGCTGCCACGGATGTCGCCCGAGGAGTACCGGCGGTTGGCATATGGAGCGGGGCGGCTCGTCGGGATGGATCTCGGGAGTGTCGAGGAGGCGTTGCCGGATTGCGAGCGATGTCACGCGGAAGACGGGCGAGGTCAGGGGGACATTCCCGTGCTCGCCGGACAGAAGGTGGAGTATCTCTTCGTCACGCTCCGCGCCTACGCGAAGGGCGCGCGCAGAAGCGGCGTGATGAGCGCCGTCGCTGCGCGGCTCGATGCTCAGACGATGAAGGGGCTCGCGGATCACTATTCGCGCGAGCCGTCGCGACTGGTCGCGCTCTCGAATGAGATGGCCTCGCCATCCCCCGATGTAACCGAGGAGGCGTACAGCGACAGACGGATGCAGGAGATCGTGGCCCGCGGGCTGCCCGAAGCGAACCTTCCTGCGTGCAGCAAGTGTCACGGGCGCGGCCGGCGCGCGAACTATCCCCTCGTAGGCGGCCAGAAAGCGAGTTATCTGGCGCAGCGGCTGCGTCGCTGGCGTGGTGAACCTGACGTGATCGATGCCCGCAAGCCGAACGAATCCATGCCGATGATCGCGCGCCGGATTCCGGAAGAGTTGATCGAGCCGCTCGCGTCCTATCTGGAGCGTGCGTCCTCACGGGAAGGGATCACGCTGTCCAACGGCCGCAGCGATGCTCAACGCCGAGCCGGTGTGGAGTCTTCACCTGAGTGGAGGGCGACGAGATGAGTACGACGGATAGGTCGAACCGATGGCCTCTTTTCCTGGTGGGTGCGGTGCTCGCGCTGCTTGGCCTGGTGCTCGCCGTCGGAGGCATTCGTCTGCTGTGGCTCGGGGGCTCATCGTACTACCTGGTGGCAGGCGTGGGGCTCGTTGTGTCGGGTGTCCTGATGATCCTGCGACAGCGCTGGGGAGCGGGCGTTTTTGCAGTTGTGTTCATCGGCACAGTGATCTGGGCTCTCTGGGAGGTGGGACTTTCGTTTTGGGGGCACGTGCCGCGGCTGGCGTTACTCGTCGTGCTCGCCATGGCAGTCGCTCTGGTCTCGCCGCGCCTGGACGGTGGGCCAACGGTTCGTACCGGCCGCAGGACTGCCGGTGTGCTGGCCTTGGTGTTCGTTGCGGCTGTGGCGTGGGCATTTGCCCCACACAACGTCTATCGCGCGCCGGTGGATGAAAGTGGAAGTGCTCGCATTGCTGCAGGTGTCCGAAGTTCTTCTGGGGAAGGCGCGGCTGGAGAGGACTGGGTCGCTTACGGCGGTTCGAACGCGGCGACCCGCTACTCGACACTGAACCTGATCAACCGCGAGAACGTGCATCGCCTGGAGCGCGCGTGGGTGTATCGAACCGGAGATATGCCGATCGAAGGCGAGAGGAAATGGGGTGCGGAGACCACGCCGCTGAAGATCGGCGATACGGTGTATCTGTGCTCGGCCATGAACAAGCTGATCGCGCTCGACGCGACGACGGGCGAGGAACGGTGGCGATTCGACCCGAAGGTCGGGAGGGAATACATCCCCTACACCGCGGCATGCCGGGGCGTTGCATTCCACGAAGCTCCGGCACTCGCAGACGACGCGCCCTGCAAGCGCAGGGTGATCGAGGGGACACTGGATGCGCGGCTGATCGCTGTCGATGCGAGTACAGGCGTTCCCTGTCCTGATTTTGGCAACCAGGGGCAAGTGAGCCTCCTGACCGGCATGGGTGAGGTGCTGCCGGCGATGGTCGCGGTGACGTCTCCACCGACGATCGTTCGAGGCATCGCCGTCGTCGGTCATCAGGTGCTGGACGGCCAATATCGGAACGCTCCATCGGGCGTGATCCGCGGCTACGACGCGGTGACCGGCGAGCTCGCGTGGGCGTGGGACATGTTGCGCCCGAATGAAAAAGGGCTGCCGCCAGAGGGCGAGACCTATTCCCGTGGAACGCCGAACGCGTGGACGCTGTTCTCCGGCGACGAAGCGCTTGGGCTCGTGTACGTGCCGATGGGAAACTCTTCGGCGGACTACTTCAGCGGAACACGCACACCCACCGAGAACAAGTTCAATACATCGGTGGTTGCGCTCGATGTCACGACGGGTGATGTGCGGTGGTCCTTTCAAACGGTCCACATCGATGTCTGGGATTACGATCTTGGCTCGCAACCCACGCTTTTCGGCTTTCCCACCGAACAGGGCAGCGTGCCGGCGCTGTTGCTCGCCACCAAGCAGGGGGACATCTATGTACTGGATCGAGCTACCGGCCGGCCGCTCACCCCTGTCGAAATGCGGCCCGCGCCGTCCGGAGGCGTTGACGGCAATGTGCTTTCGCCCATGCAGCCACACTCGACCGGGATGCCGGTGCTCCGTCGGCCGGACCTCACGGAGCGGGACATGTGGGGGCTCACTCCGATCGACCAGCTCTACTGCCGCATTCAGTATCGTGAAGCGGACTACGAGGGCCTCTACACGCCGCCGAGCCTGGACCGGCGATGGATCCAATGGCCCGGGTACAACGGCGGAAACGACTGGGGAAGCGTTTCCATCGACGTGGACCGAGGTGTGCTCGTCGCGAACTACAACAACGTTCCGATGTACAACCAGCTGCTGACACGCGAGGAGGCCAACAGGCGAGGGCTCGTCGCGCTAGGCATGCCGGGTGGCAGCAGCGAGTCGTCAGGCCCACAACCGATGATCGGTACGCCTTTCGCGGCTGACATTGCACCATGGCGCGTGAAGTTCACGAAGCTGCTCTGTAACGATCCTCCTTACGGCAGCATCACAACGATCGATTTGAGGACACGGCGCGTGATATGGACGACGCCTTTGGGGACGGCGCGGAGGAACGGGCCATTCGGGCTTCCCACCTACCTTCCGATCGCGATCGGCACACCGAACAACGGCGGCCCGGTGACCACCGCCGGCGGGCTGATCTTCATTGCTGCGGCGACTGACGACCTCATACGCGCTATCGATGTCGATACAGGGGAGGTGCTGTGGTCGGACGCGCTGCCTGCGGGAGGGCAGGCGACGCCGATGACGTATGAAGCGGGCGGTCAGCAGTACGTGCTGATGATGGCGGGCGGGCATCATTTCATGGAGACGCCCGCGGGGGACTTTGTGATTGCTTACCGCCTGAGGAAGTGATCGCTCTCGGGCGGAAGGTTCTGGCCTCAGGATCGAGTCACAGGACACGTTACCTCATGCTGGAACGTAGGTCAGCCTGACCGTTTCTTCTCCAACAGGCTCGCCGGCGACAAAGCGCAGCGGCGGGCAAGCGCCAGCAAAGTACGGCTTCCCGCGGCCAAGCACGACGGGGCACAGATAAAGACGATACTCGTCGATGAGCGCGAGCTCCGTGAGGCTCCCCGCCAGCTCAGGCCCGGCGACGTCGATCTCGCCATCGACTTTTGCCTTCAGCTCCCGCACGAACGCTTCGAGGTCGTCGCTGACAAGAGCGGCATTCGGCCCGACAGACTTCAGCGAGCGCGACACCACCCATTTCGGCTGAGCCCGCCACGCCGCCGCGAACTCGTGCTCGATGGGGCCCCATTCGGGCGAATCCTCATCCCAGTACCGCATGATTTCGTACATGCGGCGGCCATACAGACTACCGGCCATCCCACGCACAACCTCGTTGAAGTGCCGATGCAACGCCTCTCCCGGCGGCGGCAACTCCGGCCCGCCTTCCACGCCCGCGACGTAACCGTCGAGCGATTGCATCATTCCGAAGACGAGCTTTCCCATGCCTTAACACTCCGAGAGATCTCATCGGACAGTAGCGCAGGGGCATCGGCGAAACAACGGCAGCGGTTTGGCGCAGACATGCGCGACGGCTGGAAGCGGAACGTCGCGTCCTGAGGGCTGAACGTGCGAATCTCGCCCACTTGGTCTGGTCGGTTGAGTCGCAGTTTCAACGAAACGAGATCGAGGCGCACCGGCTCGACGATTGCGAAGGAACGTCACGTCATCGAATCTTGTGATTCTTCTTTGGCCCGATTCGGCATCACGACTGCGATGAGCTGGAGAATCCGCATGCCGGCGCCTATGTAAATGATAATTCCCAGAAGGCGTATAGCCACGTCGGCGACAAAAGGAAGGACTGAAACGGTGGTTCGGAAGGACCAAACCTTGTTCCACAGCCATAGCCAGGCCGCGCATAGCAGAACGGTGAATACAATCTTGCGCGATACGTTGATCACCGTATCCATATCGCGAACGAATGCCGCCCGGCCGGCGCCGAAAGTCCCGTTCATCGTGGGGACATCCACCTTCTCGAATGCCGCAACGCCGGCGCCTGGAACGAACTTCAATCCGAGTTCGGTGCCTGCGCTCCTGGACGCGACGAGTGCGGCGATGTACTGATCGAGTGCGTGAGTCAGGACGATCGTCATCATGACGATCAGAATGCTGTGAGCGTTGATTTCTATTTCCGGGAAATCCCCTAGCTTGAATGGTCCGTTCACCTCGGGGACCACGAACCACAGGATCCAGAGAAATCCGAGCGAGAACACGTAGCGAGTAGCAGACTTCTGTGCTTTGGCTGCACCCTCGAAAGTCCAGCGGATCTGCTGGGCCTTCTGGTACTCATTCACCGGAACTTGCCGATACACATACGACATGGCAGGGCTCTCATTCCTGAGTTTAGGGGGAAGTGACGAAACCATTCGCGACGCCAAGGTACCGCTCGGTACAGCAGGGGATGGCGGACGCCATTGATCATAAAACGTGGAAGCCAGCACCTGCAGGGCGAATTCCGGTCGCGGAGAACCCCGATCGGCTAAACACGTTCGCTCATCTACCTCGACAGCGAACCTGACATTGGAAACAATGCCGCCTGCGACGGTTCCGGTCAGACGTCGACGAAGTACGCGCGGCCAAAGCGTAAGGGAGAGATGGAATAGTGGCGGCCATTGCAGGAGAGGTAGGCGCGGAGTTTTCCGCGCGTGGCGTTCGCAAGTCGTTTGGAAACCGAGTCGTTCTGGATGGCTTCACGTTGGAGGTCCCACAAGGGTGCGCCGTGGGTCTTCTCGGGGCCAACGGCTCAGGCAAGACCACTCTCCTGAAAATACTGCTTGGCCTGATGCCAGCCGACGCTGGCGAGGCGGCGATAGCTGGAGAGTCCTCTAGTCGGCTTTCGCCAAGCGTGCGCGAAAGAATCGGCTATGTGCCGCAGTCGCCAACACAGTTCGGATGGCTGAACGGCAAGGCGGTGCTGGACTATATCGGCGCGTTCTATTCCAGATTCGATCATGACTACGCCCTGGCCCTGGTCGAGCGCTGGAAAGTATCGCTTCGAACTCCTATCGGCTCTCTCTCGCCAGGCCAGCAGCAGCGACTTTCGATCATTCGTGCGCTTGCCCCGAGGCCAGACCTCATCGTGCTGGATGAGCCAATGGCAAGCCTGGACCCGGCGACGCGCATCGCGGTGATCGAGGAGCTCATTTCCGAGAAGCGCCGGCGATCGTTCACCGTGATCTTCTCCTCCCACATCACTGGAGATCTTCGGCGCTTCTGCAGCCACTTTGCGGTTCTGGCGAACGGCAAGCTTGCTGTAATGGAACGTACGGACGAGCTCGAGAGTTTGCAGCGTTCGGTGCTGAAGGGCGACGAAAGTCTCCTCGCTGGAACGAATTTCGACGCGTGTCGCCATGTTCGCAAGAGCCGTGAAGGTGAACGCACAGTGGTTCTGCATCGGGACACGGCGGAAGAATTTTTGAAGTCCCTGCCGGCCGGTATTGCCGCAGCCACTCCGCCAGCCGACCTCGAGACGACTTTGTCTGAATGGATGCAATGACGCGCGTCTGGCGGGTCTTTCGGGTTCTCGTTTTCACGAGGCCGTCCGTGTTCATCGTGCTGAGCCTTTTCTATCTGCTCGCGGCTGGCCTCGTCGCGGCCGGTATTGGAAGCGCGGAGAAGTTCTGGCTGGGAATTGCGGTGATTTGCGCAATACCCACTGCCGGCATCTTTGCTCTCGCTGCGGAACGAATCGTCATGATCTGCTCCAGCGCGGGAGAGCTGGGAGTTCCGCGGCACGTCGCCGCCGTCCGGATGGCGCAGGCGATCATGGTGGTGGCGTTCGTATGTGTACCTGCGCTTCTGATCGCGGCATTGCCAGGCGCGCGTGTTTGGAGTGGGGTAGGCCTGGCGCTCGCCGCGGCGCTTGGCACGGCGCTCGTGATCCAGAAGTGGGTCGTGATCGGGGCGGTGGTCGTGTTTTTCGTGACGGCGAGAACCGATGCGTTCTGGAACGTTTTCGTTAACCCATACGTCCAGGCTGGATTGTTCGTCGGAGCAGCCTATCTTCTGTATCGCTGGTTCCTGCTGCCTGGACAGGTCGAGTTTCACGCCTCGCTCACGGCGACAAGGCTGGCGGATGCCAGTCATGAGGCAACCGACGAAGAGCTATTGACGACATTCGATCGGAAGGCATTACGACTCTGCGAGAATACATTGGGCAGTCTCGTCAGACGTGCCAGGGAGGAGATTGCCACCCGACCTGCTGCCGCAGCGCTTGCACTGGGCCTCGGGTTCGAACAAGGAATGCCTTGGACGTTGTGGCTCAAGGGGACCGGTCTGGGCGCGCTCGCTCTGCTCGCCTGGAAGTTGTTCCACGGACGTCACCCGGAAGTCCTCGCGTATGGGGTAATCACCGGTTTCGCGGTGTTATCGGTGGTGTCGCGCACGTCCTCCGTATTCGACGCGTGGCAAAGAACCCCAGGAGAGCAAAGTCTAATGAAGCTGACGCCGGGATGGCCGGCCGACCGACGGCTCAAACACCTGTTCCTCGGCGCCATCGCCAGAGGTCAACTCGGCGCATGGCTGGGGTGGAGCGTCATTTCTGCTCTGGGCCTCGTGCTTGGGAGTATCACTACCGATCAGCTCGCGACCGCAGCTTTCGCATTGATGGCAGCTTCGTGCGGCTGCGCGGGAAGTCTTGCAATGTTGCTGGCACGACGATCACTCAAAGAATGGCACCTCACAACTATCTACGCTGTGGTGAGCTCGATCGTGGGAGCTGTGATTTTCGCTGTGCGGCCCCCTTCCAGCACATATCCGAGCGTGATTGCGTTCGTGCTGGTTCTGCTTCCGCCGGCATTCGGGCTCGCGGCGCTGGTACTTCGGCCGCTTTTGTTTCCTGTGATTCGCAGGCAGGCGGGATAGCCAACCGCGATATCGTTTGTCAGGAGCGCGCCGCGGTCCCGGCCTACGGCTCACCAGTGCTGCGTCAGCCGTCAGCCGCAGAACTGGACCCGACGCGGGTCGTTTCGTAGGCTGGCGCGCAAACCAAGGGGGGACGCATGAACACGAGAACTTCGGTCGTTGCATGGACTCTCGCCACACTGCTGCTGTGCTGCCGGAGCCTGTACGCCGCGCAGCCGGCGCTACCGTTCTCGCTAGAACAATTGCGCCGGCCGCGACTTCGCGGGCTATCTATCAACTATTGCCTCGTACGGCTTCCTGGTCGTGACCACCGCACCGGTGCCCAACGAGCCACAGGCACGCATCACCTCGGGCGACCTGATCAAGGCGCTCGACTGGGCACAGGCCGAAGCCTCGCGCGCCGGCTCCGCGTTCGCCGGCAAGATCAAGGTCGATGCTGTCGCAGTGATGGGCATGTCCTGCGGCGGGAATGTGGCCCTGGAGGCGGCCCGGGATCCGAGGGTCAAAACCCTGGGGATGTGGAACTCGGGCGTCTGGATCAGCGGTGAGATGCGCACCGGTGACGGCACCCTGCTGGTTGCGACGACGAAGGCGGACCTCGACCGCGTGCACAGCCCCACGCTCTACATCAATGGCGACAAGATCGACCCGGCGCTGGTGAACGCCGCCGACGATTTCGAACGCCTTCATCACGTACCCGTTTTCTTTGGGTCGCGGCACGGGGCCGGCCATGCGGGCACCTACTCCCACGCCAATGGCGGAGAGTTCGCCAATGTTGCCGTAGCCTGGTTGCGCTGGCAGCTCAAGGCAGACAAGGAGGCCAGCAAGGTGTTCACCGGGCCAGCCTGCTCGCTCTGCGAGGATCCGAACTGGACGGTGCAACGCAGGGGGCTGTGAGGAGGGGGAACTCGGTCCGCCACGTCTGGGCGCTTCATGCGGCTTCATCCGCCACACATCGTAGCCATCGGGCCCTTCGCGGCGTGTGGCGAACTTGCTCCGGCACCTTGCGGACATTTGTTGGCCCTGGAGGGATCCGAGCGGATCCAGCACGGAACCGCGCGGGTCCGGGACGTACCGGACCGGATCCAGCGCGGACCCGCGCGGGTCCCAGGGCGTTCCGAAGCAGATCCGACTCGGATCCTCGCCTGTCCAGGACGTACCGGCGCGGGTCCGGCGCGGATCCTCGCGGGCCAAGACGCGTACCCGTCGCGATACCCCAGTGGTGGTTTGGGGTGGTCTGAAGCGCCGCCCGGAGCTGCTGGAGCAGCCCCGAGCGGCTACCTCAGCACAGCCTTACTGGAGGCCACACCATGGGTTCTTCGAAGCGAGTCGATTCTAACCGTAGCGGAAGGAGCGGACGCCGAGCGCGTCACGCCAGTCCTCGGCGAGCAGGCGTCCGGGCGAGCAATGTTCCGCCCGTGAAGCCGGACGTTGGCGAGATCATGAGGCGCTTGTCGGACGCGATCTCGGTGGTCGCGACGGCAGCGAACGCATTGCTTGGCGCACAGGAGCGAGAGGGAAGTACGACGGGCGCGGAAGTAGGGACGAGATCACGACGCTCCTTCATGGCGTTCGCTGCGTGCGTCGAGCGTACGACGCGCTGGATGTTGCGATCAGGGAGATCCGCCTGTGAACAACGACAGACAGCGTCGGACTTTCTTGCGACAGCTTTGGATAACTGCAGGAAAAGCCGACCGAGGCGCCGCGACGTGCGGCGCCTCTTTCACGACGCGGGACATCGGAGTTTTTTCTTCTTCGCGCCTTGACGAAGTGACCGCAGGATATATCCTGCGAAATGCCGACATAACGCGGGCTGTCGAAGAGGGAGCTCGTCCGGGCTTCTAAGTGCCAGATTTCACAGTTATCCATGCCCGGCACGGGCAAAGGAGCAGACGATGGTGATAGGATCTTTGCCCATGGCGATATCACGCAAAAAACTCTTCAAAGATGCGCTGCAGCTGGAGCAGCAGGATCGCGTGGAACTCGCAAAGCTGTTGATCGATAGCCTGGATTCGGCGACCGAGCAGGACGTCGAAGAGGCATGGGCACGCGAGATCGATCGTCGCACGGCTGAACTCGACGCCGGCACGGCCGAAACAATTCCCTGGGAAACAGTACGAGCACGGCTACGCGCTCCGCGTGGCTAACCTTTCCGTTGTTTTTCACCGCCTCGCGATGGAAGAGGCGGAGGCTGCGTATGCCTGGTACGCCGAGCAGAATCCTGCCGCGGCCGAGATGTTCCTCGTAGACCTCGACGTGTCCGTAGCTCGTGTTCAGGAGGCGCCGGAAGTTTGGCCGCGCTTTCGCAGGAAGTGCAGGCGCTTCGTGTTTCGGCGATTTCCCTTCAACCTGATCTATCGCGTGTTGCCTGACAGGATTGAGGTCGTTGCTGTTGCTCATCAGAGGCGCCGTCCTCTGTACTGGAGAGGTCGCTAACCGGCGGGCCTCACACGCGATGATGACCCTGCGATAACGGTTGACATCATGGATACCCTTAAACCCGATCCCCTTCAGGAAGCGGCGCATCGACTGGCGTCGATGACGACTCAGGAGCGAGCCCGGGTGCTGGCCGATCTGGCACACAAACTCGCTGTCGCGTGCGATGCGCATGCCGTCCCCGAGCTTCGAGTCGGCGGAACACCGATAGCAACTCCGGTGCAGTGATCTCGCTGATCGTCCGTCCCCCCGATCTGTAGGCTCAGATCAGACGCCCTTGAACATCAACGGACGGTTTTCGCGGGAATACACAGGGTTTTCGTCACGGTTGGAACGGCGCGAGGCGCCACCAGACGACATGGAATGGGGTGGATGGCGCCCCCCGGCCGGATCCGCAAGTTCGACGGAAATGCCTAGTTTTGTAGGTTCTGGTGCAGGCTTAGAACCTGCAATACCCCCAGCGATATCCCCACTGGTCCTGAACCCTCCAAGAGCGCTGCCCACCGTGGTTGGAGCCACGGCGGACGGCTACCACACAACACCTGGATAAGAGGTGCCACATGGGTTCACGACACCGTCATTCTAGCCGGCGGAAGAAGGCCGGCAGGTCCCTTTCTCTAAAGTCGAAATCGTCCACTGGCGGCCGCCGGAGTCCGACAGACTTCAGCGCGCTCATGGGCCGGTTCTCCGACGCGCTGTCGATTCTTGCGACGGCAACGCGCTCGCTGAGCAACACGCAGGAGGAGAGTCAGCCGAATCCGGATCACGACATAGGTGAAGACATCGCCACGCTCGAACATGGCTTGAACGCGCTGCGGGCCGTGTACGACGAGCTTGACGTTGGGATTCGGGAGGTGCGCGGATGAGTGTGAGGCCCCGCAGGCTCGGCGCGGTGGCTGCCAGCGCTGCTTCCGTTTGGCTGCGGGGCCTCCCTTGCGTGGTGCTACGGCTGCCGGCGGCATCTGCGCCTCCGCGGCGGAAGGGCCTGCGCCTGCTGTCTGCCGCTCCCTGCAGTGTGACTCGCGACACAGGTCCCGGGTCGGCCCGAAGGGCGACATCGTTCGCCGTATGGCATACTATGCCAATCGAAAGGTTGCCCCGGGTGTAGCGGAAATGCCGACCAGAAACGTCGTATTGACGGAGTATCAAGCGGAACTCGTGGAGCGTCTTGTGTCCTCCGGTAGATATCAGAATGCAAGTGAAGTCCTTCGCGAAGGACTTCGCCTCGTTGAGAACCAGGAAGAAGAGGCGAAGGCGCGTTTGAAAGCGCTCCGCGAAGCGGCGCGCGAAGGTATCGCGGATGTCGAGGCCGGGCGGTATCGCACGTTTGAGTCGCCTACGAAGCTTCGCGAGCACTTGGGGACGCTCCGCGATAACGTGTTGTCCCGAAAGCGCAAGCGGAGTGGTGGTTGACCGACGAAGAGCGATTCTGGACGGTCCGTCTCACCGCGACTGCGGAGGCCGACTTCCAGAACATCATCGACTGGACTCTCGATCAGTTCGGTGACAAGCAGACGCTGGTCTACGCAGACACGATAACGGCGGCGCTTGAGGCATTGAACGATGGGCCGACCACTGTCGGGGTGAAGGAGCGGCCGGAGATCGGAAAGGGCCTGTGCACTTTGCATGTCGCGCGGGGAAACCGGCGAGGGCGGCACTTCGTTCTGTTTCGAGTAGCCGAGAAGGGGCGGACGCGGACGATCGAAATCCTGCGGCTGCTCCATGACGCCATGGATTTGGCTCGCCACCTCCCCGGCGAAGGCGATGGGTAAAGGCAGCGTGAATGAACAATGCCGGGCCTTCCTGGGACTCAAGTAGGAACATTCGAGTCGAAGACGCTACGATGAAGATGAAATGGACCGCGGAACACTTTTCGCAAGCGAATCCCGCTGGGCCGGGACAGAACGACATTCCCTCTCTTTTGCGCCGTGTCGCCGAGACCGTGGAAGCGATTGGTCCTGTTGAGGTGCAGGACCTCGTTCTTCACACCGAAGTGACGGAAAACGGCCCTTGGCATTCGCTCACCGTCTACTTCCACCGGTTATCGGGCACACGCGCGAACAATCGAAAGCAGCGCAAGGCGTCGCTCTCGCGCCCAACAAGCCGTTCAAGCAGAACGCGCCCAAAGCGGCGCGCCTCGTAACGGAGGCGTTGGCGTTCGCCTTGGGTCGAAAGGCTGCCGCACCGTGCAGCGCTCCTGAGCACTGAATAGCCTTCGGTGGATGCGAGATCCAGCCGCTTCATTCGCCACGCGGTTCCCGGTTGACTGATTCGCGTCAGCCACTGCTCCCGGCCCGCACCCGGCGGCTGTCGATCCTTTGTCGTAGCCAATCCTGAACCTCGCTTTCCACCCAGCCGACGGCGCGAACGCCGATATTGACCCGACGTGGGAAGCGTTCTTCCGACTCCATCTGATAGATCATCGACCGCCCAAGGCCGGTCATCGCGCAAACCTGCGGTAGCCGCAGAATTCTGTCGGTGGTCGTTGTTGCGTTTCGCCCGGCGGTCGCTCCATCGTTCAATCCTCCTCCAGCGACAGATCCTGTGTTCGCGCACGCCGAATCGGCGACGCACCTATCTGGCCGCTGGCTACTCTCAGTGCACTCATACATCCTCCCAGAAGGAACGAGCTTCTCGTGCTCCGGGACGAGTAGTGCCAGTTGCATGGGAGTTTTGCCACGGATACGGTTGGGTAACGCAACCGATGGGAGTCGCGATGAAGCTTCTTGCGATGGGCCAGCTGGCCTTGCTTACGTCTCTCTGGGTGATCAACGCAAATGCCCAAGCCGCATCGTCGGTCGACACATCGCCGCACAAGGTGATGTTCGTTACAGTCGACAAAGGGGTGAAGCTGGAAGTGCTGGACTGGGGTGGAACAGGGCGGCCACTCGTACTGCTCACGGGCCAAGGTGACAATGCGCACGTCTTTGACAAGTTCGCGCTCAACTTCACCGCGCGCCACCACGTCTACGGCATCACGCGTCGTGGCTACGGCCGCTCCGACAAGCCCGCTCCGACTGCCGAGAACTACGCCGCGGATCGCTTGGGCGACGACGTGCTCGCTGTGATCGCGGCCCTGAGCCTCAACCGTCCGGTTCTCGCCGGCCACTCCATTGCAGGCCAAGAACTGAGTTCCATCGGTACTCGCCACCCGGAGCGTGTAGCCGGGCTCATTTACCTCGACGCCCATGGCCCTTCCGCGTTCTACAACGCTGCGGAAGGAAACTACGGTGTAGAGATGGCAGAGCTTCTGAGACGGCTGAACGAGCTGAGCGCGCCGGATCCGCAGCTGGACAAGGCGCGATTGCGCGACCTTCAGGAATCCAAGCTGCTGCAGCGGTTCGAACGCCAGGTCGGGTATGTACTGAAGATCCTCGAGTCCGCGCCACCGCCGCCCGCGAATGCGCCGGTCACACCGCCCAACCCAAATGCGCAATATGGCGCAGCCATAAACAGAGGACAGCGCATCTTCACCGATATCAAGGGGCCCATCCTCGCGATAGCAGCATCGCCGCATGACTACGACAAGGGCCGTCCGCCGGAGGACTACGAGTACGAGACGCGCCAAACCGCAGCGTTCGAGAAGGCGCTGCCGAATGCTCGTGTCGTGCGCCTTCCCTATGCGAGCCACGATGTCTTCCGCTCGAACGAGGCCGACGTGGTCAGGGAAATGAACGCGTTTATGGAAACGCTTCACTGACCTGCGCATCCTCCTTGTCAACCTTCGCTCAGCAGATCAGGAGGATCTATGCCGAACACGAAAGCCAGTATCCCTCCGCGAGACAGGGTGAGGAACTCCCATGCGGCATAGAGTCGAGCCCGGCATGCTGCTGGATATGCCGCATGCGGCATATCCAGCAGCGGCCGACCGCTTCCGCGGAGATCAACGATTCGTTTCGGCATGGCCCGACTCCCAGGACTCTGCGTTCGCTTTCAGTACAGCCTTGAAATGGTCCCGTAGACCTTCCAGAGCGCGCAGCAAGGCTCGAAGGTCAGACAGGCTGGGCCCATAGAGGGCGGCGTCTTGATTCGCCGCTCGTGCAATCTGGTTGAGGTTACGGCCCACGAATCCGAGCGCGGCAACCGCACACTTCAGCTCGTCCAGTTCGCGGTCGGGGAGGGGAGTGACGGCGTTCAGGTGCGGACGGGTCAGCGTGGCGACATACGTCGCCGCTGCCATTCCTCGTGCGGCGGCTCGCTCTTTCAGGAGCAGGTGATCTGCAGGGCGCAACCGAACGTAGAGCCGCAGATCCCGCGGCACCTTCGCTACCGGCGCAAGAGTTCCGGCGCTCGTCGCGTCCGTGCTGAGAAGCATCAACTGCACGGAGCGCTTGAGCAGTACCGATTCTGACAGCCCGAGTCCTTCAGCCAGCGCGCCGAAGCGCTGCTTCGTTTCGTGACTGACCCACGCTGAGAGGTGTGTGCTGCCGTTCGACATGCAGCACATTTGAATCAAAAAGCCGCCGCTAGGCTATCCTGCAACCGTGACGAGTTTGCGCACTTATGCATGTTGCAGGTGGCGCATCAACACCTGTCCCCGCAGCCGTCCAAAAGAGGTGTCACCGTCGCATAGCTGCTGGGTGAGACTACGGTAGCCGTTATCGGAAATAGATGGACGTTGGAGGTCACCGAACGCCCGTTCGGCGACGCGGAGGCACATGGTATCTGTTAGTGAGCTATTTTTAGGACGCTTCTGCGCACGCAAACCCCGTTTCAACAGGACACAGACTTGAGCTACTCGATACAACTGCCGGTGTGTCAGCCCGAACAGCAAGCGAAAGTCGCGTTGCTCGTCAGTTTCTTGTCCTGGCAAGAGGCTCACGCGACGACGACGTGGTATGCGCCAGTTTCGGTAGAAGCTCTGGATGTGGATGCGGTCACAGAGTCCGATGCGCTGGTTTCGAACATCTCGCCGAACACGAGAACATCAGTGGGCATCAAGGGCGCGGGAACCAGTTTGAAGGGATGCCTCTCAAGTCCGTGATGGTTTGGAGCGCAAATTCGGAGCAGCTTACGTCAAGGTTCTCACTCGTCTACTTCGAAAACGAGCTGTACGGCTTCATTTCAGGCTCGGGTGGGCCGGGTGACCGCCTTAAGCCTTGGCTGGATGCGGTGCGCTTTGCGCTCGCTAGGCAGCGCGAAGGGTATCCTGTTCATTCGTGGGCGGCTGCGATCGGTATCCGCTCAGATACGGGCGAAATTGCGGTACTCCCGGGGCGAGTTTTGCAAGTCGGTCCATTGACGTTGCAGCGCTGCGAGTTCGCGTTCCAAGAGTTTTTGCCGTCCGCCACGTCACTCCAGTCTCAAACCGTACGTTACTGGTCGCCGATTGTTGTACGCGGAGAAAGCAGAGCGCATAACTGGCAATCGGCGCTGAGCGCTGCGCATCGGGACATTTACCTGCTGTGCAACGTTCTCTCTGTAGAGACTGGCGCGCACTGGACGTTGCGAGATGCACCACGGCCGCAGAAGGCGTCAACCAAGTTTGCGTGGCCGGAGAGTACAGCTCTGCTCCAAAGAATTAATGAAGGAACAGGCCCCGCCGCCCCGAACCGCAATACGCTGGTCATTAGCGAGGAACGAGCGCGTCACATCTGGCTTAGGTGCGAATCTGATGAGCGACTCAAGGTTCCACTGTCGGCATACTTTGAAGCGCTATCGCTTACCGAACACCATCCGTCCTTTGCGCTCGTTGGCTTTGTAAGTACGATCGAGGAAGTCGGGAAACTATTGATTCGGCCTGAGAAGGTTGGCACTTGTGAAATGTGCAAACGGCCGAAGTCCAACGCCGCGGCGCAGAGATTCCGCCAGGCGCTTGCGCTTGTTGTGCCGGCAGGAAAAGTCAAGGTTGTGAGTGATCGCCTCTACAAGTGGCGTTCCAGCACCGCCCATGCCGGTCAGACTTTCTACTGGGAACAATCGTTCGGGCAGCCGCACCTCAGCGAGAGCATGATGATCGCTGCGCCGGAATCGATGTTCAGAGCGAGGGGTTCGTCTCATGCTCGGGAAATCGCACGCGATCTCCTGCTCCACCTCTTTAGTTCCACGCTACCGTAGCGGTAAGCCGCATACGCTGTCGGGGTGCTTGACGGGCGCCCCTGCGATAACGGTTGACATCATGGATACCCTTAAACCCGATCCCCTTCAGGAAGCGGCGCATCGACTGGCGTCGATCACGACTCAGGAGCGAGCCCGGGTGCTGGCCAGTCTGGCGCACAAACTCGCTGTCGCGTGCGATGCGCATGCCGTCCCCGAGCTTCGAGTCGGCGGAACACCGATAGCAACTCCGGTGCAGTGATCTCGCTGATCGGCCGTCCCCCCGATCTGCTAGGCTCAGATCAGACGCCCTTGAACATCAACGGACGGTTTTCGCGGGAATACACAGGGTTTTCGTCACGGACCGGAACGGCGCGAGACGCTACCAGACGACATCGAATGGGGTGGATGGCGCCCCCGGCCGGAGTTGAACCGACGACCTACCGCTTAGGAGTTGGATTCGGGTCTTATCGAAGGTGAGCGAGCGTTATCGTCGGTAGGTTAGATCAGCTGCAGTAGTTTCGACTTGATCTGACACCCGCTCTAGCAAAGAGCGGGGTTACTCGGTTCAATGGTGTTTACCAAGACATCACTGAACACACTGGGAGTAACCCCGCCATGAATCTTGTAAATC
>Ga0182742_1000292_pt1 | contig 87180 bp, 81 predicted proteins | sample eDN5th37CBELigMG_FD_128880 | JGI IMG/M metagenome (GOLD analysis project Ga0182742, IMG submission 128880) | Enriched Miracle-Growth compost microbial communities from Emeryville, California, USA - eDNA 5th pass 37_C BE-Lig MG (version 2)... ...
TAAATAATATTGTTGATTTTTGACTCATTTAAGCTGTATGGTCATGAAATAGTAGGAGAAAATGCATTTTCTCCTACTATTTCATGACCATACAGCAACCTTTCAGCATAGCTGAAAGGCGTGAGAAATGTCCATTGCTCACGGATGAGTCAAAAATCTATCTTATCGCTAGGATTCGTTAATATAGCGTATTAAAAATATACATAAACAGTGAATCATGTATCTCTGCCAAAACCCTGCTTCTATTTGCTAAAATTGATAAATGATGTCCATAATAGTCAGAGCATGGAATGAAGAGGTGTTTTACGTTTGAATGAGATGATAGCTATGATTAAATTTCATTTTGAAAGCAATCGAAATGAGCAAAATGCAGAGCCAATGAAGAAATACATGAAGGGTTTATTCCCCTTTCTTGGTATTAAAATGCCGGAAAGGAGCACGCTGCAGAAAAAGTTTTATCAGCAAAGCGGAATCTTAAAACAGGAATTCCAGCATGAATTTGTACTAGCGCTCTGGGAGCAGCAGGAAAGAGAATATCAATATGCTGCCATTGATTATATTAAAAGATCTTTGAAAAAGCTTGTTAAGGATGATCTTCCGTTATTCGAAAAACTAATTACAACGAAATCCTGGTGGGATACGGTTGATATGCTGGCCCAGAAACCGGTGGGGACAATCGCTGCTAACTATCCAGAAGTCATATCGGAAACCATTGAAGATTGGGCGTTCGGAGAACATCTTTGGCTAAGGCGAACAGCCATCCTGTTTCAGCTTAAGTATAAAGAGAAAACAAATGAAGAACTGTTATACCGTTATATTGAGGGAAATGCTGACAGCAAGGAGTTTTTTATTCAAAAGGCCATTGGCTGGGTACTTCGCGAATATTCAAAAACGAACCCTGAATCGGTCAGGGCCTTTATTGAAAGTCACACATTGGCTCCATTAAGTGTACGCGAAGGAAGCAAATATCTACACTGATGAAAGGAGCCTGCGGCGGTTTCAGTATCATCCGCCGCAGGGCAGATTATCCGTATTTTTTTTGATAATGTGCTAGTGTAATGAGTGGAAAAATATAGCGGTAGCCATGGTAATGAATATAGAAAGCACCGCCCATTCCTTGACCCTTTGGGTAATGGGTGGTCCAGTCGTTATTTTTCAGTGAGTTCGTCAAATATGCCATTCCCTTTTCAATTTCTTTTGTTGGTTTATCGGAAAGGCTGATTAATGCATCCAACGCCCAAGCGGTGTGCGTTAATGTACTGGAACCTAGAGGAATGTATTTTTGCTTGATATCGCTGTGGCACGATTCCCCCCAGCCGCCGTCAGGGTTCTGAATGAGAGTGAACCAAGATGCTGCCTTTTGGATATGCGGGTCGGAATTTGAAACGCCGACAGCTCGCAATCCAGTAATGGCCGCCCATGTTCCATACGTATAGCAAATTCCCCAGCGTCCATACCAAGAGCCATCCTTTCTTTGGTCCTTCCAAAGCCATCCGATAGCTTTCTTTATGAGCGGATGGTTTTTTGAAAGAGTGGTATAGTTTCCAAGAAATTCAAGTGTTCTTCCAGTCAAATCAGCAGATGACGGATCAAGCAGCAAAAACTCCCCCTTTTCAAATGGAAGAAGCTTTAAAAGCATGGAATCGGTATTTCTTTCAAAAGCAGGCCAGCCTCCATCATCATTCTGCATCGATAGTGTCCAACTGACACCCCGGTCCCATGCGGCTTTTTCTGTACGGGCAATTTTTACAATCGAACGAAGGGAAGCGGTGGTATCATCCACATCGGGATGAATCGAGTTAACATCTGAAAATCCCCATCCGCCTGGCAGACTATTAGAATTCTGGATTATCCAATCCCCGTATTTATGGTGCTGACGGCTTAACAGATAACGGTTTGATTCTTTTATCATAGGGTCATCCGCTGTTATCCCGGCTGATTGCAAGGCGGTGCTGATTAAGGCTGTATTCCATACATTAGCAGTGGTATATTGCATGTGAGGCAGACTGTTTATTTCACATTTCATCGCTTTCAATCCGTCAATGGCTTTCATAATAACGGGATCCGTTCTTTTATAGCCTACCGAGAGCAGAGCAAAAATCATGAGAAAGGTACTGCTGAAATAACTAAGAAATGTCCCGTCTGCTTCAATACGGCCTAGCATATAATTTTTGGCTTTGTCTATGGCGAAATTCCGGAGTTCTCCAGGAACGCCGATTAACCTTTTTATGCCTTCTTCTATAATATAGAGCAAAGACCTCCATTCCCTTGAATAATTCCATTGATTGTCCTCATCCCGATGCTGCTTCAAATCACTTAAGTTCGGGGAACCCTCCAGCGAAAGGGTAAATTTTTTTGCGGAAAGAATCATTATTGGTGTCAGATTGGCTCTCCCAAAGGATGAAAAGGAATAGAAATGTACGGGTAAAAAGCGAGGCAGTAAAATGACTTCAATTGGCAGCGGGGAGCGGGATGGCCACTTTAGTTGTCCGGTTAGTGCCAGCATAATTTTCGTAAAAATACTCACCTTGTTTAGACCGCCATACGTAATAATAAATCGTTTCGCTGCTTTTAGGCTTTTGTCGTCCTTTGAATAATATCCAGAAGCAAGCAAGGCGTAGTAGGCCTCTACTGTCGCTGTTATATTCCCTTCACCTTCATCATAAAAAAGCTTCCAGGCTCCATTTTGTTCTTGTTTACTCAAAATCCTTTTGCTCAGTCCTTGAATTAATTCTTCATCATGTATTTTTAAAGCCCGTAATAAAATGATCATATAAGCATCCGTTGAGATTCCTGTATCAAAGGGATAATTCCATGAGCCGTCAGAAGTTTGATCTTTTCTAAGTGTCTTAACAATCCAATCTATACTTGTTTTAGTATCCAACAGGCTGTTCACTCCTTTCACAAGCGGGGTTAGATAAATTGGGCTGGTGTTCTTTTTGCCTGTGATCCATGTGCCGGGCAAGGTTTTCCTGCTAAAAAAATAGTTGCCCCGCACTTCACAGGCATTTCATTAATTACTTTCTTCTTTAGGCTATACATATTCCGATTGTGAAGGAACCATTCATCATGGGGGGAACTGCTATGTTTTTTTGGAGACATCGGGAGAAAACACCGCTTGAAAGGATTCGAGAGGAATTAAAGCAAAAAGGCAAAAGCAAAAAAGTAGATTTAGAGCCATTATCCTTGAAGGATCAAACCTTGCTTGAAGAGATTAAACGGGAAACCGAGAAGCATAATCTTAATAATGTGACAAGAACAAAGGCCTATCTTGACTACTATCTGCGCTTTCCGGAAATTCAATGGGCTTTCTTAGGTCATATGGTTTCAAGAAACGGCGGGTACAATATGACCGATTTACAAGGGGAATTTCTGACACGGCTGTTATCAAAGAAAGAGAGAATGTCTTTTTTCTCTTTTTTGGAGCGGGGCAACTGGCTGATTTTTCAAGATGTATATCCGCAATTTCTGCTTTATCAGGAAAGCTTACGGAAGGGAAAAAGGCTATTTTACCTGCTGCCCCATTTACAGGTTTCAACCTTTATGGAAACTATTTGGAATCACTTTTGGGAAAACGGAGATCGATATATTCATTGCATCGCGCTTGTCATTAATGAACAAAGTTACTTGGAAAAAAGAGTGGTCCAGCATCCGGTTTATCAAAAGGAAGTGTTAGGGAAGCTTGAATTTTTCCTCCAGGATGTGCTTTCCTTTAACCATATTCTTTTTCCATTTGAAAACAGGGGGCTGAAGGGTCAGACACTCCATCAATTTGAATCCCTTCATGAACGGATTTTATTAGGGAAAAGACTATATGCAGTTCTTTTTAAAAATAAGGATTTTCATAGAAAAGCGCTAGAATGGGCGAAAGGTCATCCCCATACAGGATCGAGAAAGGATTATTGGCCGCATCTTTTTAATAATGTCAGGGAGGGAGCCCCCGGTCTTTCTTATTTGCTTCGCTTAAAGTCTTGCAAGCTTAGAAAGAGGGCAAGTCGATTTTACAGCCCAAGCTTAGAAAATGCATGGAAGAATGTAAGCCATCCTGAAGCTGAACCAGGAGATTGGTTTCATGATTTTCGTGTAGCTGATTATTTAGAGGATGATATTGATATGGTGGATGGGGAGATTAAGGATGAATACTGTAAAGCACTTGAAAGACTTGAAATTGCCGCCCTTGCCAAAAAGACAAATCTTTTCTAGAAAGCATTATATTGTCACTGGGATATTCGCTTCTTTAATTGGGACTTATTTGGACCTTTATTTTGTCGGAAAAGGTATGTATGAATTTCCCGGCCGTCCGCTGCCGGAGCTTTTTGCGATAAATATTCTCTTTACGTTAGTAGGATTGCCGGTATTCGTCATACTATTATTATATTTTCTCTCTCATTTAAATAAATGGGGGAAAATAACGGTGCTTCTTTTAGTAAGCCTCTTAATGGCTGTATTTGAAAAATTTGCTGAGGGACTCGGCTTCTTTCAGCATAGTGAGGAGTGGACGCATCTTTACACTTTTATTGGCTATTTTCTCTTTTTAATGGTTGCAGCTGCGTTTTTTCATTGGCTGAAAAGGGAGTAAAAAGACAGCCATCGTAATTTATACACATGGAGACTTTTGATTAGAATATTATGATTTAACCTTGTATAATGTAAATCAAAATCATTTATTTTCAAGATGACGATGAACTTTCTTAATTCGGGAAGGAGAAGGGTCCATGATGAAGAAGAATGAAACAGAAGCAGTAGGCAAATTATTAAAGGCAATTAGAGTGAAGCTAGAAACGATGCCTGTCCGTAATAGTAAGATCATGAAAAGCTTTGAAATCCTGGATCGACTCGAGACATTGGTTGGAAAACAGCAGGATACTCTTGCGATTGAAAGCTCTGTAAACTTTTTATCATCCATTACACTGGCTCCTATTAAGCCGGAAATTAAACAATTGAAGCAGCATTTGCAATTGGGCTTTGAAAGCTGATTGATTTTCTAGGAAAAGCCTAAGTGAACTTTTTTATAAAAAGGCTCTGTTAAATCATATTGTTGATTTTTGACTCATTTAAGCTGTATGGGTCATGAAGTGGTGGGGGAAAATGCATTTTCTCCCACCACTTCATGACCATACAGCAACCTTTCAGCTATGCTGAAAGGCGTGTGAAATGTTCATTTCACACGAATGAGTCAAAAATCTGGTTTATCAACATAGTACTTTAACATAGCCTATAAAACATGGGGTTGTCGTATAAGACAGCCCCATTTAACTTCTTCAGCAGAAATTCGTCACTACGCAAATTCGACGGCGAATTTGATTTAGAATTTATAAGTCCAGAAACGCTCTGTATTAATTCTTGTCAGTACCTCGAGGTCGCCTTGTTTATATCTTTCCTTCATATTTGCAACCATCAATTGTGCCTGTGAAGCGTGTGATAAAATGGCATCCATTTTTGTTTCTGCCACCTTGCTCACCTCATAAACAATATCAGCTTGGCCAATTTCTTCTTCACAGCCGTGAGAAAAGGCGATGCAATGCAGCTTCGGCCGTTTATTTTCCGGTATCCGCTCAAGCGTTTTGACAACAGCTGCGCCTGTTGCATCGTGATCAGGGTGAACGGCATAGCCTGGATAAAAGCTGATAACCAGCGTTGGGTGTATCTCATCAATAATGGACATGAAGTCTTGAATCAGTTTCTCCTCGTCTTCAAATTCAACTGTTTTATCCCGGTATCCCAGCATTCTAAGATCTTTAATCCCTAATACATTCGCCGCATTTTGAAGTTCTTTCTTGCGGATTAACGGTAAGGATTCCCGAGTGGCAAATGGCGGGTCTCCCAAGTTTCGGCCCATTTCACCGAGTGTTAAACAAGCATAGGTGACGGGTGTTCCATTGGCAACATGTGCGGCAATGGTTCCAGACGCACCGAAGGCTTCATCGTCCGGGTGGGGAAGAACAACCAAGACATGCTGTTCTTTTTCCATTTTATCCATTGATTCCAGCTCCTTCCTAATTATTTTTCGTTTCACCATTCTGGTTCATATATAGTAGCGGCGATTTGCCCTTTCTGTTAGAGGCTATTTATTCAAAAGGTTTTAGACTAATTTCAAGACAGACGGCCAGTTTCCCTGAATAGTCATGGCCCGCTAATAGTAATCTTCCGCTTGAGTCCACTTCAAAATGAGTAATCCCTTCTGCATAAATCCAACCAATGGGCATTTTTAAGCCAACCCTATAGGAAGGGCCGGTTCCAGCAATTTTTCCTCTTTCATATTGCACGAGTGCATTACGAATATAAGCTCCAGAAGAGAAGAATTTCTCATCGAAATGAGAAGCATATGCACCAGCAGTCGTTTCAAGATGAAGGTACACATCTTGGTTGGCAAATCTGTCAATTTCCTTTTGGACGGTTTCTGCGTTAACTGGTTCCATTGTTCAGCCTCCTTTCCTTTTCTAAATGAGTTCATGAAAAAATGCTATGTTTATCTTACTAAAAAAGTGTTAGAAATGCGAAATTTTCGCTTGTTCTTATGATGGGGCGGATAAAGGGCACGCTAGCAAAATAGATAGGAATAAAAACGGTAAAAAGGCCTTCATTACCGGAATGGCCTCTTTATCATCATTACATCTTTACCAAAATTCTTCCTCGCGCTTGTGCTTTCAATAGAACAGGTAAATACTCTGGAAGTTCTTCAAGCGTAATTTCCTTTTGAATCGATTGTAAGAGGTTTTCCGGTTTTAATTCGCTAGCCATTCGATTCCAGACTTTTTGCCGAACCTCCATTGGGCAGTAAACAGAGTCAATGCCGAGAAGGTTCACACCGCGGAGAATAAATGGAAAGACCGATGTTGGAACATTACCGCCGCCTGTTAAGCCGCTGACAGCAACTGATGCGCCATAGGCCATTTTGCTTAAAATAGCCGCCAATGTTTCGCCTCCGACAGGATCCACAGCCCCAGCCCATAGCTGTTGATCGAGCGCTTTAATTTTACCATTATGTACATCTTCACGAGAGATTACTTCTGAAGCACCTAGCTCACGCAGGAATTTATGCTCCGATTCTTTGCCTGTGCTGGCGGCAACGGTATAGCCTAATTTGGCAAGCATGGAAACAGCTAAGTTGCCGACTCCGCCAGTTGCCCCCGTTACAAGAACCTTTCCTTTATCAGGAGTTAGCCCATTTTCTTCAAGTCTTTGGATGGAAAGTGCTGCCGTTAAACCGGCAGTTCCATAAACCATAGCCTCTTTTAATGTTAGACCTTCAGGAAGCGGAACAATCCAATCGCCTGGGATACGGGCATACTCACTATACCCGCCAAAATGAGAAACGCCTATCTCATAGCTTGTTGCAATGACTTCATCTCCCTCTTTAAATCGAGGGTCTTTGGATGAAACGACGGTACCGGCTAAATCAATTCCAGGTACAAACGGATAGGAACGGACAATTTTCCCGTCCGGCGTGGAAGCTAATCCATCCTTATAGTTTATGCTAGAATAGGCGGTTTTGATTAATACGTCAGCTTCGGGTAACTCTTGTAAGGTAAGTTCTTCAACAGATAGGCGGAAATCAGCTTCCCTTTTATCAACGATTAATGCCTTGAATGTTTCTACCATTATAATTGCTCCTTTTTAATGAAATGATTTTGAGAAGGGGTGCATAATGTTTGCGCAAGAAAGGTGTCAGGTTTCGCTTTGTGGAATCCAGACACCCTGCAATAGAGAAATCTATTTTGCCAATTCTGATTCTAACCGGCCTGCTCCATAAAGACGGTAGGCACCGTGCATGGTCGGACCGACATATTCATTCAGCTTCCAGCCATGACGGATGGCTTCTGTAATAAACTCTTTTGCAACCTCGATTGCCTCAAGAACAGCTTTTCCTTTTGCCAACTCAGCAGTGATGGCAGCGGAGAATGTACAGCCAGCACCGTGCGTGTAAGAGGTATTAATTTTGTCACTTTCATAAATTTTGATGTCTTTTCCATCAAATAATACATCAACTGCTTTCTCACTTTGCAGCTTACTTCCGCCTTTAATCATGACATATTGTGCTCCAAGATGATGAATCTTCACGGCAGCCTCTTTCATATCATCAATCGTTTTAATGGGAGCGGTTTGGGCAAGCTGGCTAGCTTCAAAAAGATTCGGTGTCACAACAGTTGCCAGTGGTGTCAGCACATTACGGAGTGCACCAGCAACTTCTGGATTAAGTACCTCATCTTCCCCTTTACAGACCATAACAGGATCAATTACTACATGTTTAATCCCCGATTCTTTAATTCGTCTGGCTGCTGTTTCAACAGTTGCGAGCATCCCGGTTTTAACCGCATCAATCCCAACAGAGAGAGCGGTGTCCAGCTGTGTTTCTAATACATTCATTCCAATTGGAAACACGCCATGGCTCCAGTTGTTTTTTGGGTCCATTGTTGCAATGACGGTTAATGCTGTCATTCCGTAAACGCCGAGTTCTTGGAATGTTTTTAAGTCTGCTTGAATGCCGGCACCACCGCTTGTATCAGAGCCGGCAATGGTTAATGCCTTTTTCATTGTCATGTTAACTTTAATTCCTCCTGTGCGATGAAAATAAATAGTGCATAGCTTGTGCTAACTGGCTTGCTACTACTTAAGTTATTGGCTTTCAACAATATACCATAATTTTGGATGCTATCCTCTAGCAATGATTTTATCTATTAATTTTATTAATAAATTGCCCTTAGATAATTAATACCATGCTGTTTTTCAGCTTTTATGAGTGAGGTTTCTTATGCCAAGGGGTTTATTTGTTCACGATAAATTCACAATTGCTTTTTTTACGGTGATAAATGTTACTGTCTGAGTAGGAAAATGGGATTAGGATAAGAGTATAGAATTCCGATAAAGCGTTTATTCATTGTTATTAAACAATAAGATAGGAATTTCTATAACAAGGACTCATACTGGTAGCGCTCTCTGGCAGGAACTGGCCGTTAGGGCTTTTTATTTTTTGATTCATGAAAGAGGTGAAGGATATGCACAAAAAGAGTTGTCCAGAGGAATATCCTATTACACTCGTCGTAAACGGTTATGAGGTAGCCGTATTTCAATTAACCAATCAGGATTTAGAAGACTGGGCTTACGGGTACTTGTTTTCTGAAGGCTTGATTGAACATAGGGAAGATATTCAGTCGCTTCAAATCGAACCTGATTTCGGGGCTATTCGTGTAGTGTTAGGCAATGGAATTGATACTGAAAAAATGCTGTCAAAGAAGAAACATTATACGGCTGGCTGCGGAAGAGGAGTTACCTTCTTTTCGATGACAGATGTCAAAACCTTCAATAAGATTCAAAGCAATCAAACATATAGGCTTAGTCATTTGCTAAAATTGCGTGCCCAATTTGCTAAGAATTCACCTTTATATTTAGAAACAGGAGGTATGCATGGAGCCTGTATTGTGAATGAAACGGGCGAAATGACGATTCGAGAGGATATCGGCCGCCATAATGCGGTTGATAAAGTAATCGGACACGCTGTAAGACAAGGATTGGATCCAAAAAGTTTAGTTTTGTTGACAACCGGAAGAGTGTCCTATGAAATGCTTTCAAAGGCGGCCAAATTTGGCTTTTCAATGATTGGGTCAAGAACAGCTGCCACGAAACAAGCCGTCCAACTGGCAAAGTTTTTAAATATGGAGCTGGTTGGCTATTTGCGAGGAAAAATGGCCATTGTCTATACATCAAAAGGCAGGATTATAGATGATGTTACTGAACAAAAGGGAACTCAACCTAATTTAAGGGTTCTACCATAAAAATAATAGATTAATTGTTAACTACTACGAGATTCATCAAGTTAGGGGGAAAGAAGCATGGAAGTTACCAGAAGGCAGTTTTTGAAAATATCTGGTGCCATGGCAGCGACATTAGCGGTAGTTGAGCTTGGTTTTGATGATAGTCATGCGAAAGCAGCTTCAGGCTCATTTAAAATCGCAGAATTGACACCAACACCTACGATTTGTCCTTACTGTTCTGTTGGTTGCGGAATTTTGGTCTATGCAAGCCAAAACGATGTGATTTATACAGAGGGTGACCCGGACCATCCAATCAATGAAGGTACTCTTTGCAGTAAAGGTACAACTATTCGTCAGTTATATACTACAGATAAACGTATCACAACTCCATTGTACCGTGCACCAGGAAGCGATAAATGGGAAGAGGTAGATTGGGAGTTTGCCTACGAGAAAGTCGTTAAAAATATTAAAGAATCACGTGATAGAGGCATGATTCACGAAGAAAAAGGTGCAGTTGTTAATCGATTAGACAACATCGCTTATCTTGGCGGGGCAGCACTTGATAACGAGGAATGTCATTTAAATCATAAATTATTCCGTGCAGGACTTGGTTTATCCTTTATCGAGCACCAGGCCCGAATATGACACAGTTCAACGGTTGCCGGTCTGGCACCTACATTCGGTCGTGGAGCGATGACAAATCACTGGAACGATCTTCAATATGCAGATGTTTTATTAGTTTTAGGTTCAAACCCAGCCGAAAACCATCCAATTAGCTTCAGATGGATTTCAAAGGCGCAAGAAAAGGGCGCAAAGCTCATTACCATTGACCCGCGTTACACAAGAACGGCGCAAATGTCAGATATTTATGGACAGCTTCGTTCAGGCTCTGATATCCCATTTGTCGGCGGGATGATTAACCATATTATTGAGAACAAACTGTACCATGAAGAATACGTTGCGAACTATACAAATGCTGCTTGGATTGTTGATGACAGCTATGCATTCCAAGATGGTATGTTCAGCGGCTACGATGAAAAAGCAAGAAAATATGATAAGACACAATGGGCTTATCAATTGGATGAAGAAGGAAATGCCTTAAAAGATCCAACTTTACAAGATCCGCGATGTGTATTCCAGTTGTTGAAAAAGCACTATTCACGCTATGATGTCGACACGGTTGTTGGAATCACAGGTACTGATAAAGAAACGTATTTAAAGGTGTGTGAAATCTTTGCTTCAACTGGCGAAGTAGGAAAAGCAGGTACCATTCTATATGCAATGGGCGGAACACAACATACTGTTGGCTCACAAAACATTCGTATTTATGCCATCCTTCAATTATTGCTAGGTAATATCGGTATTTCCGGCGGCGGCGTAAATGCACTGCGCGGTGAATCGAACGTTCAAGGTTCAACAGACTTTGGTCTTCTTTATCACAACGTACCAGGATATATGGACGTACCAACATCAAATGATACAACATATCAAGCGTTTCTTGAGCGGATTACGCCGAAGTCTGGATATAAAACAAACAATCCAAAATTTTACACCAGTATGTTGAAATCCTTCTATGGTGATAGCGCAACAGCAGAAAATGAATTTGGCTATCATTATATGCCAAAGATTGCAGCCGGCAAAAACTATTCTTACCTACGATTATTTGATGCCATGTTTAATAAAGAGCTTGAAGGCTTAATTCTTTATGGGTCAAACCCAGTTGTTGGCGGTCCTAACTCCGGTCAATCACAAAAATCATTAGCTAACTTAAAATGGATGGTAGCGATTGACTTAATGGAAACAGAAACATCTGCATTCTGGCAAAAAGAAGCAGGCTCTGATCCAGATTCTATCCAGACAGAAGTTATTTTCCTTCCAGCGTGTTCTTCTTATGAGAAAGAAGGCTCTGTGACGAACTCAGGCCGCTGGATGCAGTATCGCTGGCAGGCGCTTCCGCCAAAAGGCCGGTCAAAAGCTGACTTAGAAATTACACATGAAATTGCGCTTCGATTAAAAGAAGCTTATGCCAATAGCACAAAACCGGCTGATGCTCCTATAAAGGCATTGACTTGGAACTATGGTCCAGGACATCATCCAGACATTGATTTAGTCTGCCGAGAAATTAACGGTTATGACGCAGTAACAAAGCAGCAGATTGATGGATTTGGAAACTTAAAGGATGACGGTTCAACGGTTTGCGGCAACTGGATTTACTGTGGTTTCTATCCTGAAAAAGGCAACCTATCTAAACGCCGCGACAATACAAACGAAGGAATGAGCAACTTCTTAAATTGGTCGTATGCATGGCCAATGAATAGAAGGATTCTTTATAACCGTGCAAGTGCTGACCTAAACGGTAAGGCTTGGAACTCACATCGAGTCGGTATTCAATGGGATGCCCTGCAAGGAAAGTGGAAAGGCTATGACGTTCCAGACTTTGCTGCTGCAAAAGGTCCGGATGATCCAACCTTTAATGATCCGTTCATCATGCAGGAAACAGGCAAGGGAGATTTATTCTCAGCAAAAATGAATGAAGGTCCATTCCCTGAGCATTATGAGCCATGGGAATATCCATTAGATAACCAAATATCTAAGATCCAGTTCAATCCGGCTGTACAATTTGGAGAACAGAAATTAGAAGCAAAAGGCGAATTTGAGAAATACCCGATCATTGCGACAACGTATCGTGTATCTGAACACTGGCAATCAGGTTCCATGACCCGTAATGTTCCTTGGCTTGCAGAGCTTGTTCCACATATGTTTATTGAAATTAGTGAGGAATTGGCGATGGAAAAGGGCATTAACAACAAAGATAAAGTTCTTGTTTCATCTGCCCGCGGTGAGATTGAAGCCTATGCAATGGTAACAAAACGCTTTAAGCCATTTAAATTAAAAGGAAAAACCGTGCATCATATTGGTATGCCATGGCAGTTTGGATATAAAGGTATTGCTACAGGCGCCTCTGCCAACCGATTAACGCCGCATGTTGGGGATGCCAACTCGTTTATCCCTGAATATAAAGCATTCCTATGCAATGTTAGGAGGGTGAAATAATGGCAGACTATGTTAAGTTTGTGGATGTAACAAAATGCGACGGCTGCCGCGCGTGTATGGTAGCCTGCAAAAATTGGAATGACCTCCCTGCAGAGTCGGAGGAATTCCAAGGCAGCATTCAATCCCATGCAGGGCTGACAGCAAATACTTGGAATGTTATCACCTATGATGAGCATGAAAGAAGTGACGGAGGCTTTGACTGGTTGTTCCGTCATGCAGCCTGCCTGCACTGTAATATTGCCGGCTGCGAGAAAGCATGTCCGGAAAATGCCATCAGCACAACGAAATTTGGATCGGTTGTGATTGACCATGATAAATGCGTCGGCTGCGGCTATTGTGTACAGGGCTGTTACTTTGATGTCATTCAGCTGGCTACCTACAAAGATAAGAAGGGCAAGGAATACCGTTTAGCCCAGAAGTGTGATCTTTGTACAAGCCGTCTTGAAAATGGACTTCAGCCTGCCTGTGTGACTGCCTGTCATACGGACTGTCTTGTGTTTGGCAGAAAAGAAGATGTACTTCGCGATGCGAATGCTCGTTTAGCAAAGGTAAAAGAGCGGTATCCACATGCAAACATTTATAATCCGCAAGGAATTGATGGAACGAATACGATTTATCTTTTAGCAGAAAAGCCGTCTGTATATGGACTTCCTGAAGACCCGCAGGCAAAGCTTTCACAGGTGATTTGGAAAGATTGGGCGCAGCCATTAGGAAAGCTCGCAGTCGGTGCAACAACCTTTGGCGTGCTTAGTGCATTAGCGGTACAGGGTGCATTGAAATTTAAGAATAGAGGAAAGGAAGGTGAGGACCACCATGAAGGATAATTTGATGCAAGTGATGAATTTGATGAAGAACAAGGAAAAAAGAAAAATAAAAGATGGCAAGGTTAAACGTTTCACCATTCATTTTCAAATCTTTCACTGGGGTTATGCAGCATCCTACTTTACCCTCTATTTATCAGGATTAGCCATGTACACGGAGTTTTTTGATTGGCTGTATATATTATTTGGCGGGCCGGCACTCGCACGTATTATTCATAGAATAGCTGCTGTGATCTTTATTCTCATGCCCATTTATATGCTTATTTTTGATAGAAAGAGCATGTCCTTATGGCTGCGGAATGCCTTTAAATGGGGCAAACATGATATTAAATATTTAATGAATTTCCCATTTGATATGTTCGGCTTTAAAACAAAAAACCCTCCGCAGGACTTCATTAGCGGCGGGGAAAAGTTAAACTCATTAATGCAAATTGCCACCTTCTTTATGTTTGTTGGGTCAGGAATTGTTATGTGGTTCCCAAGATATTTCCCAGGATGGGTTATTGATTGGTCCTATCCAATGCATAATATTGCTTTAGGTCTATCGCTGATGGTGGTTGTTGGTCATATTTATCTATCCAGTGCGAATCCATCATCAAAGGCATCGCTAGAAGGGATGACAACAGGATGGGTTTCTGAAGACTATGCGAAGCATCATCATACAAATTGGTATAATGATATCGTAGAAGAAGAGAAGAAGCTCAATTCTGATAAAAAACCTTCTAAAGGTGCATAATGAGAGGAACAGAAGCACCTTGCCTAGGAGCAACAAGTCATAAGCACGTATCTAGTTAACTTAAAGGCTCTTTTAAATCATATTGTTGATTTTTGACTCATTTTAAGCTTTATGACAATAAGGCAACCTTTCAGCATAGCTGAAAGGCGTGTGAAATGAACATTTCACACGAATGAGTCAAAAATCTGGCTTATCAACACAGTACTTTAACATAGCCAACTTAAAAAGAGAATAACGAAATCTCAATAAAGAAAGCGAAGCTGACTCAAGGAAAAAAGTCAGACCCCCACAATACAATATCTAGAAATCAGCAGCTGCCGAAGGTCTAGATAGGTTAAGGTGCGGGAGTCAGACTGCCGAATGAGTCAGCCTGCTTTTTTCTTTTGACAACTAAATAATGAGGTGAAAAATAGATGAAAAATGAAATGATTAGTCCAGCGTATATGGAGCTTCAAAAGAAAATTACGGCCCTATATGAGCAATGGATGAGAGTTCTATCACAGCAAACGATTGTGAAAAAAGAGAAAATAGATAGAAAGCAATATCCGCTCCTGCTGCAGGCTGATTTACAATTTGATCATAAAGAGTATTATTCATTTTTAATAGACCTTTTTAAAGTGATACAAGAAAACAAACAAGAATTACAAGCTGACTTAGAGAAGATAGCGGGTTTGCTGGATGGTGAAACGCTGACAAAGTGGTTTCACGAAGCTTTGATGGTCAACACCTATTATTTCAATGACTGGGCCGAGAAAAATACTGTGCCTGAATGGCTGCCATTATTCGCCGCTGAGCATGCGGTCCGTCCTTATCTGCACAAAGCAGCCGGGGAGCTTGCAGAAGAGCTTCCAAAACAGGGCCACTCCGGGGGCTGTCCATGCTGCGGGGAGCCTGCACGATTGTCACTGATTAATAAAAGTGGAAAAAAAGAATTGCTGTGCCCGCGCTGCCATTATTCCTGGGAGCAAAAGAAAATTGCTTGCGCTCACTGCGGTTCAGATGCACAAGGTGAATTGGTTATCTTAAAGCTTGAAGAAGATGAACGTGCACAAATTTATGCATGCAAATCCTGTAAAGGGTATACTAAAGTCATCGATACAAGAAAATGGCTCGAGGTTCCGGCACCGGAAATACTCGATTTGAATACGATTCATTGTGATTATATTGCACAGGAAAACGGCTACGGATTAACTGAGAACGAAAAGCATTAAGAGGTGAACAGCAGTGAAGACAACGGCAATCATACTGGCAGGGGGACAATCAAGCAGAATGGGGACGAATAAGGCCCTGCTCAAGCTGAATGGAAAAACGGTGATTGAAGGGATTGCACAAAGCCTAGAAAAGGTGGCAGATGAAATTCTCATTGTCACTAATACACCTGCTGACTACGAGTTCCTGCACCTGCCCATGACAGAGGATAACTTTAAGGGCATGGGGCCCCTTGCTGGAATTGAGGCCGGTTTGTCTGCTTCGAATACAGAGTATAATCTGATTACGGCCTGTGATATGCCGTTTATCTCTGTTGACTTAGGAAACTACTTATTATCTTGTTTAGCGGACTATCAAGCAGCGGTACCGGAAATTTCCGGCCGGCTGCATCCTCTGTTTGCAGCATACCGGAAGGACGTAAACGAAGCAGTGATAAAATCGCTCGAGGATAACCAGCTGCGTATTAGACACTTTTTACATAGTATTCATGTTAAAATAGTAAAGAATGATTTACTAGAATCGCTCGGTCTTCCAGATGAAGAGATTTACTTTTTTAATATGAATGACCGTAATGAATATGAGAAGGCGTTTACTATGTTTAAGAAGATAGGTAGTGAGAGTAGATGAAATTTTTTCAAGTGAAAACAGTAGAGGAAACCTTTTCACTGATTGAGGAAATGATTAAACCTTTAACGGAAAAGGAAACGAAGCCTCTTTATGAAGCGCTTCATTACATACTGGCTGAAAACATCAAGGTCAAGGAAAATGTGCCAGCCTTTCGCCGTTCATCGGTTGACGGCTATGCGGTGAAAGCAAAAGACACATTTGGTTCATCGGAAAGCATGCCGGGATTTTTAACGGTTGCCGGAGAAGTGAAGATGGGTGAGCAGCCGGAAAAACCGCTGCGTGATGGCGAGGCTGTCTATGTGCCGACCGGAGGAATGCTTCCAGAGGCAAGTGATGCCGTAATTATGATTGAGCATTGCGAGGATTTAAGCGGCCTTTTGAATCTGTATCGTCAAGTCGCACCAGGCGAAAATGTAATCTCCATTGGTGAAGATTTAAAGGAAGGCGAGCAGCTTTTAACAGCAGGAACAAAGCTGCGTTCACAGGAGCTAGGTGCATTAGCATCGCAGGGAATTACAGAAGTAAATGTTTACCGCAAGCCGGTCATTGGCTATCTCTCAACTGGTGATGAAATTGTCCCGGTGGAAACAAAGGAACTGGCCGTTGGACAGGTTCGCGATATGAATGGCATTACCATTGGCTCCCTTGTTTCCGAGTGGGGCTGTGAGTTTATTTACGGCGGGATTATCGAGGACAGCCGTGAGGAGCTGGAAAAACAGGCGCAGGAAATGCTTGAGAAGGTCGACTGCTTGATTTTATCAGGCGGAAGCTCGGTTGGGACAAAGGATTACTCGGTAGAAGTTATTGATTCCCTTGGGGCACCGGGTGTGTTCGTCCATGGGGTATCGATTAAACCTGGAAAACCAACGATTTTAGCATCGGCAAATAGTAAACCAATCATCGGTCTGCCTGGGCATCCAGCGTCTGCTATTGTGATTTTTCATTTATTTGGAAAAGCCATATTACATAAGCTCCAAGGCTGGATAAGAGAAGAGAAGAATCTAGCCAGAGCCATTGTCACAAAGAATCTTCCTTCCACACCAGGCCGCAGTGATTATATCCGGGCACGCCTCTTCTTTGAAGATAATCAATGGTACGCAGAGCCGATTATTGGAAAATCAAGTCTGATTTCTACCCTTGTCAAAAGTGAAGGGTTGATTGAAATCCCCTCAAGAAGCGAAGGTGTACTTAAAGGTGATCTCGTTTCAGTAAGACTATTTGGGTAGGTGATAAACATGATGAAATATAAACGAAAAATATATTTACAGGATACACCAAGGCAGGAGGCTTTAGACAATCTGCTGAACCAATTTACATCTGAACGGATAACAGAAACCATTCCAAGTACGGAAGCGCTTGGGCGTGTGACGGCCCATCCCGTCTTTGCAAAAATGTCCAATCCGCACTATCATGCATCGGCAATGGATGGAATAGCGGTAAAAGCAGAGGAAACTTTTTCAGCCCATGAACAAAGCCCAGTCAGGTTGAAGTTAGGTGAAGGCTTTGTGTATGTGAACACGGGAAATGAAATTCCTTCTCCTTATAATGCGGTAATTATGATTGAACATGTGGATGAAATCGATGAGGAAACAGTCGAAATTATCGAGCCTGCCTCCCCGTGGCAGCATATTCGTCCAATCGGTGAGGATATCATCCAAGAGGAAATGTTGTTTCCGCAGGGTCACAAAATTCGGCCGGTCGATATTGGGGTTCTCTTGGCTTCACAGGTAATCGAGGTTCCAGTTGTGAAAAAGCCGGTCGTCAGTATTATTCCAACCGGTGATGAACTTGTCTTTCCTAATGGGGAAACGCCGCCGGGGAAACTAGTTGAGTTCAACGGCTCTGTTATGGCTAACTATATCCGTGAGTGGGGCGGGGAGCCTGCGCTTTCTGCAATTGTAAAGGACCGTCCTGAAGAGATTAAGCAGTCTTTGCTGGATGCGGTAGAAGCGTCAGACATTGTCATCATTAATGCCGGTTCTTCTGCTGGATCTGAAGACTATACGGTTCATATTATTGAAGAACTTGGCGAGGTTTTTACTCATGGTGTGGCCACAAGACCAGGGAAGCCAGTGATTCTAGGGCGTATTAAGGATAAAATTGTTATCGGACTGCCGGGTTACCCTGTATCGGCTTATTTAGACCTTGAGTGGTTTGTCCAGCCGTTAATTTGCGATTATTTGCAGATTCCCGTGTCAAAGCGGGAAACGTTAACAGTGAAGCTTGGCCGGAGAATTGTTGGGACAATGGGGGCGGAGGATTTTATCCGTATGAGCATCGGTTATGTGAACGGAGAGTATATCGCGAATCCTCTGCCTCGTGCAGCCGGTGTGACGATGTCGTTAGTGAAGGCAGACGGGATGCTATTGATTCCATCTCATTCATTAGGGTTCGAGCAGGGGGAATCAGTTGAAATTGAGTTGTTAAAGCCGCGTGCCGAGATTAAACAGGCGATTGTGTTTAACGGCAGTCATGATTTAACGATTGATTTGTTGTCATCTCGATTAAAGGAGCAGGATTTCCATTCGAAAATCATTTCGTCCCATGTTGGCAGTATGGCAGGGCTTATGGCGATTAAGAAGGGCGAGGCTCATATTGCAGGCACACATCTTCTAGATCCGGAAACAAACACATATAATGTTCCTTATATTAAGCGTTTCTTAGCGGGACAGGAAGTCGTTCTGTATCCATTTTTAAAAAGAAAACAGGGCTGGCTTGTACCGAAGGGAAATCCATTAGGAATTGAAACAGTGAAGGATATTGCTGAGAAAGAGGCTCATTTTGTTAACAGGCAAAAAGGAGCCGGAACAAGAATTCTCTTTGATATGCTGTTAAAAGAAGCAGGCCTGTCGTCAGAGGAGATTGCCGGTTATCAAAGGGAAATGTTCTCCCATTTAAGCGTGGCTGCAGAAGTGAAGGTTGACGAGAAGGCGGTTGGTTTAGGGATTTATTCCGCTGCTAAAACCATGGAGCTTGATTTTGTTCCCGTTTCAGATGAGAGCTATGAATTATTAATGACAAAGGAATTTTTCGAAAGTGAGCAGGGGCAAAAGCTGATTGAGGTAATCCAAAGCGACCGGTTCAAGCAGGATGTTCTAGCCATTGGCGGTTATGAGGTAATGGATCATCCGGAGCCTGTGTATTTTAGCTAACTTGTAAGGAGGCAGGCTTACTTAGAATGCTAGGCCCTATTTCAATACATAAGACCCTCACTATAGGAGTTATACTTTATGCGGAGGTAGAATAGATGAATTTTGAAATATCAAAAGAGCCAATTAACATCCAGGCCGTGATTGATAAGGTGGTACAGCGTGAGGCAGGTGCGATTACCACCTTCATTGGAACCGTGCGGGAATTAACCCATGGAAAAAAGACTCTTTATCTTATATATGAAGCTTATGAGTCAATGGCTGTTAGGAAGCTCGAGCAGATTGGGCAGGAAATTGAGGAAAAGTGGCCAGGTTCAATGGTTGCTATTTCGCACAGAGTCGGGAAGCTCGATATTACAGATGTAGCGGTTGTGATCGCTGTCTCCACTCCTCATCGTGCAGACGCCTATGAAGCGAACCGTTATGCGATTGAGAGAATTAAAGAAATCGTCCCGATTTGGAAAAAGGAACATTGGGAAGACGGGCAGGAATGGATTGGAAATCAGAAAGAGACAGTCGCCTATCCAACCGGAAAACCAGAGGAGGCTGATTTGAATGATTAAAGTATTATTTTTTGCTCATTTGCGTGATGAAGCGGGACAGGAAAGTGTGGAAGTAGAAGCGGCAGGTAAATCAATTGCTGAATTAAAGCAAGAGTTAGCTTCGGCTTATGGAATTCAGAAATTAGATGCTGTGATGGCTGCCGTGAATGAGGAGTTTGCAGACGATGATGAGGTTATCAAGGAAGGCGACACGGTTGCCTTTATTCCGCCTGTCAGCGGGGGGTGATTCTTATGTCTGAGCGTTATTCCAGGCAGACATTGTTTGCGCCAATTGGGAAAGAAGGTCAGGAGAAAATCCGCGGGAAACATGTATTGATTATCGGAGCTGGGGCACTTGGCTCCGGTAGTGCGGAAATGCTGACGAGGGCCGGAGTCGGACAGATTACAATTGTCGATCGGGATTATGTAGAAGAAAGCAATCTGCAGCGCCAGCAGCTTTATACAGAGCAGGATGTGGAATTGAAGCTTCCAAAGGCGGCTGCGGCTGAGAAACGTCTGCGTGAGATTAATTCAGATGTTAGGATTCATAGCGTGATTGGTGATGCAAATCCCCAGAAGCTGGCTGAGTTAGCGGACGGTAAAGATTTGATTATCGATGCGACTGATAATTTTGAAACAAGGCTTGCAATGAACGATATTTCGCAAAAGTTCAAGATTCCTTGGATTTACGGGGCTTGTGTCGGAAGTTTTGGGATGAGCTTTACAATTATTCCGGGGAAAACACCCTGTTTGAATTGTTTGTTGAAGAAGCTTCCAATTCAAGGGATGACATGCGATACAGTTGGGATTATTTCACCTGCAGTCGGAATGGTCGTGTCCCACCAGGTGGCAGAAGCTTTGAAAATCTTAGTTGAGGATTGGGATGCAGTAAGGCCGGCCTTTGTCAGCTTTGATTTGTGGCGGAATCAATACTCAAGTATGAAAGTAGGAAAGGCAAAGGATGAATCCTGTTTATCCTGCGGGGAGCAACCAACCTATCCATTTTTGGAAGTGGAAAATCAAACGAAATCAACGGTACTGTGCGGCCGGGATACCGTACAGGTCCGCCCGCCAAAGCCGCTGGACATCCAACTGGATGAACTGGCAAAGCAGCTTGGCGCACTTGGCTATGCTGTGAAGGGAAATCCGTATCTCTTGTCAGTGGAGATGAAGGATGAACGGGTCGTTATCTTTAAAGATGGCAGAGCACTTGTCCATGGAACAAAAGATATGACGGCCGCGAAGAGTTTGTATAATCGGATACTTGGGTGAAGGAATTGGGGATGAACCTGTTAGAGGGTTTGTTCCCTTTTTTTGTGTGTTAGCGGCTTTGTTTAGGGGATGGGAGAGTGTGATTGGTTACTTATTGAGGGATGATAGTGCCCATGAGGTGATTCGAAAACCTCGGTTGGGAATCCGTTGCGTAGGTATATAGGAGAGAACGACCATTTTCAAGGATATGAATAAAATGAGAGTGGATACTTGATATCTGGGATAGAAAAGAGTCTCACTAAAATCCCAAACTTGATTCCTATCAATTCTTTTTACCCAAAACTCCTCTACAATAAAGATACAATCAATCGGAGGAGGAATTCCAAATGACAAAAGCAGTATTTCAACTAGAACCTCTTACATGCCCGTCTTGTATTAAGAAAATTGAATCTACGCTTACGAAAGCAGCGGGAGTAGAATCCGTTAAGGTGCTATTTAACTCCAGCAAGGTGAAAGCAGAATTTGATGGAATAAGGGTTGAAGCCGCTCAGCTCGAGGAAACAATCAAAAAGCTAGGATATGAGGTATTATCAGCAAAGGTTTCATAGGTTTATAGCGAAAGGGGGACTTATAGTCACGGCAATGCTGATGACTATGAGTCTTTTATTTTACAGAAAAAAGGTATCAATCTTGATGCTTGTCAATTCTTTTAATAGAAAAGGAGTCTATTATTTAGGTATAAACGACGGGTTCCAAAACATCAAGGAGGGTAACATTATGCTCATCATCATAAACAAACATAAATCACATTTAACTGCTGTTTCCTTTATTCTCATCGTCGCGGGAATGATAGCTGGATTATCCGGAAGCAGCACGATGAAAACCATTGCACTTATTCTCGCAACGATCATTGCCAGTGTGCCTATTTTTATAAAAGCGTTTCAGGCACTAAGAATGAAGGCATTTAGTATTGAATTATTGGTGACGATTGCAGTGATGGGTGCTCTTGTCATTCAGGAGTATACAGAATCAGCGGTGGTCACGTTCCTATTCTTATTCGGTGATTACTTAGAAAAACGGACGCTGGAAAAAACGCGTTCATCCCTTAAAGAGCTAGTCGACATGGCGCCGCAGGAGGCCGTTGTACTCCGTAACGGACAGTACACAAGTATACCAGTGGAGGAGGTTGTGGTTGGTGACACGGTCATCATCCGTTCTGGCGGAAAAGTTCCAGTGGACGGAGTTGTCATTTCCGGCCATGCCTCATTAAATGAAGCGGTCATTACAGGAGAATCTGTACCGCGGGCAAAGAAAACCGACGATAAAGTGTTTAGTGGTACGATGGTGGACAATGGCTATCTTGAAATCAGAGCGGAAAAGGTTGGAGATGATACCACTTTTGCTAAAATTATTGAATTGGTCGAGGAGGCACAGGAATCGAAGTCAAAAACAGAGAAATTCCTTGATAAGTTTTCTACTATTTATACACCGTCAGTTGTTCTCATGTCTATCGTTGTCTATATGGTTACAAGAGATCTTCACACAGCCATCACCTTCCTAGTTGTAGCCTGCCCAGGTGCCCTAGTCATTGGTGCACCGGTTTCAACCGTGGCCGGGATTGGCAATGGTGCGAAGAACGGCGTGCTTGTAAAGGGCGGCGAAGTCATGGATACCTTCTCAAAGGTGGACACGCTTGTGTTTGATAAAACAGGCACGCTGACAAAAGGAAAGCCTGAAGTTACTGAAATGAAACTTTTTGACCAAACACTAGAAGAAGAGCGGTTTTTACAATTAATAGCACAGGCAGAAAGTATTTCAGAGCACCATTTAGGGCAGACGATTGTAAAAGAAGCAATGGCCGGAAAATTAAACATTGAAGGGAAGCCGGAGAGCGGCAGTGTCATCAAAGGGAATGGAATAACAGCGATGGTAGATGGCTATATCCTAGCAGTTGGAAACCGTAAGCTGATGGACAAAGAAAATATCGAGATCTCAAAGGAAGTTGCGAGCCATGCAGAAAGTCGGGAAAGGGCTGGAAATACGGCTGTTTTTGCAGCGATAGATGGGAAAATCGCCGGTGTCATTTCTATCGCTGATAGTATCCGTGAAGACGCAGTGGAAGCGTTAGTACAAATGAGGAAGAATGGTATTAAGAAAATCGTGATGCTGACAGGTGATAACAAACATACTGCTGCACTTGTGGCACAGAGATTGGGAATTGATGAATATCACGCAGAATTATTACCAGAAAATAAAGTAGAATATATAAAGAAATTAAAGGAAGTAGGCCATGTTGTTGCAATGGCGGGAGACGGAATCAATGACGCACCAGCGATCGCTGCGGCAGATATTGGACTGGCGATGGGGGAAGGAGGCACAGATGTAGCGATGGAAACAGCGGATGTTGTCTTAATGGCGGACAAGCTTGAGCAGTTATCGCATGCCTATTCCTTATCGAAAGCAACGATTGCAAATATGAAGCAGAATACTTATTTTGCAGTTGGGATTGTCTTTGTTCTGCTCTCTGGAGTGTTAGCCGGGTCCGTGCATCTGGCATCCGGAATGTTCATTCATGAGGCAAGTGTGCTGTTGGTTATTTTAAATGCAATAAGATTAACCGGATATAATAAAAAGAACAAAAAAACTGAAGCAAGATGCAATATATGTCTGCAGACGGAGTAAAGGAGTGAAAAGAATGGAGGGGCATGACCATACCTATTGTCATACTCATGAAAATCACAAACAGTGTATTACCTTGGTGCCGATTTTCAATCATTTAGAAAACGAGCAGATGAATGAAATCATGACAGCGGCTAGGTCTTCTTCATATAGGAGAGGAGAAATGATTTACAAGGCAGGCGAACAGTCTGATTCCCTTTATATTGTAAGCAATGGGAAAATTAAAATTTATCGGCTGTCTGAATCCGGCAAAGAACAACTTGTCCGTATCTTGAATCCAGGTGATTTTACGGGAGAGCTGGCTTTATTTAACGAGGGAATTCACGAGTCGTATGCGGAGGCCATAGCAGATACGCAGGTTTGTATGATTAGACGAACAGACTTACAGGAGTTTCTTTTGAAATATCCATCTATTTCGTTAAAGATTCTATCCGAGTTCTCCAGCCGCTTAGAGCAGTCGGAGAAGCAGACAACACGGTTTGCGACGGAAAAAGTAGAAACAAGGATTGCGCTCTTTCTTGCTGAGTGCTTAGAACGGGATTCAAATGAATTGACGCTTCCGATGAGTAAGAAGGATCTGGCTTCCTATTTAGGTACGACCCCGGAAACCATTAGCCGTAAGCTGGCGGACCTTGAAGTGGCGGGGTATATCAAGCAGAAGGGGCAGCGGGGCATTGAAATTATGGATTTAGACGGACTTCTCCTTGTATAATCACATTTAACTAAAAGGGAAGAGTAAGGATTTTTTTGCAGATTCTTACTCTTCTATTGATTGTTTTGCTTTTTCCGGCTTATTTGATGATTGTAAAACAATAATACCCCCGATAATAAGTGCTAATCCAGCAAAGGTAAGTAAGTTAAAAGGATCGTCCCAAATCATGACTCCAATTAAAGCAGTTAATGCCGTACCCACTCCAGACCATATGGCATAGGCCAGGCTCAATGGAATCGTTTTGAGACATAAGGATAAGCAATAAAAGGATAGTCCATATCCGATTACGACACCAATGGATGGGAAGAGGACGGTAAAACCTTCTGATAGCTTGAGCATAGTTGTTGCAAAGATTTCACTTATAATAGAAATACTTAACATGATATAGCCTTTCATTTTTTTTCCTCCAATTCTTTTAAGCTGAATGGGATCCTCCGTTCGCAAAGTTTAATAGAATAACGCCCCCAATAATAAGCACTAAACCCCAAAATGTTTTGCTGTTAAAATTTTCTTTATAGATGGTGACTCCTATTAGTGCGGTTAGAGCCGTACCTAAGCCAGACCAAATCGCATAGGCCATACCGAGAGGCAGAAGTTTAAGAGACAGAGATAAGAAATAAAAAGCTAGACAATAGCCAGCAACAACCCCAACGGAGGGCAGCAGTTTTTTAAACCCGTCTGTCGCTTTTAGCAAGGAGCTGGCAAATACTTCACTGATTATGGCTGCAAACAATAAAATGAAAGAATTCATGAGTTTGTCCTCCTACAGAAACTAGGATGTTTCGAATCTTATCTATGTATAACACAGACTTATTCTAATACTCAATTAATTTATATTAGGTTATGGAAGATTTTTTTGTCATTTTATAAAGAGGGAATTTCGCTATAAACCGCTAAAGGAGAAGTGCAGCAAAATCATTATGCTGTTTAAAATTGTGTGTTTCACGTGAAACATGCCATAGTTTGTTAGATAAGGGGAGGGAAAAAGAAGTCATGCAGGCGCCAGTTTTCTTTTTCAAAGCATAGCGAGTTCAATCTAACTGCTTTCTTATTACTCTACTAAAAAAATTTGTGGGTTTTATGTATGTTCAAATATTTGAACCTTTTTTTTGCCTCTAACATATACAGTATGAAAAAAGGCAAAAGGAGTTTTGGTTATGGAGATTCCTGTTACTGGGTACATGTATCATTCAGATGATTCAGACCCAATGCATTCACATTATGTTTATATTACTTCATGGGATGGAAGGCAAATGCAAATGTCTACTCATGTTCACGAATTTAGAGGAGCTACAACCTTTGACATGGGACATAATCACAGATTTACCGGCAGGACTGAACCAGCTCCAAGCGGAGTGCAGCACACGCACCGATACTTTACTTTTACAACGATTGATGACGGCCATACTCATCAGATCAGAGGAATAACCGGTCCAGCGATTCCTCTTCCCGGCGGAGGCCACTATCATGAGTTTAGTGGTGTAACCACTGTGGGTGGATTGATGCCCCATAGTCATAGGTACAGCGGAAGAACAAGCCGGTAATGGATTGTCCTAACTCACCAAATACGGTGAGTTTTTATTCTTATTAAAGGAAAATAGAATACTTGTTTTAAAATGCATCAGTTGAAACAAAATAAGGAGAGTAAATAAAAAAGGAAAGAAAAATGTATGCACCTTATTCTTGCGCTGATTAGTATTTTCGCTGTTTGGCAGAAAAAAGATTATTTGGAATGGAAGCAGTATTACCCAACAATGCAATATATAGCATTGGGGAATCTTACATATAATTTTCTCTGTACAAAACATTGGTTATGGCAGCTGTCACCGGATTTCGAATGGTTTAACCATTCCTTGCTGGAGATAGGTTATACATTTATAACTTTTCCATTAACCAGCCTAATGTTTTTAGCACGTTATCCAGAAGGGAAAGAGCGGGTTCTGCTCCATTACCTTTTTTGGATTTCGCTATATGCTGCAGTTGAATTTATCTTAATGATAAGAGGAAATATTATTTATAACTATGGCTGGGGGCTGGGGTGGTCTGTCTTATTTGACTGTGTCATGTTTCCATTCCTGCGGCTGCATTATAAAAAGCCGTTATTCACCTTACTCATTAGTGTCCCCATAACGATTTTTTTGGTCTGGCTGTTTGAGATACCTGTTCAGGTACCGATTGCGGATAGGTGATTGACTTTTTAATAAATAAAGTATTATTCAATTTTCACATTTACTTTAGAAACTGCATGATATCCATAGCCTTTCCGGTTCCAAAAGGCGTGAATCGGCTGAATTCGTCCTTGTGAGTCCTTTGCCCTTGCATAAATAGAGTATTCTCCCTTTTTCTCCACATGCCACAAAAAGGACCATTTCGTCCATGCATAAGGTTCATTCAAACGCTCAAGAACGGTCTTTTTCCATGTATCACCATTGTCTAAGCTGATTTCGACCTCTGTGATGATGCCTTTTCCACTCCAGGCTATTCCTTTTATTTCATGAACTCCCGTATTCAATAAGGAAAATGGAAGCGGTTGTTGAATAATGGAGTTCACTTGTTGAGTTGTAACGGGAAAAGAATCATGGTCGTTATGTTTATGAGGATAGTAGACATAATCATCTGTTTGGAAAGGTCCGTTAAAGGAATCGTTGATGAGGTCAATCTTAGTGAGCCATTTTACAGAAGCCATCCCATACCAGTTTGGAACAATCAATCGGAATGGATAGCCATGTTTATAATGGAGTGGTTTGTCGTTGTACAAATAGGCAATAAGGGTATCCGGATGTAAGGCTGTTGCTAACGGAAGACTTCTTTTATAGGGAATACTGTCTTCTTTATTGGGTTTTCTGCCAAAATCAGCTCCTTCAAAAACAACTTCCTTTGTCTGATGAGAGAACCCTGTCTGTTTAAGCAGGTGAGCCAAGGGGACTCCCGTCCATTTTCCTTGACTAATCGCTCCGTCCTCCCATTGTTCACCGTAGACCTTTGGGTCAAAATGAGCTCTTTTATTACCTGCGCATTCAAGGGGAAGAATGAGCGATTTTGTCTGCATAGCAAGGATGTCATAAAGATGAAAGAAACGGGGGTGTGATACATTCCCGCTAATTTGCAGCCAAAGATGTCGAGCGGTCAGCGAAGGATAGGAAAAATGATTTCGACGGTAAAAGTATTTGGCTGGCGTCAGCCATGAAGATAGAAAATGAATGGGAGATTCTTGATTTTCTGGTTGTAATTTTTTCGTTGTTAGAAAAGGTTTGTTTTCCATTACAGCACCTTCTTTCATTGTCAATCATATTTAGAAATACACTTTATAGAACAATGAAGAGAAGGAATAAGATAGATGGGGGGAGTATAAAATTAGGAAAGGTACACCCCCTAGGTATGTAAGTGATGTGGCTTTTATTTAATCAGGCTCATCCGAACGTCTGTTAATATACATTTTCTTAGATTTTTCATTAACGTAACCATAAATGATGTCCTTTACAGCCACGTTATTTTTAGCTAAATAGTCCATCAGCCATTCTTTCGATTTTCCCAATAAGGTCAAGTTACGGTATTGAATTTTTCCATCAATAATAACAGAAATCGGAAGGCCTTCATCATCAATTGATATTTCCATATGTTGAACGGTAACAGGCGTGTTTTCCGCTTTTGGAATGATGCTTCCTTCACCAAGATGGTTAGGATTTTGAGCAACAAAGTCATGTGATGTACTTCTCGGATGTGTTTATCTAATAACATTAAGATTTGCAAATCGGGATAAACTATCCCGTAAAGGAAAAGGATTCAGAAAAAGTTTTAATAAATTTTTAAAAAAAGGAACTTTACATAGGGTACCCCCGTATACTATAATATAAATCAAGGAGGGATGGTCAATGTCATCCGAATTAGAGAAAGACCCAATGCTTGCGGAAGATGAATGCTGTCATTCAGGTGAGCGAAAGAGTCATCATTCTGACAAAATGAAGAAAAACCTTGAATCCAGGTTAAATCGGATTGAGGGTCAGGTTCGGGGCATAAAGCGGCTAATTGATAAGGATACTTATTGTGACGATGTTATTACGCAAATTGCTGCTACCCAAGCCGCTCTAAACAGTGTGGCGAAAATCCTTTTGGAAGCCCATTTGAAGGAGTGCGTCGTTGACCGAATTCAAAGCGGGGATTTAGAAGTTGTTGATGAAGTGTTAGTAACCGTTCAAAAACTAATGAAAAAGTAAAAGGAGTCGATCATAATGGAAAAAATAACTCTTACTGTTGAAGGCATGTCTTGCGGTCACTGCGTAAAAGCGGTAGAAGGCAGCGTTGGCAAATTAAATGGTGTAGCAAGTGTGAAAGTTAGCCTAGAAAATAAGTCAGTTGATGTTGAATATAATGCAGATGAAGTAACGTTAGAAGCCATCAAGGAAACAATTGATGATCAAGGTTACGATGTAAAATAGGTCAATCGGTTATGAGGAGCGAAGGTGCTTTTTGGAAGCACACGCTCTCTCTTTTTTAGTGAAATATACCCTATATAGGTATGAGGTGACTATAAATGAGTGAAAAAATAGCTGAAAAAGCAGCTGGAAAAACAGCTGGAAATCAGTTTCAAATAACCGGCATGACCTGTGCCGCCTGTGCGACTCGAATTGAAAAGGGTTTGAAAAAAATGGAGGGTGTGCAGGAAGCGAATGTGAATCTTGCCCTTGAAACAGCTGCCGTGAAATATGATGCGGCGGTAATGGGACCTGTCGACATCCAGAATAAGATTAGGGATCTTGGCTATGATGTTGTGACAGAGAAGCAGGAATTAGATATAACCGGTATGACCTGTGCCGCCTGCTCGAACAGAATTGAAAAAGGATTAAACAAAATGGACGGAGTCATTCAAGCCAATGTTAATCTGGCATTGGAGAAGGCAACGGTTGAATATAATCCTTCAGCGATTTCTGTAAAAGAACTGGTCCAAAAGGTTGAAAACCTTGGCTATGGGGCCATTTTAAAAAGCGAAGAAAAAAATGCAGAAGCAGTCGACTACCGTCAAAAAGAGATTGAAAAGCAGCAAGGAAAATTTATCTTTTCGGCCATTTTATCACTGCCGCTTCTTTGGTCTATGGTAGGGCATTTTGAATTTTTGGAAGATAGGGTATATGTACCGGACGCGTTTATGAATGCCTGGGTGCAACTGGCATTAGCTACTCCTGTCCAGTTCTTTATTGGGAAGCAGTTCTATGTCGGAGCCTATAAAGCGTTGAAAAATAAGAGTGCAAACATGGATGTTCTTGTTGCACTTGGTACCTCTGCGGCTTACTTTTTCAGTCTGTATTGGTCCTTCCAAACACTTGGCGGATACGCCCACTCTGTTGGACTCTATTATGAAACAAGTGCCGTATTAATTACGTTAATTTTGCTTGGGAAATTATTTGAAGCAAGGGCAAAGGGCAAATCCTCTGAGGCGATTAAGAAACTGATGGGGCTGCAGGCGAAAACGGCTGTTGTCATCCGCAATGGCGAGGAAACGGAGATTCCGTTGGAAGAGGTTGTTGCCGGTGATACGATTCTCGTCAAACCAGGTGAGAAGATTCCTGTAGACGGTGAAATTTTGGAAGGAACCTCTGCATTGGATGAATCCATGATCACAGGGGAAAGTGTACCGGTTGATAAAACCGTTGGAGATACAGTCATTGGCGCTACGATTAATAAAAATGGATTCCTAAAAATGAAGGCAACAAAGGTAGGGAAGGAAACGGCGTTGGCTCAAATTATTAAAGTGGTGGAAGAAGCGCAGGGCTCAAAGGCTCCGATACAGCGCTTGGCCGATTCAATTTCCGGTGTGTTTGTACCGATTGTTGTCGGTATTGCGGTCATTACGTTCTTGGTTTGGTATATATGGGTAGATCCGGGTAACTTTGCTTTAGCATTACAAAATCTAATTGCTGTGCTCGTGATTGCCTGCCCATGTGCTCTTGGTTTAGCCACACCAACGTCCATTATGGCAGGCTCCGGTCGGGCTGCCGAATATGGCATTCTCTTTAAGGGTGGAGAGCATCTTGAAATGACGCACCGAATCAATACGGTTATTTTAGATAAAACAGGTACGATTACAAACGGAAAGCCCGTTCTTACAGATGTAGTAACAGATATGGATGAAGCAGAGTTTTTAGCTCTCGTGGGTTCGGCTGAAAAACAATCCGAGCACCCGCTTGCGCAATCCATTGTGGCAGGGGTTAAGGAAAAGGAAATTGAACTTTCAGATGTCATTGCCTTTGAAAATATACCTGGCTATGGTATTAAAGCAACGGTAAATGGCAAAGAAGTGTTGGTTGGTACACGCAGGCTGATGAAACAATTTAATGTCGAAATCGGGCATGTACTTGATGTCATGGAGGATCTTGAAAAGCAGGGGAAAACAGCGATGTTGGCGGCAGTGGACGGTGTCTATGCCGGACTTGTTGCTGTAGCTGATACAATTAAGGAAACTTCAACAGAAGCGATTAAACGTATGAAAGACATGGGGCTTGAAGTAATTATGATTACAGGTGACAATCAACAAACAGCTAATGCCATTGCAAAAGAGGCTGGTGTTGATTCGGTGATTGCCGAAGTTCTGCCGGAAGGAAAAGCAGAAGAAGTGAAGAAGCTCCAGCAGCAGGGTAAAAAGGTAGCGATGGTCGGAGACGGAATAAATGATGCACCAGCACTTGCAGTTGCTGATATTGGGATGGCGATTGGCACCGGAACCGATGTAGCCATGGAAGCAGCAGATATCACACTTATTCGCGGCGATTTAAACAGTATTGCAGATGCTATTTTAATGAGCCATAAGACAATCATTAATATCAAGCAAAATCTATTCTGGGCATTAGCTTATAATTCGGTTGGAATCCCCATTGCAGCGATTGGCTTCTTGGCACCGTGGCTTGCGGGTGCAGCCATGGCGTTCAGTTCAGTATCGGTTGTGTTAAATGCACTTCGTTTGCAAAAAGTAAGACTATAAAGGAGAGATAACGGATGAAAAAATGGGCGCTTTCTGCTATTGTCTATTTGCTGGTCGTTGTCGGTGTCTATTATGCTTATATAGGATTAGCAGAGTCTCCTGAGGATGGTACGGAGCATTCCAATATTGAGCAGCATGAGGAATAGAATAGATAGATTAGGCGTGAAATGATCTCTAGTGGAAGCTGGAGGTCATTTTTTTGTATGAAATGATTCTATGAAACGAGAGGAGTGTATCTTTTGTGCTCGAAAATGAAGAAGAGCCAATCCTTTTTTTAAAATTAAGCTTTGTTTATTCACATTGTTGATTTTCGACTCATCTCAGGCTGTATGGTTAGGAAGTGACAGGAGAAAATGAATTTTCTCCTGTCACTTCCTAACCATACAGCAACCTTTCAGCACAGCTGAAAGGCGTGGGAAATGTCCATTTCTCACGGATGAGTCAAAAATCTGACTTATCAACACGATACGCTAACATAGCCTTAAATTAAAATCTATCCATCATGCCAGATGTTGTACCACTTGGCATCATATCAGCAGGATCAAGACTCTCCATCATACCGCCATTACTGTGGCAGGAATCATACATTTGCTTTAACTCTTGGTCTGATAGCTTCGGATGCATTTTTTCCATATAAGGCTTCATCTGTTTGAAATCTAAAATACCTATGTTATTCCCATCATTTGCCTGTGCAAAAGCCATTGTTCCAGCCCCGCCCAGAAGAATTGTGCCCGTTAGTAATCCAACTGCCAATTTTTTCTTCATACTAATCAGCCCCTTTCTTATCTTAATGATAGCTTAAAGATTTGCAGAACGTATGCAGAAAAATGGTGAAGTTGTTACAATTATATGAAACTTTTAGGGTTTCACTTAAAGGACTATTTGATTGCAATCATCCTTTCCCATCCCGCTTGTACTCGATTCCCTAGTCAGTCAGTAAATAGTCACCAACAGGAAAGCCGTCTTTAAGAAGATTTTCGTGAAGATTCCCCATATGGAAGTCCTTGGATTTGTTGGAAAAGAAATGTTTCACGTGAAACATGTTTGGAATTGTTTCAATTGTTGTCGTTTGCAACAGATGGATGGGAAATACTAATATGCTGTAATTTGCTATAATTTCATGTAGAATAAAGAGGGTTCATGTGGTAATTGGTGCCGCAAGAAAACTGAGAAGTGTAAAAATGAACAACATAAAGAAAATAACAGAATGCTCTGGAGGACAAAATGAATATTTCAGTAGGCAAACTTCTAGATAAAATTGGAAAAGAGCTGCAAGAAGCGAAGCAAACGGGTTCGGATGCAAAAATACGCGAACACGCCTATGCGATGAAGACGCTTTGTGAGTTGATTTTAGAGTCACCATCGCACGAAGCTGCGGAAGTCAGCAGGTCGGTTGTACCGCCTCAGACAGTGTCATTTCAACCGCAACCGGTCAGTTTTCAGCCTCAGACTGTAACGATTCAGCCGCCGCAAAAAAAGCTGGAAGTAGAAGATGGTGCAAATGGGGATTCAATTTTTGACTTTTAAAAAAATCTAAGGAAAGGGAGAGAAGGATGAAGTTATTTGTTATTCTAGGGGCCATAATGGCTGCCTTATCTGTTGCCTTAGGGGCATTTGGTGCACATATTCTGGAGGGAAAGCTTGAACCGAAATATTTAGATACTTGGGGAAAGGCTGTAACCTATCAAATGCTTCATGCTGTAGGATTACTGATTGTAGGGCTATTGCTTGGCAAGGTTCATTCAAGTTCATTGTTGTCATGGTCTGGCTGGCTGATGTTTATCGGAGTTGTACTATTCTCTGGCAGCTTATACGTATTAAGTATTACAAAAATCAGCATGCTGGGAGCTATCACACCATTAGGCGGTGTTTCATTTATTATTGCTTGGGTGTTAATCGTTATTGCTGCAGTGAAATTTTTATAAGGAAGGCTTTGTTAAAGTACTGTGTTGATAAGCCAGATTTTTGACCCATTCGTGTGAAATGAACATTTCACACGCCTTTCAGCTATGCTGAAAGGTTGCTGTATTGTCATGAAATAGTAGGGGAAAATGCATTTTCTCCTACTATTTCATGACAATACAGCTTAAATGAGTCAAAAATCAACAATATTATTTAACGAAGCCATAAGGAAAAAAAGAAGAGAGTCTGACAAATTCGTCAGACTCTTTTTTATATGAATCAGTGGTCAGCTTTGGATATAAAGTGACAGGGAAGGTTTACTTTATTAGGAAGAATAAGTATTGACCTCTTCTTATCTCGGAGGATAGGTGGTAAGGTCAGCTGCAGCAGGACCAGCAAATGGATACTCATACTCCAGCTCTTCGTCAAACGTGACATAGTCAAGATAAACCATTGGAAGTAAAATTCGTTGTCCTGTTTCAGGATTGCTTAGGATTAAATGGTCCCTGCCGGCGGCTTCAATAATGCCGACAAAGGTTTTGGCATTCCATTGCGAATTATTTTCAAAAGTCGCATAGACAGTCGCTAGTTTCCCTTTGTTCAAACGAAGGATATTTTCAATATAGGATTGTTCAACAGGAAGCATGCCTGGTATGGAAGGGGCTCCTGTTCCAGGCATTGCCCCTGTCGGCGGAAACATTGAACCAGCTCCAGCTCCTGCAGGTGGAAACATCATTCCAGGCATTGCCCCCGGCATACTACCTGCTTGCGGGAAAACAGCCGGCTGCATCGGGCCGCCGATTGGAGCCCCTCCATATTGCGGCTGTTTATTTCCGTAAGATGGGTACGATCTGTAGTACCCATATTGGTTATAATTTTGTTGGCTCATTCAATTCCCTCCTAATACTCTAATCACAATGGATGAAACTTACTAAAGTAAATGGGTATAAAATGCAGGTTCGATTCAGGAAAGAACATTCAAGAATGTGACCTGCAAGTGTAAGCTGAATTCGTGATGTAAAATATATCAAACTCACTAACTAATGGATATGGGAGAGGAAGGCCAAATATGACTAAAAAATAAGACTACCTAACAATAGGAGAACTAGAAAATAGATAATTTTGCGGTCCCTATTGTACATGTGCAATCATTGATTTATATCTGAGTGAAACATCATGCTGATTATACGCTTTAAGCCATTTTCAATGAGGCAATAATAGATAACACAAAAAGAGCCTCAGGCATCTGCCCAAGGCTCAAGTTATGTAAGCTCTTGTTTGTTTTTCTTTATACATGTAAAAAAGTTGAGATTTTTTCATCTGTCAGATGGTTTCCGACAAAGAAGGATCCAAATTCGCCGTAACGGGCACTTACTTCATCAAAGCGCATTTCATAAACAAGTTTCTTAAATTGAAGAACATCATCTGAGAATAACGTAACGCCCCATTCGTAATCATCAAAACCAACAGAGCCTGTAATAATCTGCTTAACAAGGCCAGCGTATTGACGGCCAATCATGCCGTGGCTTCTCATTAAATTCATACGTTCTTCCATTGGAAGCATGTACCAGTTGTCATTGCCTTGACGACGCTTATCCATTGGATAGAAGCAAATGTATTTTGACTTTGGTAGAATCGGATATAATCGCGCACGAATTTGCGGATTTTGATATGGATCCTCATCAGAAGAAAGGTAATTACTTAATTCTACTACAGATACATACGAATGAGCTGGAATGGTAAACTCGGCCAGCTTTGTTTTATTGAATTCGTTTTCAATTTCATTTAGTTCTTCCATTGTTGGACGTAAAATCATCATCATAAAATCTGCTTTTTGACCCACAATGCTGTAAATAACGTGGCTTCCTTGTTCTTCCTTTTCTGTACGGTTCCATTTGTCTACAAGACCTTGGAATTCTTGAATTGCTGCCTCACGTTCTTCGCTAGGCACCATTTTCCAAGTGGTCCAATCCATTGTACGGAAATCATGTAAACAATACCATCCATCGAGCGTTTTTGCTGCTTGACTCATCTATTCCCACTCCTTGTCCTTACAATACATTTTCATTCACTACTATAACATAGTTTTGCCATAACCTCATGGTTGAAACCTGAAAAAATCAGAATCATCATTTTTCGGATATTATTTTAAAATATGCAGATAGTAGTAAAGGGATAAATTCACCAATATGAATGATAATTTAGAAATATTACAAAAGTTGAACATTTATTAAGAGGGCTGTCAGTTCTTGAATTTTTATGTTGGAAGGGTATTCTATTAGAGGGAAATAATTAAAGGAGTGTAAATAGATGAGTGATTTATTCGAAGGTTTAAAACAAAAAGTAACAGGTCAAAATCTAAAGATTGTCTTTCCAGAAGGGTTAGATGAAAGAATCTTGACGGCTGCTGGACGTTTGGCAGAAGATAAGATATTAACACCTATTTTAGTAGGAAATATCGAACAAATTGAAGCGAAAGCAAAGGAATTGAATGTTTCTTTAGAATCAGCTGAAATTTATGATCCGGGAAGCTATGCGGCATTTGATGAGCTTGTGGCTGCATTTGTGGAGCGCCGCAAAGGGAAAGCAACGGAAGAGGATGCTCGCAAAATTTTATTAGATGAAAACTACTTCGGTACAATGCTTGTACATACAAATAAAGCAGACGGTCTTGTCAGCGGTGCAGCGCATTCAACGGCTGATACGGTTCGCCCAGCCCTGCAGATTATTAAAACAAAGGAAGGCGTCAGCAAGACTTCCGGTGTATTTATCATGGTTCGTGAAGATGAAAAGTATGTGTTTGCTGATTGTGCCATCAACATTGCACCAGACAGCAACGATTTAGCTGAAATTGCGATTGAAAGCGCGAAAACAGCGGAAATGTTTGATATTGAGCCGCGTGTGGCTATGCTGAGCTTCTCTACAAAGGGCTCTGCGAAGTCTCCTGAAACAGAAAAGGTTTCAACTGCAGTGGAAGAGGCAAAGAAACGTGCCCCAGAGTTAATCATTGACGGTGAATTCCAATTCGACGCAGCATTTGTACCATCTGTAGCAAAATCGAAAGCGCCAGGTGCTGTTCTTCAAGGGGATGCAAGTGTATTTGTCTTCCCAAGTCTTGAAGCCGGCAACATCGGTTATAAAATTGCTCAACGTTTAGGAAACTTTGAAGCAGTGGGACCAATCCTTCAAGGACTTAACCGCCCGGTAAACGACCTTTCCCGCGGATGTAATGAAGAAGATGTTTATAAGCTAGCGTTAATTACAGCAGCACAGGCTTTGAAAAAATAAGCATATGTTTGAGGGGTACATCATCTTTTAGGTGATGTACTTTTTTTCTGAAAAAAGGTAATAGAAGCAGAGGGTTGATAGTGCTGGTGAAGGAGGAAAAGGCAGGCGGATGGTCACTTAGGAGTGTTGATAGTGCCCATGGAGGAGGAAAAGGCAGGCGGATGGTCACTGAAGAGTGTTGATAGTGCCCATGAAGAAGAAAACGGAAGATGGAAGGTCACTATGAAACCTGCCTTTTTGCTCATCCCCACCGCATGCTATAATGAATACAACAACAGCACTAGATCAAGGAGAAAAATCATGAAAGACACAATCGATTTATTAGTTCAGGAGCGATGGAGAGTAATTGATCAGTCTGTATCCGGGCTTTATATAAGCGCGCTGCAATCATTCGGGATGGATGATACACTTTGTGCTTCAGTTGGTTTGGGGGAAGCGCCAGCAACAGCAAGGGCATGGGTTCACAAGCCAACGATTGTTCTTGGGATTCAGGATACCAAACTTCCATTTCTAAAGGATGGAATAGAATATTTAGAAGAAAAAGGCTATGAGGTCATTGTCCGCAATTCCGGCGGGTTGGCCGTTGTGCTGGATGAAGGCGTGTTAAATTTGACGCTTGTTTTTCCAGAAAGGGCAAAAGGAATTGATATCAATCGCGGCTATGATGCCATGTGGCAGCTTGTAAAGGACATGTTTGCGGATAACGATAAGGCCATTGAAGCGAGGGAAATTGTCGGGTCCTACTGTCCTGGCAGCTATGATCTCAGTATGAAGGGTCAAAAGTTTGCTGGAATTTCACAGCGGAGAATCAGAAAGGGCGTAGCTGTGCAAATCTACCTTTGTGTCAATGGCAGCGGAAGCGAGAGGGCTTCGCTGATTAAACAATTTTATGAGCTTAGTAAAAAAGGAGAAGAAACGAGGCAGGAGTACCCCGAGGTTGTTCCTGAAGTGATGGCATCGCTGTCGGAGCTGCTTCAGACTGATTTAACCGTTCAGGATGTAATGCTTCGCTTTTTGCAGGTGCTGCAGTCCAAGTCAGGAGAGCTTTTTACAGCTTCCTTATCGCCTGAAGAGGTTTCACTTTTTGAGGGCTATTATGAAAGGGTAGTGGAGCGGAATCGAAAGATAATGGGAGAGTAAAACCCTCCTGCAGCAGCGTTTTATTTTCAATCTACTGAACTATCTTGATATGAAATGGAGAAGTCAATAGACAAAATAAAATAAGGCCAAAATAAAAAGCCGTTAAAGCAACGGCTTTTTTTACTCTATCCTATTACTCAGCCACTTTTTCCAGATTACCGTTTCGGTCCATCTTAAAGGTTGTCGCTGGACGTTCTTCTTCCTCAAACAAGGCTAGTTTGCGGGCTCTGTTCATAATTTTCATCAACGTCTCGTAATCTTCCTGAATGGTTTCAGTATTTTGTTCCATCTCGCCAATCTTTTCTTCAAGCTCTTTATTGGTTCTTCTAAGCTCGGCGATTTCTCGTTTTAATCTTTCATTCTCATTTTTTAATATCTCAACCTGAAAACTTGAGTTTTTCATATTTTGCAAATAAGAAACAATAGCATCGAGATTCATCCCGTTTGCAGGCATAGCTGGTGAAGTTTCCGTTGGATTCATACTCATGTTAGCGGTCATTTCTTCACTCATTTCCATTGTCATATTTTCATTAAATACTTGAGTATCGGTTTGTGAGGTTAAGGTTTCAATTTCCTCTATACTAGGCTGCGGAGGAGAGTATAATAGTTTCTTCTTGCCGCCTTGATCTTTCCCCAAAATCCGTTGTCTTTGCTTGCGCTGTTTCTTTGCCAGCTGAAGCGCCTTTTCGTAGTTATGGCGAACAACGGCATTCCAGCGGAAACCGCAAGCAGCAGATGTTCTATTAAGCTTATCTCCTACCTCTTCAAAAGCATTTAATTGTGTACTTCCTTCTCTTACATGTCTTAGGACAGTTTCAGCAAGCAACAAGTCATTCTCTTCTGTCCATGCATCTTGTCGAACTTTCATTTCTTCAGCTCCCTATCATATTTTTGTATTTTTATAAAGCGTTATTTTCATCATGTCCAAATTTTTTAAACTTTATACAAAATGATTAAAAGGATAGTAGACTTATGTAAAAAGGAATGGTTTTTTGAGGTGAAACACATACTAATGAATGTGACTTTGTCTTATTATAGGTAAGAAAAGACAGGGATTTCTCTTAGCGGACAGAAGGATGGGACATTCTTCAGTTCTAGATTTCCAAAATACTATCTTTTCATTGATAGTTTATGCGTAAGTATGAGGTAAGACTGTAGAAATCAGCTTGCAATACTGAAAAAGAAGCGTTAAAATACCACATAGTGTAAATGGCACTAGTATAATTTTTGTGAAAAAGAATGAAAATGTGAGAAGAAGCTTGCCCTCACATTTCTTATAGACGTTAGTTTTTGAAGGGGATGTATTCATTATGGCAAATGAATTCCGTGTCTGTGATGATTGTCAGGCAGTGAATTTAAAAACGTTAGTACCTATGTTGAAAAAAATGGATCCGGAAGCAGAAATTCAAATCGGCTGCCAGTCTTATTGCGGCCCCGGCAGAAAGAAAACCTTTGCCTTTGTTAATAATCGGCCGCTTGCCGCTTTATCAGAAGAAGAGCTGGAAGAAAAGATTAAAAAGAAACTGAAAAAATAAGGAATCTCCTTGGACTTTGTCTAAGGAGATTTTTTTATCTAAACCCCGTTTATTACCATTGTTAATTTTTGACACATCTAAAGCTGTGCGGAAAGGCGTGAGAAATGCCCATTTCTAACGGATGAGTCAAAATCTGACTTAGCAACATGGTTTGTTAACGTAGCCTGCTATATATGGAACCTGAATTTGAAGGACATTCATCAAATTGTTAATGTGCTTCCTAAAGAAGTTTACTTCTTTACGAATGAAAATAAAAAAAATATAAAAAATGTTCGTGTTAATGTATTATTGGTATATTCACAATGTAAGCGTTATCTAATAAAGTTATAGGCTAAAGTCTTAATCTTAAACACTTGATATGTTTTTTGAAATGAATTATAATTCAAACATTATATCAGTAAATTTTCTGACTTTTAATAAAAGACGAATGAAGGTGTTTTAACATTAAAATATATTCATTTTTCTAGTAATTAAATGGATTAGAGCTTGAACAAACATCGCAAAGTTGATAAAATTTAAAATTATTATACGATTATTCGACAAAGTTTTTAGACTTTATAAAATTCATTATTTGAAAAAATATTCGCTAGCGAAGATGGTTATGGTTCAAGCTATAACAGGAGCGGCTTCTGGAGAGATTGCAATACGCAGCGCCGAAGGGTTCACGATCTCAGGCAAAAGGACAGAAGAGTAACAAGTCTTATTTGTTATTCTTACATTTTGCAGGAGATTGGAGTGGAGTCCAATCTCTTTTTTATAGTTAACGATTAAGGCAAGATTAATAGTTAACCAGCCATTTTTTAATAAAAACATAAAAAGCTAAAGGGGAGAAAAGAAACACATGTTCACAATTAAAACATTAAATGCAATTGCTGAAGTCGGATTAGATGTATTCAAAAAGAATGACAATTATACAATTGATAATGATGCGCAAGCACCTGATGCGATCGTTCTTCGCAGCTATAACATGCATAATATGGAGCTTGATACAAATGTAAAGGCTGTTGCCCGTGCCGGAGCAGGCGTTAATAATATTCCTGTTAATGAATATACGGAAAAAGGAATTGTTGTTTTCAATACACCAGGTGCAAATGCCAATGCAGTTAAAGAATTGGTATTAACAACTTTAATGGCTTCTTCCCGTAATCTATTTGCTGGTATTCAATGGACAAAAGGTTTAGAAGGCAAGGGAGAAGAAGTTCCTAAGCTTGTTGAAGCTGGAAAGAAACAGTTTGTTGGTAAAGAAATTAAAGGAAAAACACTTGGAATCATTGGCTTAGGAGCAATCGGTGCTCGCGTAGCAAATGATGCGCTTCGTTTGGATATGGATGTTATCGGATATGATCCATTTATCTCTGTTGATATCGCTTGGAACCTTTCTCGTAATGTACAACGTGCGATGAGCCTTGAAGAGCTTTATGCAAAGGCTGATTACATTACGGTTCACGTGCCATTTACAAAGGATACAGGAGGAATGTTCAACAAAGATTCCTTCGGGCTTATGAAAGACGGCGTTCATATTCTGAACTTCTCCCGCGGTGAGCTTGTGAACGAAGATGATATGGCTGTAGCACTTGAGAGCGGTAAGGTTGGCAAGTATATTACTGACTTCCCGAATGAAAAAGTATTAAAAATGCCAAATTGCGTTTGCATTCCACACCTTGGTGCATCTACTGCAGAATCTGAAGAAAACTGTGCAATTATGGCTGCTCATCAAGTAAAGGAATTTTTAGAAACAGGAAATATCGTAAACTCAGTGAATTTCCCGAATGCATCACTTCCTTACACAGGCAAACGTCGTGTAGCAGCTTTCCATCAAAATGTAAAAGGAATGGTTGGACAGATTACGGCTGTTTTATCAAATTATGATTTAAACATTGCAGACATGGTAAACAGAAGCCGCGGAGATTACGCTTATACCATCATTGATATCGATAATAAATTTAACGGCGACTTGACTCCTGCTTTAGAAGAAAATATCGGCAAAATCCCAGGAATAGTTAACGTTCGTATCATCTAATAAATGAAAAAATAAAGCATTTGTCCTCTGACAGGTGCTTTATTTTTTTGTAGAAGAATAGGATAAATGGTGTGCTTTTATATATCCCATTTATTAAATCGATATAGGAGTTCTTTTCCTATCGTGTACGAGTAGTAAACCGGCTTCTTCTTCTATATATTTGGCTGCAATACGGTCTAATATCCACTAGTATACGTCGAAATATTAAAAGGTTATATATAGAAAAGGTTGGTTTTTGTTGAATTTTGTAGAGATGTGACGGGGAGATTGAGTATAATAAGAAAAGTATAAAGATGCTGCCACGATGGCTGCCTATTCAGATTGAACAGAAAAGAGGGGAGAAAATGGTCTATTCAGAGGAAAAGTTATTGGAAGAAAAGGTATTTAAGGATCCTGTGCATCGCTATGTACATGTGCGTGACCGGATGATTTGGGATCTGATTGGAACGAAGGAATTCCAGCGTCTGCGGAGAATTAAACAGTTAGGGACAACCTACTTGACCTTCCATGGAGCGGAGCATAGCCGGTTTAACCATTCACTTGGAGTCTATGAAATTGTCCGGCGTATTGTGGATGACGTCTTTGAGGGGCGCCCTGGCTGGAGTCATGACGAACGGCTGCTTTCCCTCTGTGCCGCGCTGCTCCATGATTTAGGGCATGGACCGTTTTCTCACTCCTTTGAAAAAGTGTTCCAGCTGGACCATGAATATTTTACACAGGCTATTATTTTAGGAGATACAGAGGTAAATACTGTCCTGAAGAGAGCAGGGGATGATTTTCCGAAAAAAGTAGCTGAAGTGATTGCCAAAACCTATCAAAACAAACTAGTCATCAGCTTGATTTCCAGTCAAATTGACGCCGACCGCATGGATTATCTGCAGCGGGATGCTTATTTTACAGGGGTAAGCTACGGTCATTTTGATATGGAGCGGATTTTAAGGGTGATGCGCCCGCGAGAAGACCAGGTTGTGATTAAGAAGAGCGGGATGCATGCGGTTGAGGATTATATTATGAGCCGTTATCAAATGTATTGGCAGGTGTATTTTCACCCGGTAACTCGCAGTGCGGAGGTTATTTTGACTAAAATTCTGCACCGGGCAAAGGCTCTTCATGAAAACTATTATTCCTTTAAGTCTCATCCGGTTCATTTCTATTCCATGTTTGAGGAAGAGGTGACATTGGAGGATTATCTGAAATTGGATGAAGCCGTCATTCTCTATTATTTCCAGATGTGGCAGGAGGAAGAAGACCCAATTTTGCGTGATTTGTGCCGTCGTTTTATGAATCGGAATCTATTTAAATATGCCGAGTTTGATCCAGCAAAGGAATATAAAAAGCTGGGGGAACTGTCCAATCTGTTCCAAAAGGCGGGGATGGATCCGGAGTATTATCTTGTTGTCGATTCTTCTTCAGACTTGCCGTATGATTTTTACCGGCCGGGTGAGGAAGAAGAGCGTCTGCCGATTCAGCTCTTAATGAAAAGCGGCGACATTCGCGAGCTTTCAAGAGAATCAGAAATTGTCGATGCAATATCAGGTAAAAGAAGAACCGATCATAAGCTGTATTATCCGCTAGATTTCATTTGTGATGATTCCTCGAAGAAAAATATTAAAAAGCAAATCCGCAAGCTGCTGGATATAGAAGATTGATTTGTCAATCGATATAGAAGTAGGAGTTGAAAAATGTGTTAAAAGATCATGCTAAGGTCATGCAGGCCATTGCAGCCTCTGGAGAAGTGATTGGCAGAAAAAAACTTCAAAAGATGATTTATATCTCAAAAAAGTTATCCTTTCCATTCGGAGAAAAGTTTCAATTTCATTTTTATGGACCATACTCAGAGGAGTTAACGGTGCAGGTGGAAGAGCTTTGTAATATGAGATTTTTAGATGAAGTAAAGGAAAAAAAGGGCGGATACTATCAATATCGTTATACCGTAACAGATAACGGCAAGGAGTTTCTGTCTGAAAACGGTGTGGACATCCCTCATTTGCAGGAATGTTTAACAGATATGAACAGTCAAAGTGCAAGATTCCTTGAATTGGTCTCGACCGTATTATTTTTTGATAATCTTCCAAAAGAAGAAGTGCAGGAAAAGATTTTTACCTTAAAAAGCAAACAGCGCTATACAACAGATGAAATTGACAGTGCCTATGAATATATTGCCTCGTTGAAAAAAATAACGGAGCTTCAATAGAGTAAAATACAGTGCGATTCGTGCACTGTATTTTTTTTGTCTAGGAAACAACCAAGCGCCTACTCTCGCTTCAAGATAATGAGTATGCAAAAGTGAATTTTATGTTAACACCTTAAAAAAGGATAGAAATTTATTTTATAAAGTATTAATATACTAGTATACAAGTAAAAATCATTTGTTAGGTATAGGAAAGTCAATTTTTTATAGTATTCGTGAAAAATGCTTCTCTTCTTTTCAATTCGAACACGATTGGTGAAACGTCTTACTTATGCCCATTGGATAGAATTTGAAAGGTAACATATTTTTATGAAGAGAAGTACATAGTAAATTTGATATTCATTTTTAGAAAAAAGGAGTTTCACATACGATGACAAAAGTAGATTTGAAAGCAAAACCCTATCATTTATCAGATCAAGATATTGCCTGGGTGAAAGATACAATTAGCTCGATGTCAATTGAAGAGAAAATTGGTCAGTTATTTGTTAATATGGGATCTAGTCGCACAGAAGAATATTTAACAGAAATGGTTACTACTTATCATATTGGTGCGGTTCGTTATAATCCTGGAAAAGCAGAAGAAGTGTATGATCAAAATAAAATTCTTCAAGAAAAAAGTAAAATTCCGTTATTAATTGCAGCAAATACAGAAGCTGGCGGAAATGGGGCTTGTACAGACGGAACAGAAGTCGGTGTAGAAGTGAAAATCGGTGCAACAAATGATACAAAATGGGCGTATGAAATGGGCCGCGTTTCTGGTGTAGAAGCGGCTGCAATCGGTTGTAACTGGAGCTTTGCTCCGATTGTTGATATTAACTACAATTGGCGCAACCCGATTATTTCAAGCCGTTCCTTTGGATCTGATCCAGATCTAGTGCTTGAAATGAGTCTTGCTTATATGAAGGGAATTCAAGAAAGCGGTATTGCTCCTGCGGCTAAACACTGGCCTGGTGATGGTGTTGATGAACGCGATCAGCATTTATCTTTCAGCGTGAACAGCCTATCATGTGAAGAGTGGGACAAGACTTATGGAAAAGTATATAAAGGGTTAATTGATGCAGGCTTACCTTCCATTATGGCAGGGCATATTCATCTGCCTGCATATGAAAGATTCTTTAACCCGGATGTGAAAGATGAGGATTTATTGCCTGCCACGCTTTCTAAAGAAATCACGACAGATTTGTTACGTGGGAAATTAGGCTTTAATGGGGTTGTGGTAACAGATGCCAGCCACATGATAGGGATGACAGGTGCAATGAAGAGAAGTAAAGTACTTCCTACAGCGATTGCTGCTGGTTGTGATTTGTTCTTATTCTTTAATGACCCAGATGAAGATTTCGGATATATGATGGATGGATATAAAGAAGGAATTATAACAGAAGAACGTCTGCAAGAAGCTTTAGAACGTATTTTAGGTTTGAAAGCTAAATTAGGTCTTCATCAAAAAGCAAAAACGGAAATTTTACCGCCAAAAGAAGAAGCTTTGGCAAAAATCGGCCTTCCAGAAAATACAGCATTGTTCAAAGAAGTAGCTGATAAGGCGATTACGTTAGTAAAAGACAAACAGGATATCTGGCCGGTAACGCCTGGAAAATATAAACGTGTATTATTGGTTGATGTGAAAGGTGTACAGGGTGGATTTGGTGCTCTGATTGGCAGTAAGGAAAAAGCTGTAGATATAATGAAAGAATTGCTGGAAGCACAAGGGTTTGACGTAACGATTTGGGAGTCAACAGAAGAGAAAATTATGAAACTTCCAGAAGAAGAAAGAGCAGCAGCTATTGCCAATGTCTATGCACAAAAGAGACCGATTACGGAGTTAACAGATAATTATGATCTAATTATCAATATTGCTAATGTGAACCATGGAGGAACTGTACAAAGAATCGTATGGCCGGCAAGTAAAGGAACACCAGATATTCCATTTTATGTACATGAAGTGCCGACAATCTTTGTATCTGTTCAATACCCATACCATCTCCCTGACGTACCACAAGTCAAGACATACATTAATACGTATGACAGCAAAAAGCAAACACTAGAAGTACTAGTAGAAAAGCTCATGGGCAAATCCCCGTTTAAAGGTGAAAGTCCTGTTGATGCGTATTGTGGTTTTGTTGATACGTATATTTAATATAATGTGTACAAACTGATACGTACCGCTCGCTCAAAGCATAGAAATCTGCGGGCTCTTAACCTATGTAAGAGTAGGGGTACTCTCAGGAAATTCAAATAAAAAAGCCTAATTTCTCGGTACACTTTACGGTGTTGGTCAGTGAGAAATTAGGCTTTTTATACAGTGGTCAAACTTGGGAACGATTAGTCGATTAAGCGCTTACCGGCAACAGAATAATTATCCTTCGTCATTTCTTCAATGAAGACAACGACGCTTTCTCTTGATGCGCCTGTTGTTTCAACTACCGCCTCTGTTACTTTCTCACAAAGTGCCTTTTTTTGCTCGTCTGTTCTGCCTCCAAACATTTTAACTGTCACATATGGCATAGTTATCAGCTCCTCAAATGGGTTGGTATGTATCAAAGGTGGGCTCCACCTGTTACCTAGTGTACCATAATTTTTCCCATTTATTTTCATTTTGTTTGTCTGGGAATGGCATCATTTTTCACTTTAACATGGTAATCATGTATACTTTTATTCAAAGAGCTGAAAAGGGAGTTGTGCTGGTTGGATTCATTTTCGCAATTTTTGGCATACCCGTTAGAAAAAATTCCATATGTTGCATTAACACTGATTATTGCCTTTTCCGTCCATGAATTTGCTCATGCCTTTACAGCCTGGAAATTTGGCGATGATACGGCAAAGAATCAGGGAAGATTGACTTTGAATCCGGCGTCGCATTTAGATCCCATTGGGACGATTCTGATTTTTATTGCCGGATTCGGCTGGGCGAGGCCTGTACCGGTTAACCGCTTTTTCTTTAAAAAGCCGCGCGTGGCAGGCATTACCGTTTCTTTTGCAGGACCGTTGAGCAATTTAATTATGGTGTGTATGGCGTTTATCCTTTGGTATGGTTTGGTTGCCTCAGGGCTGGCCGTAAGCTTACCATCGTTTGTAGCGGAGTTTCTTGATGTTTTTATTCAGCTAAATGCTGTGCTGTTTATTTTTAATCTGCTTCCGCTGCCGCCGCTTGATGGTTACCGCATCCTTGAGGATCTGGCACCGTCTGATTTGCGGGCAAGAATGACGCAATTTGAACAGTATGGAATGTTAATTTTTCTTATCCTGGTCATCACGCCGCTTGATCAATACACCATTCAGCCCATTTTCGGCACGGTACTGCCATGGTTGGTCAATGGATTAAATGCCTTTTTTTATAGCTGGTTTTTTTAAAAAAAGCTTTAATTGGTTAGCAGGTTGATTGTAGTGGAAGACATGAAGACTCCTGCGGGAGGAAATCAACAATGCTGTTAATACAGGATTTTTAGGAGAATGAAAGGAGATTTTTATAAATGGAAGAAAAAAAGAAAAAGAAGCTTGAGTTTAATATTATTAAAAATGAACCGCTTGATGGGCATAAGGGATTTGGCAAAGGTGCGTTGAGTCTTGATAATGTGTCACCTGTTATTATTGATGTCGAAGAAGGCGATGCGGTCATTGATATCGGTGCGATGCATGCGAGAAGCGTGGTGGAAAAGGGAATTAAATTTCTGCCGAATAAAGATGAGGTTCCAAACGGCAAACCTTATTGGCTTGTATGGGTGACGGTTGACCGTGATGAGAGAGGACCGCACTATGCAGGTGTGACAGCGTGCGAAATGACAGTGGACCGCGAGATTCGCCGCGGCTATAAATCGCTGCCAGAGCATGTGAACCGGATGGATAAATCGATTAAACGTCAGATTATCGTTGATCATATGGATGAAAAGTCAAAGGGAATACTGCGGGAATTCTTACAGAATCATGATGCCGATATGTGGGAAAGATCCTCGCAGCAGTTGAAGGATGATTTGAAAGCCTAGGGGAAACCTTGGGCTTTTTTATTGTGGTGCGCCCGAAGGATGATAGTGCCCGTGAGGAGAGGAGAATCAGATTGCTGGTCCCTATAGCGGGTTGATAGTGCCCAGGTAATCAAAATAATAGCTCAATGACAAAAAAACTGCATGCAATCATCTGCATGCAGTTTCTTTATGACCATGGCAGCACTCTCTTATACCATGGGACAGAATCTCCATCCTCGTGTTCTTCATGATGCTTATTCTTTTTCCCTTTAGAGGATTCTTTATCATGCTCTAACATGTGTTCCGTACAATATTCAGTCGGCTCTGTGCCGGCTGCAAAGTAGGTGTAGCGCCTCACCGGACAATCTTTTGTAGCCAATTTCCCGTTTGCAGGATCTAAATAAACGCCTACGGTACCCTTTGGCGCTTTAAATGATTTTTCCGGTGTTCCTTCAAGTGCTTCTTCCATGAATTCAATCCAGACATTTTTCGCATACATTTGATCAAGCTTCAGTTCAATCGTCTGGCCGTCGTCATAACCGGTCCAAACGGCTGTAACAAGCTGAGGGGAAAAACCAATCATCCAGCTGTCTGCATTCGTTGAACCGGATTTTCCGGCATAGGTTCGTGTCATATCATTAATAATGGTGCTGCCAGTGACGCTGGCATAGCCGTTTAATTTTTTATCAAACATACCTGTCATCATATGTGTCATGACAAAGGCCAAGTCTGGACGCAGTACTGCCCGAGGCTTGGGGTCATACTCATAAATGACTTCACCCTTATGGTTTTCAACCTTTTTAATTGTAACCGGTGTGACCTTTTTTCCGCCGTTGGCAAACAGGCTGTAGGCATTGGCCATTTCAATCACGCGCACACCAGATGTACCAAGGGCAAGGGAAGGGACCTTTGCCATATGGGATGTGATTCCGAAGCGCTTCGCTGTTTCAACCAAGGTTTCCTCACCAAGAAACAGATGGGTCTTCACGGCATACACATTATCAGATAAGGCTAAAGCCTGTGCCATTGTAATATCATCTTCGGCATATTGATTATTAAAATTATGCGGGGTATATTCGGCCCGGTTATCATCAAATTTAAATGTCGTCAATTCGCTGCGCATGGTTGAGGCCGGTGTGAAACCTTGTTCAAGTGCCGCATAATAAAGGAGCGGTTTGATTGTTGAACCCGGCTGACGCTTGGCTTGCGTCACGCGGTTATATGGACTTTCTGTATAATCCCGGCCGCCGACAAGCGCTTTGACATATCCATTTTTGGGGTTCATAGCGACAAAGCCGACTTGAATAGCGGAATCATCGGATATTTGCTTCGCGATGGTTTCCTCGGCTAATTTTTGCTGATCCAAATCAAGGGTGGTAAAGACCTTTAATCCGCCAAGCTCAATCGTTCGTTCGTCGAGCTTCAATACCTCTGATAATTCTTGCCGCACTGCATCTTGAAAATAAGGAGCCGTGACAAGCTTTGTATGTGGATGCTTACCGACAATGGTGAGCTTCTCCTTTTCGGCTTTTTGTGCTGCCGCTTCATCAATCAAGTCAATTTCCTTCATAGCTGACAAAATCGTTCCCTGCCGCAACTTTGCCTTTTCCATTGAGGCGAGCGGCGAGTAGATGCTTGGCCCCTTTGGAATTCCTGCCAGCATCGCTGCTTCGGCCAGTGTCAGTTGTGAGGCATCTTTGCCAAAATAATACTGGCTGGCTGCCTGTGCGCCGTATGCTCCATGGCCGTAATAAATCGTATTTAAGTAGCCCTCTAGAATTTGTTCTTTCGTATAGTTCATTTCCAGACGGATCGTATAAAAAGCTTCATTTAATTTTCGCTGCCATGTTTTATCATGCTCAAGGTAGAGGTTTCGGGCATACTGCTGACTAATTGTGCTGGCTCCCTGGACTTTGGCCATTGCCTTAATGTCAGCAAGAGCTGCACCGGCCATTCGTTTATAGTCAAAGCCGTTATGCTCGTAATATTTTCGGTCTTCAATGGCAAGCGTTGCATCCACAAGATGCGGGCTGATTTCGTCAAAGTTAACCCAATATCGCTTTTGACCGTTATTGCTTTCTCCAATCACCGTTCCATTGTCGTCATAGTAAAGCGTTGACTGTGGAACAGCGAGCGGCGGAGGACCAAGAATTTTCGCATATATCATAACCCCTAAGATAAAAAGAACCATCAAACAAGCAATAATAAAACAAAGAAAGAATAAGGCCCGTAAATATTTAATTGTTTTTCGAAACCGATGGTCTGTCATAAGTTCCATAATGTTTCACCTCCAAAATGAAATGCGGAAGCCGCTGTGAGCGCCTGCTCAGCAACATTGTCCAACTTCTCTTTTATATAAAAATAAACATAGTATTAGTATTGAAAAATAAATGGGATTTTAAACATTTTCTGGGTAGCTGGGAAATTTTTTCTTTTTATTTTATATAGAATGCTCTATAATTTTTTTGTTTGCTTTTAACCTGTCTGGGTAACATAAAAAAGAAATGCGAAAAGGTCTAGCCGCTGCAGTTGAATAAAAAGAAATACGTAAGCATCACTGCAGGTGCCAGGCACTTGTTTTCAATCCAATTGAAGGGATGAATACAATGGGAATTTGGTTTACCGAGAAACAGACAGAGAACTTTGGAATTACGATGAAAATCAATCGTACTTTACATACAGAGCAAACAGAGTTTCAAAAGCTGGACATGGTTGAAACAGAAGAATGGGGAAATATGCTTTTGCTCGATGACATGGTCATGACTTCTGTCAGAGATGAGTTTGTCTATCATGAGATGGTCGCGCATATTCCTCTTTTTACCCATCCTAATCCGGAAGAGATATTGGTTGTTGGCGGCGGCGACGGCGGAGTCATTCGTGAAGTATTAAAACATCCAAGCGTGAAAATGGCAACATTGGTTGATATTGACGGCAAGGTGATTGAGTATTCAAAGAAATATCTGCCTGAAATTGCCGGAAAGCTCGATGATGAGCGCGTGGAGGTTAAAGTAGGTGACGGTTTTATGCATATTGCCGAAAGCGACAATACCTATGATGTCATCATGGTGGATTCAACGGAACCGGTGGGCCCTGCAGTCAATCTTTTTACAAAAGGATTTTATGCCGGGATTTCCAAGGCGCTGAAGGAGGATGGCATCTTTGTAGCGCAGTCCGACAACCCTTGGTTTAAGAGTGATTTAATCCGCAGCGTGCAAAAGGATGTAAAGGAAATTTTCCCAATTACACGCTTGTACACAGCCAATATTCCGACGTATCCAAGCGGGATGTGGGCCTTTACACTCGGATCAAAAAAATATGATCCACTTGAAGTAAGTGACGACCGTTTTCATGAAATAGAAACAAAATATTATACAAAGGAATTACATAAGGCGGCATTTGTGCTGCCTAAGTTTGTAAAAGATTTAGTAGAGTAATTTTACACGAAGGGGTACTGCGGCGTCAAAGCAGTACGGCAGAATAGAGGGGGAATTGACATGCGTTTTGATGAAGCTTATTCAGGGAATGTGTTTATTAAAAGTCATCCAAGTTATGAGGAAAGCAAGGTAGTTATATACGGGATGCCGATGGACTGGACAGTGAGCTATCGTCCAGGTTCCCGTTTTGGCCCTGCTCGTATCCGCGAAGTATCAATTGGAATTGAGGAGTATAGCCCATATTTAGATAAGGATTTAAATGATCTCAAATACTTTGACGCAGGGGATATTCCGCTGCCATTCGGTAATGCACAAAAGAGCTTAGATTTGATTGAAGAATACCTTGACGGCTTGTTAGCAGACGACAAATTTCCGCTTGGCATGGGCGGTGAGCATCTTGTGACATGGCCGGTGATTAAAGCTATGTATAAAAAATATCCGGATTTAGCAATTATTCATATGGATGCACATACTGACCTGCGTGAGAATTATGAAGGCGAGCCATTATCCCATTCAACACCGATAAGAAAAGCGGCTGACCTTATTGGACCGCAGAATATTTATTCCTTTGGCATTCGTTCTGGTATGAAGGAAGAGTTTGAATGGGCAAAAGAAGTGGGCATGCATCTATTCAAATTTGATGTTCACAAGCCGCTTCAGGAGATTCTGCCGACGCTTGCCGGACGTCCTGTTTATGTGACCATCGATATTGATGTGCTGGACCCAGCTCATGCGCCAGGAACAGGAACAGTTGATGCAGGAGGTATTACATCAAGAGAACTGCTCGCATCCATCCATGAAATCGCTCATTCCGATGTACGTGTAGTGGGCGCCGATCTTGTGGAGGTTGCTCCAATTTATGATCATTCAGAGCAAACCGTGAACACAGCGAGTAAGCTTTTGCGTGAAATGCTGCTTGGGTTTGTGAAATAATGTTTGTAGCCAGAGACAAATGGAGGTCTCTGGTTTTTTTCTGCGGTGCCTAACACCAAAAATGGACACTTCCATTGGTTATATGACTGAAAAGCAACATATTGCTACTGTAAAATAAGCATGAAAAGAGGACAAACGCTTTAAGCATGAGCGGTTTGTCCTTTTTTATGTTCATTTTAGAGTATGCATACAAATCACGGTCTATGGAAAGATATACCTATATGAAAAAAGGGGTAGCTCGTGATGCGTGATTTCCGAAAACGAAAGACACTACAGGATTTATTCAATAAAAAAATAGAAACTCTGCCATCAGAGATGAATATGAACATGATAAGTTCGAATCTATCAGAAACTGAACAGCAATTGAAGAAGCTTTTTGAAAACTGTTCGGATTTTGTGATTCGGCCTATCTATGTCATGGATAAAGTCAAAATATTGCTTCTTTATATAGATGGGCTCATTGACACGAACATGCTTGATGAAGTTTTTTTAAAACCCATGTTATTTGAACGAAAACCTCAAGGGCTTGAAGGGGTTTCGTCGTTGGGGCAAGTGATTGAACAAAAGCTGATAGCGATTACCCAAGTGCAAAACGTGTCCAAGCTGAGTGAACTGGTCGATGGAATTCTGAAAGCAAATATCGGTGTGGTCATTGATGGGGAAGCAAAAGCCATGCTTGCTGGGTTGCCAGGTTTTGAAAAAAGATCGATTGAAGAACCGTCAACGGAAGTCACCATTCGCGGTCCGAAAGAGGGGTTTACAGAATCGTTAAGCACCAATAGAACCCTTTTGCGCAGAAGAATTCGCAGTACAAAACTCAAATTAGAATCCTTCACCATTGGAGAACTGTCGAAAACAGATGTAGTGATGGCTTATATTGAAGGAATTGCAACGGATTCTCTTTTGAAGGAGGTCCGCTCAAGAATTGAGCGGATTAAGCTGGATGCATTGATGGGTTCGGAAATGTTGGAAGAGTTTATAGAAGATGTTCCTTATTCCCCCTTTCCGCAGATTCAGAATACGGAAAGACCGGATATTGTGATAGCTAATCTACTCGAGGGCAGAGTAGGAATTATTGTAGATAACACGCCTTTTGTCCTCGTGGTTCCGATGACTTTTTGGAGCGGACTACAAGCTGCGGATGATTATTATGAACGCTTTATTTATACCACATTTATTCGCTTTATACGTTTCACACTGTTTAACATCTCTCTTTTCTTGCCATCCCTTTATGTAGCGCTGTCGACCTTTCATCCCAAGCTTATTCCAACGAGTTTGCTTTTTAGTGTTGCTGCTGCAAGGGAAGGGGTGCCGTTTCCAGCCATTATTGAAGCGTTGATGATGGAGTTTGTGTTTGAAGGCTTGCGGGAAGCCGGTGTCCGTCTGCCGAAAGCTATTGGGTCTGCTGTTAGTATTGTAGGCGCTCTGGTTATTGGCCAGGCTGCTGTACAGGCCGGGATTGTTTCTGCTCCAATGGTTATTGTCGTTGCGACAACTGGAATCGCATCATTTTCCATTCCTCGTTATAATTTTGGCACCTCCATCAGAGTGATACGGTTCATCATGTTACTTTTAGCCGGGATTTTCGGCTTATATGGGATTGTACTGGGCTTTATTGCCCTGCATATTCATTTGGTGTGCCTGCGCTCCTTTGGCATTCCGTATTTCAGTCCAGTCGCACCGCAAATTCCAGCTGATTTAAAAGATGTCGTCGTAAGAATGCCAAGATGGACTTTGAATAAACGGCCAACTTTTTTGGCAGGCAAGGATAAGATACGCTTTCCAAAAGGGCAAAAACGAAAATAGGGAGTATAGGAAAAAATGAGTAAAGGGAGTATAGTTTCCGTTATTTTGTGTATCCAAATAATAATCACCACGGGCTGCTGGGATAGCATGGAATTAAATGATCGTGCATTATGGCTGGCAACAGGCTGGGATATCGGTGAAAAGGAAGATGAAATTCAAATATGCGGACAAATAGTCCTCCCTTCTAATATGCAGTCGCAAAGCGGAGGGAGTGGCGGAGGTGGAAAAGGTGAATCGTTTATAGCTGTTTCGGCTAAGGGGAAAAATGTACAGGAGGCATTGGAAAATCAACAAGGCATGCTTTCGAGGGAAGCCTATTTTGGCCATAGGCGTGTCACTTTTTATGGAGAGGAGTTTGCCAGACACGGTTTGAAAAAAGAAATAGATATAAATAGCAGAAGCCCGAATGTCGGAATTCGGACAGATGTTTTTGTCGTAAAAGGAGATACGGCTTTAAATGCGATGAATCAGTCCAATCCATTTGAAAATCCTCCGGCGATTGCAGCATTAAAAGCCCATAGACAAGCAGGAGGAAGAGGAGATAGGGTCTATTTAGATCTTCTTATGGCTGCTAATAGTGAAGGGATTCGTCCTACTATACCCACGGTTGAAATTGGTTTCATTCAAAAGGGAAATAAAGAGGCCAAGGGAGAAGCGAAGAAAACCATTTTAAAATTGGCAGGTTTGGCAGTGTTTGGCCCTGATTTAAAATTAGCGGGTTTTTTAAATATGGATGAAAACAGGGACTATCTTTGGGTAAGAGGGGATTTGCAAAAAAAGTCGATTACGGTTTCATTTGATGATGAAAGTAATACAAGTTTGGTTTTGAGCAAGATTAAAGGAAAAATCATTCCAAAAATGGAGGGAAATCAGATTACCTTTACGGTTAAGTTAAGCGGAGAAGGGGGTATTACGGAAAATAACAATAATTTAGATATTAATATGAGGGAAAATGTCCGGACTTTAGAAAAGTCTCTAGAAAAGCAAACAAAAGAACGGGTATTAGCAACCATCCATAAAGTGCAAAAGGAATTTGGCCTGGATATTTTTGGGTTCGGGGAGTCTGTTCATAAAAAGTATCCTCATAAGTGGAAAAAAGTAAAAACCGATTGGGATCATTATTTTGCGGAAGCAAACATTTCGGTAAATGTTGATCTTAAAATACGTCAAATAGGGATGACTGGTCCATCCCTGCTTTATAAAGAAAGCGAGATAAAAGAATGAAAATAACGGGGCTGCAAATCTATTGGATTATGTTCGCCATGCTAGTTGGAAATACATTGCTCATTACCGTTACACCGGCTATTAAGTATGCCAAGCAAGACATGTGGATTTCCTATCTTATAGCCGGACTAGGAGGAATACTGATGGTGTTCCTTGCAACTAAGACGGCCTTGCTGTATCCAAAGCATACACTGATTGAATATAGTAAATTCATTTTTGGTAAATGGATTGGAATCTTATCCGCAATACTCTATTTAGTCTATTGGTATACGGTTATTGGTAATATATTAGGAGAATTTACTGAATTCGTAAACATTATTTTACTTCCAAACACTCCTCAATGGATATTGCTTTTGACGATTCTTTTATTGCTAGTTTATATTGCTTATATGGGAGGAATAGAGGGGGTTGGACGGTGTAGTGAGGTGTTTGGGCCTATTATTTTTATGAGTTGTATCTTATTAATCGCTTTTACTATTCCCAATCTTCAATGGGATCACATTCTCCCTGTTTATGCGGATTCTGGATTATATCTTATTCTAAGGGGCAGTTTGTATCCCCTTTCCTTTTTAGGGGAGTCCGTACTTATGTTAATGCTCCTTTCATTTATGGATCAGCCGGATCAAGGAACCCGACGGGCAGTATGGGGTGTTTTATCGGCAGCGGTGCTGATTAATCTCTCCGCTGTTAGTGTGATTTTTGTTTTTGGGTCAGGAGTGTCCTCCAAACTAAAATATCCTATAGTTGAAACCATCAGGTATATCAATGTAATGAATTTTATCCAAAACCTTGAAATTGTTGCTGTATTAATTTGGATTTTAAGCCTTTTTATCAAATTATCACTCTATTTTGTTCTGACAGCCTATGGAACCGCACAACTGTTTCATATAAGGGACTGGAGAAAGCTTATATGGGTTGTGGCAGTTATTTCTTTTCTTTTAGCTATGTTTTTTTCAGGCTCCGCCACATACGGGATGGAATATATCGAGTATTATTGGCTTCCAGTGGTCCTCACTCTAAATATGGCAGTGATTCCGCTCCTGCTATGGATTGTCGGAAGTCTTCGAAAAAAGAAGCAAGCATCCAATCCTTCCAATGGGTAACCAACATCAACTTGAAACCAGTTATAAAAAAAATTATAATTAATAGGTTATCCAAAAGGATGTAATCAGGCAATGCGAAGGAAAAGAGGTGCACGTTTGGTGTCTATCTATCCAACAGTGCAAATGGCTGTTAAAATAACAGTGAATACGACAATTACTAATGATTCAGAAAAAGAAACGTATGAGCTTATCACATTTGGACAATACATTCAAAAGACGAGCTCTGTTTTTCTGCGTTATGATGAACTGATGGAAGAAGGGTCCGCTAAAACGGTCGTCAAAGTATCGAATCAGGAAGGGTCTATCGTTAGAAATGGCGCCGTTGAAATAAGACTGCCTTTTCAAATGAATAAAACCCTTGTCGGAAGTTATAAAACGCCGTACGGGGTACTCGACATGGAAACCTCGACAACGGGGATCCGCCATGAATTTGACGACGTGTTAAAAAAAGGGCTCATTAACATATTCTATGATTTAAAAGTGCAGGGAAACCATGCAGGTACATATCAAGTATCGATTACGTTTGAGGAGGATGAAAAAGATGAATATAGTAGAGCAGGTAAAAAGTAACCTAAGAGCAGAAATCGCTGCGGCTGTCATTAAGGCTGGTTTAGCAAGCGAAGAGCAGCTGCCTGACGTAGTCCTTGAGATTCCAAAGGATAAAGTGAACGGGGATTACTCAACAAATATGGCAATGCAGCTGGCAAGAGTGGCTAAAAAAGCGCCGAAGATGATTGCAGAAGAGCTTGTCGCTCATTTTGACAAATCAAAGGCTTCAATTGAGAAAATTGAAATTGCCGGTCCGGGCTTTATTAACTTTTACATGAATAACAGCTATTTAACGGACCTTATTCCTGCTGTTATTGAAGCTGGTGATAAGTATGGAGAAACGACTGTCGGAGGGAACGAGAAAATTCAGGTGGAGTTCGTATCTGCCAACCCAACAGGCGACCTGCACTTAGGCCATGCCCGCGGTGCTGCGGTGGGGGATTCGCTTTGCAATATTTTAGCAAAAGCTGGCTATGATGTTTCACGTGAATACTATATCAATGATGCGGGAAATCAGATTAACAATCTTGCCCTGTCAGTGGATGCCCGTTATCACCAGGCGCTTGGCATCGATAAGCCAATGCCTGAGGACGGCTACCATGGAGAGGACATTATCGGAATCGGGAAAAAGCTTGCAGAAGAATTCGGCAATAAATTTGTTGAAATGAACGACGAAGAACGTTTCGGGCAATTCCGCGAATATGGCTTAAAATATGAAATGGCGAAACTGAAGCAGGATTTAGAGGATTTCCGTGTAGGGTTTGATGTGTGGTTCTCTGAAACTTCCTTATATCATAACGGCAAAATTGACAATGCCCTACAAAAATTAAAAGATAACGGCTATATTTACGAGCAGGACGGAGCAACATGGCTGCGTTCAACAGATTTCGGCGACGATAAAGACCGTGTGTTGATTAAGCAGGACGGCTCTTATACGTATTTACTGCCTGATATTGCTTATCACAGAGACAAGCTTGAGCGCGGCTTTGAGAAGCTGATTAATATTTGGGGTGCTGACCACCACGGCTATATCCCTCGTATGAAAGCGGCCATTCAGGCATTAGGCTATAAGGCCGATACACTTGAAGTAGAGATTATCCAGCTTGTTCATTTATATAAAAACGGCGAGAAAATGAAGATGAGTAAGCGGACAGGTAAAGCCGTGACAATGAGAGATCTTGTTGAAGAGGTCGGCCTTGATGCAACTCGTTATTTCTTCGCTATGAGAAGTGCGGATACGCATATGGACTTTGACCTTGATTTAGCGGTTTCTCAGTCTAATGAAAATCCGGTCTATTATGCACAATATGCTCATGCAAGAATCTGCAGTATTTTACGCACAGCCGAAGAGCAGAACCTTGCTTATGGTACAGATACTGATTTCTCCTATATTCAATCGGAAAAGGAAATCGATGTGTTGAAAAAGCTTGGTGAGTTCCCTGAAGCCGTTGGGGAAGCGGCATTAAAGAGAATGCCGCACCGCATCACAAATTATATTTTTGAATTAGCATCTAATTTCCACAGTTTCTACAATGCGGAAAAAGTTTTAGACATGGAAGAAGTGGAAAAAACAAAAGCGCGTCTGTCCTTAATTAAGGCCGTACAGATTACGTTGAAAAATGCACTAAGCTTGATTGGGGTTTCAGCTCCAGAGAAAATGTAGGTGCCTGGGATTCTCCGTTTATTCATATTTGAAAATAAATCGATGTGTGGTGCCTGACACCTCACAAGGAAAGAGGCTTCCAAGAGTGGAGGCCTCTTTTTTTAATGATTATTTCCATTCAACCGCTCCGCCGCTGATTCGTTTTACTCCGCGAATTTTGCTAATATCTTCGACAAGCTTTAGCATCGCCAAATCCTTCATTTTGGCTTCTATCATAAAATCAACATCATGCTTTAAGGAATGGAGAATGGATAGGAGCGGCTGAAGAAATTCCATATCAACATAATCGGAATGGGAACGAAAGGCAGACGGAGATTTTGGCGATGAGATATGGATTTTTGGGATTAAGTTCCGCTTCTCCCAGGTTGCGAAAATGTCTGGCAGCAGCTGCTCTAATGAAGCTTCTCCGGGGTTAGCCATATGGTGATGATAATCAAAAATATTGGCCACTCCTTCGAGCTGGCAAATTTTCAACGTTTCATCAGTGGTATACGTTTTGTCGTCATTTTCGAGCGTCATAATCTCTTTGATAGGCGCAGGGAGGCTTTTTAAATTCACCCTGAAGCGCTCGAGGGATTCCTCCTTGTTTCCATAGGCACCGCCAATATGAATGTTAATGAGGCTTTCCTTTTCAACCCCCATTGCTTCAAGCATTCTGTAATGGCATTCCATATCAATAACGGCATTCTTTGTTACCTCCTCACGAGGAGAGGTGAATAGCGTAAACTGGTTCGGGTGGAAGCTGACCCGCAGGTGGTGCTTCTTCACAAGCTCACCAATCCCGCGCCATTTGTCCCGGAAAGGGGTAACAAAATCCCAGCGAACCTCCGGATGGGTAGCAAGCGGGACAATGGAACTTGATAAACGATATAACTCAATTTCATGGCCGATATTATAGTGAAGCATTCTTTCTGTATTGTTTAAATTCATAGCTGTTACGGCTAAAAGCTTCTCCATTCGTTCTGAAGGGGGCAGCTGTGTAAAGCGGGTATAGGTGACAGTCTTGGAAGGAGATGCATTCCATAGGCCCATTGAATGGGACACATATCCAAAACGAATCCTCATAATATTGACTCCTTTAATTAATGAAACTTGTTTCATGTCCCATGTCCTTATTCAAGGGACGAGGGACATGACCTTATAAAAACAGTGAAATCGAACGGGCGACCATTTCTTTGCAGAATGTCCAAGGGTTCAGCATGGAGATATCCTGCTTTGAAATCACCTTGGAATCAGACTGGTCCTGCTTCAGCACGCCGCGAATTTTTTTAATATAGTGCGGGTCATATGTGTAGCAGTTCATTTCATGATTTAAATAAAAGCTGCGTTTATCAAAGTTGGCGGTTCCGACGTCGCAGACCTTTTCATCAATGATAAGAATTTTGGAATGAAAAAAGCCGTTTTGATATTGATAGACAGTCGCGCCAAGGTCCAAAAGCTTGCGCAAGTACCGGTAAGACGCTTCTTTTACCAGTGCATGGTCTGGGTTGGAAGGAACGAGAATTTCGAGTTTGACGCCTCTTTTCAATGCAGACTGGAGATCATGAAAGAGCCTTCTGCCTGGAATGAAATAAGGGGTTCCAATCATAATGCATTGTTTGGCATCGTTAATTAGGTCAGAAAAGGTTTGCTCGAGGTAGAAGCCCTCAGAGGGAACAATTTTATGACGGTATTTCCCCTTTTCCAAATGGGGAAAATAGGCTTCGTTTTGCGTCAAGCGCACCCTTGCTGCCTCTTCCCAGTCTCTCAGAAACATATGCTGCAGGTCCTGGACGCCTTCACCGATAATCTTCAAATGGTAGTCACGCCAAGGGCTTAGCTTGGGATGAAGATTAATATATTCTTTGCCAATATTAAAGCCGCCGAGATACCCGATTTTACCGTCAATGACGGTAATTTTCCGATGATTGCGCACCTGGGAAGAATAAAAGAAAAAGGGAGGCCTTGGTGCCTTACAGAAAACAAGCTCCACCCTTGAGCCCTGAAGCTCTCGAGAAACACTCCGCTTGGCTTTCAACGAGCCAATCCAGTCTAGCATAAGGCGGACTTCAACCCCTTCATCCGCTTTCTTTTTTAACAATGACAGGAATTCCGAGGAGATTCGGTCCTTTTTTACAATATAAAAGAGAATATGAATATGCTTCTGTGCCTCTTTTAATTCTGTAAACAGGTCTGCAAATAGCTCCGGGCCTGATGTAAACATTTGAATATCGCTATGCCGATCAGGGAAGTGCTGTAACTGCAACTTCTCTAAATGTATTTTTCTGCCAAGGGAAAAGTCGATGAAAAAATAAAGGACAACTACATAAAACACCCCAATAATGATAAAAAATGTTTCCAACATTCATTTCCCCCTTGAGGCTTATGCCTAAGTGTCCTGTTAGTATGCACAAGAATGGGTTTTCCTATGTTTTTTATAAAAAGGAAATAAAACGTTACTGATTGTTTATTTATAGCCATACATTATAGAAGAGATTAAATAATCAGAGTATTTGATTAGGACAAAAGGGGAGGTCGAAGAATGAGTGGGATTTTGTGGGTCAATCTGATTGCGTTCATTGCTGTGACTGCCTACGCTATCAGCCTGTTTGTCTACCTAATCAGGACGAGAATGGCTTATATCAAATTAGGCAGGAAAGTCGAGTATGACCGAAATGTAAAAGAAAGACTCCATAATATATGGGTTCATGTATTTGGGCAGAAGAAGCTGTTAAAGGATAAAAAGAGCGGCGTGATGCATGTCCTTTTTTTCTATGGCTTTATTCTTGTTCAATTTGGAGCGATTGATTTTATCATAAAAGGCATTAAACCTGGTGCACACCTGCCATTTGGTCCTCTCTATCCTGCATTCACCTTTTTTCAAGAAATTGTGACACTCGCCATCTTGCTGGCCGTTTTCATGGCCTTTTACCGCCGTTATATTGAAAAGCTTGTTCGTTTAAAAAGAAATTTTAAAGCGGGGCTCGTGCTCATTTTTATTGGCGGATTAATGCTGTCCGTCCTGCTGGGAAATGGAGCAGGCATGGTATGGCATCAGCATGAACCTTCCTGGTCAGAGCCGATTGCTTCATTGATTGCCGTTAGTTTTTCCGGAATGGGTGGGACGGCTGCTGCCGTTGTTTTTTACACGGCTTGGTGGGTTCATTTGCTCATTCTGCTCACATTCCTTGTCTATGTTCCTCAATCAAAGCACGCCCACTTAATTGCCGGCCCTGCCAATGTTTATTTTAACCGCTTAGAGAATCCGGGAAAATTAACTCCGATTAATTTTGAAGATGAAACCCAGGAAACCTACGGTGTTGGAAAAATTGAGGAGTTTACACAGCTTCAATTAATTGATTTATATGCCTGTGTGGAATGCGGGCGATGTACGAATATGTGTCCAGCTACAGGGACCGGGAAAATGCTGTCGCCGATGGATTTGATTGTGAAAATGCGCGACCATCTGACAAATCATGGAGCAGCTGTCACAAGGCAGCAGCCGTGGGTGCCGGCCTTTGCTTTTGCTCATACACAGGGCAACAGAATCGCGCTTGAGGCTCAAGGAGGAACAAACGAGGCGGTCTTAGCCTATGTGGACTATCAGCCGAGCCTGATTGGCGAGGTGATTACAGAGGAAGAAATTTGGGCCTGTACCACGTGCCGGAATTGTGAAGATCAATGTCCGGTTATGAATGAGCATGTGGAGAAAATTATTGACCTTCGCCGCTACTTAGTGTTAACAGAAGGGCGCATGGACCATGATGCTCAGCGCGCCATGACAAATATTGAGCGCCAGGGGAATCCGTGGGGGCTTAATCGGAGGGAAAAAGAAAACTGGCGCAGTGCCAGAGAAGATATCATGATTCCGACTGTTAAGGAGCTGGCAAAGGCAGGCGAGAGTTTTGAATATCTTTTCTGGGTCGGTTCGATGGGCTCTTTTGATAATCGCAGCCAGAAAATCGCCTTATCGCTCGCAAAGCTGCTAAATGAAGCGGGCGTAAAGTTCGCTATTTTCGGCAATAAAGAGAAAAATTCAGGTGATACACCGCGCCGCCTTGGCAATGAATTTTTATTCCAAGAGCTTGCCGCTCATAATATTGCCGAGTTTGAACAGGCCGGGGTTGAAAAAATTGTCACGATTGACCCGCACGCCTATAACATTTTTAAAAATGAATATAAGGATTTCGGCTTGAAGGCGGAAGTCGTGCACCATACGGAACTCCTCGCCCAGCTGGTCAATGAGGGCCGATTACAGCCGAAGTATGCGGTGAATGAAAGAATTACGTTTCATGATTCCTGTTATTTAGGTCGTTATAATGAAGTGTATAATCCTCCAAGGGAAATTCTGAAGAAGATTCCAGGTATCGCGCTTGTGGAGATGGAGCGGAACCGGGAAAACGGGATGTGCTGCGGCGCCGGGGGAGGCTTGATGTGGATGGAGGAGGACACGGGCCACCGTATTAACGTCGCTCGCACTGAGCAGGCACTAGCAGTCAATCCATCTGTTATTAGCTCCGGCTGTCCATATTGCTTAACGATGCTGTCAGACGGTACAAAAGCGAAGGAAATGGAAGATAGCGTTAAAACTTATGATATAGCAGAGCTCTTGGAAAGGGCTGTCTTTGGTGAAAAGAAAGAAACCCTATCTTAATAGAGGTTTATTTGGGAAGCAACGCTGGTCTAGAAAGCCGGAAGCTTCCTATTTTAGACTCTGTTTATAAATAGTTAGTAAATTCTTTTTATTCAGTTAATTATATAGTAAAATAAAAGCAAACGCTTACAAGTTTTATGGAGTTGAAACATGCAGCTCGGGGAAGGTGTACCAATAAACCTAATCCATTGAACCACATACGATTTGAATGGAGTTTTCGGTTGTTGCTTTCCGATTCAGGAAAAAAGAGGGGTGAGGTTTACGATGAGTAAATCCGTAATCTTAAGCGGGGTTCGAACACCTATTGGCAAATTAGGCGGCAGTTTAAGCAGTCTATCAGCATCCGATCTTGGTTCAATGGCAATAAAAGAAGCATTAAAAAGAGCAAATGTATCCCCGGGGGATGTGGAAGAGGTCATCATGGGCAATGTGCTGCAGGGCGGACAAGGACAGATTCCTTCCCGGCAAGCAGCGAGAAAAGCAGGCCTGCCTTGGGACGTCAAAACAGAAACGATTAATAAGGTGTGTGCATCAGGCATGCGCAGTGTAACGCTTGCTGATCAATTGATCCGCAGTGGTGATGAGAGTGTGATTGTCGCTGGCGGCATGGAGTCCATGAGTCAGGCACCTTACATCCTAAAGGATGCACGGTTTGGGATGAAGATGGGGAATAGTGTTGCTGTCGATTTAATGAAGTATGATGGATTGACTTGCAGCTTTACCGGTGTTCCGATGGGGATGTATGGGAATCAAAGTGCTTTCACTTGGAACATTAGCCGTGAAGAACAGGATGAGTGGGCATTTAGAAGTCATCTGCGGGCTTTGGCAGCCATGGATGCTGGATGGACTGCAGAAGAAGTGATTCCGGTTGAAATTCCGCAGCGAAAAGGGGACCCAATGGTTGTATCGCAGGATGAGGGCCCAAGGAGAGATACATCGCTTGAAAGGTTAGCTGTACTGCCGCCTGTTTTTGGCAACAATGGCACCATTACGGCTGGCAATGCACCAGGAGTCAATGACGGTGCCGCTGCACTTGTTTTAATGAGTGAGGAACGGGCTGCAAAGGAAAACCGTCAGCCAGAGGCAGTGATTCTTGCCCATGCAGCAATGGCGATAGAAGCAAAGGATTTTCCGGAAACCCCAGGACGGGTCATTAATGAATTGCTGAAGAAGACAGGTAAAAGAATTGAGGACATCGATTTGTTTGAAATAAATGAGGCCTTTGCCGCCGTGTCACTCATTACTATGAAAATTGCCGGTCTTAACCCGGAAAAGGTGAATGTGAACGGCGGTGCAGTTGCCCTCGGCCATCCAATCGGTGCGAGCGGTGCTAGAATCATCGTGACGCTTATGCATGAATTAAAACGCCGTGGCGGCGGGATTGGGGTTGCTGCCATTTGCTCAGGAGGCGGGCAGGGAGACGCCATTATGATTGAGGTGCCATGCAAGGCAGTCAGCTAGCTCATCATCTATGAAGGTGCGCTTTTCCTCTCTTTTGTCGTAAAGTGTCCCTTCAAGATTTGACAAATCTGCAAGCGGCTGAAGCCGGGCAAGTTATTAAAAATAGAAAAGAGCTATAAACCTGTGTGATTGCCGGTATTTGTTCCTTAAAGACAATACCGGCTGCATTAGGTTTTTTTATCCCACTCTTAACAGGAAGTAAGACCCTGCTGCTGGAAGTTTCACTTTATATCTATAATAAATGGAGGTGTCTGATGAAGATTGAAAAAGTAATGGTCATAGGTGCTGGCCAGATGGGTTCTGGAATTGCCCAAGTATGTGCGCAGGCAGGCTATGAGGTCATCCTTAATGACCTAAACGCCCAATTGACAGAACATGGAAAGAACACCATCCACAATAATCTTCTGCGCCAGGTCAATAAAGGACGAATAGAGTCAGAGAAGATGGAAGCAATCGTTTCACACATTTCCTTATCTACTACTTTGGCAGATGCGAAGGATGTTGATCTGGTCATTGAAGCTGCGATTGAAAATATGGAAATTAAAACACAAATCTTCCGTACGCTTGACACTATCACCCCAGAGCATACGATTCTAGCCAGCAATACATCCTCACTGCCAATTACCGAAATTGCGGCGGCCACAAACCGTCCGGAAAAGGTCATTGGCATGCATTTTATGAATCCTGTTCCAGTAATGAAACTGGTCGAAATTATCCGCGGTCTTGCAACCTCTAACGAAGTATATGAAATCATTGAGAAGATGACAAAAACACTAGAAAAGGTACCGGTGGAGGTGAATGATTTTCCCGGTTTTGTTTCTAACCGCATACTAATGCCAATGATTAACGAAGCTATTTTTACTTTATATGAGGGAGTGGCTGAAAAAGAGGCGATTGACGAGGTGATGAAACTTGGCATGAACCATCCGATGGGGCCGCTCGCATTAGCTGATTTCATTGGACTTGATACCTGCCTTTATATTATGGAAACCCTTCATGAGGGACTTGGTGAAGATAAGTACCGTCCATGTCCGTTATTAAGAAAATATGTAAAAGCAGGCTGGCTTGGAAAAAAGTCAGGGAGAGGGTTTTACGAATATAAATAAGAAGCAGGGGTTTTGCAGGTCGTTCTAGATATTATCCAGCAGTAAACAATGTATTCCATTTTCGATAGAGCCATATCCTTTTCAGAAAAAAATCAGCAAGCAGCAGAAAGTGGGGATCATATGGACCTGGATTTTACAAAAGAACAGAAGCAGATAAGAGAACAGGTCATTGATTTTGCTGAAAGAGAAATAAAACCCTTTATTCCACGGATGGAGCAGGGAGAATTTCCGAGAGATATTCTTCAAAAGATGGGGAAAATCGGTCTGATGGGCATTCCTGTTCCTCGGAACTATGGAGGGCAAGAACTGGATTTTACTTCTTATATCTTAACGATTCATGAGCTTTCAAAGGTCAGTGCCACGGTTGGGGTTATTCTTTCTGTCCACACCTCAGTAGGGACAAATCCGATTCTTCTTTTTGGGACAGAGGAGCAGAAGCGCGCATTTGTCCCAAAGCTGGCATCAGGTCAGTATTTAGGTGCGTTTTGCCTGACTGAAGCAAATGCAGGGTCGGACGCCGCCAATCTCAAAACAAGAGCAATCAAAAAAGATGATCATTATGTTATCAACGGTTCCAAGCTTTTTATTACGAATGGAGGAGAAGCAGACCTTTACATTGTTTTTGCTGTAACAGACCCGGCGCTAGGAAACAGAGGAATTACCGCTTTTATCGTTGAAAAAAATACACCGGGTTTCATTTTTGGTAAGGACGAACAAAAAATGGGACTGCACGGCTCGCGAACAAGGCAGCTACATTTTGAAAATATGAAAATACCCTTTGCCAATCGGCTTGGCGATGAAGGCGAGGGCTTTAAAATCGCTCTGGCCAATCTCGAATTTGGCCGCATCGGCATAGCTGCACAGGCTCTTGGCATCGCTGAAGCTGCTTTTGAAACGGCTGTTTCTTTTTCAAAGTACCGCCCAACAGAGCAGGGGGTCTCGTTTAAGTTAGCTGATATGGCAACACATCTTGAGGCTGCCAAGCTGTTAGTCTATCGGGCAGTTGATTTGAAGCAAAGGGGAATCCCATGCGGAAAGGAAGCATCTATCGCGAAATTATTCGCTTCCAAAACAGCCGTATACATCACAACAGAGGCCATTAGCGTGCTGGGTGAATCTGGCTATACAGAAGAGTATCCTGTTGAACGCTATTTCCGTGATGCCAAAATTACCGAAATTTATGAAGGCACAAGTGAAATCCAGCGGGTTGTCATCAGCAAGCATCTGTAAAACCGGAAATTATGTATAGATTAAAAGGGCTCTATAGTATATACGAACAAAGGGGAATAAATATGATTTTTACATTATCAGAAGAGCATGAAATGATTCGAAAGATGGTTCGGGATTTTGCTCAAAATGAGGTCGCCCCTACAGCTGCACAGCGTGATGAAGAGGAGCGCTTTGACCGTGAGATTATTGATAAGATGGCTGAGCTTGGCTTAATGGGGATTCCTTGGCCGGAGGAGTACGGCGGCATCGGCAGTGATTATTTAGCTTATTGCATTGCAGTGGAGGAGTTAGCCCGCGTTTGTGCCTCCACAGCCGTTACCCTATCCGCTCATACATCCCTTGCTGGGTGGCCCCTGTATAAATTCGGCACAGAGGACCAGAAGCAAAAGTATTTAAAGCCGATGGCATTGGGGGAGAAAATTGGTGCTTACGGTCTTACAGAGCCTGGAAGCGGCTCGGATGCAGGCGCGATGAAGACAAATGCAAGATTAGAGGGCGATCATTATGTTTTAAACGGTTCGAAGATTTTTATCACCAATGGCGGAGTGGCTGATATCTATGTTGTATTTGCATTGACAGACCCAGCATCTAAACAGAAAGGGACGACGGCCTTTATTGTGGAAAAGGATACACCGGGATTTTCGATTGGGAAAAAGGAAAAGAAGCTTGGCATTCGTTCGTCGCCGACAACGGAGATTATTTTTCAGGATTGTAAAATTCCAAAGGAAAATGTGCTCGGCAAGGTGGGAGAAGGTTTTAAGATTGCTATGATGACCTTGGATGGAGGACGAAATGGCATAGCGGCACAGGCTGTCGGGATTGCCCAAGGAGCATTAGATGCTGCGGTTGCGTATTCGAAGCAGCGTTATCAATTCGGAAAGCCGATTGCTGCCCAGCAGGGAATCTCCTTTAAACTGGCGGATATGGCCACAAATGTGGAGGCAGCACGGCTGTTAACCTATCAGGCGGCGTGGAGAGAATCAGAGGGGCTGCCGTATGGAAAGGAATCGGCCATGTCGAAGTTGTTTGCCGGTGATACAGCGATGAAGGTGACAACAGAAGCGGTGCAGGTTTTTGGCGGCTATGGCTACACAAAGGATTATCCCGTTGAACGGTTCATGCGGGATGCTAAAATAACACAAATTTACGAAGGAACCCAAGAGATTCAGCGTCTGGTTATTTCTCGGATGCTGTAAAAGAAATCGATATACTAAATGGTTACAAAAAGGTGTTCATAGGCTAAAAATTTTGTTTTTAACAAGGGGAAAATGGAAAGTTTTAAATGTTCTGACTCATTTTGTTGTATAATAGAAAAAGAGAGAGTATCGTATGAAATGCGTTTTTCGCAGGGGAGTTTTTCGAAAATAGCTGTGTTCTGCCTTTTATCATGGGAGCCATGGCTTATTAATTTTTATAATCTTTAAACTATTCATTTCCTAATTATAGTGACAGGCGGGTAGGTAACAATGAAAAAACGTGAGGTGCATGCATCAGTCAAAGATGAACGTCTCATCCAAAAGCGAAGGGACCAAATGATTAATGGAGCGGTAAAGCTTTTTATCGAAAAAGGCTTTCACCGGACAACAACAAGGGAGATTGCGAGGTCAGCCGGCTTCAGTATCGGCACCTTATATGAATATATCCGGACAAAAGAGGATGTCCTCTATCTAGTCTGTGACCGGATTTATGATCAAGTGCGGGAGAGACTGCAGCGGATTCTTGACACAAAACAGCAGACGACCCTTGAAGATCTTAGGCAGGCGATTGCTAACTATTTTCGTGTTGTTGATGGGATGCAGGATGAGGTTCTCGTTATGTATCAGGAAGTAAAATCACTGCCAAAGGATGCACTTCCGTATGTATTGCATAAGGAATTAGAAATGGTGGATATTTTTAAACAGATGCTTGAACGATGTGTGGAAAATGGTGAGATCAGCCTATCGGAAAACCAAATTAAGATGCATTCGCATAATATTTATGTGCAGGGACAAATGTGGGCGTTCAGACGCTGGGAACTGCGGAAGCTATTCACGCTTGATGAGTATATTGAACTGCAGATGGAGTTCTTAGTAGAGGGGGCCAAAGGAGTTAAGGAGAACACAAAAGAGTGTATCTATTGTGAAGCCAGAAATGTAACGGCTAACTAACCCAATCCGGCGGTCCCAAAAATATGGTTTACCACATTAACGTGCTGGGGGACAGTCCCCCAGCACGTTAATGTTTCAACGCTTTAATTTGGTAAATAGCCTGATAGGATGACAGTGCTTGTAGGAATTCAAATGGAATTATAGTGAAATATTTGGGGTATTTATAACAAATTTACATATACATGGTAGTATGTTTTTATGAGGATTCCTTAGAATGGGAAGACTGTAAGATATTTCACCATTTATGGCAGGAGAGGTTCAGGCTCTGAGTGACTACCCATCAGTGGGGGATGAAGAGAAAACCCCATTGAGGGAAGTTTCACTTTATAATTTCTAATTCAGGAAGTGAAAGACTTGAAGCGGTTTATTATCAGGATTATTTGTTGGGCAGGAGCGTTGACCGTTTCGTATTACCTTTACAAACAACAGCTCGGGGCTATTCCATTCTTTTTGTTTTCCATTTATTTCTTTCTGTTGGCCAAAAAAGAGCTTCACGATCGTCCGAAGAAAGAGGTTGCTGCCAAGAAAAAACTGCTAAAAGAGAAATTGCAGGCTACAAAGAAATAAGTTGTGAAAAATATACTAGAATCATCAGCAAGTGCTAGCATAAACCCCAATATTTTGTTTATAATGGAGAATATGTATTTTTGTGTGTAATTGGTACAGTTCAATCGTTTATGATTACATATTGGTTCAAAAGAATAACAGCCGGACATAGTATGGACGGGCTTTACGTATCGAAAACTGTGAATGGGATTAGATAGAAAGGAAGTGCGGATCTTGAGTTTAGCTCAATTCTCAAAAGAAGAAATCAAGGAAATGTCTTTAATAGAGATTGCGTACGAAATCATGGATGAAAGAAAAACAGCTATTTCATTTAAAGAATTAACGGAAGAAATTGCGAAAATAGCTGGAATTTCTGAAGAGGAATTAAGAGGTAAAATTGCTCAGTTTTACACTGACTTAAATATTGACGGCCGTTTTTTAGCAATCGGCGATAATCAATGGGGTCTGCGTGTATGGTACCCAGTGGATCAAGTGGTGGAAGAAATCGTCAACCCTGTAAAAGCGAAGAAGAAGAAAAAGGCTAAGAAGGTTGTTGATGAAGACGATCTAGACTTAGATGACTTTGAAGAAGATGTATTTGATGAGTTGGATGATGATGATCTTCTAGACGATGAAGATGATGATTTAGATGATGATCTAGACTTAGATGATGACGATGAAGATGACGATGATCTTGATGATGACCTGGATTTAGAAGATGACGATGATCTTGAACTGGACGAAGAACTTGATGAAGATTTTGACTTAGATGAAGAGGAAGACGAAGAATTAGAAGAAGACCTTGATTTAGATGACGATCTTGAAAAGTAATTTTCATGTTGACATTTTGTGTCGACACTTGTAGAATACTTTTTGGGCTCCTCAATGAGGAACGGATAATTTTTTGAGAGTAGCGCTCCCTTACTTTGTAAGAAGTAAGAGGAGCGTTTTTGTTTTTATATATCAGCCGCTTTCCCCTATATTTGATTTCTGCCTGTCCGCATTCGGGCAGCATTTTTTCATGCGTTCTATTGCTATAGATGGGTATATTTTTTTTATTAATGGCCAGTTTAACTGGAAATTCATCATATTTCACTTATTTACTGTCTTTAAATAAAAGAGAATTTGTACAAACTGTTATGGAGGGGGAATTTTAATTATGACAAAATATATTTTTGTAACAGGCGGCGTTGTATCGTCACTGGGAAAGGGAATTACAGCAGCATCATTAGGCCGTTTATTAAAAAACCGTGGAGTGAATGTAACGATTCAAAAATTTGATCCATACATTAACGTGGACCCAGGAACAATGAGCCCATACCAGCACGGTGAAGTTTTTGTAACAGATGACGGTGCCGAAACGGATCTTGATTTAGGGCACTATGAACGCTTTATTGATATTAACTTAAACAAATACAGCAATGTGACAACAGGAAAAGTGTATTCTGCTGTTTTGAAAAAGGAACGCCGCGGTGATTATTTAGGAGGAACCGTGCAAGTTATTCCTCATATCACTAATGAAATTAAAGAGCGCCTGTTCCGCTCAGGCCGTGAAACAAACGCAGACGTTGTTATTACTGAAATCGGCGGTACTGTTGGTGATATCGAATCACTGCCATTTTTAGAAGCAATTCGCCAAGTAAAAAGCGATATCGGTTCTGATAATGTCATGTACATTCACTGTACACTTGTACCATATATTAAAGCAGCCGGCGAAATGAAGACAAAGCCGACGCAGCATAGTGTGAAAGAATTACGCAGTCTTGGAATTCAGCCGAATCTTATTGTTGTTCGTACAGAAATGCCAATGACACAAGATATGAAGGACAAAATTGCTCTTTTCTGTGACATTGATAAAAATGCCGTTATCGAATGTCAGGATGCAGACCATCTTTTATCCATTCCAGTAGCTCTTCAGGCGCAAAAGATGGATTCTATCGTCTGCAATCATTTGAAATTAGCATGTCGCGAAGCCGATATGACTGAATGGACAGCTCTACTTGAAAAAGTACGCAATCTTTCTAAAAAGACAACAATTGGTCTTGTTGGGAAGTATGTAGAGCTTCAGGATGCGTATCTATCTGTTGTTGAAGCATTGAAACATGCTGGATATGCATTTGATTCAGATATTGATATTAAATGGATTAACTCAGAAGAAGTAAATGATGAGAATGTAGGGGAAATCTTGCAGGATGTGGATGGGGTCCTTGTACCAGGCGGATTCGGCGACCGTGGAATTGAAGGGAAAATTTCTGCGATTCGCTATGCCCGTGAACAAAAGCGACCATTCCTTGGTATCTGCCTTGGTATGCAGCTTGCATCTATCGAGTATGCACGCAACGTCCTTCAATTAGAAGGAGCACATTCTTCGGAAATTTATCCTGAAACACCGCATGCAATTATTGACCTTCTGCCTGAGCAAAAGGATATTGAAGATCTTGGCGGCACACTTCGTCTTGGTTTATATCCTTGTAAACTTACTGAAGGTACAAAGGCATATGAAGCGTATCAGGATGAAGTGGTGTATGAGCGCCACCGTCACCGCTATGAATTTAACAACCAGTACCGCCCGCAAATGGAAAAGGCCGGCTTTACATTCTCTGGTACAAGCCCAGACGGCCGTCTAGTAGAAATCGTAGAGCTTAAGGACCACCCATGGTTCGTGGCATCTCAATTCCATCCGGAGTTTATCTCTAGACCAAACCGTCCGCAGCCGTTATTCCGTGACTTTATCGGAGCGTCTTTGAAATATAAAGAAGAGAAGTAAACAAAAGGCCTTGTTAGATGCAAGGCTTTTTGTTTTTATTTATTTATTTTTGTCAGAGGACACGACTTGTGCTCGTGTCAGCTTGAACGTAATAAAATCGGTCAAGAAAAGGCCCTCTGGGATTATCCTCTTAGTAATCCGCCAATATCTCATCAATTGTAAATTTTAGTCCGTAATAAGCATATAATGCAGCCATTGAGGATGGAAATCCGATTCGTCCTCCGTCATCTGCCGGAACCAGCCCCTTATGCAACGACAAATCAATTGACACATCTGCAAAATCGGTAATCGATTCTTTATCGGATTTCTGATGAGTAGATAATGTAATAAAGGAAATTCCTTTTTCCTCCAACTTTTTGGCTATATTGAGTGCTTCTTGATCTGTGGAAGAGCGGGTTACGAGCAGAACGCGGTCAACGCCGGAAACCGTTTCAATTCTATCGGAAGTCAAGATAGCTGCATGGGTGAGGGACTCTGCTCCATTAGTTGCTTCTATTGCCACAGCAGCCATTTCACCAGCACCAAATACATAAATCTTTCCATCTGAAATGACTGCCTGGGCTAGCAAGCGGGCACCGTCTTCAATTTCCTCCAATTGTTCGTCGCGAATTTTTGTAAATAATCCATTTAGCTGGGTAGCAAAAATTTTTAACAAAAAAATCAACCTCCAAATATTACTTTTATATAGAAAATTAGTATATGCTATAGCTAAAGCTTAACTATAATACACAAGTTCTTTTTATAGTAGCACACATGGATAATAACAAGAAGGATAACCTATACTAGTACACCTGAAGTTGAAAAACAGAAAAGTCTGGAAAGTCTAGTACAGCTGCATTTTTATAAAGAAATGATTGTTCCCAATTTCCAATTATAGGGATTTTTTAGGTGGAAGCAAAGTGTGTTATAGAATAGTTCTTATTAAACATATAAACGAGGAAGGATTTTCAAAAGGGGAAGTAGAATGTAATATGAATATAAGAGTAAATCTATTCAAAATATGAAAATAAACATCCAACATAATGAAATTTAATGCAGAGGAAGAGGTGTCACAATGGATAAGAAAATACTTATAGTAGATGATCAGTTCGGTATCCGTATATTATTAAATGAAGTTCTTCAAAAAGAAGGTTATGATACGTACCAGGCTGCAAATGGTCTGCAGGCTTTAGAAATAGTGAAGGATAATGTACCAGATTTGGTTCTTCTTGATATGAAAATCCCTGGGATGGATGGAATTGAGATTCTAAAAAGAATGAAGGAAAATGTACCGGATATTAAGGTTGTCCTTATGACGGCATATGGTGAACTGGATATGATTCAGGAAGCGATGGACTTAGGGGCCATCACACATTTTGCAAAGCCTTTTGATATTGAAGATATTCGTGTCGCAGTAGCGAAATATCTTTCCGAATAAAATCAAATCGAATCACATTCATTCTTCGAATAAATTACAAAAAATAGACACTTTTGTGCGGATTGTATTCCCTCCTTACTTGGAAGCGGTTAACTTTTTTGAGGATTGAAAATCGGTTGTAAAACTTTTCAAGAACATTAGCAATTCTAGTATTATTTTGATATGATACAAATTGGAATTTGCAATGGATGTTTATTCCTTCGTTCTATATAAAGTTAATTACATACTTTCAAATATAAAAGGAAAACTGTAAACATAAGCATTATATGGAATGAACCATAAAGAAAAGGGAGGAATACATATGCCTTTAGTTTCTATGACTGAAATGCTTAATAAAGCAAAATCAGAAGGATATGCCGTAGGCCAATTTAACGTAAATAACCTTGAATACGCACAAGGGATTCTTCAAGCTGCAGAGGCAGAAAAATCACCTGTTATTTTAGGCGTTTCTGAAGGTGCAGGACGCTATATGAGCGGGTTCAAGACGGTTGTAAAAATGGTTGAAGGCTTAATGGAAGATTTAAAAATCACTGTTCCTGTTGCGATCCATTTAGATCATGGCTCAAGTTTTGAAAAGTGTAAAGAAGCAATTGATGCTGGCTTTACATCTGTTATGATAGATGCTTCACATCATCCGTTTGAAGAAAACATTGAAACGACTTCAAAAGTGGTAGAATATGCACACTCTAAGGGTGTTTCTGTTGAAGCTGAGCTTGGAGTAGTCGGCGGACAAGAAGATGATGTAGTAGCTGACGGCGTAATCTACGCTGATCCAAAAGAGTGTGAAGAACTTGTAAAACGTACAGGTATTGACTGCTTAGCACCTGCACTAGGCTCTGTTCACGGACCTTACAAAGGTGAACCAAACCTAGGGTTTAAAGAAATGGAAGAAGTAAGAGATGCTACTGGTGTACCTCTTGTTCTTCATGGCGGAACTGGAATTCCAACAAAAGATATCCAAAAGTCTATTTCTTTAGGTACAGCAAAAATTAACGTGAATACAGAAAATCAAATTGCTTCAACAAAACGTATTCGTGAAATTTTAGATAATGATAAAGAAGTGTATGATCCGCGTAAATACTTAGGACCAGCACGTGAAGTCATCAAAGAAACGGTAATCGGAAAGATTCGTGAATTTGGTTCTTCAGGCAAAGCTTAAAGAAGAATTCCATCAGTTGGAGTTCTTCCCCCCGCCCGAGGGGTAGCAGCGCATCTCGCTTCATGCCTGACTGCTCGTTAAGTGCGGGGCAATCGAAATGTTGTATTTTAGGGAAACCGCCTTTCTTGAGGCGGTTTCAATGCATTATTACATACTACACGTATAAACTTTGTTTTTTTTACAATTCTTTTGTAAACAATAAAGTCGTGTTATGATAAAAATTTTTAAGCCGAAAGGGGTATACTGATGAAGTTTTTTATCGATACTGCAAATATGGAAGAAATTAAAGAGGCGCATGAATTAGGGATTATCTCTGGTGTTACAACCAATCCTTCCCTAGTAGCAAAAGAAAAGAATATTTCTTTTCATGACCGCCTGCGTGAAATTGCAAACCTTGTTCCTGGTTCAGTAAGTGGAGAAGTAATTGCTCTAGATGCTGAAGGCATGATAAGAGAAGGGAAAGAATTGGCTGCTATTGCACCAAATATCACAGTTAAAATACCAATGACTCCAGATGGAATGAAGGCTGTTTCAGTATTGTCAAAAGAAGGAATCAAAACAAATGTAACCCTAATTTTCAGTGCGAATCAAGCATTATTAGCGGCTAGAGCCGGTGCTACATATGTATCTCCGTTCCTTGGCAGACTTGATGATATTGGACATAATGGACTTGATCTCATTTCAACGATTGCTGAAATCTTTGCCATTCATGGAATTGAAACAGAAATTATCGCTGCTTCTATTAGACATCCTCAACACGTAACGGATGCTGCATTAAGAGGGGCGCATATCTCCACTGTTCCGTTCAAAGTGATTCAGCAGTTATTTAGTCATCCTTTAACAGATAAAGGAATCGATGCATTCTTGGCTGATTGGAAGGGTAGAGAATAAATTGAAAAGCGAAGGCGCCTTGTCCGAAAGAGGAACGCAGACTAAGAACGTCACATCCTGTGGCAACGTCTGCAGGACCCGTATCCTGCGGGCTTCAGGCATAAGACGAGCCGGCATGAAGGTTGTTCTTTAACCTTCTTGACGGATTGGCTTATGACCCCGAGGGTCTAGGCGCCACAGCTGGATCTATGAAAAGCGAAGGCGCCTTGTCCGAAAGAGGAACGCAGACTAAGAAGGTCACATCCTGTGGCAACGTCTGCAGGACCCGCATCCAGCGGGTCCTTGGCGCCTTCATTTAAATAGTACCGCAGCCATTATCTTCATCGGCGCTGTCTTCCTGGCTAGCACAGTCAAATCACGGGATGACTTTCTAAAGTCAGCCTTTTCCCCAAATAAATCTTGCAAATTACTTTTCCAATATAGTATTTTCAGAAAAATTTTTTATTAACTAAGTAAAAATTTTTCTGATTTGATAGAAGTCGACTATTTTTTGTGTAAAATAAAGAATGGGTGATAAAGACATAAATAAAGAAAGCCTTCGAAAAAGACAAGCATAAACCTCCAAATTGAGCAGGAAGAATAAACTATAAGTACAACATGACTTTGAAGGGAGTTAAAAATGGAAAAATTAATGATTGCAGGCGGCTATCCATTAAAAGGGACAGTTCGAATCAGCGGTGCCAAAAATAGTGCAGTTGCTTTAATTCCTGCCACTATTCTAGCTGATTCTCCTGTAACGATTGAAGGGTTGCCTGATATCTCTGATGTCCAGATATTAAAAGGATTGCTAGAAGAAGTTGGCGGAAAAGTGGATTTTACCGACAATGATATGACAGTTGACCCTTCAACGATGATTTCCATGCCTCTGCCGAACGGAAAAGTCAAAATGCTTCGAGCCTCCTATTATTTAATGGGTGCCATGCTTGGTCGTTTTAAAAAAGCTGTCATTGGATTGCCTGGCGGTTGCCATTTAGGACCGCGGCCGATTGATCAGCATATTAAAGGGTTTGAAGCACTTGGAGCATCTGTCAGCAATGAACAAGGTGCGATTTATCTTCGTGCAGATGAACTGAGGGGCGCTCGAATTTATCTCGATGTTGTCAGCGTTGGAGCAACGATTAACATTATGCTGGCGGCAGTTCGTGCTAAAGGCCGTACGACTATTGAAAATGCAGCAAAGGAACCGGAAATCATCGATGTTGCTACATTGTTGACTAATATGGGAGCGAAGATTAAAGGTGCTGGTACCGATGTGATTCGTATTGATGGCGTTGACCATCTTCACGGATGCCGTCACACAATTATTCCAGACCGTATTGAGGCAGGTACTTATATTATTCTTGGTGCAGCGGCCGGTGATGGTGTGCTGGTAGACAATGTTATTCCGCAGCATCTTGAATCATTACTTGCTAAGCTTCGTGAAATGGGTGTCCATATTGAAGTCAACGATGATCAAGTATTTGTTCGGTCTGTTCCAAAAATGAAGGCAGTCGACATTAAAACGCTTGTGTATCCAGGTTTTCCAACTGACCTGCAGCAGCCGCTTACTTCTCTATTAACAAGGGCAGAGGGGACAAGTATCGTCACCGATACCATTTATGGCGCACGCTTTAAACATATCGACGAGTTAAGAAGAATGAATGCAAACATTAAAGTGGAAGGACGCTCTGCCGTTATTAATGGTCCTGTTCAGCTGGAAGGGGCAAAAGTGAAAGCAAGCGACCTAAGGGCAGGTGCTGCACTTGTCATTGCCGGCCTGATGGCTGAAGGAGTAACAGAAGTAACAGGACTCGAACATATAGACCGGGGTTATAGTCATATGGTTGAGAAACTAAATGGGTTAGGTGCTACGGTTTGGCGCGAAAATTTGTCAAAAGAAGAGATTGAGCAAACGAAAAATGCATAAGTACAAGAATGCATGCTTCTAGAAAAAACAAGGGGAGGAAGAAAAAGTGGAAAGAAGTTTAACAATGGAATTGGTTCGTGTAACAGAAGGAGCTGCGCAGGCATCTGCACGTTGGATGGGTCGTGGAAAAAAAGACGAAGCAGATGATGCAGCAACAACTGCGATGCGTGAAATCTTTAACACGGTAGACATGCAGGGAACAGTGGTAATCGGCGAAGGTGAAATGGATGAAGCACCGATGCTTTATATTGGTGAAAAGCTTGGAACGGGTATTGGGCCGGAGGTTGACGTAGCGGTTGATCCTGTTGAAGGAACGTCCATCCTTGCTGCGGGAGGATGGAACGCACTTGCCGTCCTTGCCATTGCGGATAAAGGAAACCTTTTGCATGCTCCTGATATGTATATGGATAAAATTGCAGTAGGACCTGATTGTGTTGGTTGTGTCGATATTAATGCACCGGTTATTGATAATTTAAGAGCGGTAGCGAAGGCAAAAAACAAAGATATTGAAGATGTCGTTGCAACGATTTTAAATCGTGACCGTCATGCGCACATCATTCAGCAGATTAGAGAAGCTGGCGCACGAATTAAGTTAATTGATAACGGTGACGTAGCTGGAGCCATTAATACGGCATTCGATTTTACTGGTGTTGACATTTTATTCGGAGCCGGCGGTGCGCCTGAGGGCGTATTAGCAGCTGTTGCATTGAAATGTCTTGGTGGAGAGCTGCAAGGAAAATTACTTCCAGAAGATGATGCACAATTACAACGCTGCTTAAGCATGGGTGTTGACCCAAGCAAAGTTCTTCTAATGGATGACCTAGTAAAAGGCGATGACGCTATTTTTGCTGCAACAGGTATCACGGACGGTGAATTGCTGCGCGGAGTTCAGTTTAAGGGCTCATACGCAACGACACATTCTATCGTCATGCGCGCAAAATCAGGAACGGTCCGTTTCATCGAAGGAACACACAGCTTGAAGAAAAAACCAAATCTAGTCATTAGGTAAAAACTAAAAGCGGAAGCGTCTTGCCCACCCCCGAAAAGCATAAGACGAGCCAACTAGAAGGTTGTACTTTACCTTCTAGTCGGATTGGCTTATGACCTCGAGGGGGTAGGCGCTGGAGCTGGATAAACTAAAAGCGGAAGCGTCTTGCCCATAAGAGGAGCGCAGACTAAAAACGCCACGTCCTGTGGCAACGTCTGCATGACCCGCATCCTGCGGGCCTCGAGCGTTTAGGCGCTGGATCTGGATCTGGATCTGGATAAAACTAAAAAAATGTATACCTTCCTTTCAGAAAAGGTAAGCAGCAGCTATTTGTTAAGATGGGAATAGCTGCTGCACTTTCATATAGAGAAAAACCTTTCATTCCCTATTTTTAAAAAAATTAATATTGTTAAGTTTCGCAAGAGAAGGTAAAATAAACATTATTTTTGTCTTCAAATATTCAAACTCACGTATAAGACATTCTTCAATAAGCAAGAACCTCAAGCATTAATAAAAATCTTTCCTTTTACCTTTCATAAAATACTGTCTGAATGTTCTGCTCGTGGAGGGAATGATTGAAAATTCAAAAGAGTGGTGGAATCATGGGATTAAATATATCAAGTTTAGAGAATATGAAGTTAAAAGAGCTGTACGAATTAGCTCGCGAGTATAAAGTATCATATTACAGCAAGCTCACAAAAAAGGAGTTAATTTTCGCCATTTTAAAAGCACGCGCTGAACAAGAAGGGTACTTTTTCATGGAAGGTGTCCTCGAAATCATTCAATCAGAGGGGTTCGGATTTTTACGACCAATCAATTATTCTCCAAGTTCAGAGGATATTTATATTTCCGCTTCGCAAATTCGCCGCTTTGATTTAAGAAACGGAGATAAGGTATCGGGTAAGGTCCGTCCGCCAAAAGAAAATGAACGGTATTTCGGCCTGCTTCAGGTTGAAGCAGTGAATGGAGATGACCCTGAAACATCGAAGGAACGTGTTCATTTTCCAGCGTTAACACCATTATATCCAAACAGACAAATGAAGCTCGAAACCACACATAAAAATATTTCCACTCGCATTATGGATGTTGTAGCACCTGTTGGTTTCGGTCAGCGTGGATTGATTGTTGCTCCTCCAAAAGCAGGGAAAACGATGCTGATTAAAGAAATTGCAAACAGTGTGACAACAAACCATCCGGAAGCAGAATTAATCGTACTTTTGATTGATGAGCGTCCGGAAGAGGTAACAGACATTGAACGTTCTGTTGCCGGCGATGTTGTCAGCTCGACCTTTGACGAAGTACCGGAAAACCATATTAAAGTAGCAGAGCTGGTATTAGAGCGTGCGATGCGCCTTGTAGAGCATAAGCGTGATGTTGTGATTTTAATGGATAGTATTACAAGATTGGCACGTGCCTACAATCTTGTGATTCCGCCGAGCGGCCGTACACTGTCAGGGGGGATTGATCCTGCAGCGTTCCACCGTCCAAAGCGTTTCTTCGGGGCTGCCCGTAATATTGAAGAAGGCGGAAGCTTAACGATACTGGCAACAGCACTTGTCGACACAGGCTCTCGGATGGACGATGTGATTTATGAGGAATTTAAAGGAACAGGTAATATGGAGCTTCACCTTGACCGATCCTTGGCAGAAAGAAGAATCTTCCCGGCTATCGATATTCGCCGCTCTGGTACACGGAAGGAAGAACTTCTTATTCCAAAAGACCGTCTTGACCTGTTATGGGCTATCCGTAAATCCATGTCAGACGCACCTGATTTTGCCGAGAAATTCCTTCGCAAGCTAAAACAAACGAAATCAAATGAAGATTTCTTTGCTGCGTTGAGTGATGAAATGAAGGCAAAACGTTCTTAAAAATGAAGTTGCAATTTAAAATAGTCCTTGCTATAATATGAAGAGTGTTTTTCAGTAAAAAATAGCATACAATCGTACTGCTGTAACATATAACTCTGTTTCGAAGGATTCAGGGCGGAAGGAGCTGAAAAGGAATGAAAGCAGGAATTCATCCTAACTACAAAAAAGCTACAGTGAAATGTGCTTGTGGTAACGAATTTGAAACTGGCTCAGTAAAGGAACTTATCCGCGTTGAGACATGTTCAGAATGTCATCCATTCTACACAGGACGTCAAAAATTCGCTGAAGCTGGCGGTCGTGTTGATCGATTCAATAAAAAATACGGTCTTAAGTAAGAAAAACGGAAGGCGCCCGCTTATTAAGGAACGCAGACTAAGTACGCCACATCCTGTGGCAACGTCTGCATGACCCGCATCCTGCGGGCCTCAAGCATAAGACGAGTCGGCATGAAGGTTGTTCTTTAACCTTCTTGACGGATTGGCTTATGACCTCGAGCCGATGGTGCCTGGAGTTAGACAGAATAGCAAAGAACGAAAAAACAGGCAGGTTACAGTCTTGCCTGTTTTTTGGTGTTTAGGAAGAAGAAAAAGAACCGTCCCTATGTTTCAATTAATTGTTGCAAATAGGGTTTTGACGAGGCATATTGCCTATACTATAATTAGACTGTTATACATGAGAACGAAATGCGTAAGGTGCTAGGAAATCGAATAGTAGATGTCATAAGCTTCTTACGCTTCATAATACTTATCTGTTTTATTTTAATAAATGAGGTGAATGACCGTGTTTGATCGTCTTCAAGCTGTGGAGGACCGTTACGATAAGTTGAACGAGTTGTTAAGCGATCCTTCCATTGTTAGTGATACAAATAAGCTGCGTGATTATTCAAAAGAGCAGTCTGATATCCAAGAAACTGTTATGGCTTATCGTGAATATAAAGAAGTGAAAGCGCAATTAGCGGATGCAAAAGAAATGCTCGAAGAAAAACTGGATCCGGAAATGCGGGAGATGGTAAAAGAAGAGTATGCTGAATTAGAGGACCGCATTGAGGAATTGGAGGCAAGGCTGAGGATTCTCTTAATCCCGAAAGATCCTAATGATGACAAAAACGTTATTATGGAGATTCGCGGTGCTGCGGGCGGTGATGAAGCCGCGCTGTTTGCCGGCGATTTGTACCGTATGTACAGTAAGTTTGCTGAAGCGCAGGGCTGGAAGACAGATGTCATCGAAGCTAGTACAACGGGTGTTGGCGGCTACAAAGAGATTATTTTCATGATTAACGGTAAAGGTGCTTATTCGAAGCTGAAGTTTGAAAATGGTGCACACCGCGTACAGCGTGTTCCTGAAACAGAATCAGGCGGCCGAATTCATACGTCTACTGCAACGGTTGCCGTTCTTCCTGAAACAGAGGAAGTCGAAGTAGAAATTCATGAGAAGGATATTCGCGTTGACACGTTTGCATCCAGTGGACCAGGCGGACAAAGTGTTAACACGACCATGTCAGCCGTTCGTTTAACCCATATTCCTACAGGCACAGTTGTATCTTGTCAGGACGAAAAGTCACAGATTAAGAACAAGGAAAAGGCGATGAAGGTATTGCGTGCTCGTGTGTACGATAAGTTCCAGCGTGAAGCACAGGCAGAATACGACCAGCAGCGTAAATCAGCTGTCGGTACGGGTGACCGTTCTGAGCGTATCCGTACGTATAACTTCCCGCAAAACCGCGTGACAGACCACCGAATCGGGCTGACAATCCAGAAGCTTGATCAGATTCTTCAAGGGAAAATCGATGATATTATTGATGCTCTTATTTTAGAAGAACAATCAAGCAAGCTGGAAAGTGCAGAGGATTAAGATATGGCGAAAATATACGAAGCTCTTCAATGGGCTTCTTCTTTTTTAAGAGAAAAGGGTCGTGACGAAAACGCCGGTGAATTATTACTTCGATTTTTCTTACATATGAATCGTACAACCCTCTTGGCGAATTTGCGGGAAGAACTAGAGCCGGAGGTGGAAAATCGTTTCCGCGGTGCAGTAGAGCTGCATGGTGAGGGGACGCCTGTTCAGTATATAATCGGGCAGGAGGAGTTTTACGGGCGCAGCTTTCGTGTGAACGAGTGTGTGTTAATCCCGAGGCCAGAAACAGAGGAACTGGTGCTAGGAGCGCTTAATCGGATCTCCCGATTATTTGGCGACGGTCGGTCCCTGGAGGTTGTTGATGTTGGAACGGGCAGCGGGGCCATTGCTATATCCCTTAAGCTGGAGCGGCCGGTGCTGTCGGTAACAGGGAGTGATATTTCGGAAGATGCATTGGCTGTTGCCCGCGAAAATGCGGGACAGTTAGGGGCTGATGTGGCATTTGTGAAAGGTGATTTGCTGCAGCCATTTATCGAGAGGGGACGAAAGTTTGACGTCGTTATTTCCAATCCGCCATATATTCCAATCAGAGATAAGGTGGATATGTCTATAGTCGTCACAGCGCATGAGCCGCATGGAGCCTTGTTTGCCGGGGAAGATGGGCTGGATTTGTACCGCAGATTTGCAGAAGAACTGCCACTTATACTGAAAGAAAAAGCACTCGTCGGCTTTGAGGTAGGAGCTGGGCAGAGCGGTGCCGTTTCCGATCTCCTTCGTGCTGCATTCCCTAAAGCACATATTGAAACCGTCTATGACATTAACGGAAAAGACCGAATGGTATTTATGGAATTGTCATAGGTGTCAGGCACCGCAAGTGGTCTAAAGTGTCCATTTGCGGTGCCTGATGCTATAGATGGACACTTTATAAATCTATTAAAAAATTTTTTACCTATTTGCTAGTTTAAAATTCCAGCATCCTGTCCACAATGGGTTAGTGAAGGGACGGTGCTACTTATGAAAAGAAAAAATCTAGCAATCATCTATTTATTTATCCTATCAATTGGTACCATTTTAAGTTTATATATACCTAAAAATGAAGTGACAGCAAATGATGCTTTAGTGATTCCAAATGATGCGATTCGTCTTCGCATCCTGGCTAACAGTGACAGTAGTAAGGATCAGGCGATAAAAAGACTGATTCGAGATGAGGTTAATAAAGAAATTACCAATTGGGTATCACATTTAACTTCAAAAGAGGAAGCAAGAGAAGTTATCAAATCAGGGATTCCACACATTCAAAGGATTGCTGAGCAGGTCATGGAAGAAGAAAATGTGAACCAATCGGTGAAAGTGGAGTTCGGTGTAGTGGATTTCCCAACCAAGCTTTATGGTCAATTTTTATATCCTGCAGGGCAGTATGAAGCGATTCTTATTACTCTTGGTGAAGGCACAGGTGCTAACTGGTGGTGTGTGTTATTCCCGCCATTATGCTTTCTTGATTTCTCAAGCGGTGTAGCAGTAAGTGAAGGGTTTGAGGAGGAAGAAAAGCAAGTAGCTGAAAGCAAAGACGAAAAGAAGTCTGATAACGAAAAATCCTATGATTTAAAAGAGGATAACGAAAAGTTTGCTGATAAAGAGGAAAATAATACTTTAGTATCCACTGAACAAGCTGAAAGACAGGAACAGGCTGCAGCAGAAGCGGTTATCGAAGCATCAACTGTTTTCAGTGAAGAAGTAGAAAAAGAAGCCGGGAAGTCTGTGGATAACGAAGAGATTCGAAATCAATCAGCACAAACTAGTGTCATTCAAACACAATCGAAAGAAGAACCTGCTGTGGAAAAGGAAGATAAACAAGAACAGCCAGCTTCAGCAGTAGAAGAAACCGAAACAAAAACAGAAAATAAAAAACAAGAACCCCCTGTTTACACAGGTGATGATGAACAGCCAGTTGAAGTGAAATTCTTTGTAAAAGAAATTTGGGATAGAATATTTGGATAAGGGAGGGAAGAAGGTACGCTTCTTTCCTTTTTCATTGGACCTTTTATCCATAGAGATATCCTCCGTCTATTCTTTAAATGCTTGTCCACCCCTCCTAATTTAAAATAAAGGTACTACTTTCTCTATTTTTTCATATTAATAGTTTAACGAAATGAAACGAGGGGGGAGTTGTGTGGGCGCAGTGATTCGTTGTGCACTTAATGATGATGTTGATAACTTAATGACTTTTTTGGAGCGGGCAGGTCTGAGTACAGATGGGGTGGAAGGAACTATTGATTCCTTCCTTATCATGGAAGATGAAAAGGGCAATATTCAGGCGACGATTGGAATTGAGCAGTTTGGCAAGGTGGGCTTGCTGCGCTCGTTGGTGATGACATCGCAAACAATGAAAAATGATGTCTATATATTATTTGAGCAGATTTTTCTCCTTGCATCGGAAAAGGGCATGAGGGATATTTTTATGGCCACTAATAAAATTGGAGCAGTAAAGCTTGTTGAACTTCTTGGTTTTCAACAAATTAAGAAAAATGAACTGCCGCCGGTTTTATCTCAAGCTGGTCATGTTCAACACGTTCTTACTGTGGATAACTCCATTTTCTTGAAAATTTCACTCTAAAATCTGTTAATATCCACAAAATTATCCACAAAATGAAGGTTCTTATCCACAATTTGTGGATAAGGCTTGAGTTGTTACCCATCTTCTTTTATACTTTCAAAGGAAATCAGCGTAAATTTTAGTGTTTTTGAAGGTGGAAGATGATGAATACAAATTATTGGCCAGTGGATAAATTTGTGGATAAACTGGAAAATTATCCACAAATTCAACAAGCTGCTGATCTTTTAGCGAAAAATGAGGTAGTGGCATTTCCGACTGAAACCGTTTATGGGCTAGGTGGAAATGCAAAAGACAATCAGGCGGTTGAAAAGATTTTTGCAGCAAAAGGACGTCCAAGTGACAATCCGTTAATTATTCATATCGCTGAGCAGGTACAGCTGACTGAATTTGTGGAGGATATTTCTGCGCATGCAAGGCGATTGATGAGTCACTTTTGGCCGGGACCGCTCACAATTATTTTTCCATTAAAAAAAGGATTCCTTTCGAATAAGGCAACCGCAGGACTGGAGACGGTTGCTGTTAGAATGCCGGACCATCCGGTAGCGATGGCGATTCTAAAGGCATCACGTCTGCCAATTGCAGCGCCAAGTGCGAATCGGTCTGGCAAGCCGAGCCCGACAACAGCATTGCATGTAAAAGAGGATCTGGACGGCAGGATTGCAGGGATTGTGGATGGCGGTCCAACAGGTGTCGGAGTGGAATCAACGGTCATCGATTGTACGTCGGACGTTCCGGTTATTCTTCGTCCAGGTGGTGTCACGAAGGAACAGCTGGAGGTGGTGGTCGGTGAAGTCCATGTCGATCCGGCTTTAGCTGACGAAAAGGAAGCGCCGAAATCACCAGGCATGAAATACCGCCACTATGCACCGGATGCTCCTCTTTATCTTGTCGATGGAACAAGGGAAGATATTCAAAGGTTGATTAATGAGCAGCATCGGGAAGGCAGGAAAGTAGGCGTTCTTACAACAATGGAAAATGAGGCATTTTATGATGCAGATTATATCTATGCCTGCGGTGAACGGAATCGTCTTGAAACGGTTGCAAGCTCCATTTATGAAGCCTTACGCAGCTTCAATAAACAGAATGTTGATCTGATTTACAGTGAGATGTTTCCAAATGAAGGCGTTGGAAATGCGATTATGAACCGGCTCTTGAAAGCGGCTGGTCAGCGGGTCATTAAAGGGTAAAAAAGCATCTGAGATTGGGCTTGTGAAGGCCTGGTTTCAGATGCTTTTTTGTTTGAAAAAGGACCTTAGCATGAGGTCCTTTGGTTTTTATAATTCTTGGAGTTCATCAACAGTGACAAATGTATAGCCTTTTTCAAGCAAGGTTTGAATCACTCCTTCAATGGTTTCCAGTGCCTGATTAGCATCCCCGTACATTGGGTGCAGCAGGATAATGGATCCTGGCGTAACATTTTCCGCTGTATATTTTATTTTGTCAGAAGCGGAACTATAAAAGGTGTCGGGCTCTAAATTCCAGGTAATGGTTTCTTTGTTCTGTTTGTTCAAGTAATAGGGCAATCCGATAAGTTTTTTTCCGTACGGTGGACGAAAGTCAATCTCTTCCTCATATCCAGCTTCAAGAATCAATTTGTCCGTCTTTTCAAGCTCTTTTTGAATAAATGAAGGGGTTTTGAAAACCATGCGCTGATGGGAATACGTGTGATTGCCAATTTGGTGGCCTGCTGCCGCAATTTGTTTGGCACCTTCAGGATATTTCTTAATATCCTGGCCGATGAGAAAAAACGTGGCCTTCACATTGTATTTGTCCAATAAAGGTAAAATTTGAGTAACGTTCTCAGTCGGTCCATCGTCAAACGTTAACGCAACCACCTTTTTATTTGTTTCTACTTGTGCAGTCAGCCCGCCGAAGAGCTGAAAGGTTCGGGAGGTCGCTAATGTATAGGTGCCATAAAATAATAAAAGAAAGACTAAAATGCTTAAACCTGTGATAAGTAATTTTTTCTTCATATGTGATACCTAACTTTCTGTTATGATCAATGCCTACTTATTATAGCAACAATGAACGGGATATTTGTAGAGAAATGTGTCTTTTAATGAAAAGGTTTGTTTTCAACAGGTTTACCCACATATTCAGTTAGTGAACTATTTTATTGTTGAAAAAAGTAACTTTTCAACAAGATATCCACATATCAAACGAGTGCTATGATTATATTCTTCGAAAAAATGGTGGTTTTCAACAGCGTCATCCACATATTCACCTCTTCTTGCAGTGTAAAATGATTTTTTTAAAAGAAGGCTTTGTTAAAGTACTGTGTTGATAAGCCCGATTTTTGACTCATTCGTGTGAAATGAACATTTCACACGCCTTTCAGCTATGCTGAAAGGTTGCTGTATGGTCATGAAATAGTAGGAGAAAA
>Ga0182742_1000293_pt1 | contig 87168 bp, 80 predicted proteins | sample eDN5th37CBELigMG_FD_128880 | JGI IMG/M metagenome (GOLD analysis project Ga0182742, IMG submission 128880) | Enriched Miracle-Growth compost microbial communities from Emeryville, California, USA - eDNA 5th pass 37_C BE-Lig MG (version 2)... ...
CCGCACCAGCTATACCTCGCCATCGAACATGTACCGCAGCGCCGATGGCGTGTGGTTCTCGCTGGTCGCCTCGTCCCAGGGCACCTACGAACGCCTGTGCCAGGCCGTGGGGCGGCCCGACTGGATCGACGATCCGCGCTACGCCACCAATCCGCTGCGGGTGAAGAACATGGACGCGCTGGACCGCGCGCTGGCCGAATGGTTCGGCGCGCGCGGCTTCGACGACATCCGCAGCCGGCTCGAACCCCACGAGATCCCGTTCCACAAGATCTACACCATCGCCGACATCGAAACCGATCCCCACTTCCAGGAGCGCCAGGCCATCATCCGCCTGCCGGACCCCGATTACGGCAGCCTGCCCGCGCCCTGCATCGTGCCGCGCGTGCCGGGCCGCGACATGCCGGCGCCGCGCAGCGGCCCGGCGGTGGGCGAGCACAACGCCGAAGTCTACGGCGAGTTCGGCCTGTCCTCCGAACAACTGGCGGCGCTGCGCGCCGAAGGCGTGATCTGAGCATGGCGACGAACCCGCCGCCCGCCGGCAAGAGCGGCCCGCTTTGCGGCTTGCGCGTGCTTGAAATGGAGGCCATCGGACCGGTGCCCTGGGCCGGCATGATGCTGGCCGACATGGGCGCGGACGTGGTGCGCGTGGACCGCCCCGAGGCGCAGCACATGGGCATGCGGCGCGACGAGCGCTTCCAGTTCACCGGCCGCGGCAAGCGCTCGGTGCTGGCCGACGTCAAGCAAGCCGCCGGCCGCGAGCGGGTGCTGGACCTGGCGCGGCGCGCCGACGTGCTGCTCGAAGGCCTGCGCCCCGGCGTGATGGAGCGCCTCGGCCTGGGCCCGGACGCCTGCCTGTCGCGCAATCCCAAACTGGTCTACGGACGCATGACCGGCTGGGGCCAGAGCGGCCCGCAGGCCGCGGACGTGGGCCACGACATCAATTACATCGCCACCGCCGGCGCCCTGCACGCCATCGGCCCGGGCGAGGGTCCGCCGGCCGTGCCGCTGAACCTGATCGGCGACTTCGGCGGCGGCGGCATGCTGCTGCTGACCGGCGTGCTGGCGGCCCTGCTGCACGTGCGCGCGGGCGGTCCGGGCCAGGTGGTCGACGCCGCCATGGTGGACGGCGTACTGGCCTTGATGACGCCCATCCTGGGCCAGTGGCAGGCAGGCGAATGGACCGACGCCCGGCAGTCGAACTGGCTGGACGGCGGCGCGCCGTTCTACGGCACGTACGCCACGGCCGACGGCGGCCACGTCGCCGTCGGCGCCATCGAGCCGCGTTTCTACGCGGCCCTGCTGGCGGGCCTGGGCCTGGCCGCCGAGGCCCTGCCCGCGCAGCACGACCGTTCGGCGTGGCCGGCCATGCGCGAGCGCTTCGCGGCGATATTCCGGCGCCATCCGCGCGCGCACTGGCAAGCCGTCTTCGCCGGCGCCGAGGCCTGCGTCTCGCCGGTGCTTTCGTTGGCCGAACTGGCCGCACAGCCGCATCTGCGGCAACGCGGCAATTTCGTGGACGTGGACGGGGCGCGCCATCCGGCGCCCGCGCCGCGCTTTTCGCTTACGCCGTCGGCGATCGCCTCGCCGCCCGTGGTGCGCGGCGCGCACGCCGAAGCGGCGCTGGCGGATTGGGGCATCGAGAAGCGCTGAACCGCCGAACGTATCCGGGTTCAGGTTTCCGTAACCGATCGAGTCCGAGAATGGGGTCCATAAAGTCCATAAAGGAGACAACATCATGTCTCGGAGACTATTGCATGCGCTACCCGCGCTGGCCCTCGTACTCTGCGCGGGCGCGACGCCCGCGGCCGAAGCGCCCGACATCGTGCTGGGCGCGTCCATCCAGCTGACCGGCCCCGTCGCCAACACCGGACGCTACTATCGCGACGCCTACCAGATCGCGGTCGACCAGATCAACGCCGCCGGCGGCGTGAAGATCGGCGGCGTGTCCCACAAGCTGGCCCTGAAGATCTACGACAACCAGTCCGACGTCAATCTCAGCGTGCGCCAATACACGCAGCTCGTCACGCAGGACAAGGTCAATCTGCTGCTCGGCCCCTTCGCCAGCAATTTCGCGCTGGCCGATTCGGCCGTCTCGGAAAAATACAAGGTGCCCATGGTGCAGGGCGGCGGCGCGTCCGACCAGATCTTCGCGCGCAAGTTCAAGTACATCTTCGGCACGCTGGCGCCGGCCAGCAATTACTTCGGCAGCACGGTGCAGATGCTCAAGTCGCTCAAGCCCGCGCCGGCCAGCGTGGCGCTGCTGTACGCGGACGATTCGTTCGACGTGTCGGTCGCCAAGGGCACGCGGCCGCTGCTCAAGGCGGCCGGGCTGCGCGTGGCGATGGACGAGCGCTACAGCACCAACGCCACCGACTTCAACTCGCTGCTTTCGCAGATCAAGAGCAAGAACGTGGACGCCGTGCTGGTGGCCGGCCACGAGACCGAGATCCTGAACTTCGTGCGCCAGGCCAAGAGCCTGGCCGTGGCGCCCAAGATGTATTCGTTCACGGTGGGCGTGCCTTCCGAGGACTTCCGCAAGGCGCTCGGCGCCGACGCGGACTATGCCTTCGGCATGACTGCGTGGCTGCCCTCGGCCGCGCTCAAGGACCGCTGGTTCGGCGACGCCGAGCAGTTCGCGCGCGCCTACAAGGCGAAGTACGGCTACGATCCCGACTACCATGCGGCCTCCGGCGTGGCCGACGTCGAGGCGCTGGCGCAGGCCATGGAAAGCGCCGGCAGCGCCGATCCGCAGAAGGTGCGCGACGCGCTGGCCAAGAGCCATTTCGACAGCCTCTACGGCCCCATCGCCTTCAACGCCCACGGACAGATCGACCTGCCGCAGGTGGTGATCCAGGTCCAGGGCGACAAGCTGGCCGAGGTCTACGGCACCAAAGGCTTCATCACGCAGCCCAAGTATCCGATGCCTGCCTGGAACGCGCGCTAGGGCCCGCGAAAAGCGATGGACCTGCTCGCGCAAATCCTGCTCAACGGCATCCTGCTGGGCGGCCTGTACGCCGTGATGGCGCAGGGCCTGGCGCTGGTGTGGGGCGTGCTGAACATCGTCAACCTGGCGCACGGCGCGTTCATCATGCTGGGGGCCTACGCATCCTGGTATCTGTACACCGACCTGGGCGTAGACCCCTTCCTGGGGCTGCCGTTGACCGCGGCCGCGCTGTTCGCGCTGGGCTACGCGCTGCAGCGCGGGCTGCTCAACCTGGTGGTGCGCGCGCCCATGTTCAACACGCTGCTCATCACCTTCGGGCTGGAGGTGGTGCTGACCTATCTGGCGCAGCTGGCGTTCTCGGCCGACTTCCGCACCATCAACCCGCCCTATGCGGGCGACAGCTATGCGCTCGGCCCGGTGACGCTGCCCGTGGCGCGGCTGGCCGCCTTCGGCGTGGCGCTGGCCCTGACGCTGGGCATGTGGCTGTTCCTGCTGCACAGCCGCCTGGGCCGCGCCATCCGCGCGACCGCGCAGAACCTGGTGGCGGCGCGGCTGTACGGGGTGGAGCCGCGCCATCTGTATGCCGTCACGTTCGGACTGGGCCTGGCGCTGGCCGGCGCGGCCGGCGGCCTGTACGGCACGGTCTCGCAGGTCAATCCCTATATCGGCGCGTCGCTGACGGCGAAGTGCTTCGCCATCTCCATCATCGGCGGGCTGGACAATCCGCTGGGCGTCATGGTGGGCGGCCTGTTCCTGGGCATCGTCGAGTCGCTGACCACGCTGTACGTGGGGCCGACCTACGCCGACGTCGCCAGCTTCGGCATCCTGGTGCTGGTGCTGTTCCTGCGGCCCAGCGGCCTGCTGGGCAGAGCGGCATGAAAGCCGGCCGCGCGACCCTGGCGCTGGCCGCGGTGGCGGCGCTGGCCGGCGTGCCCTGGTACGGCTCGGACGTGCTGGTGCAGTTCGGCATCAACACCCTGTTGCTGGCGGTGCTGGCCCAGGGCTGGAACATCATCGGCGGCTACACGGGCTACGCCTCTTTCGGCAACTCGGTCTTCTACGGCCTGGGCAGCTACGGCGTGGCCATCGCGATGGTGCAATGGGAGCTGCCCTTCGCCGCCGGGCTGGCGCTGGGCGTGGCGCTGGCGGTGGCTTTCGCGCTGCTGCTCGGCATGCCGGTGCTGCGCCTGCGCGGCCATTATTTCGCCATCGCCACGCTGGCGCTGGCGCAGGTCATGACGGCCATCGTCTCCAACATCGAATTGGCCGGCCAGAACATCGGCCTGGTGTTGCCGCCGCTGAACAACGACCCGCTGTTCTACGAGCTGTCGCTGGGCCTGCTGGTGCTGGCGACGCTGACCGTGGCCTGGCTGACGCGCAGCAAGTTCGGCTTCGGCCTGATCGCCATCCGCGAAAACGAGGAAGGCGCGGCCGTCATGGGCGTGAACACCACGCTCTACAAGATCGCGGCGTTCGCGCTGTCGGGCGTGTTCAGCGCGCTGGCCGGCGGCATCCACGCCTACTGGATCACCTTCCTGGACCCGGAAAGCGCGTTCGACATCAGCCTGAACGTCAAGATGATCATCATGGCCGTCTTCGGCGGCGCCGGCACCGTGATCGGCCCCGTGGTGGGCGCGTTCTCGCTGTCCGCGGTTTCCGAACTGCTGTCCAGCGAGATCACCAGCGTCGCGGGCCTGTTCTTCGGCGCCGTCATCGTGGCCGCCGTGGTGCTGATGCCGCGCGGACTGGCCGACCTGCTGCGCCGCTACCGCAAATCGGGCTGGCGCTATTTCGTCGAGAACATCCGGAGCCACAGGCTATGAGCGCGATCCTGGAAATCCGCGACGTCACGCGGCGCTTTGCCGGGCTGGTGGCGGTGAACCAGGTCAGCTTCACGCTGACCGAAGGCGAGATACTGGGCCTGATCGGCCCCAACGGCGCGGGCAAGACCACGCTGGTCAGCCTGATCAGCGGCACGCTTGCGCCGACCCACGGCGAGATCCTGTACCAGGGCCAGCCGATAGGCAGGCTGCCCGCATACCGCCGCGCCCGGCTGGGCATAGGCCGGACTTTCCAGATCATGCGGCCCTTTCCGGGCCTGTCGGTGCTGGACAACGTCGCGGTCGGCGCGCTGTTCGGCCGCGGCGGCGGCCAGCCCGCGCTCAGGCAGGCCCGCGAACAGGCGCGCGACTGCCTGGATTTCGTCGGTCTGGGACGCGCGGCCGGACAGCGCGCCGAGGAACTCGGCGGCCCCGGCCGCAAGCGGCTGGAGCTGGCCAAGGCGCTGGCCATGCAGCCGCGCGTGCTGCTGTGCGACGAGGTAATGGCGGGACTGAACCTGGTCGAGATCGAAGAAGTCATCGACGTGATCCGCAAGGTGCGCGCCAATGGCATCAGCGTGCTGGTGATCGAGCACGTCATCAAGGCCATCAAAAGCCTGTCGGACCGGCTGCTGGTGCTGCACCACGGCGAGAAGATCGCCGACGGCGCTCCCGCCGACGTGCTGGCCGACCCCGCCGTGATACAGGCCTACCTGGGCAGGCAGCGCACATGAACGAGACCGCCGCGCCGCTGCTGAAGGTCGAGGGCCTGAGCGCCGGTTATGGCGAACTGCCGGTGCTGCACGACGTTTCGCTGGAAGTGCGGCGCGCCGAGATCGTGGCGCTGGTCGGCAGCAACGGCGCGGGCAAGACCACCTTGCTGCGCGCGCTGTCGCGCGTGCTGCCCTGCACCGGCAGCATCGTCATGGACGGCCGCCAGTTGTCGCGCGCCTCGCCCGACCAGGCCTTCGCCTGCGGCATGGTGCAGGTGCCCGAGGGCCGCCAGCTGTTCGACCGCATGACGGTGCAGGACAACCTGCTGATGGGCGCCTACCGCCGCCGCGCCAAGGCCGAGGTCGCGCGCGACCTGGAGCGGGTCTACGGCTATTTTCCGCGCCTGGCCGAAAGGCGCAGGCAGCTCGCCGGCAGCGTGTCCGGCGGCGAACAGCAGATGTGCGCCATGGCGCGCGCGCTGATGGCCGCGCCCGTGCTCATGATGATCGACGAAATGAGCCTGGGCCTGGCGCCGGTGGTGGTCGAACAGCTGATGGACGTGCTGGCCGGGATACGGGGCGAAGGCGTCACGGTGCTGCTGGTCGAGCAGGACATCCACCTGGCGCTGTCGGGCGCCGACCGCGGCTACGTGATGGAGACCGGCAGCATCGTGCACGGCGGCCCCGCCGCGACGCTGCTCACCGACCCCAAGGTCCGGCAGGCGTACCTGGGCGTCTGAGGCGCCGGCCGGCGCGCCCGTGGTTTAAGCTCGACGCCATGAAACCGTTTGACCGACTCGTCGCCGAAGCCGAAGCCGCCGACGTCACCGGCTGGGGATTCGGCTGGCTGGCCGGACGCGCCACCGAGGAACGCCCGCCCTGGGGCTATGCGCGCCTGCTGGCGCAGCGCCTGGCCCAGGCGCGCTCCGCGCTCGACCTGGACACGGGCGGCGGCGAAGTCCTGGCCGAAGCGCCGCGCTTTCCGCCGCGCATGTGCGCGACCGAAGCCTGGCCTCCCAATGCGCGCCAGGCGCATGCGCGGCTCGCGCCGCGCGGCGTCGACGTCGTGCAGGTGGCCGCGGGCGCGCCGCTGCCGTTTGCCGACGCCTCGTTCGACCTCGTCAGCGCGCGGCACCCGGTAAGTCCCGACTGGCGCGAGATCCATCGCGTGCTGGCGCCGGGCGGCCGCTATTTCGCGCAGCACGTGGGCCCGGCCTCGGCGTTCGAGCTGATCGAATATTTCCTCGGGCCGCTGCCGCGCGAACGCGCGCTGCGCGAGCCCGCGGACGAAGCGGCCGCCGCGCGGGAGGCCGGGCTGTCCATCGTCGAGCTGCGCAGCGCGCGTTGCCGCATGGCGTTCCACGACGTGGGTGCGGTCATCTGGATCCTGCGCAAATGCGTGTGGTGGGTGCCCGATTTTTCGGTGGCCAGATACCTCGACCGGCTGCGCGAAATGGACCGCCGCATGCGCCGGGGCGCGCCGTTCGTCGCCCATTCCACGCGCCATCTGATCGAAGCCGCGCGCGTGCAGGGAAAACCCTAGGGAAGCGTCGCGCCGCGGCGCTTGGACTTGCCTGGTTTGAGCGGCATCATGCAGGGATGCGGCGCGTCGCTGCACACTGCGCCCTCTGCTAAGATGGGTCGTCCAGGTCACCCTTTATATATATAGAAGCCCGATGGTTGCCTCAGATATCCTGCTCAATACGCTGCAAGCCTGCCTGGACCCCAATACCCGCAAGGACTTCGGTTCGTCGCGCGCGATCAAGAACCTCGAGATCGGCGCCGACGGCGATGTCTCGTTCGACGTGGAATTGGGCTACCCGGCCAAGAGCCAGATCCCGGCGCTGCGCCGCGAACTGATCGGCGCGGCCAAGTCGGTGCCCGGCGTGCAGAACGTCTCGGTCAACGTTCATAGCGTGATCGAAGCGCACGCGGTGCAGCGCGGCGTCGCGCTGCTGCCGAACGTGAAGAACGTGATCGCCGTGGCCTCCGGCAAGGGCGGCGTGGGCAAGAGCACCACGGCCGTCAACCTGGCGCTGGCGCTGGCCGCCGAGGGCGCGCGGGTCGGCCTGCTGGACGCCGACATCTACGGCCCCAGCCAGTCCCTCATGATGGGCATCGAAGGCCGCCCCCAGAGCGAAGACGGCGACACCATGGAGCCGCTGGAGAACTACGGCGTGCAGGTCATGTCGATCGGCTTTCTGGTCGACCCCGACGAAGCCATGATCTGGCGCGGACCCATGGCGGTGCAGGCGCTGGAACAGCTGCTGCGCAAGACCAACTGGAAGAACCTCGATTACCTGGTCGTCGACCTGCCGCCCGGCACCGGCGACATCCACCTCACGCTGAGCCAGAAAGTGCCGGTCACCGGCGCGGTGGTGGTCACCACCCCGCAGGACATCGCGCTGCTGGACGCGCGCAAGGGCGTGAAGATGTTCGAGAAGGTCGGCGTGCCCATCCTGGGCGTGGTCGAGAACATGGCGGTGCACGTCTGTAGCCAGTGCGGCCACGTCGAGCACGTGTTCGGCTCGGGCGGCGGCCAGAAAATGGCGGCCGACTACGATCTGGCCTACCTGGGCGCGCTGCCGCTGGACATCAACATCCGGCTGCAGGCCGACAGCGGGCGGCCCTCGGTGGTGTTCGATCCCGACGGCGAGGTGGCCGGGCTGTACAAATCGCTGGCGCGGCAGGTGGCCGTCGCCGTGGCCGGCATGGACAAGGACTATTCCTCCAGGTTCTCGTCCATCGCCATCAAGCGGGCCTGAGGCGGGGCGCGCCATGGAAACCGACTCCCTGCCCCTGACGCTGGAGACCGCCGTGGTGATGCGCAAGGAACGCATCACCGGCGCCATGAGCCGCTGGCAGGATTGGCGCTGGGTGCTCGAAGACGTGGTCGCCAACGAGCCGGGCTTCGGCGCGGCGCCGCGCCTGCTGTACCGCGACGAAACCCAGGAACGCTGGCTGCATCCCGGCTTCACCGTGCGCCTGTTCAAGGACGACGCCGAGGGCTATCTGCTCAACGCGTCGGCGCCCGCGCCGTGCTGGTTCGTGCTGTGGCGCATGGAGGAAAGCCCCAGCGTGGCCGCGGAGCCGCTCGCGCGCCCCGAAATCGTCACCCTGAGCTACCACGACGCCGGGCGCTGGCTGGATGCGCAGGAAACCGTGGAGCAGGTGCCGGCGCCGCCGGCCATCGTGGCCTGGCTGCAGGCCTTCGTGGCCGCCCATTACGTGCCGGAGCCCAAGCGCCGCCGCCGCCCCGTCAGTTTCCAGTCCCTGCAGGACCGCTTCGGCAATCCTGCCTCCGTGAGCACCGTCAAGAAATTCGGCGGCGATCCGTCATGAGCGAAACGCGTCATCAGGGCTTTCTGCAGCGCTGGTCGCGCCGCAAGATCGAGGCTCGCGAAGGCGGCCCCGAGGAACCCGCGCCCGCCGCTGAAGCGCCCGCGCCCGTCCCGGCGCAGGAAGCCGCGACGCCGCTAGCCGGACTTCCCGAGGCCGCGCCGGCCGAGCCGGAACTGCCCACCATGGACGACGTGCTGAAGCTCACCGCCGATTCCGATTTCAGCCGCTTCGTCACGCAGGGCGTGGCGCCCGACGTCAAGAACGCGGCGCTGAAGAAGCTGTTCGCCGATCCGCACTACAACGTGATGGACGGGCTGGACGTGTATATAGACGACTATTCGCAGCTGGCGCCGCTGCCGCAATCCGCGCTGCGCAAGATGGCGGTCTCGCGGGTGCTGGGCTTTTTCGAGGAAGAAGCGCGCTGCGCCGCCTCGGCCCTGACCGACGCCGTCACTGAAAACCCCGCGCCCGAAGCCGCGCCCGCGCCCGCCCTGCCCGCCGATTCCGGCGCCGCCGATCCCACCGCCGAAGCGCCGGCCGCCGTGCCGGCGCCGGCCGCAGGAACCAAGCCATGACGACACTCATCTGCGACTGCAACCGCACCATGCCGCTGGCCACCGATGCGCTCGGCCAGGCGCTGGGCGAGAACCTGCACCTGCATTCCACGCTGTGCCGCCGCGAGGCCGGCGCCTTCCAGCAAGCCATCCGCGGCGGCGACGACGTGGTGGTGGCCTGTACCCAGGAACAGCGCCTGTTCGGCGAACTGGGCGCGGCCACCGAAGGCGCCGTCGCGCCCGTGAAGTTCGTCAACATCCGCGAGACCGGCGGCTGGAGCCGCGACGCCGCCCAGGCCATGCCCAAGCTGGCCGCGCTGCTGGCGGCCGCGCACCTGCCCGATCCCGATCCGGTGCCGACCGTCACCTACAAAAGCGCGGGCCGGCTGCTGATCGTCGGGCCGCTGGACCGGGCCGAACAGGCCGGCGCCCTGCTCGACGACGTGCTGAACGTCACCCTCTTCGCCCAGGGCCAGGGCGAACGCGGCGGCGCGCAGGGCCGGCGCTTTCCGGTCCTGTCGGGCCGGCTGGACGCGGTGAACGGCTGGCTGGGCGCGTTCGAAGTGCAATGGACGCAGCACAACCCCATCGACCTGGATCTCTGCACCCGCTGCAACGCCTGCCTGGCCTCCTGTCCGGAAGGCGCGATCGGGCTGGACTACCAGATCGACGCCGGCCTGTGCCGCTCGCACCGCGATTGCGTGGCGGCCTGTACGGTGGCGGGCGCGATCGACTTCGACCGCCCGCCCCAGACCGGCGCCGAGACCTTCGACCTGGTGCTGAACCTGGGCGCGCAGCCCCTGTTCACGCGCCATGCCCCGCCCCAGGGCTATTTCACCTGGGACGGCGTCGACCCCTCGGTGCTGCTGCGGCTGCGCGACATGGTCGGCGAATTCGAAAAGCCCAAGTTCTTCGACTACAAGCAGAAGCTCTGCGCCCACAGCCGCAACGCCACCGTGGGCTGCGACGCCTGCGTGCAGATCTGCTCGGCCGAGGCCATCTCCAGCGACATCCGCAACCAGCAGGTCAAGGTCAATCCCAACCTCTGCGTGGGCTGCGGCGCCTGCACCACCGTCTGTCCCACCGGCGCGATGAGCTACAGCTATCCACGCATCACCGACCAGGGCGCGCGCCTGCGCACCCTGCTGTCGACCTACGCGCAGGCCGGCGGACACGACGCCATCGTGCTGCTGCACAGCCAGGACCGCGGCCAGGCCATGATCGAGCGCCTGGGCCGCGCGGCCGGCCTGGGGCTGGCCCACGGCGTGCCGGCCAACGTGATTCCGCTGGCGCTGTGGCACACCGCCAGCCTGGGCCTGGACCTGTGGCTGTCGGCCGTGGCCTACGGCGCCAGCCAGATCGCCGTGATGACCACCGGCGAAGAGGCGCCGCAATACCTGGACGGGCTGGAGGCGCAGATGGAAACGGCCCAGGCCCTGCTCAACGGCCTGGGCTACGAAGGCCGGCACCTGCACCTGCTGCGCGTGTCCGAGGCCGCCGAACCGGCCGACCTGGACCGCAGCCTGCAGGCCCTGGCCGCGGGCAAGCCCGCCGCGCCGGCCGCGCGCGCCCGCCACGCGCTCGCGCCTGAAAAACGCAGCACCCTGGACCTGGCGCTGGACCACCTGATCGCGCACGCCCCCGCGCCGCTGCCGCAGGCCATCGCCCTGCCGGCCGGCGCGCCCGGCGCGGGCGCCCCGCTGGGCGGACTGGAGGTCGACAGCGCGCGCTGCACGCTGTGCATGAGCTGCGTCAGCGCCTGTCCGTCCAGCGCGCTGATGGACAATCCGCAGGCGCCGCAGCTGCGCTTCCTGGAAAAGAACTGCGTGCAGTGCGGGCTGTGCGTCACCACCTGTCCCGAGCAGGCCATCACGCTGACGCCGCGCCTGCTGCTGACCCCGCAGCGCAAGGAAGCCGTGGTGGTCAACGAGACCCAGCCCTTCCATTGCGTGCGCTGCAACAAGCCCTTCGGCACGCTCAAGGGGGTCGAGACCATGATAGGCAGGCTGGCGGGCCACGCCATGTTCCAGGGCGCGGCGCTGGAACGCCTGAAGATGTGCGGCGACTGCCGCGTCATCGAGCTGTACTCGTCCGAAAACGAAACCAAGATCACCCAACTATGACCGCTCCCGCATCCGCCGCCATCATGCCCCCGTCGGATTTCGACGAGGAAGTCGCCCGCGCCGAACTGTACGGCCTGCTGGCCCAGCTGTTCTACGCGCCCCCGCCGCCCGAACTGCTGCAGGCGCTGCGCCAGGCCGAAACGCACGCGCCGGACGCCGGCGGTTTCCTGGAGGCGCCGTGGCAGGAACTGGTGGCCGAGGCCCGCGCAATGGGCGACGACGCCATCGCGGCCGAGTACGACGCCTTGTTCGGCGGCATGGGCAAACCCGAGGTCTATCTGTTCGGCTCGCATTACCTGACCGGCTTTCTCAACGAAAAGCCGCTGGTCGGCCTGCGCAACGACCTGCAGGCGCTGGGCCTGGCGCGCGGCTCGGCGGTGTCCGAAACCGAGGACCACATCGCCGTGCTGTTCGAGGTCATGCGCTACCTGATCGCCGGCGAGGACGCCGGCGTGTCGAACCTGAGCCGCCAGCGCGAGTTCTTCGCCGCGCACGTGCAGCCCTGGATCGACGATATGTGCGCCGCCATCGCCGCGCATCCGGCGGCGCGCTTCTATGCACGGGCGGCCGCCTTTTGCCAGGCCTACGCCAGCGTCGAAGCCCAGGGTTTCGACATGCTGGGCTAGCCGCGCACGCAACATAGGACGCGCCGATGCTGCGGCGCAAACGGGCCCGGGCCGTACGGCGGTTGTCCTGCCTGGGGTCACGGGGTACATTATGCAAAGAATTTCATACCTAGAAGCCAGGAGACGAGCCATGTCGCAAAGCCCGACCAATCGTTCGCGCCGCAAATTCTTCGCGGGTTCGGCGACGCTAGGCGCCGCCGCAGTCGGCGTCGCCGTTCTCCCCGGCGCACAGGCCAAACCCGCCGCCGCGCAGCCCCAGGCCGCGCCCGAGAAGGGCGGCGGCTACAGGCTGAGCGAACACGTCAAGCGTTACTACAAGACCACCCTCGTTTGATAGGGAGCCCGGCATGTTGCTGACCAAGAAAACCAGCGGAGCCGCCGGCGGCTCCGAGTCCAGATTCGTCCAGAGCCTGCGCCGCGGCATGGCCCAGGCCCTGCCCACCATGGACCGGCGCGCCTTCCTGCGCCGTTCCGGCCTGGGCGTGGGCGCCGGCCTGGCCGCCGGCCAGTTGACGCTGCTCACGCGCGCGCAGGCCGCCGAGGGCAAGAACGGCGTGGCCGTCGGCAACACCAAGATCGAAGTCCGCCGCACCGTCTGTACCCACTGTTCGGTCGGCTGCGCGGTCGACGCCGTGGTCGAGAACGGCGTCTGGGTGCGCCAGGAGCCGGTGTTCGATTCGCCCATCAACCTGGGCGCGCACTGCGCCAAGGGCGCCTCGGTGCGCGAGCACGGGCACGGCGAGCACCGCCTGCGCTATCCCATGAAGCTGGTCAACGGCAAGTACCAGCGCATCAGCTGGGACACCGCCTACCAGGAAATCACCGCCAAGCTGATGCAGCTGCGCAAGGAAAGCGGCCCGGATTCGGTGTACTGGATCGGCTCTTCCAAGCACAACAACGAGCAGTCGTACCTGCTGCGCAAGTTCGTCAGCTTCTGGGGCAGCAACAACTGCGACCACCAGGCGCGCATCTGCCACTCGACCACCGTGGCCGGCGTTGCGAATACATGGGGCTACGGCGCCATGACCAATTCGTACAACGACATGCAGAACTCCAAGGTGGCGCTGTACATCGGCTCGAACGCGGCCGAGGCCCACCCGGTGTCGATGCTGCACATGCTGCACGCCAAGGAAACCGGCTGCAAGATGATCGTGGTCGATCCGCGCTTCACCCGCACCGCGGCCAAGGCCGACCAGTACGTGCGCATCCGCTCGGGCACCGACATCCCCTTCCTGTTCGGCCTGCTGTACCACATCTTCAAGAACGGCTGGGAAGACCAGGCCTACATCGATGCGCGCGTCTACGGCATGGACAAGGTCAAGGCCGACGTCCTGGCCAAATGGACGCCCGACAAGGTCCAGGACGCCTGCGGCGTGGACGAGGCAACCATGTACCAGGTCGCCAAGACCATGCACGAGAACCGCCCCGGCACGCTGGTGTGGTGCATGGGCCAGACCCAGCACTCGATCGGCAACGCCATGGTGCGCGCCTCCTGTATCGTGCAGCTGGCGCTGGGCAACGTCGGCAAGTCCGGCGGCGGCGCCAACATCTTCCGCGGCCACGACAACGTGCAGGGCGCCACCGACGTGGGACCCAACCCGGATTCGCTGCCGGGCTACTACGGCCTGGCCGAAGGCTCCTGGAAGCATTTCGCCCATACCTGGGGCGTGGATTACGACTGGATCAAGAGCCGCTACGCCTCGCCGGGCATGATGACCAAGCCCGGCATCACCGTGTCGCGCTGGATCGACGGGGTGCTCGAAAACCCCGACCTTATCGACCAGGAAACCAACCTGCGCGCGGTGTTCTACTGGGGCCACGCGCCCAACTCGCAGACCCGCGGGCTGGAAATGAAGCGCGCCATGGACAAGCTCGACCTGCTGGTGGTGGTCGATCCCTATCCGTCGGCCACCGCCGCCATGGCCGCCATGCCCGGCAAGCCGGAAGACCTCAATCCCAACCGCGCCGTGTACCTGCTGCCGGCGGCGACCCAGTTCGAGACCAACGGCAGCTGCACCGCCTCGAACCGCTCGCTGCAATGGCGCGAGAAAGTCATCGAGCCGCTGTGGGAGAGCCGCACCGACCACATGATCATGTACCAGCTTGCCGAGAAACTCGGGTTCGCCAAGGAACTCTGCAAGAACTACAAGATGCAGAAGGTCAAGGACATGGACGAGCCGGTGGTCGAGGACATCCTGCGCGAGATCAACGCCACCTGCTGGACCATCGGCTACACCGGCCAGAGCCCCGAACGCCTGAAGGCGCACATGCGCAACATGCAGATGTTCGACGTGAAGACGCTGCGCGCCAAGGGCGGCAAGGACGCCGAGACCGGCTACGACCTGACCGGCGATTACTTCGGCCTGCCCTGGCCCTGCTGGGGCAACCCCAGCCTGAAGCACCCGGGCACGGCCAACCTGTACGACACCAGCCTGCACGTCATGAACGGCGGCGGCAACTTCCGCGCCAACTTCGGCGTGGAGCGCGACGGCGTGAACCTGCTGGCCGAGGACGGCTCGCACTCCAAGGGCGCGGAGCTGACCACCGGCTATCCGGAATTCGACCACGTGCTGCTCAAGAAGCTGGGCTGGTGGGACGACCTCACCGCCGAGGAAAAAGCCGCGGCCGAAGGCAAGAACTGGAAGACCGACCCGTCCGGCGGCATCATCCGCGTGGTCATGCAGGTGCACGGCTGCTACCCGTTCGGCAACGCCAAGGCGCGCGCCGTGGTCTGGAACTTCCCCGACGCCATCCCGCAGCACCGCGAGCCCATCTACGGCACGCGGCCCGACCTGGTCGAGAAATACCCGGCCCAGGCCGACCTCAAGACCTTCTGGCGCCTGCCCACGCTGTACACCTCGCTGCAGCAGAAGAACGTGGCCGAGAAGCTGTACGAGAAATTCCCGCTCATCCTCACCTCGGGCCGCCTGGTCGAATACGAGGGCGGCGGCGAGGAAACGCGTTCCAACCCGTGGCTGGCCGAGCTGCAGCAGGAAATGTTCGTCGAGCTCAACCCCAAGGCGGCCGCCGACCGCGGCATCCGCAACGGCGACCGCTGCTGGGTCCACACGCCCACCGGCGCGCGCCTGAACGTGCAGGCCCTGGTCACCGAGCGCGTCGGCCCCGACACCGCCTTCATGCCGTTCCACTTCTCGGGCCGCTGGCAGGGCCAGGACATGCTGGCCCACTACCCGGAAGGCGCCGCGCCCATCGTGCGCGGCGAGGCGGTCAATACCGGCACCACCTACGGCTACGACTCCGTGACGATGATGCAGGAAACCAAGACCACCATCTGCAACATAGAAAAGGCTTAAGGAGAGCGCCATGGCCCGTATGAAATTCGTCTGTGATGCGGAACGGTGTATCGAGTGCAACAGCTGCGTCACCGCCTGCAAGAACGAGCATGAAGTGCCCTGGGGGGTCAACCGGCGCCGCGTGGTCACGCTCAACGACGGCGTGCCCGGCGAGAAGTCGATCTCGGTGGCCTGCATGCACTGCAGCGACGCGCCCTGTATGGCGGTGTGCCCGGTGAACTGCTTCTACCGCACCGACGAAGGCGTGGTGCTGCACAACAAGGACACCTGTATCGGCTGCGGCTACTGCTCCTACGCCTGTCCTTTCGGCGCGCCGCAGTTCCCTTCCGAGGGCAATTTCGGCGTGCGCGGCAAGATGGACAAGTGCACCTTCTGCGCCGGCGGCCCGGAAGAACACGGCAGCGCGGCCGAGTTCGAGAAGTACGGGCGCAACCGCCTGGCCGAAGGCAAGCTGCCGGCCTGCGCCGAAATGTGCTCGACCAAGGCGCTGCTGGCCGGCGACGGCGACGTGGTGGCCGACATCTTCCGCAACCGCGTGGTGCAGCGCGGCAAGGGCGCCGAAGTCTGGGGCTGGGGCACCGCCTACGGCTCGCAGCAGGCCGGCCAGCCGTCCCAGCAACAGCAGCAGCAACCTGCAAAGGCCAAGCCATGATGATTGCGCGCATATCCCTGCTGGCCGCCGTCGCGCTGCTCGCGGCCTGCAGCGAACCGTCGCAGGCGCTGATGACCGGCAAGAACAATAATGCCGGCAAGCCCTACTACGACGGCACGGGCAGCAATTTCGTGGCTTCCGGCTGGAAGCCCGGCGACAAGAACAGTTGGCAGCAAGAGCTGAAGACCCGCACGCAGCGTGGCCAGAACGAATACACGCGCGTGCATTGATCGGGAGCTTGCCATGATACGGTCACTACTCGCGGCACTGGTGATAGGCCTGGCGGCGCTGGCGCCGGCGGCCGCCCAGAATGCGGCGCCCGCCGGCGGCGGCCTGGGCAACATCCAGAGCGCCAACATCTTCGAGGTCAAGCCCGACGCCAACGAGTTGCCGGGCTATGCCGAGCAGACCAACGCCGAACGCGCCAAGGTGCAGCCGGGCAACAACGCGCCGATGTGGCGCCAGGTCAATTCCGGCGAACCCGGCTATTCCAGCCTGCCGCGCAGCCAGGCGCCCGAGGCCGGCGTGCTGATCCAGCGCTTCGTGCAGTACCCCGGTTCGGACTACACCACCGCCGGCGAGGCCTGGCGCCAGGTGCGCAACAACTGGATCATTCCGTACGGCGGCGGCCTGCTGCTCATCATGCTGGTCGCCATCGTGCTGTTCTACCTGGCCAAGGGCAGCATCAAGGTGCACGAGGCCCCCACCGGCCGGCGCATCGAACGCTTCACGTATTTCGAGCGCGCCGCGCACTGGGTCAACGCCACCGCCTTCGTGATCCTGGCGCTGTCCGGCATCGTGATGGCCTTCGGCAAGTTCTTCCTGCTGCCCATCATGGGCAGCGCGCTGTACGGCTGGATGACCTGGGTGCTGAAGACCGTCCACAACTTCGTCGGGCCGGTGTTCGCGGTGTCGCTGGTGGTGGTGCTGCTGACCTTCATCAAGGACAACATCCCGCGCCGCTACGACCTAATCTGGCTCAAGAAGGGCGGCGGCCTGCTGCGCGCCACGCACGTGCCTTCGCACCGCTTCAACGCCGGCGAGAAGATCATGTTCTGGGGCGGCATGCTGTTCCTGGGTCTGATCGCGGTGGTGTCGGGCCTGTTCCTGGACAAGGTGGTGCCCGACCTGGACTATTCGCGCGGCAACATGCAGATCGCCCACATGGTCCATGCGGTGTCCGTCGTCCTCATGACCTGCATGATCATGGGCCATATCTACCTCGGCACCATAGGCATGCAGGGCGCGTTCAAGGCCATGAAGACCGGCTACGTCGACGAAACCTGGGCGCGCGAGCACCATCAGCTCTGGTACGACGACATCGAGGCCGGCAAGATCCCCGCGCAGCGCACGCCGGACAAAGGCGCCAAGACGCGTCCCACCCGCCCGGCCGGCGTCTGACGGCCCGCCACCAGGAGCCCGCATGAAAAAGCTCGCTGCAATACTGATCGCGCTGGCCGCCGTGCCGGCGGCCTACGCCAAGCTGCCTCCGCCCAGCGCCGAGGCCAAGGCCCGCGCCGACGAGACCGCGGCCAAGGCCGCCTGGTCGGCCAAGATGGACGCCTACCGGCTTTGCCAGGCGCAGGACCGCGTGGCCGCCGCGTATTACGCGCAGGCCAAGGCCGCCGGCAAGACTCCGCGTCCGCCCGTGGCCACCGCCGGCTGCCAGGATCCGGGGCCTTTCGCCTACGTGCGCCCCGAGGAAAAACCGCGCGAGACCTCCGGCGCGCATTCGCCCGCCGGCACGGCCACCCAGCCGCCCAGCACCGCCACGCCCGCCGCCGACAGCAAGCCCAAGCCTTGATTCCGTACCGATGACCGCGCCGTTGCCCCGCATGACCGCCGCACGCGCCCCGCTGACCCGCGAGGTGTGGGTGATAGACGAACACGGCCGGCGCGAGGCGCTGTCGATCCCGGCCGAACGGCCGCTGACCGTCTACGTGGACCGCCGCGAAATCGTCACCCTGATGACGCTGGGCGCCCTGCCCGAGCTGCTGGTGCTGGGCTACCTGCGCAACCAGCGCCTGGTGCGCGGGCTGGACGAAGTCGTCAGCGTGACCGTGGACTGGGAGGTCAACGCGGCCGCCGTCGAAACCCGCAACGGCATCGCCGACATCGAGGCCCGCACCAAAAAGCGCGTGGTCACCACCGGCTGCGGCCAGGGCAGCGTGTTCGGCGACCTGATGGAAGAGATCGACAGCATCCGCCTGGCGCCCGAGGCGCGCCTGGGCCAGGACGAGCTCTACGGCCTGCTCAACGCCATCCGGCTGCAGGAGACCACCTACAAATCGGCCGGCTCGGTGCATGGCTGCGCGCTGTTTCGCGGCGCCGACATGCTGATGTTCGTCGAGGACGTCGGCCGCCACAACGCCATCGACACCATCGCCGGCTGGATGTGGCTGCAGGGCGCGCAGGGCCAGGACGGCGCCGACAAGGTGTTCTACACCACCGGGCGGCTGACGAGCGAAATGGTGATGAAGTCCGCGCAGATGGGCGTGCCCATCGTGGTCTCGCGCAGCGGCATCACCCAGATGGGTTATGAAATCGCCCAGCAGCTGGGGCTGTGCGCGATCGGACGGGCGATCAACAAGCGCTTCATCTGCTATACGGCGCCGGAGCGGCTGCGGTTGCAGCCGGAATTGGCGGGGGAGCGGGTCGGGGCCGCCTGATCACCGCCGCTTCGGCTTCCCCCCGAAATCCCACCAAGGCAGGCTGCGCCGCAGCGACAACACCTGCCCGCTATCCGTAGGCGTATACCCCGGCATTGCCGCCAGCAGCGCCTGCCATTGCGCGCTGCGCAGGATTTCCATCAAAGCCAGCGTGGACGGCTGCTCCAGCGTGGACTTCAGGCACACCAGGAAATAGTTCTCCCGCACCAGCGGCACGAAATCCAGCCGTTCGCGCACGGCGGCCGAGGCGATGCCCAGGCCGGCGTCGGCGCTGCCCGAGGCCACCGCATGCGCCACCGCCTTGTGCGAAGGCTCGGTGCGCTGGTAGCCGTCGACGGCGCGGGGGTCTATTCCGGCCTCTTCGAGCAGCTCGTCGAACAACACCCGGGTGCCCGTGCCCAGCGCCCGGTTCACGTAGCGCAGGCCCGGCTGCGCCAGGTCCCCGACGCCGCGCAGCCGGCGCGGATTGCCGCGCGGCACGATCAGGCCCTGGTCGCGCTGGGCGAAACCGATGATCTTGTGCAGCCCCGGCCGCAGCAGCGGCTTGTAGGCCCGCTCGCTGCGCGAGCCGGGCGGCGGCTGCTGGCGAGCATGGAAGCCGGCCATCACGCAGCGCCCCTCGTTGAGCGCGCTGATCGCGTCCAGGCTGCCGGCGTAGCGCACGTCCAGGTGCAGCTTGGCCGAGGCGACCGCGTATTCCTGCAGCGCCGCCAGCGCGTCGTCGTGGCTGGCGTACAGCGGCACCACGTGGGCGGCGTTGTCGAAGGCCACCGCGAAGGTGCGCTCCAGCTCGGCGCGCAGCGCGCTGATCTGCGGCGCCAGCCTGGCCTGCGCCTGGCGCTCGGCCCATAGCAGCTTTTCGCCGAATTCGTTCAGGCGCGCGGGCTGGCCCTTGTCCCAGACGATGAGGGTGCGGCCCAGCGTCTGCTCCCAGCGCTTCAGTTCGCCCCAGACGTGACGGTACGACAGGCCCAGGGCCTTGGCCGCGGCCGAGATCGACCCGTGCTCGCGCACCGCGAACAACAGGTCCATGAGGGCGTTGCGGATCTGGGCTGGTTGCGCGCCTTGGGCGCCCAGCAGATAGGTGAGTTCTATGCTGTGCACGGCGGCGTAGTATGCCTTAAAACTGCCTCGAAAACCCGGGAACGGGTTGCAGGAAAGCGTAGCGCAAAGCCGCGTGCGGCGCTATGCAATTCCCTTCATATGGCTCGCCGCCAAGGCATGCGATACCCTCGTCCGGGGAGACAGGGACAACACGCATGAATACTCTTACGGAGAGCGTGCAGACTGCGCTGCGGCTCATCGTTTCGCTCGACTCTACGCTGCTGGCCATCGTCGGGCGCTCGCTCGCCGTCAGCGTGACGGCCTGTATCCTGGCCTGTACGCTGGGCATGGCCGCCGGCGCGTGGCTCAGCGTGGTGAACTTCCGCGCCAAGCCGGCCGTGCTGACCCTGCTCAACACCTCGCTGGCCCTGCCCTCGGTGGTGGTCGGCCTGATCGTCTACCTGCTGCTGTCGCACTCCGGCCCGCTGGGTTTCCTGGGCTGGCTGTTTTCCTTCAAGGCCATGGTGCTGGCCCAGACCATACTCGTGCTGCCCTTCGTCACCGCGCTGGTGCGCCAGACCGTGGGCGACGCCGAAGCCGACCACGGCGAACAGCTGCGTTCGCTGGGCGCGCCGCCGCTGCTGCGCGGCCTGCTGCTGCTGTGGGACGAACGCTTCGCCCTGGTCACCATCGTGATCGCGGCCTTCGGGCGCGCGATCTCCGAGGTCGGCGCGGTCATGGTGGTAGGCGGCAATATCGACGGCTATACCCGCGTCATGACCACCGCCATCGCGCTGGAAACCAGCAAGGGCGACCTGCCGATGGCGATGGCGCTGGGCCTGGTGCTGCTGGCCGTGGTGCTCGCGCTCAACGTCCTGGGCGCCATGGCGCGGCGCTGGCACGAGCAGCGCGACGCCGGCGTCGCCGCCGCGCTGGCGCGCGAGGCGCTATGAACGCGCTGTTCGAACTGGACGGCGTGGACCTGCGCTACGGCGCCGTGCAGGCCCTGCGCGGCGTGCGCCTGAGCATCGCCGCCGGCGAACGCGTGGCCCTGGTCGGAGCCAACGGCAGCGGCAAGAGCACGCTGCTGCGCGTGCTGCACGGCCTGGCCCGCCCCAGCGCCGGAAGCGCGCGCTGCCTGCCCACGACGCGCCAGGCCATGCTGTTCCAGCACCCCTACATGCTGCGCGCCTCGGCCCTGAACAACGTCGCGCTCGGGCTGTGGCTGCGCGGCACGCGCTGGGGCCAGGCGCGCGAGCGCGCCGCCCAGGCGCTGCGCCAGGTCGAGATGAGCGAGCTGGCCGAGCGCAACGCGCGCAGCCTATCCGGCGGGCAGAAGCAGCGCCTGGCGCTGGCGCGCGCCTGGGCGCAAGCCCCCGAAGCCCTGCTGCTGGACGAACCCACCGCCAGCCTGGACCCGCACTCCAAGCGCGAGGTCGAGAACCTGATGCAGCGGTTCAGCGCCGGCGAATCGGCCACCGGAAAAGCAGCCACCATGATCTTCGCCAGCCACAACCTGGGCCAGGTGCAGCGCCTGGCCAACCGCGTCATCTACCTGGACCACGGCCGGGTGCTCGTCGATCTGCCCGTGCACGATTTCTTCAACGGCCCCCTGCCCGAAACCGCAAGCCTGTTCCTCAAAGGAGAACGCATCCTATGAATCCGCTCACACCCTTGCGCTGCGGCGTCGCCCTCACCGGCCTGGCGGCCGCGCTCGCCGTGCTTCCCGTGCGGGCCGAGACCATCACCATGGCCTCGACCACCTCGACCGAACAGTCGGGCCTGTTCGGGCAGCTGCTGCCGGCGTTCAAGGCGGCCAGCGGCATCGACGTCAAGGTGGTGGCGCAAGGCACCGGCCAGGCCCTGGACACCGCGCGCCGCGGCGACGCCGACGTGGTGTTCGTGCACGACCAGGCGGCCGAAGAGAAATTCGTGGCCGACGGCTACGCGGTCAAGCGCTATCCGGTGATGTACAACGACTTCGTGCTGATCGGCCCCGCGCCGGACCCGGCGGGCGCCAGGGGTAAGGACATCGTCGCCGCGCTCGGCAAGCTGGCGGCCGCCAACGCGCCCTTCATCTCACGCGGCGACAAGAGCGGCACGCACGCGGCCGAGCTGCGCTACTGGAAACAGGCCGGCCTGGACGACAAGGGCGGCGGCTACAAGGAATGCGGCTGCGGCATGGGCCCGGCCCTGAACATGGCCTCGTCGATGAACGCCTATGTGCTGTCCGACCGCGGCACCTGGCTCAGCTTCAAGAACCCCGGCGACCTCAAGGTGCTGGTCGAGGGCGACAAACGGCTCTTCAACCAGTACGGCGTGATGGTGGTGAACCCGGCCAGGCATGCGCACGTGAAGGCGGCGGCGGCCCAGAAGTTCGCCGACTGGGTCACCTCCAAGGCCGGCCAGGACACCATCGCCAGCTACAAGATCAACGGCCAGCAGCTGTTCTTCCCCAACGCAAATCAATAGGCGCCGGCGGTGGCCGCCAGCACCTTTTCCAGGGGCCAGGCATGCGCCTGGACCAGGTCGGCCACGGCTTCGTAGTCGTCCAGGCCGACCCAGGGCAAGCCGGTTTCGGCAGGCGGCGGCGCATCGCTGGCGATGGCGCCGATGCTGGGGTCGTCCGGATACAGCCAGGGCTTGGCGTTGGCGGCCCGGTGCACTTCGATCTTCAGGTGCGGGCTGCGCTTGAAGCCCTCGACCAGCACCAGGTCCACCGCGCGCATATGGCCCAGCAGCTCGCCCAGCCCCGGCTCGGGCGCTCCGCGCAATTCGTGCATCAGCGCCCAGCGCGTCGAAGACGCCACCAGCACCTCGCAGGCGCCCGCCTCGCGATGCTGGTAGGAGTCCTTGCCCGGGTGGTCGATATCGAAGGCGTGATGGGCATGCTTGAGCGTGGACACGCTCAGGCCGCGCGCCTTCAGCACGGGAATCAGGCGCGTGAGCAGCTGGGTCTTGCCCGCGCCGCTCCATCCGGCGAAACCTATCACTCGGGTCATGCGGCGCCTCAGATCAAGCCGTCGAAAGGCAGCACGTCCACGTAGGCGCCCGCGGCGATGTCGCCCTGCTCGTGCCCCAGCACCAGCAGGCCGTTGGCCTGGCTCATGCTGCGCAGAATGCCCGAGCCCTGCGAACCGGTGATGTGCGCCTGCCAGCCGCCGTCCTCGGCGCGCGTGACGATGGCGCGCTGGTATTCGGTGCGGCCGGGCTTTTTGCGGATGGCCTTGGGCGTCACGCAGCGCAGCAGCGGCAGGGCCTGCGGCGCGGCCCCGCCCATGGCCAGGATCGCGTCGCGCACCAGCGCGTAGAAAGTGACCATCACGGCCACCGGATTGCCCGGCAGGCCGAACAGGATCGCCTGCCCGATGCGGCCGATGGCCAGCGGCCGCCCCGGCCGCATGGCGATGCGCCAGAACAGCACGTCGCCCAGGCGCGCCATGACTTTCTTGGTGTAGTCGGCCTCGCCCACGCTCACGCCGCCGGACGTGATGACCACGTCCGCGTTGGCGGCCGCGGCGGCGAAGGCGGCTTCGAGCGAGGCCTCGTCGTCGCGCACCACGCCCATGTCCAGCACTTCCACGCCCAGGCGCTGCAGCATGCACCACAGCGTGTAGCGGTTGCTGTCGTAGACGCAGCCTTCGTCCAGCGGCTGGCCGACGGAGCGCAGTTCGCTGCCCGTGGAAAAGAACGCCACGCGCACGCGGCGGCGCACGGCCACCTCGCCGCGGCCCAGCGAGGCCAGCATGCCGATGTCGGCGGGCCGCAATATGCGCCCTGCCGCCAGCGCCGGCTCGCCGCGCGCCAGGTCCTCGCCGGCCAGGCGGCGGTTGTCGCCGGCGCGCAGCATGCCCGCGGGCACGGCGATGGCGCCGTCTTGCACCTGCACGAATTCCTGCGGCACCACGGTGTCCAGCCCGGCGGGCATCACCGCGCCGGTCATGATGCGCACGCATTCGCCCGGCCCGGCCTGACCCGTGAAATTCTCGCCCGCGCGTCCGCTGCCGGCGATGCGCAGCACGGTGTCGCCGTCGGCGCGCAGGTCGGCGCCGCGCAGCGCGTAGCCGTCCATGGCGGAGTTGTCGTGCGCCGGCACATCGATGTCGGAGACGATGTCGGCGGCCAGCGTGCGGCCCAGCGCGGCGCGCAGCGGCAGCACCTCGGTGGCGCTCAGGCGCGGCACCAGCCGGTCGATGAATTCGCGCGCCTGCCCGATGGGCAGCGCGTTCGGGTCATAGCCATCGACACAGGAAGCGATGGCCGCGAGGGTCGCGGGACGATCGGTGCTCATGATTGAAGCTGCTGCAGTTCGGTTAGGGTGTTGGCGCCGGCGAACGCGTGCGCGTCCTCGAACAGCACCTCGACACAGACATGGCTGGCGGTCCAGACGTCGATCTTGCGCTGGCCGCTATCGAGAAACGCCAGCAGGCTGCCCAGCAGCGAGGTCTTGAGCAGGCAGAACACCGGCTGCGCGCGGACCGCCCCGCCCTCGCGCGTGGCCACCATGGCGATGTCGGCCCCGGCGTGCTCGAGCCCGGCCGCCAGCCGCTCCACCATGTCCGGCGGAAACAGCGGCGAATCGCAGGGCACGGTGACCAGGTATTCGGTTTCGCAGCGCTCCAGCCCGGCGGCGAAGCCCGCCAGCGGCCCGGCGAAATCGGCGCTGGCGTCGGGCCATACCGGCGCGCCCAGCGATTCGTAGGCCGCCAGGTTGCGGTTCGCGTTGATCATGATCTCGCCGACCTGCGGCCCCAGGCGCAGCAGGGCGTGCATGGCCAGGGGGATGCCCTGGAAATTCTGCAAGCCCTTGTCCACGCCTCCCATGCGGCTGCCTCGTCCGCCGGCCAGGATCAACCCAGTGATTTGGCTTTTATTTATCATCGTACTCACGAGTTCCGGCCGCTGAGCGAGCGGCCTTGCGGTCATGGCGCCAGTATAGCGGCTGGCGTCCGTCTACAGGCGCAGCCAGCCGCGCCGCACCGCGTAGTGCAGCGCACAGCCCAGCAGGAAGCCGGCGGCCACGTTCCAGATGCAGACGGCGGCGCCGGCCAGCACCACGGCGCGTTCCTCGCGCGCCTCGGGCAGCGCGCCGTTGCCCACCGCCAGCTGCAGGCCGGTGATGAACAGCAGCACCCCCAGCACCGCCGGCGGAAACAGCTCGAACAGGGTCGCCACCGCGCCGCTGAAAAACAGCGCCAGCGCCAGTAGCAGCCCGCCCAGTATCACCACCGAGCCGCCGGTGCGCGCGCCGAACGCGACGTGGCCGGCCATGCCGCCGGCGCCGTGGCACATCGGCACGCCGCCGCTCAGGCCGGAAAACAGGTTCATCAGCCCCGTGGAAAAAGCCATCGTGCCCTCGGACACCGGGCGTTCGGGAAAAAGCCGGTTGTTCTCGTGGCTGATGGCCAGGATGGCGTTGCCCAGCGTCAGCGGAATCTGCGGCAGGACCAGCAGCACGATGGCCACGAACACCTGATCCCAGCCCACCTCCGACAGCGTCCATTGCGGCAGGCGCAGGGCCGGCGGCGTCGCCAGCAGGCGGTCCAGCAGCTCGGGCTGGCGCCACAGCCCCAGCGCCGCGCCGAACAGCAGCAGACAGAACATGGCGGGCATGCGCCGGCTGCGCAGCAGCGCCAGCGCCATCGCCCCCGCGACCAGGGCCACCAGCAGGTCGCCGTGCATCATCTTCACGCCCTGCAGCATAAAGCCCACGCCCAGCCCCAGCAGGATCGCGTAGACCACCGTGGCCGGCACCCAGCGCGCCACGTGGCGCATGACGCCGCTGAGCGCCAGCGCCAGCCACACCAGCCCGGTCACCAGCGCGGCCACCTGCACCGCGCCCGGCGTGACCATCGCCGTCTGCACCGCCTGGATCGAGGCTGCGGCGCCGATGGCCTTCATGGGCTGCACCGGAATGGGCGTGCGGTAATACAGGCCGCAAGCCAGCATCGACACCCCGAAGGCGAACAGAATGCCGAACGGGTCCATGCCCAGCACGCCGATATAGGCCGCGATGAACGGAATCAGGGTGCCCAGGTCGCCGAAGGCGCCCGCCCACTCCATCTTGTCGTAGCGATTGGACGGCGAAACCGCCCGCGTAGCATCTGAATCGGTCATGTGAACAGGTTACGGCAGATTTTCCGGCCCGTCTCCGCGTCCGATCTGCGCGTATTGATGCAGCGCGTCGCGGTCCAGGATGGTCAGCCCGCCGTAACGCGTCTGCAGCACGCCGGCGCGCGCCAGGCGCGTCAGGGCGGCGTTGCAGCGCTGGCGCGACACGCCGCACAGGCTGGCGATTTCTTCCTGCGAGATCTTCAGGCGCCCGCCGGTGTCCGAGTGCGATTCCGCTGCAAGCTGCGCCGCCACCGCGCGCGCCACCATCGTGTCCACGTCCAGCAGCACATTGCCGCAATAGCTGGCCATCAGCCAGTCCACGCGCTGCGCCAGATGCAGCATCAGCGCCTGGGTGAACGCGATGTTCTGCTTCCACAGCCGTTCGCACAGGTCGCGCGGCAGCACCACCACGCGGCTCGGCCGCAAGGCCATCACTTCGTACTCGAAGCGCGCGCCGCGGATCATGGTGGCCTCGCCGAACCAGCTTCCGGTGCTGAAGCCGGCCAGCGACAGCGTCTTTCCCTGCGCGCCGCTGGACGACCACTTCACCAGGCCGTCCACCACGCCGTACCAGCCCGGCGAGCGCGAACCCGCGCGAAACAGGTATTCGCCCTTCCTTAGCGACACCACGCGCAGCGCGGCGCGGATCTCCTGGCGCTCGGCCGGCGGCAGGCCGTTATACCAGGGCACCACCTCCAGCATCCTGTCCACCGCCGCCTGCGCCTGACGTGGCCCGGTGCGCAACGGCTGGTCCCTCTTGTCCGCAGACGCCATGCCCATTGTTTCCTCATCAGGCTGTGGCGCCCGCCCAGGTAAACCCTAGGCTTCTTTGTCACCATGGTGACTGTCCGCGCGGCGGGTCCGACCACAGAATAAGAATGCTCATCGGCCAAAAAACATAAGAGGAGACATGAATGTTGTCAATGTCGCACGCGATGTCCGCCGCAGCCGCCTGCGGCGCCCTCCTGCTGGCCGCGCCCGGCGGCGCGCAGGCGCAGTTCTCGGATGACGTCATCCGCATCGGCTTCATCACCGATCTTTCCGGCGTGTATTCGGGCCCGGACGGCCCCGGCGGCGCCCAGGCCATCAGGATGGCCATAGAGGAAATGGGCGGCGCGATCGACGGCAAAAAAATAGAGCTGCTGGTGGCCGACCACCAGAACAAGCCCGACATCGCCTCGGCCAAGGCGCGCGAATGGTTCGACCAGCGCGGCCTGGACATGCTGATAGGCGGCACGAATTCCAGCACGGCGCTGGCCATGTCCAAGGTCGCCGCCGACAAGAAAAAGCCCATCATCGTGGTGGGAGCGGGCTCGCCCGCGCTGACCAACGAGCAGTGCACGCCCTACACCCTGAACTACGCCTACGACACCGTCGCCCAGGCGCGCGGCACCGGCGGCGCGGTGGTCAAGGCCGGCGGCAAGTCCTGGTACTTCCTGACCGCGGACTACGCCTTCGGCCATGCGCTGCAGGCCGATACCACCACCGTGATCGAGGCCGGCGGCGGCACCGTGCTGGGCGCGGTCAAGCATCCGCTGTCGTCGGCCGACTTCTCCTCGTTCCTGCTGCAGGCGCAAAGCAGCAAGGCCGAAATCCTGGCCCTGGCCAACGCCGGCGCCGACACCATCAACGCGATCAAGGCGGCCAACGAATTCGGCGTCACCCAGACGATGAAACTCGCCGGCATGATGATGTTCATCAACGACGTCCACGCCATGGGCCTGCCCACCGCCCAGGGCATGTACCTGACCGACAGCTGGTACTGGAACGCCTCGGACGACGCCCGCGCCTGGGGCCGGGAGTTCTACAAGCGCCAGCAGGCCATGCCCTCCTCGCTGCAGGCGGCCGACTACTCGGCCGCGCTGCAGTACCTGCGCGCGGTCAAGGCCACCGGCACCGACGACGCGGACAAGGTGCTTGCCCACCTGCGCGCGAACAAGCTGAACGACATGTATATCAAGAACGGCGTGGTGCGGCCCGACGGCCGTGTCGTGCACGACATGTATCTGTTGCAGGTCAAGACGCCGGAGCAGTCCAAGGAACCCTGGGACTATTTCAAGGTCGTCCGCACCATCGACGGCAACGAAGCCTTCACCAAGCAGTCGGAAAGCCGCTGCGCCCTGTGGAAATAGCGAGCACGCCATGGCAAAACGCAAAGTGATCGTGACCATCGCCCCGACCGGCGGCATGGCGTTCAAGAGCCAGAATCCCCATCTTCCCACCCAGCCCCGCGAAATCGCCGAGGACGTCTACCGCTGCTACAACGCCGGCGCCAGCGTGGCGGCCCTGCACGCCCGCCGGCCCGACGACCAGGCCACCTGCGACGCCTCGATCTACCGCGAGATGAACCGGCTCATCCGCGACCGCTGCGATATCGTGCTGAACAACTCCACCGGCGGCGGCGTGCACGGCGACATGGTCAGGGAGACCACGCCCGGCACCTGGGAGATCCTGTGGGAGGAACGGCTCAAGGGCATGGACGCGGGCGCGGAAATGTGCACGCTGGACGCCACCACGCTGAACCTGGCCTTCGACGGCCGCGAGTACCTGATGAACACGCCGCTGAGCCGCGCGCGCGAACTGGCCGCCGGCATGAAGGCGCGCGGCATCAAGCCCGAATGGGAGGTCTTCAGCCCCACGCACATCATCCAGGACACCACCACGCTGATCGACGAAGGCCTGGACGACGGCCCGCCTTTCATCAACCTGGTCATGAACGTGCACCGCAACTTCCAGAACGCCATGCCGTTCTCGCCGCGCCACCTGCAGATGATGGTGGACCTGCTGCCCAAAAACAGCGTGTTCTGCGTCAGCGGCATCGGCCCCTCGCAGCTGGAGGCCAATATCAGCGCGCTGCTGCTGGGCGGCCATGCGCGGGTCGGGCTGGAAGACAACCTGTACTACCGCCACGGCGAGCTGGCCACCAACGTGCAGCTGACCGAGAGAATCGTGCGCATCATCCGCGAACTCGACATGGAGCCGGCCACGCCCGCCGAAGCGCGGGAGATCATGGGACTGCCGCGCGCCGGCGGCGTGCGGCCCGAGTTCGCGGCATGAAGGAGGCCACGCCATGAATGCATCGCTCAAGGGCAAGCGCGTCCTGGTCACCGCGGGCGCGAACGGCATCGGGCTGGCGATCGCGCGCCGGTTCCTGCAGGCCGGCGCCGAAGTGCACGCCTGCGACGTGGACGAGGCCGCCTGCCGCGCCGCCGCCGACGGCCATCCTGGGCTGGGCATGAGCGTGACGGACGTGTCTTCCGAAGCGCAGGTCCAGGCCCTGTTCGGCGTGCTGAAGGACAAATGGGACGGGCTCGACGTGCTGGTCAACAACGCCGGCGTCTCGGGCCCCACCAGCCGGCTCGAAGACACCACGCTGGAGGCCTGGCGCAACACGCTGGACGTGAATCTGACCGGCACCTTCCTGTGCGCGCGCAGCGCGGTGCCGATGCTGCGCGCGGCCGGCGGCGGCTCCATCGTCAACATCTCTTCGGTGGCCGGCCGTCTTGGATTTTCGCTGCGCACGCCCTACAGCGCCAGCAAGTTCGGGCTGGCCGGCCTGACCCAGACCTGGGCCATGGAGCTCGGCCCGTCCAACATCCGCGTCAATTCGGTGCTGCCCGGCATGGTGGCGGGCGAACGGGTCGAACGCATCATCGCCGCGCGCGCCGCCGCCGGCGGCGTCAGCAACGACGAGATGCGCGCGCAGCTGCTGTCCGGCGTATCGCTGCGGCGCATGACCCGTCCCGAGGACATCGCGAACCAGGTGGCCTTCCTGTGCTCGGACGAAGGCGCGATGATCAGCGGCCAGAGCATATCGGTCTGCGGCAACGTCGAGCACCTGGGCTGAAGCCGGAGCCTCATCGTTATCTAGGACAAATCCTGTCATTGGCGCGTCACTCCGCACGAATATAAATGCGGCCTTTCACGTGCACTCAGGATTTGCGATGTCCACCTTCGATGACGAAACCGGCCTGCCGGCGCCCACGCGCCGCAACTTCCTCCGAGGCGGCCTGGCCGCGGCGCTGATCCCCGGCGCGGGACTGCTGACCGCTTGCGGCGGCGACGACGACGATGACGATTCCGCCGCCGGCGGCGGCGAGAGCGGCGGCGAAACGGCGCAGCCCCAGCCCGAACCCGGCCCCGACGCCACCCAGGGTTCGCGCTTCGCGCTGGCGGTGCTGCCCGACACCCAGTTCTACGCCCGCTACGCCACGCTGGCGGAAAGCAGCCAGTACAGCCGCAAGTTCGGCAGCGAACCCTACATGGCGCAGACCTACTGGATCGCCGCCAACGCGGCGGCGCTGAACATTCCCTTCGTGACCCATCTGGGCGACGTGGTGGACCAGGCCGGCAAGCCCGACCAGTGGAAAGTGGCCGACCAGGCCATGCGGGTGCTGGAAACGGCCAAGGTTCCGTACTCGGTGCTGGCCGGCAACCACGACGTGCTCCGTTCGCTGGAATACGTGGACGCCTCCAGCCAGGCCAGCGGCACCGAAGCCCAGCGCGTGCTGGCCGACGAGCCCTATCTGCAATGGTTCAACCCCGCCCGCGCCAAGCGCATGAGCACCTTCCGCGGCCGCGACGCCAGCGGCTTCCACGAATACCACGTGTTCGAAGCCGAGGGGCAGCAGTTCATGGTGCTGTCGCTGTCGTGGCGCATCTCGGACGACGGCATCGCGTGGGCGCGCCGCGTCATCCAGGAAAATCCCGGCCTGCCCGTCATCCTGGTCAACCATCAGTTGCTGAACATCGACCGCGACGGCGTCAGCCCGCTGGAGACGGCCTACGGCAATATGCTGTGGGAGCGCCTGATCCGCGACAACGACCAGATCTTCATGACGCTCAACGGCCACCATCACGGCGCGGCGCACCAGACCCGCGTCAACGATTTCGGCAATAAGGTCGAAATCATGGTGGTCGACTACCAGATGGCCTACCAGGGCGGCAACGGCCTGATGCGCCTGTATGAATTCGACCTGACCCACAACCAGATCCACGTGCTGTCGTTCTCGCCGTGGGTGGTGCAGAAGCCGCGCGATACCCTGACGCAGTTCGACCAGGCCGTGCTGAAGACGGCCAACGAGCAGTTCACCATCGAGATGGACTTCGCCGCCCGCTTCTCCGGATTCAACAAGCAGTTCAAGCCCGGCGCGCAGCTGCGCGGCTCGCTGGTGGAGGCCGCCAGCGCGATGATACTGGCCGGCTACACCGAGCCCGAGGTCGAGGTCGCCCGCGCCCCGGCCGATCCCGAGGACTATCCCAAGGTGGCCAGCACCGTGGCGCACTGGCGCTTCACCGGCGGCGCGGCTGGACAGGCCGTGGCGGCCGGCCAGGTCATCGAGGACCGCGCCGGCCAGAACCCGCTGCGGCGCGCGGCCCTGAACGCCGAACCCGGCGTGCGCACGGCGCAGCTCGAAGACGTGCGCTGGAGCGACGACAAGCACTTCCTGTCCGCCGCCCCCGGCTCGGTGCAATTCGCCAACACCGACAAGAACGCCCAGCGCCTGAGCTACTTCCTGACCGACGCCGCCGCGCCGCTCAACGCCATGGACTTCGCCGCCACCGGCTACACGGTCGAAGCGTTCGTGAAGATCGACAAGAACTGGCGTTCCGACCTGCACGCCTGGATGAACATCATGACCCGCGACGGCCGGCGCGACGCGGTGCCGGGCTTCTCCGGCGGCGATGGCGAATCGCCGCCGCTGCTGTTCGCGGTCTCCAGCCTGCGCGAAATCCAGTGGGAAGTGGTCACGCCGCAGGCTGGCGTGCGCGCCCCGCAGGCCAGCTGGTCCGGCGAGATCATGGCCGACAGCTGGGTGCACATCGCCGTGGTGGCCGACCCGGCCGCGAAGGAAAGCATCATGTACATCGAAGGCGCGCCGGCGCTGCGCAACTCCGGCAACGCCACCGGCCTGGCCCCGGTGTCGGCCGCCATGCCGTGGGTGGTGGGCGCCGGCTCCTGGGACGGCGAACGCAGCGACGGCTTCTTCGGCAGCATCGGTGAAATCCGCATCGCCGCCGAGCCGCTGCCCTCGCAGCAGTGGCTGACCGCAAGACGCGGCTAGGCCACGGCGCGATCATGCGCAAGGCCGGCGCCGTGGCGCCGGCCTTGCTGCTTTTAAGGGCCACATCGACCGCAGTAGCATGAAAAACGTCGACAGGAGGCACCATGGAACAAGCAAAGTGGGATTTCCAGATCGAACATCCGGTCAACCAGGACGGCGCCTGGAGCATAGGCTACATGCTGATTCCGCCACCCGGCGCGGCCGCCGAAGAGCGGATCGCCATCGACGAGCGCTTTCCGTCCGCGCAGATCGCGATCGAAGAGGCGACGCGGCTCGCGCAGATCCACGTCGCCGACCTCAACGGCGATACCGCCACCTTCGAAAAACCGACGGACTACGAGGTCCCGTTCGGCAAGAATCCGCGTTTCTAGCGCGCCCGCGGCCGCCCGCCTAGGCCGGCAACAGCCTGGCTCGCAGCCGCGTCGGCGCGTCTTGCTGGCCGCGGCTGGCGTCGTCCGTCAACCGGAACACGCCCACCGCGCCCACCAGTTCGCGCGCCTGGTCCTGCATCGACCCGGCCGCCGCCGCGGCCTGCTCGACCAGCGCGGCGTTCTGCTGCGTGACTACGTCCATCTGCGCGACGGCGCGGTTCACCTGCTCGATGCCGCTGGCCTGTTCGCGCGAAGCCGCCGCGATCTCTCCCATGATGTCGGTCACGCGCTGCACCGAAGCCACCACTTCCTGCATCGTGGCGCCGGCCTCCTGCGCCTGGCGCGAGCCGTCGGCGACCTTGCCGGCGGAATCCTCGATCAGCGCCTTGACTTCGCGCGCGGCCTGCGCGCTGCGCTGCGCCAGCGAACGCACCTCGCCCGCCACCACCGCGAAGCCCTTACCCTGCTCGCCCGCGCGCGCGGCCTCGACCGCGGCGTTGAGCGCCAGGATGTTGGTCTGGAACGCGATCGCGTCGATCACCGACACGATCTCGGAGATCTTGCGCGAACTGGCGGAAATCTCTTGCATGGTGCCGACCACCGCCGACACGGCGCTGCCGCCGCGCTCGGCAGTGGCGCAGGCGCCGGCCGCGAGGCGGTCGGCCTGGCTGGCGTTGTCGGCGTTCTGCTTGACGGTCGAGGCCAGCTCCTCCATCGATGCGGCGGTCTCTTCCAGCGAAGCCGCCTGCTCCTCGGTGCGGCTGGACAGGTCGGCATTGCCCGCCGCGATCTGACCCGAGGCGCTGGAGATGGTTTCCGCCCCGCCGCGGATGGCGCGCACGGCGCCGGCCAGTCTGTCCTGCATGTCCTGCAGCGCGTGCAGCAGGCGTCCGGTTTCGTCGCCCGCGCCCGCTTCGATGCGCTGGCTCAGGTCGCCGCCCGCCACCGACTCGGCCGCCTTGACGGCGCGCGCCAGCGGCCGCGTGACGGACCGCGCAACCCGCCATGCGAAAAGCGCGCCCAGCGCCAGCGCGATGCCGGCCAGGGCCAGGTTCAGCCGCTCCGCCTGCCGCGTGATCTCCTGGCTGGCCTCGCCGGCCTGCCGCATCTCGGCGGCCTGCAGCCGCGACAGTTCGACGATGTGGTTCTGCAGACTGTCGAGCAAGGGCAGCGTTTCTTCCAGCAGCCGCTGCCGGGCCGCATCGCGCTCGCCATTCTTCAATTGCGCGCCCACCGCCTGGAACGACCGCACGTAGCGCCCGCGCACCTCTTCCAGCGCGCGCAGCCGCGCGCTGTCCTGCGCCGACGCGTACAAGGGCCGCAGCGCGGCCAGCGCCTGGTCTATGGTGCGGCGGTTCTGGTCGATCTGGACAAAGCGCTTTTCAGAAGCGGCCGGATCGGCGTCGACGATCAATTCCAGATTGGCGCGCGCGTTGGCGCGCGTCGTGACGTCGATGACCGATACCGCGCTGGCGCCCGCCCAGGTCTGCTGGATGATCGCCTGATTGATGCGCTCGATCTGCGCGAGCTTGTACTGCGCCGTGCCGGCCAGGGCCAGCAGCAGGGCGAGCACCGCGCCAAAGCCCAGGGCCAGGCGAGCGCCGATGGAGAGATTGCCGAAATTGATGCGAAAAACAGTCATGGGGTTCCAAGGTTGAACCAAGGGAAAACCCCAGTCTAAGTTTTGTGAAATATTTCACAATGTTTTTATCGCGTGGATTTGCGCGTCATCAAGGACGGCCGATACGACTCGGAATGCTTCAATACCGCAACGCCGCGTCGCGCCCGGCGCTGGCGGCCTGCGCCAGCGCGCGCGTGATGATGCTAGTCGACACATTGGCGAAATAGCGCGCGCCGAGCGCCCCGTATTTTTCCTCGTCGGCCGGCGTCAGCGCGATGATGCCGGCGCACTTGCCGGCCGCCGCGATGGCCCGCAGCCCCTGCTCGATGGCGCGCTGCACCGGCTCGGCGTTCCAGTCGCTGCCGTGGCCCATCGCGTGCGCCAGGTCGTTGGGGCCGATGAACACGGCGTCCACGCCGTCGACCGCCGCGATCTCCGCCGCCGCGGCGATCGCCTCGGGCGTTTCGATCATGGCGATGAAGGCTATGCCTTCGTTGCTGCGCTGCGTATGCCCGGCGCCGCCGAACGCGCCGTAGCCGGCCGCGCGCGTGCTGAAGGCGCTGCCGCGCCGGCCCAGCGGCGGATAGTGGATCAGGTCCGCCAGGCGGCGCGCCTGCGCGGCGCTTTCCACCATGGGCACCTGCACGGCGCTGGCGCCCATGTCGAGCACGCGCGGCAGGTCGTGTTCGAAACAGCGCACCACCGGCACGATGCCGGCGGCCCGCGCCGCGCGCAGCATGTGCTCGGTGGTCCCGAAATCGGCGCTGCCGTGCTCGTTGTCCAGGATGATGAAATCGAATCCCGCATACGCGCACATTTCGACGATGGCCGGGCTGGGCAGGCCGTTGAACAGGCCGCGCAAGGGCTTGCCGCTGCGCAGCATGGCCGGCAGGCGGCCATCCAGAGGGTATCGGGGTTCGTTCATGTCAGTCTCCTGGATGCGGTTGGGGAATCAATCGGCCTGGATGCCGGCGTCCTTGATCACTTTGCCCCATTTTTCGATTTCGCTGCGCTGGAACTGCGCGAACGCGGCCGAGCCGCGGCCGTCCGGCGCCACGCCCAGCATCAGCAGCTTGGCGCGGACCTCCGGCGTTTCGACCACGGCCGCGATCTCGCGCGCCAGCCGGTCCACCACCGGCGCCGGCGTGCCGGCCGGCGCGAAGATGCCCTGCCACGACTGCATCTGGAACCCCGGCAGCCCCAGCTCGGCCAGCGGCCTGGCCTGCGGCAGGTCGGCCAGCGGCGCGGCCGACGTCACGCCCAGCACTTTGACCCGCTTCGAATCGATCATCGGGCGCGCCGCGGCCACGGTTTCGAACACCATGTCAATCTGTCCGCCGATCAGGTCCACCATGGACTGCGAACCGCCCTTGTAGACGATCTGGCGCAGCCGCGTGCCGGAGATCGACTGGAACAGCTGGCCCGACAGATGCTGCGAAGTGCCCGCGCCGGCGGTGCCGTAGGTCAGGCCGTCCGGCTGCGCGCGCGCCGCGTCTATCACCTGCTGCACCGTGTCGAACGGGCTGTCGGCGCGCACCACCAGGGCGTTGCTGACCATGCCCACCAGCGCCACAGGCGTGAAATCCTTGACCGGGTCGTAGCCCAGCGACTTGATGAAGAACGGGTTGACGGCGTGCGTGGTGATGGTGCCGCCGACCACCGTATAGCCGTCCGGCTCGGCGCGCGCCACCTGCTGGGTGCCGATGATGCCGGAGACGCCCGGCTTGTTCTCGACCACGACGGGCTGGCCCAGGCGGGCCGACAACTGCTCGGCCATCAGGCGCGCCACGCCGTCGGACACCCCGCCCGGCGAGAACGGCACGATGTAGCGGATGGTCTTGGCCGGCCAGCCGGGCGCGGCCTGCTGGGCGTGGGCCAGCGTGGCCGTCAAACCGAACGCCGCGGCGGCGGCCAGGGTGCGTATGAAGGTGCTGCGCATTCGAAAGTCTCCTGTCGATGATGTCTGGACGGAATCTGCGTCCGCCTTGCTGAGTTGCCGGTATGAAAGAAATTCAGGGGCCGGCGCGGACGGTGCCGCGCTCGACCAGGGTGCAGGGCACGACGATGTCGCGCGGCCGCAGTTCGGAATGCATCTGTTCGCGCAGCAGGCTCACGGTGGCCTCGACCATGGGTTCGACCTGCTGGCGCACCGTGGTCAGGCGGTAGGCGCCCCAGGCGGCCTGCGGCACGTCGTCGAAGCCCACCACGGCCACGTCCTGCGGCACGCGCAGGCCCAGCTCCAGGCGCAGCACGTCCAGCGCCGCGATCGCCATATGGTCGTTGCCGGCGAACAGCGCATCCGGCGCATCGCGCTCGAACATCCGCCGCACCGCCTCCTGGGCCTGGTCGAAGTTGTAATGGCCCACCGCGCGGCTGTGCAGCGCGTGGCCCAGCTCGCCCAGCGCGTCGCGGTAGCCGCGTTCGCGCTCGATGCTGGTGGACGAATCCTCCAGGCCCGCCAGATAGCCGAAGCGCCGGTAGCCGCGCTGCGCCAGCAACTGCGCCACCAGCCGGCCGCCCTCGTAATTGTCGGAAGTGACCGAGCTGCTGGCATGGCGCGCCAGCCCGCCCAGGATGGACACGCGGTTGAACTGCACCACCGGCACGCCCACTTCGGCGCAGCTGCGCGCCACGTTGGACGACAGCATGGCCGAGGCCATGACGATGCCATCCACCTGGTATTGCAGGATCTCGGCCAGCACGCCGTCGGCCGCCTCGTCCACCTCGGCGATGAACATCAGCACGTGGTAGCCCTCTTTCTGCAGCTTCTGCGACAGCCGCTCTATCACCAGCGGATAGAACTGGTTTTCCAGATAGCTCATCACCAGCGCCACGATGCGGCTGCGGCGGGTGATCAGGCTGCGGGCCAGCGCGTTGGGCCGATAGCCCAGCTTCTGCGCCGCGGCCAGCACCTTGCGCCGGGTCTGCTCCGACACGCTGGCGCCGGGCGTGAAGGTGCGGCTGACGGCGGACTGCGAGACCTCCGCCAGATCCGCCACGTCCTGGGCGCGCGGCGTGGTCCTCATGCGGCGGTCCATCCCGCGTCCAGCATCAGCGCGCTGCCGGTCACCAGGCTGGAGGCGTCGCTGGCCAGGAACACGATGGCGCCCATGATCTCCTCGACCTGCCCGACCCGGCCCAGCGCGTTGCGCGCGCAGACCCAGGCGCGGAATTCCGGGTCGGCCAGCATGCCGGCCGTCATGGGCGTTTCGATGAAGGTGGGGCACACGGTATTGACGCGGATGCCGGCCGCGCCCAGCTCCCAGGCCAGCGCCTTGGTCATGCCTTCGAGCGCATGCTTGCTGGCGCAGTACAGGGTGCGGCGCAGGCCGCCCACGTGGCCCATCTGCGACGACACGTTGATGATGGACCCGCCCTGCCCGGCCTGCAGCAGCCGGCGCGCCACCGCGCGGCAGACGTAGAAGGCCGCCTTCACGTTCAGGTCCATCACCGCGTCGATGTCCTCGTCGGACTGCTCCACCAGCGGCTTGGGGCGGTTCATCCCGGCGTTGTTCACCAGGATGTCGAAGGGCGCGCCTTGCGCCAGCGCGGCGTCGACGGCGGCCGAGTCCGTCACGTCCAGCACCAGCGCCGCGCACTGCACGCCCTCGGCCCGCAAGGCCTCGCAGGCCTGTTCCAGTTCGGGCGCGCGGCGCGCGGCCAGCGTCACGTGCGCGCCGGCGCGGCCCAGCGCCGTCGCCGCCGCCAGCCCGATGCCGCCGGAGCCGCCGGTCACCAGCGCGCGGCGCCCGTCCAGCCGAAAATCCGGTCCCTTGGGCAGCGCGATCATGACCGGGCCTCCACCGGCTGGTACCAGGGCAGTTCGGGCCGGCCGCCGTAGCGGCGCACGCGGATATTGGCCTGCTCGCCGTGGCCGGCGAAGTTCTCCATGTGGCACAGGCGCGAGCAATACTCGCCCATGGTCGCGCTGGCGGCGTCGGTCAGCACGCGCTGGTAGGTGCAGGTCTTGAGGAACTTGCCCACCCACAGCCCGCCCGTGTAGCGCGCATTGCGGTTGGTCGGCAGCGTGTGGTTGGTGCCGATCACCTTGTCGCCGAAGCTGACGTTGGTGCGCGGCCCCAGGAACAGCGCGCCGTAGTTCGTCATGTTGTTCAGAAAGTAGTCGGGATCGCGGGTCATGACCTGCACGTGCTCGAACGCCAGTTCGTCGGCCACCTGCAGCATTTCCTCCAGGCTGTCGCAGACGATGACCTCGCCGCAATCGGCCCAGGCCTGGGCCGCGATGGCGGCGGTCGGCAGGATGGCGAGCTGGCGCTCGACCTCGGCCAGCGTGTCGCGCGCCAACTGTTCGCTATTGGTCAGCAGCACCGCGGGCGAGGTCGGGCCGTGCTCGGCCTGGCCGAGCAGATCGACGGCGCACAGTTCGCCGTCCACGCTGTCGTCGGCGATCACCAGGGTTTCCGTGGGACCGGCGAACAGGTCGATGCCGACCCGGCCGTACAGCTGCCGCTTGGCTTCGGCCACGTACATATTGCCCGGGCCCACCAGCATGTCCACGGGCGCCACGCTGGGCGTGCCCACGGCCATCGCCACCACCGCCTGCACGCCGCCCAGCACCAGGATCTCGTCGGCGCCGGCCATGTCCATCGCGGTCACGATGGCCGGATGCGGCTTGCCTTGATAAGGCGGCGCCGTCGACACGATGCGCTTGACGCCCGCCACCTTGGCCGTCAGCACGCTCATGTGCGCCGAGGCCAGCAGCGGATACTTGCCGCCCGGGATATAGCAGCCCACCGCGTTCATGGGCACGTGGCGGTGGCCCAGCACCACGCCGGGATAGGTTTCCACCTCGACCTCGCGCATGGAATCGCGCTGGATCTGCGCGAAATTGCGCACCTGGCTCTGCGCGAACGCGATGTCCTCGATCTCGCGCGCCGACAGCTGCTTGCGGGCCGCTTCGATCTCCGCGCGCGACAGCCGGAAGTCCTGCGGGTCCCAGTTGTCGAACTTGCGGCTGTGGTCGCGCACCGCCGCGTCGCCGCGCGTCTCGATGTCGCGGATGATGTCTTCGACGGTGGCGCGCACCTTGGCGTCGTGGTCGGTTTTAACGGCGGCCGTGCGGCCGCGCTTCAGATACCGGATCATGGTTTTTCCTGCCCTGCAAACGTAGGTGAGTCGATGAAGTGCAGCCACTTTCAAGCGCTTGCATACGTATGCAAATCAGGGAAAACCCGTGAAATCCGGACTGGGAGGTGCCGGCCGTCGATCCGGGACCGGCCCTCGCCGACGCTCACTTCGGCCGCGGCTGCTCGATCCCCCGGTCCAGCCCGGCCATCTCGCCGCGCCGCAGCCGCGGCAGCACATTGAGCACGGCCCGCGCCACGTTGCGCACCTCCTGCTGCACGGCCGTGTCGCGGTCCAGCTCGTCGTGGCTGGTGGCATAGGGGCGGTAATAGCCGATGTAGCGGTCCAGCCGCGAGGCCGCGCCGGCGTCGATCAGGCCCATCCAGTCCAGCCAGTCGCTCAGCGCGCGCCGCTGCGCCTCGATGCCGGCCACGTCGCCATGCACCACCAGCCCATAGGCGCGGCCGGCCAGGTGCTTGGGATACGGCCAGCCGGCAAGCTCAACCTGCTTGGCCTTGAGCGGGTCCTTGCCGCCGGTCAGCGTCGGATCGGGGTTGCCGCCGTCGGCGCACACCAGCCGGTCGATCATCAGCTTCAGCGGGCAGGGCGATTGATACCAGTAGGTGGGCGCCACCAGGATCACGGCGTGGGCCGCGACCCATTGCTCGTAAATGCCGGCCATGGCGTCGTTGACCTGCCCCAGCGCATGGTTCGGATAACAGCTGCAGGGCCAGTGGCACAAGGGCATGGCGGTCGAAACACAGCCCTTGCACGGATGGATCTGGTACTGGTATTCGGAGGCCAGGCGGCTGAGGTCCAGCATGTCGGTCTGCACGCCGCCGGCGCGCAGCTCGTCCAGCACGATGCGCGCCAGCCGCCAGGTCTTGGAGACTTCGCCCGGACAGGTGCCGTCGTTGCGCGACGCGCCGGCGATCACCAGCACGCGCGAGGGCGTGCCCGGATCGCGCTGCACTTTTTCGGCGACGGCCAGCCGGTCGCGCGTCTGCTTCCACTCGGCCGCCAGCTCGTAATCGGGATCGGCGAACTCGGGGCCGGCCTTGACGGTCACGGGCGACTTGCGGCCCGCTTCGTAGGCCTGCCAGGCGATGGTCTCCAGCCGCTCCAGGGCGTCGTTTTCGGCCTGGAAAGCTGGATCGTAGAAGCGCTGCATGAAGCGTTCGCGGAACGCCTCGCGCGCCAGCGCGCCGGGATACTGTCCCTTGCGCACGGTGGGTTTGGGATGGTTCATTGCCGCCTCCGGCTGCGTGCGCGCTGGCGGTGTTGCTTCCTGGCGCGCGCCGTGCAGGCCGCCGCCAGCGCCAGCAGCTTGTCCTCGTCCAGGCTCTCGGCGTCGACCAGGCCTTCGTCGGCGCCCTTGAGCGCGATCAGCAGTTCATCGAGCTTCAGGTGCAGCGCCTCGCTGTCCTTGTTCTGGCTTTGCTGAATCAGGAACACCATGAGAAAGGTCACGATGGTGGTGCCGGTATTGATCACCAGTTGCCAGGTTTCGGAGTAACCGAACACCGGGCCGGTCAGCGCCCATGCGAGCACCGCCATCAGCGCCAGGCCGAACGTCACCGGCGTTGCGGTCCATCGCTTCACGCGCGTGGCGAAACGGTCGAAGGCCCTGAACAGCGCGCCGCCGCGCTCGGCTTGTTCCTTGGACGGCGATCGCTTCGGGCGCGGACGCCGCGCCGGTATGCTGGTGCTCGGCATGACTTCTTCCTGTCCTGCGCGCGCGCTCATAACCCTGCCCGCCCGACTCCCATGCGCGCGCCCATGACCATTTCGGTCACCCAGTTCACCAGGATCGAGGTGTAGGCGCGCTGCGCCGGCTTCTCGGTCAGGGCGTGGTCGGCGCCGTCGATGATGCGGTGCGTCAGGGAATGCGAGCGGCGAAACGCCCCCCGGTAGCTCATGATGGTGGAATGCGGGATGTAGATATCGTGCTCGGCCTCCACCAGCAGCACGTCGCCGGCGAAGTCGGTGCACGCCTGCAGCGCGCGGTTCTCCTCGGGCGGCACATAGGCGCTGCGGTAGGCGCGCAGCGTGTCGCGGTTGAGCTGGTTCTTGGGCACCAGCCACTCGTCGTCGCGGTACAGCGCCGGCACGTGCAGCGCCAGCCAGCGCACCGGCCGCAGCGTGCACAGCAAGGCCGCCAGATAACCGCCGTAGCTGCTGCCCACCACCGCGACCGAGCCGGAATCCAGGGAGGGATGGGCGGCCAGCCTGTCATAGGCCGCCACCACGTCGCGCAGATTGTCTTCGCGCGTCACCTCGCGCTGCCGTTGCAGGGTGGCGGCATGGCCGCGCAGGTCGAACGTCAGGCAGACGCAGCCCAGCGCGGCGATGCCCTTGGCGCGCGACAGGTCGAACTCCTGGCTGCCGCCCCAACCGTGGATGAAAAGTACGCCAGGCACTTTGTCCTCCGGGGTAAGAAAGGTCGCGTCCAGCGAGACGTCGTCCACTTCCAGCGCAAACGGTTTGCTATGCGCCGCCATCGTCCGCCTCCACGATTCCTCCCGATTTGCTGATCGGGCCGACCGCCCGGTCGTGCCCGTGGAACACCAGCCGCTGGGCGATCGGCACCGGCTCGTCGGCGCCGTAGCGCTCGCGCGTCTCGGCGCGCACCTCGCACAGCGCGGGCGACAGTGCGAACGCCTGCATGGCGGCAAGCTCGGCGATGCTGGCGCCGCCGGCGCGCCACGACTGTTCCAGCACGCCGGCGCGCGCGCCCCCGTCGGCCCCGCGCCCGAACGCCACGTCGTAATTGCGACGCGAGGCGATCAGGTCGGGATATGCCGTGGAAATCGCCGTGTCGTAATGGCAGGCCATGTCGATGGCATGGCGCTCTTTCGCGCCCAGGCGCAGCGCGCGCAAGGCGTCGAAGCCGCCGCGCACCACGCGCAGCTCGGAGCCGCCGTACACCTGGCTGCCGTCGTTGGACGGGGTCAGCGACTGGGTGCCGACATAGGAGATCTCCAGCTTGCCCACCTTCGACCAGCCCACGCTGTAGGTCTCGACGTCTTCCAGGTCTTCCTCCAGCACCAGGCCCAGGCGCGCCATCGCCGCCGGCGACTGCGCGGCCAGCGCGGCGCGCAGCGCGTCCAGGTCGCGCACCACCTGCTGCCCGCGCCCGCCGGTTCCGTCCGCCGGCTTCAGCCGCAGCGGACCGCGGGCCAGCAGCAGCCGGCCCGCGACCAGCGCGTCTTCGCGGCAGAAAGCCGTATAGCCCGACAGCACCACCGCGCGCAGCGCGGCCGGCAGCGACGCGACCCAGCCCGCCGGCGCGCGGGCCTGCGGCCCGGCGAGCTGGTGGCTGATGGATTTCGTCGCCACGAAGGCATGCGGCACCACGCCGCCGTACAAGTCCGCCGCCCTGCTGATGCCGAGCACAGCGGCGCGCGCCATGCCGGTGATGGTGCGATCCGGCACGTAATACGGCGCGGGGCTGCCGCGATGGCGGCTGGGCCGGTAATCCGGCACATACGTCCGGCCCAGCAGCGCGGCCAGGCGCAGGGCCAGCGCTTCCTGGGAGGCCGCTTCGTGCTCGGACGCCTGCAGGCGCCGCGGATAGGCCGCCACGATGCCGTCGGAGTGATTCGGTCTGGATGTCATAGCCGCCGAAAGCAGCAAGCGGCGTTCCCGGCTCGCGCGCCATGGGGCTTTATCATTCAGGCAGAAGAGGCGACGCCGCCCGCGCGGCCCGCTTTCCATGTCACGCCTTGCTCGCAGAGGAGATTTACCAGTGGTTCGATCCGCGACGACAGCACCCATCGCCCCCCTGCCCCGCAAACCAGCCGCCCACCCCTGGCGGCGCCTGACGCGCTGGCTGCTGGCGGCGATGCTGTGCTGGCTGTCGCTGGCTTCGCAATCCGCGGCCCAGGCCGCCAGCCCGCTGCTGCCGCAGCAACCGGCCGCCGCCTCCACCGAACTGACCCCGGCCGCCCTGGCCGACCTGCTGGAAAACGCCGAGGCACGCAAAGCCCTGGTGGACCAGTTGCGCGCGCAGGCGTCCGGCGCCAAGCCCGCCGCGCCCGCCGCCGCCGAGGCGCCGGCGGAGCCCGGCCTGCGGGAACGCATGGCCGACGGGGTGCAGCGCTTCCTGACCGGCCTGGCCGCCGATATGGGACAGGGCGTGGACGACATGCGCAGCCTGGCCTCGGGGCGCAGCCTGCGCATGGACGGCGACGCGGCCAGCAGCGCGCTGCTGCCGCTGGCGCTGGCCGCCGCGGCCACGATCATCGCCTTTCTGCTGCTGCGCGCGATCGCCATGCTCGTCTACACGCGCATCGACCGCTGGGTGGCCGAACACGGCTGCGAGGCCGAGGCCTCGCGCAAGCCGGGCGCGCCGCTGACCATGCGCGTGCTGTCGCGCCGCGCCGGCGCCATCGTGGGCGCGGTGGCCATAGACGCGGCGGTGGTGCTGCTGGCGGCGATGGCCGGCGCGGCGGCCGCCCTGTGGAGCACGCCCGGCCGCGGCACGCTGGACCCGCTGGCGACCGTGTTCCTGCAGGCCTTCGTCTACGTGGAGATCGTCAAGGTGCTGGTGCGCACGGTGTTCGCGGTGCGCCATCCGCACCTGCGCCTGCTGCCCATGACCGACGAGCTGGCCCGGTACTGGGCCGCGTGGCTGCAGCGCATCGTCACGGCGGCCGGCTACGGCACGCTGCTGATCGACCCGGTGATGTCGGCCGCGCTGTCGCCCGCGCTGGGCCGGCTGGCCAGCATGGTCATCATGCTGGCCGTGTACGTCTACGCGGTGCGCGTGATCTGGCAGAACCGCCAGCCGGTGCGCGAACGCCTGGAACGCCGCGCCGCCAACGCCGCCACCTTCATGGGCTCGCGCCTGCGCATTTTGGCGCGCGTGTGGCACGTGCTGGGCATCGGCTACTTCACCATCCTGCTGGTGGTCAGCCAGATCGACCCGATCAACGCCCTGCCCTTCATGGCGCACGCCACCGCCCAGACCCTGCTGGTCATCGGCGTGGGCAGCCTGCTGATCCTGCTGCTGAACACCATGCTGGCCAAGCCCATCCGGCTGGCCGACGACCTGCGCCGGCGCCTGCCGCTGCTGGAGGCGCGGGTCAACGCCTACGTGCCGGCGGCCCTGAAACTGCTGGGCTGGATCATCCGCATCGTGATCCTGCTGCTGATCCTGGACGCGTGGCACGCATTCGACCTGTCGCGCTGGCTGGCCTCGGACGCCGGCGCCGCCGCCATCAAGGTGGTGCTCAACATCGTCATCGTGCTGCTGATCGCGGCGCTGGCCTGGACCGTGATCGCCAGCATCATCGAGCACCGCCTCAGCCAGCGCGAGGGGCGCGGCATGCCCAGCGCGCGCGAGCGCACGCTGCTGGCGCTGTTTCGCAACGCCGCGCTGATCGTGATCGTGGCCATGACGCTGATGGTGCTGCTGTCGCAGATCGGCATCGACGTGGGGCCGCTGATCGCCGGCGCCGGCGTGGTGGGCCTGGCCATCGGCTTCGGCGCGCAGAAGCTGGTGCAGGACATCATCACCGGGGTTTTCATCCAGCTTGAAAACGGCATGAACGAGAACGACGTGGTGCAGGTGGCCGGCGTGTTCGGCACGGTCGAGAAAATGACCATACGCTCGGTCGGCATCCGCACGCTGGACGGCGGCTACCACCTGGTGCCGTTCTCCTCGGTGGACGTGGTGGCCAACCACATGCGCGACTTCTCCTACCACCTGGGCGAATACACCATCGCCCACCGCGAAAGCGTGGACGACGCCATCGAGCATCTGCGCGCGGCCTTCGCCGAACTGATGACCGACACCGTGCTGGGGCCGGAAATCCTGGAGGAAATGACCGTGGCCGGCGTCACCGCCGTGAACGAAAAGGGCGTGACCATCCGCATCCTGATCAAGACCACCCCGGGCATGCAATGGGCGGTGCAGCGCGGCTACAACCGGCTGCTGAAAAAGCATTTCGACGCCGCCGGCATCGAGCTGCCCTACCCGCACACCGTGGTGTACTTCGGCCAGGACAAGCGCGGCTACGCGCCCCCGGCCAACGTGTTCATGCAGACCGAACGTCCCGACGAGGGCGACAACGCCCGCGCCGCCGGCCACACGCGCCGCCGCCTGGAACCGGAAACCCCGGGCGGGGACGCGGCCGAGGTGCTGGGCAACGAACTGGAGGCCCGCGCCGAACCCGAGGACGACACGCCGCGCGCCTAGCGGCGGCCGGGCGGGCCCGTCAGCCCGACAGGCCCGAGACCCAGGCCTTGAACACGTTGTCGGCCATGGCCTGGTTGCGCTCGCCCAGGCGATGCGCGCGGGCGCCGGACAGCGCGTCGGCCCGCAGCTCGCTGGGCGAGCAGCCGAAGCGCTGCTTGAACGCGCGGCTGAAATAGGCGTCGCTGGAGAAGCCGCAACGATGGGCCGTCATGGCGATGGTCGAGGTGTTCGACGGGTTCGACAGCATGGCGAACGCGCGCACCAGCCGCCTTTCCTGCACATATCCGGCCACGCCGCCGTGGCCGGCGAAAAGCCGGTACAGGCTGGAACGCGAGATCGAGCACGCCCCCGCGATCCCTTCGGGATTCAGCGCCGGGTCGGCCAGATGCGCCTCGACATGGCGCCGCGCCCGCATCAAGGCCGTGGCCTTGCCCGCCGCGCGGGCCTTGGCCGGGCCGCCTTGCAGGCCGCCCACGCAGGCCGCGATCAGGCCCTCGGTCGCCGACAGGATGCCGCTCACCTGGCCGGCGTCGATCGAGCCAATGGAAGTAGACAGCGCGCGCAGGTATTCGTACAGCAGCGTGATGCTGCCGCCCTCCACGAACTGGCCATGCAGCCGTTCGGGCTGGCGGACCAGCCCGGCCATCGTGGCGCGCGGCAGGATGACCGATAGATTGCGCGTGGAGATGGGCGCGCGTTCCAGCGGCTGGCCCAGGTCCATGGTCAGCATCCGGGGCTTCTGGCCGGCGTGCGCGGGCGCATCGAACCGCAGCATCACGTGGTCCAGCATGTCGGCCCGGACCTTGCGGGCGGAGCGCTCGAACACGAAGGGGTCCACCTCCATGTTGCTGAAGATCATGCCGCCCAGATTGAAGCTGCGGACGTCGACGCGGAGATCCCGCCGGCCGTCGATCGTATCGATGTCGAACATCGCGCCCATGCGATCGCGCCAGATCTCGAACCTGGCCTCTACGGGCAGTGCCGAGGTCTGAAAATGCCGCTGAGGAATGCCCACCACGCCCCTCCGTTTCATTTTGTATCAGACGGAATGTAGCACGCAGGGTTGCGCCCGCATGGCATTTTGGGACGCCGGGACAACAACCCGGCCGTCGATTGGGATGGACGTGCTAACGGCCCGCTTTTCATCCGGCCTAGACTCGTCCCGCCTGCTCGACCTACGCGCCGGCGACGCCCGGCTTTCGCCTTCCTGTCCGATTCCGCTTATGTCCCGCACATCCAGATTCACCCGCCCCCTGCTTGCCGCCTCGATCGCCGCCCTGCCGCTGTCCGGCCACGCGCTCGACATCGTGCCCATCAAGAACAAGAACGGGCAGACCGCCTTCGAAGCCCGCTTCTTCGGGCCGGGCGACGGCCCCTTCGCCGTATTCGACGAAGGCCCGGGCGAATACTCCACCTTCACGCTGTCGCCCGAACAGAAACGCAAGATCGTCTCCGGCCTGGAATTGTGGGCCGAGATCGTCACGCTGCGGCCCGGCCACGTGCCGCCGGTCCTGCACATCGGCACCTACGACGAAGCCAACGCCGGCGCCATGAGCCCCGACGCGCCGGTCGCCGGCCGCGATACGCTCACGACCAGGCTGCTTGCCGCCATGGCGCGCGACGGCGGCCCCGAACCCAACGGCCATGCCAACATCGCCGTGGGCCGCCTCGACTTCGACGAGCTGGAACACGTGCCTTCGCAGCTGCCGCGCGACCCGTCCCGGCTCGATTTCTCCGGCGTCATGTTCCATGAGCTCGGGCATGCCCTGGGCATCCACAGCGGCGTGCAGGACGACCTCGAAGGCTCGCCTACGCCGCGTTTCGGCGAGCGCCTGAACCAATGGTCCGAGCACCTGCGCGACGACAACGGCAACCCGGCGCGCGCGGGCCAGGCCATCATGTGCAGCCAGTGCGACCACCCCTATAGCGCCGATGCCTTCGACGTGCGCAAGGACCAGGGCTATTTCTCGGGCCGGCACGTCGACGACGTGCTGGCCGGCGCCATGCCGGGCCTGCCGGTGCGCATGCTGTCGGCCGGCGTACTGGACGAGGACTACATGAGCCACATCGAGCTGCGCAACAGCCTGATGAGCCACCAGGACTACCGCAACTACACGAACTTCATGGAGGCCGAACTGGCCGCCATGCAGGACATGGGGCTACAGCTGGACCGCCGCAACTTCTTCGGGTTCTCGATCTACGGCGACGGCCTGACGCTGGACAACCGCAACCCGTACGCCGCCCGCAACGCAGCCGGCACCGCGTACGTCCCCGGCGCGTACAACACCGCCACGCTCGGCCTGGGCCTGCACATCTACGGCGAACGCAACCGCGTGACCCAGTCGGCCGACCTGCTCAGCGCCGGCGACGGCGGCGCCGGCATCCGCGTGGACGGCAGCGCCAACACGCTGGCCATCGCGCCCGGCGTCCGCGTGCACGGCAACGGCTGGAACGGGCGCGGCATCATGTTCAGCTACGGCAGGGACCAGGTGCTGATCCAGCGCGGCGACGTGCAGGCGCTGGGCCGCGACGGCATCGCGCTGGCCTTCGACTTCGGCAACAACAGCATGGGCTCGGCGTCGGAATACCGCGGCTCCTACATCCGCGAAACCGAGATCGGGCCGCTGCCCCTGCTGCCCGAACTGGAAGGCCCGCTGGCCAGGCGGGTCGACATCAGCGGATCGGTCGCCGGCCGCCGCGCCGCCATCTACATGTCCGACAACGCCCTGGTCGGCGAAATCAACGTGCTGCGCGGCGCCTCCATCCAGGGCGACATCGTTTCCCTGTACGGGCGCGTCGACGAACAGGGCCGACAACGCCTGACCTCGCTCAACTTCGGCAGGCAGGCCGATGCGCAGGGCCGCGCGCTGGACGCGCCGGACGCCGGCTTCACGTTCCGCTACGACGGCAATATCCAGGGCATCCGCAACCTGCGCGTCGGGCTCGCCGGCGGCCAGACTTCCCTGAACGGCGAACACCGGCTTTATTCGCTGGACATCGCGCCGGGCGCCACGCTGTCCGGCAACAGCCGCTACACCATGAACGACGCCGGCGCGTTCCGCAACCGCGGCACGCTCAGCCCGGGCAACTCGTTCGGCAGCATCGCCATCGCCGGCAACTACGTGCAGGAATCCACCGGCCGGCTGGTGCTGGAAGCCAACGCCAGCGGCGGGCGCGACACGCTTACCGTCAGCGGCCTGGCCTCCGTCGCGGGCGAACTGCACGTGGCCTTGCAGCCCGACTGGTACGCCGACGGCTGGACGGTCCGCTCCGCCGAGCTGTTCCAGCCCGCGCGCCAGGAAGGCGATTTCGACGTGCTGGTCGCCAGCATCGCGTCGCCCACGCTGCTGGTCGACACTCGCGGCGATGCCGGCTCGCCGCAAGGCTACGCCTGGTCAGTCATGCGCGGCAGCGACGCCTACTCGCAATTCGCCCGCTCCGGCAACGGCGCGGCGCTGGGCCGGGCCCTGGGCCAGGCCTCCTCCGGACAACAGCTGCCCCTGCGCGACCTGTACCGCTCGCTGGACTTCTCCCGCATGGACGGCGCCGACGTCGCCACCGCGCTGGAACAGCTCGGCCCCGGCGCCTATGGCGCGCTGACGGCCGACGCCATCCAGCGCGACCACCGCGTGGGCGCGCTGCTGGGCACGCGCGGCCTGTTCACCGCCTTGCCGGCCACGCGCCCGTCCGGCTGGCAGGCCTTCGTGCAGCCCTACGGATACCACGCCACGCAGGACCGCCGCGAGAGCCTGGCCAGCCATCGCACCAGCGAAACCGGCGTGCTCGTCGGGCTCGAACGCAACACGCGCCAGGACTGGACCTACGGCCTGAACCTCAGCATCTCCGAACTCGACAGCACCAGCCGCTCGCCCCACAACGGCAAGGGTTCCAGCACGGCCTTCCAGCTGGGCGTGCACACGCGCTACCAGGCCGCGCAAGATCCGCGCCTGCACTTCGCCGCCTACGCCAGGGCGGGCGCCGAACAGGGCAGGATGAAACGCGGCGTCGGTTTCTCCGACTACCAGGCCAGCCACGATAGCGACTGGAACGGCGCCAGCTTCAACGCCGGCCTGGCCACCGCCTACGCCTGGCCGCTGAACCGGGCCGTTTCCGTCGGTCCCGTGCTGGGCCTGGACTACGTGCACGCCTATCGCCCGGGCGTGGACGAATCGGGACCCGCGGCCAGCAGGTTGAACCTGTCCTCGCTCAAGGCCGACAGCCTGCAAAGCAGCCTGGGCCTCATGGCGCGCAGCGACTGGCAGCTGAAAAACGCCCGGCGCCTGCAAGGCTACATGGCCGTCACCTGGGAGCATGAATGGCTCTCCCGCTACGCCACGCAACAGGCCCGCTTCGCGGCCTCGCCCGGCATCGCCTTCAGCCAGCGGATCGCCGTCGGCGCGCCGGACGCCATGGGCCTGCGCGCCGGCCTGGATTTCGCGCCGCAGCCCAACGTCGCGGTGCGCGCCAGCGTGGCGACCCGGCTGTTCAGTCCGGGCCAGCAGGACGTCGGGGCGGATGTGTCGGTGTCGTGGGCGTTTTGAAGCGGCGCGGCAAAGGCAGGCGCAGCGTCGGGCTACGCCTGCCCTTGCGCTGCCTTTGGGCCGGCCGCTGCCCCACTCAATTGGCCAGCAGCCTCACCGTCTGCGGGTTGTAGCCGGCATACGCGCCCCCGCAAGCCGAATACGGCTGCACCGCCGCGGGCATGCCCGTGGCGCGGATCGCCAGGTCTTTGCCGCCGGCTCGGATTTCCTTGTAGCGCTCGGCGGCCACGGCCCCGTCTGGCAGGAAATAAAGAAGCACGCGGGTCAGGCCGCCGTCCGGATCGTTCCTGCCGGCGGCGCCGAAGGCCGGCACCGACACCGCCGCCTCGCGCCAGGCCTGCGGCGCTTCCTGGGTCTGCCAGCGCACGCGCAGCGGCTGCTCCAGGTCGAGCAGCACCGGGCTGCCGCCGCGCCCCGGGTCGCATGGCTGCGACAACAGGCTGCGCGCGGCATACGGCCCCATGTCGTAGGCCAGGCCATTGATCTCCACCCGGGCGATGGTCTCGGGCGTGTAGTTCTCCATTCCGACGATCGCCAGGCCCGGAATGCGAGCCGCCGCCATCCGGTCCTCGGTCATGCCCGAAAAGCGCGCCAGGGTCGGCGCCACCTCGACATGGTCGGCATAGTGGTAGTACTGGTACACCAGCAGCCCGGCCTCGCCGTATCCGTACGCGGGCAGCAGCTTGTCCAGTTGCGGATACGGCAGGCGGCGCAGCGGCAGCGAGGCAGCGCGCTTGCCGTCCGCGTCGGCGTATTGGTAGCGCTCGACTGTCTGCTTCAGGCGCGAGCCCTCATACGGAAACGCCGCGCCGGAGGACGGCCCCGGATAACGGCGGAAACTGGAAAACGCCCGGTTCCCGGCCGAGGCCGGCTCCAGGTACGGCGAGGCGCCCATCGACGTCGAAGCCTGGCGCATATCCAGCCAGACCGTGTCCCCGCTCAGATTCACGTGCGTCTCGGCGATCGCGGGATGCGCCTCGCTGAAGCGGTCGCGCCGGCCCTGCTCGATGGCGTCGCCGACCGGCACGATCAGGAGCGCCAGCAGCGTCGGCAGGAAAAGCAGCGCGTGCACGCGCCCGGGCACATGGCCCCGGCCGCGCACCATGTACACGATCCAGGTCAGCGCCAGCACCAGCGCCAGGGGACCGCCGAACAACACGCCATAGCTGAGCAACGCCGCCATGCCCCAGCCCAGGTTGTCGCTGGACACGGCCACCACGCCCAGGAAGGCCACCAGGCCCGCCAGGAGCAAGGAAACCGCGATGCCAAACCAATAGCCCCGAATGTTCTTCAACTGGACAGTCCTCTTCAATAGGCCCGGCCGCGCGCCATCGCGCTGCGCATCCGTTTCCAGGCTTTTCGGGGACAGTTTAAGCTCAGGCGGCAGCCGACACGACTGCCCGCTACTTTTGCGCCGGGGTCGCGCACGCAACCCTGCGTGGTATTGACGTCGCTCTCCTCCTCCATTCCCATGGGCAGTCACGGGCTGCCTGATGGACGTGCGCGGCGTGCTGTGACTCCCGCCGGCGTTCACGCCGCCGCCGATGCCCGGAGACGATGCACGACCTGAGGGTCCTTGCCCTGGTCCAGCGCGTTCAACACGAAGTCGAATGACGATAGCCGCGAGCTGAGGCAGTTTCTGGCGCTGGTGGACGAAGCGCAGGAGGACACAAACGCGTTCCGGGCCCGCTCAGGCGCAACCGGCTTCAAAAGTCCATTGAAGCGGACAGCATGAACGTGCGCGGCGCGCCGAGCGCCAGGCTCGACAGCTGAGGCATCGCCCAATAGGCCTTGTTCGTCAGATTGGTAATGCTGGCTCGCAGCGTGACGGGATGGTCGGCCACCCTGGTCGCGTAACGCGCGCCCACGTCGTAGGTCGTGTGCCCGGCGACCGACAGGGAATTGTCGGCGCTGATGTATTGCTTGGATACGGACGTCGCATTGGCCGTCAATGTCAGGCCCTGCACCGCCGGCACGTCCCACTCCACGCCCAGCTTGCCCTGAAGCCTGGGAATGCCTGTGGCCTGCCTGCCTTCGTTGGCGGCAATAGCGGCTTTCGTGACCTTGGCGTCGATGTACGCGACGCCGCCCATGAGGCGCACGCCCGGCATCGGCTCGCCGAAGAAGCCCCATTCCACGCCTTGATTGCGTTGTTTGCCGCCGAACGAGAATACGTTGGTGACGGGGTCCACATAGCTGTTCGGCCTGTTTATCTCGAACAGCGCCAGCGTATGGGTGAAGTCGCCCAGGTCGACCTTGAGGCCGACTTCCTTCTGCTTGGTCTTGTACGGCGGAAAGAGCTGCCCCGCATTGGCGGCGGTTATCGGCGCGGTCTGGCCCTTGCTCAGGCCCTCGATATAGTTCGCGTAGAAGGAGACATTGTCCGTCGCCCTGATCAGCAGCGCGGCGGCCGGCGAGTTGGCGCCCGCGTCATAGCGGCCGGTCAACGCCCCGGTCGTCGGATTCAGGGTATCGCTGCGGACTTCCTGCCGACGCACGCCCAGGGTGAGCTGCACGCGGTCTTCGGCGAAGGACAGGGTGTCGGCCAGGCCGTAGCTGACCAGGCGCGTCTTGCTGCGCAATATCGGCGGCCAGAAGCCGGCGGGAGCCGGCCCCCAGTCGGGGTCATAGATGTTGGTGACCCAATCCGCCCCGGGCACCGAGCGGCGGCCATAGTCCCGCTGGTCGTCAGAGTAGTACGTGGCGTTGAGCACCCACTGGTGCCCGATCGCGCCGGTCTGCAGCTTGCCCCGCAACCCGGCTTCGCCCGACGTCTTTTTCAGGTTCATGTTCAACTGGCCCATCGAAGTGCGCAAGTCGCCCGCGTCGTTGAACACCTGCGCCGACATGGCGCCGCTGTAGGTGTACTCCGTTCTGCTGGCGCCGATCGCCGCGTAGGCCATCAGGTTGTCGCCGACGTCGAACTCGCCGCGGATCATGGCCCCCCTGTCCTGGTTCTTCGCGTAACCCCAGTTTGGATTCAGCAGGGTGTCGGCCTTGGGCGGCCTGGGCACGCCGATGCCGGGCGCAAGGTTGATGCCGCGCGTCACGCCGTCTATGCGCTCATCGCTGTCGTACAGGTCGGCGGAAACGCGCACGCGCTCGCCGCGCCAGTCCAGCCCCAGCGCCGCCAACTGCGCGCGTCTCTTTTGATGGTCGATGGGGCCGTCTCCATTCCGGTACACGCCGTTAAAGCGCAGGCCGAACTGCTGGTTCTCGCCGAAGCGCCGGCCCAGGTCCACGTGTCCGCCGAACTGCGCGTCCGACATATAGGTCGCGCTCAGGCGCGTCAGCGGCTCCGCGCCGGCGCGCTTGGGCACCAGGTTGACGGTCCCGCCCACCGAGCCCCCGGGAGGCATGCCGTTCAGCAGGGCGGACGGCCCCTTCAGGACCTCGATGCGTTCGAACATGTCGGGCATGGTCCGGTAGTACGGGGCCATGCCGAACAGCCCATTGAACGACGTATCCGTCGTGCTGGCGTTGAAGCCGCGTATCGAGTAGGCCTCGCTCCATGCGCCCGCCACGCCATTGGTGAAAACCGACGGATCGGTCCTGGCGATTACGTCGGTGATGTCCCTGGCCTGCAGGTCCTCGATGTATTTTTCCGTATAGCTGATGACGGAAAACGGCGTCTCCATGAAATCCTTGTTGCCGAGAAAGCCCACGCGGCCGCCATACGTGACCTGTCCGCCCGCGTATGGCGTCGCCGACGCCTCGGCCTGCCCCGAGACCGTCACCGCCGGAAGCGTCTTCACCCCCGTCTCGGCGGCCTCCTGGGCCAGCGTCGCCGGCGCGACGGCGGCCAGCATCAGGCCGGACAGGGCTGCGGTGAGACGGTTGAAGAAAAGTACGGGGTCTGCCCGCAGTGCTTGCGGCGAAGGCAGTGCGACGCGGCCGCTATGGCGACGTTTGCTCATGGAATGCTCCGTTCGGTTGAGCTTGGATCGCCTGGAAACATCAGGCGACTGGGAATCATTTACATCTGGACCGACAAAGACGTGCGCGGCGTCGAACGAATCAGTTCCGGTAGGCCTGCATCACGTCGTCGATCATGAGTTCGAGCGATTTCACGCTGGCGGCCGTGACGTACCACGCCTGCGCGTCCGCAAAGACCACGCGGCCGTTGCGCCACGCGGCGGTGTGGCGCAGCAGCGGGTTGCCCAGCGTCTCGGCGTCCATGACCGGACGGCGCTCCATCACGGCGCTGCGATCGACCACATAGACGATGCCGGGGTTCGCCTGCTGGATGAATTCGCTGGATATCGGCTGGCCATGCAGGCCGGCCTCGGCCGACGGGCTGGCGGGCTTGACGCCCAGCGCCTTGAAGATGAAGCCATAGCGCGACTGCGTCCCGAACGAACTGAACGCGCCGTTGTTGTGCAGCACGATCAGCGCCGTCTCCGGCCGGCCGCGGATGAGGTTTCTCGCCTGCTCGACCTTGGCGTCGAGTTCGGCGGCCCGCTGGCGCGCGAGGCCTTCCTTCTGGAAGATCCGACCCAGGGTCACGAGGTGATTCTTGACGATCTCGATGTGATCGGCCTGGCTGTCGCGATAATCCACGTCGAAATGGATGGTCGGCGCGATCCTGCTCAGCTCTTTGTAGTGGTTCGCCTGCAATGACGTGATCAGGATCAGGTCCGGCTTGGCCGCATGCACGCGCTCCAGATTGGGCTGGACGATCGCGCCCATGTCCTGCACCTGCGCATTCTTGTAGCGGGCAAGAAAGTGCGGCACGAAGTCCTTCGGCATGCCGGCGACCGGCACGCCCAGTTCGTCCAGAAAGTCGACCTCGTTCATATCCAGGGCGACCACGCGCTGCGGCAGCTTTTCGATGACGGTCGTGCCCAGCTTGTGCTGGACCGTGATGCTTGCGTAGGCCGGGGACGCCGGCTGGCCGGCGGCGGCCGGCGGCTGCGCCTGGGTCGACCCCGAGGCCTCCTGGCCGCAACCCTGCAGCGCGGCCATCGCGCTCATCGATAGCGCGAGCGATACGGCCAGCGCCCGCGGCCTTTGCGTGAGGATCATGTCAATTCTCCCGGTGGATTGAAGTAGTTGCACAGGCGTCCCCGTTCGCCCTGCGCGATCTCGAAATCCAGTCCATACAGCTCGCGCAGGCGGTCCTCGGTCACCACCTCGGGGACCGGGCCGGCGCAATGCACCGCGCCATGCTTCATCGCCACGATGTGATCGGAGTAGCTGGCCGCGAAATTGATGTCATGCACCACGAGAATCACGGTGCGGCCCTCCTCATCGCACAGCCGGCGCAGCGCTCGCATGATCTGAACGGCGTGCCTGATGTCGAGGTTGTTCAGCGGTTCGTCGAGCAGCAGGCAATCCGTCTGCTGCGCGATGGTCATGGCCAGGAAGGCCATCTGGCGCTGGCCGCCGCTCAGCTCGTCGAGATACGAGCCTCGCAGGCGATCCAGCGAGAGAAACGCGATGGCCTCGTCGATCTCCCGCAGATCGAGTGGCGTCAGTGCGCCGCGGCTGTAGGGAAAGCGGCCGAAGGCGACGAGTTCTTCCACCGTCAGGCGCAGATTGAATTCCGGGGCCTGGCGCAAGGTGGCGACACGCCTGGCGTATTCCGCGTTGCTCATGCCCGCGACGCTGGCGCCATCCAGCAGGATGTCGCCGCCGGTCGGCTCCAGCAACCGGGCGATCATCATCAGCAACGTGGTCTTGCCCGCGCCGTTCGGACCGATAAGCGAAGTCAGCGCGCCCGCGGGAAACTGCAGGCTCACATCGCGCAGGACGGACTTCGCGCCGTAGGTTTTCGAGAGGTGTCGGGTGGTGATCATGCCGTGCCCCGCGTGCGCGCCATCAGCGCGAGAAACCATCCGCCGCATACCAGGTTGACCAGGATGCCGACGGTGGTCTTGTAGTTGAAGAGATGCTCGACCGCGAGCTGGGCCAGGATGAAGATGCCCACGGCGATGGCGCAGCCCGTGGGCAGGGTGATCCGGTGCCTGCGCGTGCGCGCCAGCGCATAAGCGGTATTGGCGACGAAGATTCCCATGAAGGCGGTGGGCCCGAGCAGGCTGGTCGAGACAGCGACCAGCACGGCGATCAATGCGAGATGCAGGCGGACGCTGCGGTAGTGGTCCACCCCGAGCGAAATTGCCTGGTCGCGCCCCAGCGAAATCACGTCCAGCGTCGGCAGGTGTCTTTGGCCCGCCAGGCACACCGCCGCGACGACGGCGGCGGACACGAGCAGCAGCCCGGGCTCCGCCCGGCCGAACGACGCCTGGGTGAACCCGAGCAGAATCGAGAACTCGCCGGGGCTGGTTTTAAGCTGCACGAACTGCGTGAACGTGCCGATCACCATCGTCAGCACGAGCCCCACCAGCAGCAGGAAGTACACGTTCTGGCCGCGGCGGCGGAACAGCCAGCGATGGAGAGCCCACGAGTAGCCCAGCATCAGCAGCACGGACAGGAAAAAATTGCCGTTCGCGCCCAGCGCCACCAGGCTCTGCGTTCCCATGGTCAGGACCATCAGGGACTGCAGGAACAGGTAGACCGCCTCATAGCCCATGATGGCCGGCGTGAGGATCCGATTGCCGGTAAGCGTCTGGAACACGATCGACGACCACGCGATGCAGACGCCGCCGATGATCATCGCCGCCAGCCGGCCGAGCCGCTTCGGGATGACGTAATCGAAGTCCAGGCCGGAGCGGAAGAACAGAAAAGCCGCCGCCAGCGCGAGGACCGCGGGCCAGATCATTTTCAGGGAAACGGCGCGCATCATCTGCGCTTCCACAAGATGAGCCCGAGAAACAGGGCTCCGCCGATGCCGCCGGCCGTTAGGCCGATGGGCACTTCGAACGGATGCATCAGCACGCGGCCGAGGATGTCGCACAAGAGCAGCAGCGACGCCCCCGCCAGGGCCACGACGGGCAAGGTCCGGCCGAGGTTGTCGCCATAATGGAGCGCGACCAGATTGGGAACGACCAGCCCGACGAACGGAATCGCCCCCACGGTGATGACGGTGACCGACACGGTGACCGCCACCAGCATCAAGCCCAGCGCGACGGTGGCCGCATAGTTCAGCCCCAGGCTGGACGCCATGCCCTCGCCCATGCCGGCCACGGTGAAGCGGTGGGCATACAGATAGGCCAGCGCGACGACCGGCAGAATCAGGTAGATGACTTCGTAGTTGCCCTGCACGATCCTGGAGAAGTCGCCCAGCAGCCAGCCCTGCATGCTCTGCAGGATGTTGTGGCGATAGGCGTGGAATTCCGCCAGCGCGCTCAGCACGCCGCCGTACATCAGGCCGATGACGGGGATGAGAATCGTGTTCTTGAATCTCACGCGGCGCACGATCGCCACGAAGCCCAGGCTGGCCGCGAAGCAGAAGCCCAGGGCGAACAGCATCCGCCCCGGCGTTCCGGTGGACGGCGCCAGCGTCATCGCCGCCAGGATGCCGAGCTTGGCGGCGTCCAGCCCGCCCGACGTGGCCGGTTCGACGAATTTGTTGCGGACGATGTGCTGCAGGATCACGCCGCAGACCGACAGCCCGATGCCGGTGAGCACCAGCGCCGCCAGCCGCGGCAGCCGGCTCGCGGTCAGCGTCAGCCACGCGTCGCCGGACAGCGAGAACAGATGCGACCAGGCCATCTGCCGGGCGCCGACCAGCAGCGATATGCCGCAGAGCGCGACGAACAGCGCCGACAGCCCCGCACGCATCAAACGCGCTCCCCGGCGATGCGCCAGCCCTTGGCGGCCTGCCGCTGGCTGAGGAAGCGCGCATACCGTCCCTGGCTCTCGCGCAGCGCCGCGGGCGCGCCCTCTTCCACGATCCGGCCGCGCTCCATCACCGCGATGCGATCGGCCATCGCCACCGTGGAAAGCTGGTGCGCGATCACCACCAGCGTGCGCCTGCCGCGCAGGCGCGCCAACGTATCGGCGATGACGGCCTGGTTCTCCGCGTCCAGGGCCGCGGTGGCCTCGTCCACCAGCAGGATGGGCGCATCGCTGAGCAGCGCCCGCGCGATGGCGACGCGCTGCCGCTCGCCGCCGGACAGGCTTGCGCCGCCCTCGCCCACGGGCGTTCCGAGGCCCTGCGGCAGGCGCGAGGCGATTTCGGCCAGGCCAGCCTGGCGCGCGGCCTGCAGGAGTTCGGCTTCGCTGCAAGCGGGTTTGCCGGCGCGGATGTTGTCGGCGATGGTCCCGGTGAACAGATAGTTGTCCTGGAAAATCTGGCTGATCTGACCGACCAGCCGCGCGCTGGAGATCTGCCGCACGTCCACGCCGCCGACCCGCACGCTGCCTTCGTCCGCATCGAAAAAGCGCGCGATCAGCCGCGCCAGCGTGGTCTTGCCGGAGCCCGATTCGCCGATCAGGGCGATCATGCTGCCCGGTTCGACGCGCAGGTTCACGCCATCCAGCACATAGGGTTCGTCCGGGGCATAGCGGAAACGGACATCGCGCAGTTCGACCGACGCATCGCGGGGCGCCTGCGGCGCATCCGGCTCCGGCAGGGGAGCGACCGTAAGCAATGCCGCTATCGCATCGAGCTGGGCGCGCGCGCCGCGCAGGACCTCGCCATAGCCCGCCACCTCCAGCAGCGCGTCGACGTAACGGCTTGCCAGCAGCATCGCGACGACGGCCGCCACCAGTTCCGCGGCCCCCGCGCCGCCGCCCAGCAACGCGTTGATCCACCAGGCCGCCGCGATCAGCAACGCGGCGAAGGCGGCCTGGACCGCCCAGACGTTCACGACGGCTGCGCCCGCCGACAGCCAGATCAGCCGCGCACCCGAGCGGCGCTGCCGTTCGACGGCCTGCTCGAAGTGGCGCAACGCACCGCCCTCCGCGCTGAAGGCGCGCAGCACCGATTGCGCCTGGGCGAACTCCACCACCCGCTGGCTGGCGTCGGCGAAGTGTTGGTGAAAAGCGTTGTCGGCGCGCCGCGCCAGCCGCGCCGTAAGCAGCAGGACGCCCGCCAGCAGCGGCAGCGCCGCCAGGGCGATGGCGCCCAGAACCCAATGCTGCGCGAACAAGGCGAACGCCAGCGCCACGGGCGTCGTGACGCCGGCGATGACGGGCGTGAACACGTGCGCGGGAAGCTGGGCCACGGACATCATGCCCTGCGTGACGATATGCCCGAGGCGGGCCGTGTTCCGCGGCGTGAACCAGCCCACGGGCAGGCGCGCCACATGGTCGCCGAGCCGGTGGCGGCCGCCTTGCAGAAGGGCCACGCCCACGCGCACGCCGGCGCGCTCGACGCGGCCTCGCAGCGCCCAGCACAGCCCCGTCCCGGCCAGCAGCGCGGCCAGCCACGGAGCGGCCGCCCCTGCATTTCCCCCCAGCAGGTGGGTAAGCGCCGGCGCGACGCAGGCGATCGTCAGGCCGCACAGCACGCCATAGGCGACGGCCAGCCAGGCGTAGCGGCGCAGGACAGCGGCGTTCCCGCCCAGCAACGATATCAAGGACTTCAGCATGACGGCTCCTCCTGCGCCACGGCGTTTTCATGGCCGCCCAGCTTCCAAAGCCGCGCGTAGCTGCCGCCCTGCGCCAGCAGATGCTCATGCCGGCCTTGCTCGGAGATGACGCCGTCGTCCAGGACGAGGATGCGGTCGGCGTGCATCACCGTGTCCAGCCGGTGCGCGATCACCATCAGCGTGCGTCCCTGGGCGAAGCGCGACAACGCGGCCTGGATCGCCGCCTCGTTGCCGGCGTCGGCCGATGCCGTGGCTTCGTCCAGCACCAGCACGGGCGGGTCCAGCAGCACGGCGCGCGCGATGCTCAGGCGCTGCCGCTCGCCGCCGGACAGCTGCGCGTCCTCGCCGATCACCGAGTCATAGCCGCGCGGCAGGGCCAGGATGCGCTCATGGATGTTGGCCGCGCGCGCGGCGGCCTCGATCTCATGCTGGCTTGCGCCGGGCCGGCCCAGCGCGATGTTGTCGCGCACGCTGGCATGGATCAGGCGCACTTCCTGCAGTACGAAGCCCACCCGCCGGTAGAGCTGCGCGCTTTCGATCTGGCGCAAGTCGGCGCCGCCGAGCGTGATGCGGCCCTCGTCCGGATCGAAGAATCTGAGCAGCAGCCGCGCCAGCGTGGATTTTCCCGCGCCGGACGGGCCGACGATGGCGGTAACGGTGCCGGGCTCCAGGGTGAAACTGATATTCGACAGGGCCGCGCGCCCGGCGTCGTAGGAGTAGCTCACGTTCTCGAATCGGACTTCATGCCCCGCGGGCGTCTGCTGGCGTCCAGGCGCCGGCGCTTCCAGCACCGGGGTTTCCAGCAATGCCAGCACGCGCTGCGCGGCTCCCGTGGCGCTGCCCAGGTCGTGCACCAGCGTGTGCAGCAGCAGCAGCGGGCCGCAAATGCCCGGGGCCACCAGGGCGAATGCCAGCACGTCCACCGGCGCCATCCATTCCAGGCCCACGAACAGCGCGCCGAACCCCAGCACCACGCCCAGCACGGTGACCGGCGAGATCATTGCGTGGGCATGGGCCATGGCCGCGACCAGCGGACGCGTGAAGTCGGCGAAAGCCTCGGCGAATCCGTCGACCGCCTCGCGGTAGCCGCGATGCGCCCGGCCGGGGTCGCCGAACGCCTTGGCCACGGCGATCCCGTTGACGAACTCGACCGTCGCGCCATTGAGGCGCCCAAGCTGGGCGACGAAGGCCTGCATATTCGTTCCGCTGGCCTTCATCGCCCGGCGCAGGAACAGGAAGAAGCCGGAGAACGGCGCCAGCACCACGAGGGCGAGGCGCCAGTCCTGCCAGAACAGGTAGATGGCGGAGACCCCGATGACGCCGGCCGCGCGCGCCACCGCCGTGAAGAAGTGCGCCGTCAGACTGTGCAGGGTTCCCATATCGTCCTGCAGCGCCTGCTTCACCTCGCCGGACGCCTTGCCCGTGAACCAGCCCAGCGGCGCCAGCGCCAGCCGCCCCGCGCCGGCCAGCCGCAGGCGATGGGTGATGCGGTTGTCGGCCAGGTGGACCGTCAATTCACCGGCGGAAATCAACAGCATGCCGGCGAACATGGCGGCGATGCTGACGACGAGGGTCCACCAGATCTGGGGCCAGGCGTCGGCCGCGCTGCCGGCGCTGGCAAGAACGATGCGCGCGATGTGCGCGATGGCCGCCAGTGGCGCCAGCGTAAGCATGGCGCCCGCCGCGGCCAGCATGCACGCGACGATGAGTTGCCCGCGGATGGGGGTCAACACCAGACTGAGCGGGCCGGCATGGCGAGGGGCGGCCGGCGCGGCTCCGGAAGTACTCATGAACGAAATACCAAGACGTTGGTGATAATTATTTGCATTACTATAAACTAAATTTTCGAATTAGTTTCATTACTACAAACTAAATATTCGCCAGGCAGGTTAAAGTGCCGGGTACGCGACATCACGAACCGGGAACAGACATGCAGCAGCCAGCGCGCCGCGCCACGCGGGGACGCCCTCCCACCATCACCCGCGAGCGGATCGCCGATGCCGGCATCGCGCTGGGCCTGCCCAACATCACCTTCGTCGGCCTGGCGGCGGCCATGGGCGTGAGCCACATGGCGCTCTACAAGCACGTGGCCGGTCTCGAGGAGCTCAAGCGCCTGGTGGCCGACGAGATCTTCCGCCGCTGGCAGATCCCGCAAGCCTGTAGCAACGACGTCGGCGAGCTGAAGCAATACCTGACCCTGTTCGCCGCGTCGGTGCGGGAGTTCGTGAAGTCCCACCCGGGCGTGACGCCCTACGTGATCCGCAGATTGGCGGCGACGCCGGCCATGGTCGCGAAAATCGAGGGACACCAGCGGCATATCGCCGGCGCGTACGGAATTTCGATGGAACAGTCCCGGATTCTGCTGGCGACCGTGGCCTTCCACGGCATGGCGGTAGCCGATACCGTGTATTCCGTCGCGGGCCGGGAACCTGCCGTGGAGGCCGCGCGCGCGGCTGAAGAATCAGAGATGGAAACGGAACTCGATCAAGGCATGCAGGCCCTGATCATCGGTTTGCTCGATATGCTGGAGAACGACTTGCCACGAAAGGCGGCGGCCCGCCGAAAGACGGAATCGAGCGAAACGGACTCCGACCGCCGTGACGAGGCCGCGTTCGACGGCTAGTCGCCGGAGGCCTTGGCGGGACGCGCGGCCCCGCACTGCCAGCAGGTAGAGAACTGCGGCTCCAGCCATTCGCCGCAGGCATCGCAGTACCAGTGCGGCAGGTCGCGCGCCGCGGCGCCGTACCCCTCGATGAGACGCATGGCGGCGGCGCGATCGTCCTCGCTCTCGATCCACAGGTCGGGGCCGCACTGGTCGACCGGGATCTCCCCCGCCGCCCCCTGCAGGTAGCGGCCGCTCACGTGGCAGGCGATGCCCGCCTGCTCCAACAGGTTGGCCCAATGCTGGCCGAGGAGCAAGTCTGGCGCGCGGATCAATCGGATCATGAGTGCCACCACTGGAAGAAGGACTACTTGCATCATAAAAGCAGATGTAAGCTGGTGTCCCGCGCTGGCGCCGCCGGCCTTCCAACTCTCTTCAGATCGAATCTGCATGTCCGCTGGGAAGAATTTCGCTGGAATCATTGCGTTCATGAAGGTCGCCACCCATGGCGGTTTCAACGCGGCGGCCCGCGAGCTGGGCATTTCGGCGCCGGCGGTCAGCCGTAGCGTGGCCCGGCTCGAATCCCGCCTCAACGTGCGCCTGCTGGATCGCTCCACGCATCACGTTTCACTGACGCCCGAGGGGCTGCAGTTCTTCGAAGAATGCCTGCCCAGCGTCGACCACCTGACGCGCGCGGTGGAAAACATGAAGGACGCCGGCGACGTGCCGGCGGGGCTGCTGCGCGTCAGCGCAACCGTCGGATTCGGACGCAAGTGCGTGGCGCCGCTGTTGCCGGCCTTCTGCCAGCGGTACCCCCGGATCCGCCTCGAATTCGACCTGGACGATCGCCACACGAATTTCGCCGGCGACCAGGTGGACGTGGCCATACGCAACGGGCGCATCCAGGAGGCGGACATCGTCGCGAAGAAAATCGCGCCGATGCGGCTGATCGTATGTGCGGCGCCCGGCTACCTGGAGCAGGCCGGCGCGCCTGCCGCCATCGACGACCTGAAATCGCACCGGATCATCGCCTTCCGGCTGAAGGACTCCGGCAAGCCGCACGAATGGGAGTTCAAGGTCGACGGCAAGCTGGTCAAACTGGCGCTGCCCGGGCACCAGGTCTTCAATGACCCGGAACTGGTGGCGCAAGCGGCGCTGGCAGGCAACGGCCTGGCCCAGCTCGCCAACTACCAGGCCGATCCGCATATTGCCAGCGGACGCTTGATCCCCCTTCTGGCCGACCTCGTGGCCGATGGGCGCGGGCATTACGCGTGCTATCGCAACCGCAGGCAAATGCCGTTGCGGATCAGGCTGTTCATCGATTACCTGCAAACGGCGCTGGGCGGCGCGACGCCGGCGTGATCCGATGGACAGCGCGGTAATAACCCGATGGCAGCTTCCGCCAGGCAGCCCGGTGCGCCAACATGCGGTACCGCATTCCATCGAGGTTCACCATGCAGGAAATCATCACCCCTCCGCTACCGGCCCGGGCACCGCTGCCCGCCGGGCGCGCCCAGGCGTCCACGGCCAGGCTTGAATGGCTATGGCTGCTGCCGTTCGCCGCGGCGCTCTATTACCCCTGGGCGCTACGGTGGGCCCATGCGGGATTCGTGGCCCGGGACGGCTCGGGCGTCGCGCCCCTGCTCAGCCTGTTGACCGCCTACCTGGTGCCGCTGGCCGGATTCCTCGCCCTGTACGCCTTGGGACGGCAGGCGGCGCTGACCGATCGCCTGGTGCTGGCAAGACGGTTGGCCCATTTGGCTGTCGCCGCGCCGCCCGCCTATACCTTGCTGGGCGTGCTGCTCTACCTGATGAAAATCGACGGTCACGATATCGCCGTATGGACCGGGCTGTGGATCGCGCTGGCGGCCCTGTCGGCCATGACGATGCGCACCACGTTGCCGCGTCCGGCCGTGCTTGACGACCCCGCTGTCTATTCCAGGCTGAGAGTCGGCCACGGCATCGCATCGCTGGCGCTTCTGCTCGCCTTTCTTGCGCCGCACCTTTTCAACCACATGCTGGGCGTCTTGGGCAACGACGTGCATATGGCGGTCATGGACGTGTTGCGGGCCGTCTACCGCCACGGCGCCGTCGAGCCCGTCCTCATCACGCTGTTCTTCCTGCAGATTCTCAGCGGGCTGGTGCTGCTCAAGCCGAAAACCGCGCGGCGCGCCGACATGCTGGATTCCCTGCAGACCGCCTCGGGCATCTACCTGGCGTTCTTCATTGCTTCGCACATCAACTCGGTATTCGTCCTGGCGCGCTACTTCGGCACCGACACCAACTACGCATGGGCCATCGGCGAGCCCGTCGGGCTGGTCGGAGACGCCTGGAACATCCGGCTGCTGCCGCACTATTCGATCGCAGTCTGGCTGCTCATCGTCCATCTCGCCTGCGGGCTGCGGGTCGTCATGCGCGGCCATGGCGCATCCGAATCACGGTCGGCCGCGGCGGCCTGGGGCGTCATCGGCGTGGGCAGCCTGGTGACCATGGTCATCACGGCCGGCATGACCGGCCTGCGCCTGGCATAGGCCGGCCGCGCGCCGCGTGCTTGCAACGGGCGCGCTTCAAGCCGTTTTCACTATTTGCGCGTCCGCGGCCTCGAAAACATCCAGCCCTGGAGCGATTTTTATGGACCGGCGTCGGCCCGCACCACGGTCGCCGCCTCGCGCAACGCGCAGCGGGATGGCCGACAGCAGCGAGGTCCGCTGCAGCAGCGAGACGATGGTCAGAATGGCGCTGGATTCGATGGCGACTTGCGGGAAGCCGGCACCGCGCGCAGAACGCGCCCCCCCTACGGTCTTAACGCGGTTTTTCCCGCGAGTCGTCGACGCATAGCGGGACCGAGATTTCGGCGACGAGCCCGCCGCCCGGCCGTGGGCCTAGTTTCAGTTGGGCGCCGAACCGGTCGGAAATCGCGCGCACGATTGAAATGCCGAGTCCCGATCCATCGCCCTGTTTGCGGCCCTGGTCACCGCGCCAGAACCGTCGTCCGACCTGGGCGATCTGCTCCTGGCCCAACCCAGGGCCGCGATCGGCCACGGTAATCCGGCAACGGGCGGCTTCCTGGTCGAAGACGACGGCGACATCGACGCGCCGTTCCCGCGGAGAATAGAGAACGGCATTCTCGGCGAGGTTGCGCACAGCCGTTTCCAGCATCGATTTCGGCATCGCCGCCCGCCGGTCGTCGCCCTCTATGGTCAGGTCCACGCGATCGCACGCGCCGTCGCCAAGGCGGCCCAGTGCGGTTTGGACCGCTGATACGATGGAAGTGCAATTTCCTTCGACTTGGGTGACGTCCGCCTCCGTGCGAGCCAGGATCATCATCTGGTCCAGCGTTCGCCGCAAGCGCCGCACGCCCTCCTCTGCGCTCCGAAGTGAAAACTCCGCGTCTTCGCGGTCGGTGATCCGAATCACCTGCAGGTGCGTGTCGATCACGGTCAGCGGCGTTCGCAGTTCGTGCGCGGCCGCGTCCGTAAATGCCCGCTGACTGGAGAGCGCGGACGCAAGCCGCCCCAGCAGCCCGTTCATGGCGTCGAGCACCGGCCGCAGTTCCGAAGGCGAGCGATGGACCGCAATCGGAGACGTGTCCTCGGTCTGCCTCGCCCTGAGCTGATGCCGCAAGTTCTTTAGCGGAGCGAGCCCCCTGCCGATGCCTATCCATAGCGCGCCGAGCCCGCCAAGCACCGCGATGAGAAACGGGATGCCAGCGGCCCGCAAGAGATCCTCGATCAACAGATTCCGTTGATCGATGCGGTCGGCGGTGGTGATCTGGTAACCGTTAGCGTTCAGCACGTAGACACGCCATTTCTGCCCGCGCTCCTCGTGCACGCTGTATCCGGTGGCGATACTGTCTATGCCTGTGGGGCTGTCGTTGGTCCGCGCCAGCACCTCTCCATGCAGCCCTCGGATCAGGCAGCTGATTCCTTCTCCGCCATCTACGCGCACCGCCTCGGCCAGGTCTCCGTCCGGCTTCGCGGGCTCCAGGGCGCCGCGCTCCAGCAGCCCGGCGACCATCCGGGCGGACATCGCGAGGCGGCCATCGAGCGTACGATCGAGATCGGCGCGCACACCCTGCATCATCCAGGCGGCCGCCGCGGCCCAAAGCACCGCGATGGAAATCCCGGCGATCAGGACCGCGCGAAACCTCAAGCTCATGATTCCGATCTCCAGCCCAACCGATATCCCAGGCCGCGAGCCGTCTCTATCGCAGCGGCTCCCAGCTTGCGCCGAATGTTGTGAATATGCACGTTCAAGGCGTTGCTGTTGATCTCCTCGCACCCTCCGTACAGTCTTTCGTTGAGGACATCCGGCATCACCCATCGGCCGTCTGCAGCCGCCAGGTGCGTCAGCAGATCGACTTCCCGGCGCGAAAGCAGAATCGGGGCGCCGTCGAACCACGCAAGTCCGCTATCCGGCTCAAGCCGCAACGGGCCGGCGTTGATGACCTGGGTCGTCCGGCCCTGCGTGCGCCGCACGAGCGCATGCAGGCGGGCGGCCAGCTCACGCAGGTCGAAGGGCTTCGTCATGTAATCGTCCGCCCCGCCATGCAGGCCCGCAAGCCGATGCTCCATGGCGTCTCGCGCCGTCAGAACCAGGACGGGCATGTTTGGATCCACGGCCCTGGCAATAGACAGCAACTCCATGCCGTCGCGATCGGGAAGGCCCAGGTCCAGTATCAGGGCATGGTAGGCGGCCTCCGCCTGCGCGGCCTCCGCTTCGGCGGCCGTGCATACGTGATGCGCGGTAATGCCGTGCGGCCTGAGGCCGGCCACAATTCCTTTACCGATCAGATCATCGTCCTCGACCAAAAGTACCCGCACAGCAGTCTCGATTCCTGTAAACAACAGGGAATATGTTAGGCGAGTTTCCCGACACACATGGCGCATGGCTGCAACCCGCCAGCCGCCTTGCGCGCCCTTTAGTCTCGCTTAATCGGGATGTTGCAACATGGCGGGATAGCGGTTGAAGGAGCGGGATTTGATTCGGTTTGGGCGGCTCATTGCAGTTTTCCTGGTGTGCTGGTTCGCCATCGGTGGCGCACGGGCGGACAGCGGCTGGCTGTCATCGTCGGAAAACGTGGAATTCCTGGAGCCGGACGAGGTCTTCAAGCTCGAGCCGGTTTATCGGGAAGGGGACTTCCTGTCGGTTCAAGGCCACATCGCGAAAGGCTACTACGTCTATCGGCAGTCGCTGAAGATCGTCGGCGGCGATGGCAGCGAAGCCGCCGTCACCCTACCTGAAGGCGTCACCAAGCACGACGAATTTTTCGGCAAAACAGAGGTCTACACCGGAGACGCCCTGCGCCTGCGCTGGCAGGGCGCCGGCGCGCAGGCCACGCTGCACTGGCAAGGTTGTGCCGAGGCGGGCATTTGCTACCCTCCCCAAACGGTGGCGCTGAGCTTGCCGGCCGCCAGCGCCGATGCCACGGCAAAGGGCGGATCGCCGGCAGCGGCAGGCACTTCCGCCGCGCAGGACCAGAGCGCCGCCCAGCGTCTGGCGGACCTTGGACCGATTTGGGGACCCGTGCTGTTTTTTGGATTTGGCCTGCTACTGGCGTTCACGCCCTGCACGCTCCCCATGATCCCGATCGTTTCCTCTATCGTCGTAGGCAGCCAGGCGAAGTCGAGGCGCGCCTTCGCCCTGTCCGTGTCGTATGTCCTGGCGATGGCCGCAACGTACGCCGTCGTCGGCGTGGCGGCCGGGCTCGCCGGCGCCAATGTGCAGGCCACGCTGCAGTCCCCCTTGCTGCTTGGGGCATTTGCCGTCCTGTTCCTCGTTCTCGCCAGTTCCTTGTTCGGCATGTTCGAACTGCGCCTGCCTTCAGCGCTGGTCAGCCGCGTCGAGTCCGCAGGCAGAAAAAGCGGCGGCGGCAGCCTGCCCGGGGCCGCAGCCCTGGGGTTCCTGTCGGCGCTGCTCGTCGGGCCTTGCATGACGGCTCCATTGGCCGGGGCGCTGCTGTACATCGGACAGACAGGCAGCGCGCTGCAGGGGGGAATCGCCTTGTTCGCCCTGGGAATGGGCATGGGCCTGCCCCTGTTGGCGATCGCGGTGTTCGGCGCCCGCGTGCTCCCCAAGCCCGGAGCATGGATGGACCGCGTCAAAGTGGCATTCGGCTATGTCATGCTGGGAATGGCCGCGCTGATGCTGGACCGCTTCGTGCCGGCCACCATCGGTCTCGTGATCTGGGCAATTTGGGGGCTGTCCGTCACCCTCGGTCTATTGGCGTGGGCGAACGCCGTGGCGGCCCGGCACCGCCTGCTGTGGACCCTCCGGACCACGGCGGCGGTATCCGGTCTGTGGTCGATTCTCATGCTGGTCGGCGGCGCGTCCGGCGGAACCTCAACCCTTCAGCCGCTGAATCATTTACGCGGCCTGCCGGAGAATTCCGCCGCCGGAAATTCCAGGCCAGCATACGTTGCCGCCAAGTCGGTCGCCGATGTGGACAGGCTGTTGGCCCAGGCCGGCGAGCAAGACAAATGGACCTTGATCGACTTCTATGCCGACTGGTGCATCAGTTGCCACGTGATCGAGCGCAACGTCTTCGGCGACCCGACCGTGGCGGCCAGGCTCGGGCGCATGCAGGTCGTACGCCCGGACGTCACGCATAACGACGCAACCGACCAGGCATTGCTCAAGCATTGGAAAGTGCTGGGGCCGCCCACGCTCATTCTCATAGGGCCCGACGGCAACGAGCGTCGGGAACTGCGCATGATCGGCGAGATCGACGCGGATCGGTTCCTGGCCCACTTGGACCGGGCGGGCGCGCCATGATCGGCCTGGGACCGTTTTCGATTCACCTGGTGGCGATCGCCATTGGCGCGATCGTTTCCCTGGGGGTAGCAAGCGCCCTGGCGCGCAGGCTTGCGCAGCACCCGTCCGCATCGGCAGGCTGGGCGCTGCTGGATGCGTTTTTCTGGGGGCTGCTCGCGGCGCGATTCGGATACATCGTCCGAAACTGGGAGGACTACGCAACGACGCCCAAGGCCGTTCTGGCCGTCGGGGATGGCGGATTCACCTGGTGGGTTGGCTTGTTCGCCGCGGCGATTGCCCTGTGGTTGAAAACCCGTTCGGCGCCCGCGCTGCGCAAGCCGGCATTTGGCGGCATGCTGGCCGGGATAGCCATCTGGCTGGCTGCGATGGGCGCGGTGGATTCGATGTATCGCTACGCCCCGCCCCTGCCCGATTCCTCGCTGATGACGATGGCAAACGAACCCATTTCTCTGAAGGCGTATACGGGCCGGCCTGTCGTTCTCAACCTGTGGGCCAGCTGGTGTCCTCCGTGCAGGCGCGAAATGCCCGTTTTCGAGATGGCGCAAAAGACCTACCCCGACATTGCCTTCGTCGCCGTCAACCAGGGCGAGTCCCAGCAACAGGTGAAAGCGTTCATCGAACATAACGGCCTGACGCTGGACCACGTCCTCTTGGACCCGTTCTCGACAATCACGCGAACCATGAGCGCCCGCGGCCTTCCCACCACCTTGTTCTTCGATCCCGAGGGAAGGATGGTGGACTCGCACGTCGGCGAACTGACATCCGCGACGCTCAGAGACAAGCTATCCCGCCATGACTTCATCAACAGAAAGGAGGACTGATATGCGCACCAAGCCTTTGGCGCGTCCGCTCGTCGCCGCGGCCTGTGCCGCACTGCTGGCCGCGCCCGTCCATGCCGGGGAACCGGCCCGGCCGCCCGTGCTCAAGGCCTTGGAAACCCAGGGACTTACCGTTATTCAGGAATTCAAAGTGGCGGACGGACTGCGCGGCTTCGCCGGCGCCATCCAGGAGCGCCCCGTCGCCATTTATGTCACCCCGGATGGCACGGCGATCGTCGGCACGCGAGTGGACGTGGAGGGCCGCCCCATTGACGCAGCCACGCTCCAAGACCTGGTGGCCAAGCCAATGGGAAAGAAAGTCTGGTCGCAGCTGAGCGAATCCTCCTGGGTGCTGGACGGCCGCTCCGAAGCGCCGCGCATCGTCTACACGTTTTCAGACGCCAACTGCCCCTATTGCCATCAGTTCTGGGAAGCGTCGCGCCCCTGGGTTGAGGCCGGTAAAGTGCAGCTCCGGCACATACTCGTGGGGGTCATCCGCGACGACAGCCCCGCCAAGGCGGCAGCGATATTGCGGGCTCCGGACCCCTCGGCCGCCCTGCAGAAGAATGAGCAGCGCTTCGACCAGGGCGGCATCGAACCCGCCTCCGAAGTTCCTGATGACGTACTGGAAGTGCTGGCGCGCAACCAGATGCTGATGGTGTCGACGGGCTTCCGGGGAACACCGGGAATCGTCGTACGCGAGGAAGACGGCACCGTGAAAAAGTTCAGGGGCATGCCCCAGGGCGATCAGTTGAACGAAGTACTGGGGCCTCGTTGACCTGCTGACAAATAGACCAATAGCGAGACCCATATGGAACCGGAACTGAAAGTCATCCTGCACGCCCCCTCGCCGGCTGCCCTTCAACGGGCAAGAAACAACGCACTGAACTTGAGAAATGGCATGCCTGCCGCCGAAGTGCGCATCATCGCCAATGCGCAGGCTGTCGAAGCCGCGTTGGACGTGGCGCATGAGCGCCTGGATGCCTCGACGTGGATCTGCCCCGTCAGTCTGGAACGACTGGGCAGGGGCAACAGGGAACCACTGCAAGTCCTGGGTGGCTCGGCTGTTCTTGAGATCGCAAGAATGCAAGCGGCGGGATGGGTGTACATACGCGCGTGAATGCGCCGCCATCGGCGTGGCCTGCGCGTAGTACCGTTCTTCAGGCGCCTGGACATCCCGAACCGCATTTACCAGGGCTGCCTGGCCGTCGCCTCGCCGATGCCGGACGACGCGCCGGTGATTACGATGACTTTATCGTTGATCATGGGATCCTCTGCCTTCGTCTATTCGAACGGCTACTGCTTGCCGGCGGGAAGCGTTGCCAGATGCCGATCCAGCGCCTTGCTGGCGCGGCGGGCCATGTCGGCATCGACGCGCGACGACAGCACCTGGGTGAGCTGGCGCAACTGGCCGGCCGTGATGCCGACGTTCATGCTGATGCGCATGTGCGCCTGCAACTGCGACTCGGCGCCGGGCAGCGCCGAGAGCATGCCCACGGTGGCCAGCTCACGGCTTTGCCAGTCCAGGTTGTCGCGCTCGAAGATGTCGCCGAAAAGGTGCGCGCGCAGGTACTCGTTGGCGATGGGCGCGAAGTCGAACAGCGGCCCCTGCACCGGGCCGCCAGACAGCTTGGTCTGGTTGGCCGTACCGGCGGCCAGCAGCGCATCGCCCTTGGGGATGGGTCGGCTGGGTTCTCGCCCCAGGGCATCCTGGATGCCGCGTTGCTTGCGCGCGTCCAGCACCTTCATCAGCTCGCCCAGCGCATTGAGGCTGCGAGGGAAGCCGGCATAGGCGTAGAGCTGCACCAGGATCTCTCGGGCGTCGCTCACCATCATGCCGGCGTCCAGCCCTTGGTTCAGCGCGGCAGTCAGCCTGGCCATGTCTCCCGCGGCGGCAAATGCGGCGATCGGCACGATGGCTTGCTGGTGGGCGGATAGGGTTTCAGAAGCGCTTGATGCTTTCGTTTGAGATTGGGTCATGGATTTGGCGTCCTTCTCGTTCGCTGCGTGTCCCAGCATGGCGGACAGGCTCAGCGCCACGGTCAACACACCGGCTTGAAGCCGGGTGCGGCGGGACTTAGCGGGCGTTGTATTGCTCATCGGTCACTTTCTCCATCCAGGTCACGTTCTTGCCGTCCACGGTGCCCGTCACCGCCAGGTGCGTCATGGCGGTATCGGGCGCGGCCCCGTGCCAGTGCTTGACGCCGGGCGGGCACCACACCACGTCGCCGGGGCGGAGGACCTGCACCGGCTTGCCCCATTCCTGCGTCAGGCCCACGCCGGCAGTCACCACCAGGCGCTGTCCCGCGGGATGCGTGTGCCAGGCGGAACGCGCGCCGGGCTCGAAGGTAACCAGCCCGCCTGAGGCGTTGATGGTCTTGTCGGCGGGCCAGACCGGATCGATGCGCGCGCGGCCGGTGAAGTATTCGGCGGGACCGGCCATCGAGGCCTGCTCTCCCGCCCGCGTGATCTGCTGTGCGCCGGCGGGTGGATTGGCCTGCGGCCCGGCGGCCAGCGCCGCGTTGGCGTTCAGCGCTGTCGTGCACAGCGCAAGTCGGAGAACTGGGTGCATGGGGTTCCTTTCTTGAGGTGAAGCGGCTCAGCCGCGGGGCCGGCCGGCAAGATCCTGTTCATCGCTGACGTGCTCCATCCATTCGACGTTCTTGCCGTCCAGCGCCTCCTGGATGGCGATCTGGGGTCCGTACGAAACTGTATTGTTCGGTAGATTGGTTGAGAAGACCGTAAAATTGATATACGGTGGTGCAACGGATTCACCAATGGGAAAAGAGAATCTCAACGACCTGCAAGCTTTTGTAGCCGTGGCCCGTGAACGCAGCTTCACCCGGGCGGCGGCTCAACTAGGCCTGTCACGCTCGGCGCTGAGCCACGCGATGCTTGCGCTGGAAGCCCGGCTGGGCGTGCGGCTATTGGCGCGCACCACGCGCAGCGTCTCCACCACAGAGGCCGGCGCAAGGCTGCTGGACGCCGTGGCCCCCCGCATCGACGAGATCGAACTGGAGCTGGGCTCGCTCACGGCGCTGCGCGACAAGCCGGCCGGCACGGTGCGCATCACGGCGCACGACCATGCCATCACCACTGTGCTCTGGCCGCGGCTGCTGCCGCTGTTGCAGGAGTACCCCGACATCCACGTCGAATTCAGCGTGGACTATGCGTTCACCGACATCGCGGCGCACCGCTTTGATGCAGGCGTGCGCGTGGGCAATCGGGTGGACAAGGACATGATCGCCGTTCGCCTCGCGCCGGAACTGCGCATGGCCGTGGCCGCATCACCCGGCTATCTCGCGGGAAAGCCGCTGCCCAAGACGCCCCGCGATTTGACCGAGCACCGCTGCATCAATCTTCGGCTACCCACGCATGGGGGGTTGTATGCCTGGGACTTCGAGAAGGACGGACAGTCCATCAATGTGCGTGTGAGCGGCCAGACCACGTTCAACAACACCTTTCTGATGCTTCAGGCTGCGCTCGACGGCATGGGCTTTGCCTTCGTGCCGCTGGACACCATGCAGCCGCATATCGAGGCTGGCCGGCTGGTGCCCGTGCTGCAGGACTGGTGGCCGACTTTCCCGGGCTATCACCTGTATTACGCCAACCGCAAGCAAATCGCTCCGGCTTTGGCGCTGGTCATTGAGGCATTGCGCTGGCGCGCCAACGAACCGGTCAAGTAATGCCATTGACCGTGCCTCGGGGCGACGGCTTGGCGTTGCTTACCCGCAGCGCATTGAGCACCAACGCGAATGCGGGCGAAGGCTGTCGCCGGCTGGGGTAGTACAGGTAGTAGCCAGGGAACTGCGGGCACCAATCCTCCAGGACTCGCACCAGACGCCCCGCTTCGATGTGGGGAGCGAACTCCTCTTCCGGGAGACTCGCGATCCCCAAGCCCGCCACCGCCGCATCCACCATACTGAGCGATGTATTGAAGATGAGCTGCCCATTCACCCTCACGCTCAGCGCCTGCCCTCGGCGCTCGAAATCCCAGGTGTAAAGACCGCCCGCCGTCTGCATGCGCATATTGATGCAGTTGTGCTTGAGCAAGTCGCGCGGCGATTTGGGGATGGGCCGTGTTTTAAAGTACGCGGGTGACGCGGCAATCGCCATCCGCAATTTCGGCCCGATCGGCATGGCGACCATGTCCTTGTCGATCGTGTCGCCCAGGCGCACACCCGCATCGAACCGGTCCGCGACGATGTCCCGGAATCCATAGTTGATGTCGAACTCGACGTTGATGTCCGGGTACTCGAGCATCAACGGCGTGAGTTTAGGCAACAGCGTGGTGCGTAGGATGTGCTCTCCGCAGGTGATGCGCACCGTGCCGGCGGGCTTGTCCCGCATTTCGGTCAGCTCATCAAGTTCCGCGTCAATCTCGTCGAATCGGTGGCCTATCGCATTGAGCAGACGCTCGCCAGCGGTCGTCGGTGACACGCTGCGCGTGGTCCGGGTGAGCAGCCGAATCTCCAGTTGAGCCTCCAGGCCGCTGATCGCCTGGCTGATCGCAGACTGGGTGACGCCCAGCAGCGAGGCCGCACGTGTGAAGCTGCCTTCCCGCGCCACGGTCACGAAATACAGCAGATCGTTGAGGTTGCGTTTGGCCATCGCATCAGCCCGCCATATTGGATTAATTAGTTTTTCTAATATAGCTTAGTAGCTTTCATTAGCTAGTAACTCAAGCCTTGACGCGCCAATATTCAGTTTTGCCGTGTTCCTGAAGAGTACGGCGTTCCAGTGATTTCCGCCCAGATAGGCACCGCTTCATGACAAGCGACACGGCTGGGACTCCAGCGTCCACACTTCACGTTCAATCCAATACCGAAGCGCAGCCCGCCCACTGGAGCGGCGTGTTCGCCATGTCGCTATGCGTTTTCGCGCTGATCGCTTCGGAATTCATGCCCGTCAGTCTACTGACGCCGATGGCCGCCGACCTGCACGTTACCGAAGGGATGGCCGGACGAGGCATCGCGATCTCCGGCGCTTTCGCGGTACTGGCCAGTGTTTCGATCTCGTGGCTTGCCGGCGCGATGAATCGCAAGACACTGCTGCTGGCGCTGACGGCACTGATGGCTGTCTCTGCGGCCGTCGTAGCGCTGGCGCCGAACTATCCCGTCTATATGCTGGGCCGCGCACTCATCGGTATCGTGATCGGCGGATTCTGGTCGATGTCCGCAGCGACGGCCATGCGCTTGGTTCCCGGAGATCAGGTGCCGCGCGCCTTGGCGATCTTCAATGGCGGGAATGCGCTGGCGACGGTCCTCGCCGCGCCGCTTGGCACCTACCTCGGCTCGTTGATGGGTTGGCGTGGCGCCTTCTTCTGCCTGGTTCCGGTGGCCGCGCTGGCCTTGGTCTGGCAATGGGCCACCCTCCCGTCCATGCCAACCCGAGAGCGAACCGCGGGTTCGAAGAACGCCTTCAGGATACTGAACAGCCGTCCCGTGGCCCTGGGCATGGCCGCCTGCGGGGTGTTCTTCATGGGGCAGTTCACCCTGTTCACCTATGTGCGACCGTTTCTGGAGACCGTGACCGCAGCGGACGTATCCACACTATCGCTCACCCTGCTGGCGATCGGCGTGGCCGGCTTCATTGGTACGGCCCTGATTGGCACCGTCCTCAAGCGCAGTCTTTACCGGACGCTGATTGTCATCCCCAGCCTCATGGCGGTGATCGCGCTGACGCTGATTCCACTCGGCTCGTGGCTCGCCCCGACCGTCGCCCTCCTGAGTCTGTGGGGCCTGCTTGCAACTTCGGCCCCGGTGGGTTGGTGGAGCTGGATTGCCAAGGCGATGCCACACAACGCGGAAGCGGGCGGAGGCCTGATGGTGGCAGTGATCCAGCTGGCGATCGCCCTCGGCTCGTCCGTTGGCGGCGTGCTGTTCGATTCCACCGGCTACCGCGGCACCTTTGTAGCGAGCGCCGCCATACTCCTGAGCGCCACCCTCCTCGCGTTCTTCACCTCCCGTGCGCAACTGCGTCAGGCACACCAGGCCACCGACCACAGATAGGGGAACTCATGAATTTATTTCGTAGTCCTGAGCGAAATTCCGATATAAATAGCTGGCTCAGTCACGCACGAGGCGAGATACCGCCTGCCCTACGCACCCTCTAAGGATTCCGCGATGACCCAACTCCAAATCAACGGCCAAGCGAAGAACGTCGACGTCCCGGGCGAAACACCCTTGCTCTGGACCTTGAGAGACGAGCTCGGCATGACCGGTACCAAATTCGGATGCGGCATGGCGCTGTGCGGCGCCTGTACCGTGCACATGGACGGCGCGCCAATCCGTTCCTGTATCACCCCCCTCTCAGCTGGGGCCGGCCACCATATCACCACGATCGAAGGGATAGAGGCCGATGCGGTCGGCCGGGCGGTGCAGCAAGCCTGGATAGAGCAGAATGTCGCCCAGTGCGGCTATTGCCAGGCCGGTCAGATCATGACGGCGGTAAGTCTGCTCAAAGCGACGCCGCAGCCTACCGACCAGGAGATCGAGGACGCCATGAGCGGCAATATCTGCCGCTGCGGCACGTATCCCCGCATCCGGGCCGCCATTCAGCAGGCAGCCAAGCACCTGGCCCAGGGAGGCAAGCAATGACGCGCACCACTCAACTTTCCCGGCGCGGCTTTCTGCAAGGCGGCCTGGGCGCGCTTACCCTGGCGATCACATCGAAGGGGTTCATCACGACAGCCTGGGCGGCGGAGCCAGCCGCCCAGAAGTATGGCGCCGACAGCATGCCCGGCGGCACTGTCGACGACCCCCTGGTATTCGTCAGCATTGCCGCGGACGGCGCCGTTACCATCGTTGCGCATCGCGCTGAAATGGGCACGGGAGTCCGCAGCAGCCTGCCCATGGTGGTAGCCGACGAGATGGAAGCGCGCTGGGATCGCGTCAAGGTCATACAGGCACCGGCTGACGAAGTGCGCTACGGCAACCAGAACGTGGATGGTTCGCGAAGCATGCGCCACTTCCTGATGCCCATGCGGCGCGTCGGCGCGGCGGCCCGGCAGATGCTGGAGGCGGCAGCGGCGGCGCGGTGGTCCGTTCCGCTTGCCGAGGTCAAGGCGGTTCAGCATGAGGTGCTGCACCGGCCGTCCGGGCGCCGTCTGGCCTACGGCGAACTTGCCGCCGACGCGGCCAGGCAGCCTGTTCCCACGGGTGACGCACTCAAGCTCAAGGATCGCAGTGAGTTCCGCTACATCGGGAAAGGTCAGGTCCGGCTCGTCGACCTGGAAGCCATCGGGAAAGGCCAGGCGACCTACGGCATGGACATGCGCCTGCCCGGCATGGTCTATGCCGTCGTGGCGCGCCCGCCTGTCGTTGGAGGCAAGCTGCGTCGCTTCGACAGCACGCGGGCGCTGGCCGTCCCCGGGGTGCTGAAGGTCGTGGAGATTCCCCCGATGCAAGGCGCGCCGGCATTCCAGCCTCTGGGCGGCGTCGCGGTCGTCGCGCGCAACACCTGGGCAGCCCGCCAGGGCCGCGACGCGCTGGAAATCGAATGGGACGATGGACCCAACGGCAGCTACGACTCGGCCGCCTATCACCAGGCGCTGGAGTCGGCCGCACGCAAATCCGGCAAGGCGATACGCAATCAAGGCGACGTAGCGCAAGTCTGGGCCAAGGCCCCCGACACCGAGCGCCTGGCCGCGGAATACTACGTGCCCCATCTGGCCCATGCCTCGATGGAGCCGCCGGTCGCCACCGTCCAGATCAAAGGCGGCAACGCCGAAGTCTGGACCTCCATCCAGAACCCCGTCGCGGCGCGAGACGCGGTGGCGGCTCGCCTGAAGCTGGACCCAAACAAGGTCAAGGTGAATGTCCTGCTGCTGGGAGGAGGGTTTGGCCGCAAGTCCAAGCCCGACTTCGTGGACGAGGCCGCCATTGTCGCCCACGCCATGCCCGACGGTACGCCGGTCAAGCTGGTGTGGACGCGCGAAGACGACATCCACCATGATTATCTGCACACCGTGTCGGTCGAACGTCTGGAGGCCGTCCTGGACAAAAGCGGACAAGTCCAATCCTGGCTGCACCGCAGCGCCGCGCCTACCATCGCCTCTCTCTTCTCCGAGGGAGCCAAGGGCCAGCAGATGTTCGAGTCGGCCATGTCGGCCATCAACATGCCGTACCGCATTCCGAACGTTCTGGTGGAAACGGCCGAAGTAGAGGCCCATGCCCGCATCGGATGGTTCCGCTCGGTCGCCAATATCCCCCACGCCTTCGCGGCGCAATGCTTCATTGCCGAGTTGGCCGAGCGCGCAGGCAAGGACCACAAGGATTTCGCGCTCGACCTGATTGGTCCGGCGCGCCGAATCGATCCGGGCACGCTGGCCGACACCTGGAATTACTCGGAATCGCCCGAACGCTACCCTTACGACACGGGCCGCCTGCGCGGCGTGATCGAAGCAGCGTGCAAAGGGGCCGAATGGGGCAGGACACTGCCCAAGGGCCATGGCCTTGGCCTGGCATTCTGCTATAGCTTCATGAGCTACACAGCCACCGTAGTCGAGGTGGCCGTAGACGAGAAGGGCGAGGTCCGCATCGTTGCGGTGGACATGGCGATGGACTGCGGCCCGCAGATCAATCCCGAACGCATACGCGCGCAAATGGAAGGCGGCGCCATCATGGGCCTGAGCCTTGCGCTAACCGGCGAAATCACCTTCGAGAAAGGCCGCGTGAAGCAAAGCAATTTCCACGACTACGAAGTGCTGCGCCACAACGCATCGCCGCGCGTGATCCGAACGCATCTGGTCAACGACGACCACGCGCTGCCCCCAGGCGGCGTGGGCGAACCCCCGGTTCCGCCCGTGGCGCCGGCGCTGTGCAATGCCATATCCGCCGCAACCGGAAAGCGGATCCGTAATCTGCCCGTGCGCAGAGTCGCCTGACGCCACGCGCATGAAACCGCTTCCGACCCGCCTGTCCAGCTAAGGAATATCAGCGTGGAAACCGTCGACGTTCGCGTATTGCGGGAAGCCCGTTCGTGGCATGCTGAGGGGCACCGGCTGCTGCTGGCTACGGTGGTCAAGACCTGGGGGTCGTCTCCGCGCCCTGTCGGCTCCATGATGGCGCTGCGTGAAGACGGGCGCTGCGTCGGCTCCGTATCCGGCGGCTGCATCGAAGACGATCTGGTCCACCGGTACACCCGCGCCTACGGCGACGGCGCCATTGCGCAAAGCAGCCCCGAACTGGTGCGCTATGGGGTTACCGCCGACGAAGCACACCGGTTCGGCCTGCCCTGCGGCGGCACGCTGGAGCTGTTGTTGGAGTTTCAACCGGATTTTGAGCCGCTTGACGCCCTGGTCCGACAGCTGGAGTCGGGGCACCTCGTCCAGCGCACCGTCGACGTGGCCACGGGCGCGGTGACCTTGGCGCCGACCGCGCAGCCAGAGGCAGTACAGTTCGATGGCGTGACGCTTTCCTGCACATTGGGACCGCAGTACCGAATGCTGCTCATCGGCGCCGGTGTATTGGCGGAATACCTGGCCACCATGGCGCTGTTCAACGACTTTTCAGTGACGGTGTGCGACCCGCGGGTGGAACACCAGGGAAGCTGGTCCGTGTCCGGCGTGCATATCACCCGCGAAATGCCTGATGACGCCGTGCTCGCTTTTGTCCCCGACGCGCGTACCTGCATCGTCGCCCTGAGCCACGATCCCAAGCTGGACGATCTTGCGCTGTTGGAAGCGCTTCACAGTCCCGCCTTCTACGTGGGCGCAATCGGATCGCGCCGCAACACCAGCAGCCGCAGGGAACGGTTCATTGAGCATTTTGGCGAAACCACCCAATCCCTGGAACGCTTGCATGCGCCGGTTGGTGTCTATATTGGGAGCAGGACGCCAGCCGAAATCGCAGTGAGCATCATGGCCGAGATCATTGCCGTCAAGAACGGCGTCGTTCTGCCGGCCGGGGTTTCTGTCGGACAGGGGACAGAACTGCGGCGCCCGGCTCATACGCTCAAAATGTAACAACCGCCCCCGCCCCCCTTGAAGCCCCGGACATCATCCCTATAATTAGCACTCGACACCGGTGAGTGCTAACAACATTCCCGGGCTCAACTGAACATTCTCTTCTTCTTTTTGTAACAGGAGTTCCACATGGCCTTGCGTCCCCTGGGCGATCGCGTGATCGTCAAACGCCTCGAAAACGAGCGCAAGACTGCCTCGGGCATCGTCATCCCCGACAGCGCCGCCGAAAAGCCTGACCAAGGTGAAGTCGTGGCCGTCGGCCCCGGCAAGAAGACCGAAGACGGCAAGATCCTGCCCGTCGACCTGAAGGCTGGCGACAAGGTTCTGTTCGGCAAGTACGCCGGCCAGTCCGTGAAGGTTGACGGCGAAGAGCTGCTCGTCATCCGCGAGGACGAAATCCTCGCCGTGGTCCAGTAAACCCTGCCTCAAACGAATTTTCGAAGGAAGCTAAGAAATGGCTGCCAAGCAAGTATTGTTCGGTGACGACGCCCGCGTGCGCATCGTCCGCGGCGTGAATGTTCTCGCCAACGCTGTTAAAACCACCCTCGGCCCCAAGGGTCGCAACGTCGTGCTGGAGCGCTCGTTCGGCGCCCCGACGGTGACCAAGGACGGCGTGTCCGTGGCCAAGGAAATCGAACTGAAGGACAAGTTCGAGAACATCGGCGCCCAGCTGGTCAAGGACGTCGCCTCGAAGACCTCCGACAACGCCGGTGACGGCACCACCACCGCCACCGTGCTGGCCCAGGCCATCGTTCAGGAAGGCCTGAAGTACGTTGCTGCCGGTTTCAACCCGATCGACCTGAAGCGCGGCATCGACAAGGCCGTCGCCGCCGCCGTCGCCGAGCTGAAGAAGCAATCCAAGCCGGTCACGACCAGCAAGGAAATCGCCCAGGTCGGCTCGATCTCGGCCAACAGCGACACCTCCATCGGCCAGATCATCGCTGACGCGATGGACAAGGTCGGCAAGGAAGGCGTCATCACCGTCGAAGACGGCAAGTCGCTGGAAAACGAGCTGGACGTCGTCGAAGGCATGCAATTCGACCGCGGCTACCTGTCGCCCTACTTCATCAACAACCCGGACAAGCAAGTCGCCGCTCTGGAAGATCCGTTCGTTCTGATTTTCGACAAGAAGATCAGCAACATCCGTGACCTGCTGCCGGTGCTGGAACAAGTCGCCAAGTCGAGCCGTCCGCTGCTGATCATCGCCGAAGACGTCGAAGGCGAAGCCCTGGCCACCCTGGTCGTGAACAACATCCGTGGCATCCTGAAGACCACCGCCGTCAAGGCGCCGGGCTTCGGCGACCGCCGCAAGGCCATGCTGGAAGACATCGCCATCCTGACGGGCGGCACGGTGATCTCCGAAGAAACCGGCATGTCGCTGGAAAAGGCCACGCTGGCCGAGCTGGGCCAGGCCAAGCGCATCGAAGTGGGCAAGGAAAACACGACCATCATCGACGGCGCTGGCGACAGCAAGTCGATCGAAGCTCGCGTCAAGCAGATCCGCGTCCAGATCGAAGAAGCCACGTCCGACTACGACCGTGAAAAGCTGCAGGAACGCGTGGCCAAGCTGGCCGGCGGCGTTGCCGTGATTCGCGTTGGCGCTGCCACCGAAGTCGAAATGAAGGAAAAGAAGGCCCGCGTCGAAGACGCCCTGCACGCCACCCGCGCTGCAGTGGAAGAAGGCGTGGTGGCTGGCGGCGGCGTTGCGCTGCTGCGCGCCAAGCAGGCCATCGCCGACCTGAAGGGCGACACCGCTGACCAGAACGCCGGCATCAAGCTGATCCTGCGCGCCGTCGAAGAGCCGCTGCGCACGATCGTCACCAACGCCGGCGAAGAAGCCAGCGTGGTGGTCAACACCGTGCTCAACGGCAAGGGCAACTACGGCTACAACGCCGCGACCGGCGAGTACACCGACCTGGTCGAGCAAGGCGTGCTGGATCCCACCAAGGTGACCCGCACCGCCCTGCAGAACGCCGCCTCCGTCGCCAGCCTGTTGCTGACGGCCGAAGCCGCCGTGGTCGAACTGGCCGAAGACAAGCCCGCTGCTCCGGCCATGCCCGGCGGCATGGGCGGCATGGGCGGCATGGACTTCTAAGTCCCGCCATCCGGCCTCCCCGGCTTCGGCCGGGGATTGCAGTACCCCGAAAACCCCCCGGTCCTTCGCCCCGGGGGTTTTTCTTTTTTGCGCGCGCCCCAGGCGCGGACACGTTTGCCAACAGTCTGGCGGTTTGCCCGCCGCGCATGCGTCCCTACAATAAGGGTTCCCCAGAAAGAGCCCTGCCCATGCGTTTCACGAAGACCCTGCTGCGAGCCCTGCGCCCGTCCGAGATCTACGGACTGCTGGTCGATTCGGCCAAGCAATGGTCCACCCACCGCGCCTCGAGCAAGGGCGCGGCGCTGGCGCTGTACATGGTGTTTTCGCTGGCGCCCATGCTGATCCTGGTGATCGCGGTGGCGGGCGCTTTTTTCGGCGAGGAGGCGGTGCGTTCGGAGCTGTTTTCGCAGCTGACCGACCTGACCGGCGAACGCGGCGCCGAGGTGATACAGACGGTGCTGGCCAGCGCGCACGAGTCCGGCGGCGGCTGGATCGCGGCGCTGATTTCGATATTCGTGCTGATTTTCAGCGCCACCACGGCCTTCGCGGAGCTGAAGGCCAGCCTGGACGATCTGTGGGAAGTGTCGGCCAACAAGGGCGGGCTGCACGGCATGGTGCGCAGCCGCATGCTGTCGTTCGGGCTGGTGCTGGTGCTGGCGCTGTTCCTGCTGATTTCGCTGACGGTGAACGCGGCGCTGGGCGCGGCCCGCGGCTATTACGGCGAACTGTGGACGGCCTCGTCGTTCGCGCTGGTGGCCGAGTGGATTTCCAGCCTGTTTTCGTTTTCGGTGGTGGCGGCGCTGTTCGCGGTGATTTTCAAGCTGCTGCCCAGCGCCAGGATTTCCTGGCCGGACGTGATTCCCGGCGCCATCGTGACGGCGGCGCTGTTCCTGGTGGGCAAGTGGGGCATCGGGCTGTACCTGAGCCGCGGCGCGGCGGTGTCGGCCTATGGCGCCGCCGGCTCGCTGATCGCGCTGCTGCTGTGGATCTACTATTCGGCGCAGATCTTCTTTTTCGGCGCCGTGTTCACGCGCCAGTTCGCCCTGCGCTTCGGACGCGAGCAGGCGGCTGACGCCCCCGCCGAATCCGATACCTGAGCCCGGCGCGGCTCAGGCCGCTTCCTTCTCCAGCCCGGCCATCAGGCGCAGGCATTTCAGGAACACCGGCCGCAGGTCCTCGGGTATCGGGGCCAGCACCTGCGCCTCCACCTCGGCATCGCCGGGCAGGATGCGCGCCAGCACCGCGACGCCCTCTTCCGTGATTTCCAAGGCATAGGCGCGGCCGTCCGCGGCCGAGCGCGTGCGCCGCACGTAGCCCTTGCGGGTCATGCGCGCGATCATTTCGGCGAATGAATTGCGGTCCAGCGCGATCAGCTCGGCGATGCGGTTCTAGGTGGCGCCCGGGTTCTGGTAGACGGTGATCAGCAGGGCCTTCTGGCGCGGCGTCAGGTCCTCGTCGGGAAAGGCCTGGGCGAACAGGGCCTCGGCCCGGAAGTGGGCGCGGCGCAACAGGTGCGAGGCGACCTGGCTCAGGTCGAATTCCTCCAGGGCGCGCAGCTTGGCCTGGCTGGCGCGGGCAGGTCTGGCTTTGGCGGTCATCGGGCTTCCATGAAGTCGGCCTGGCGATTGTAGGCCTGCATTGACTTGGCGCGTGCGGCTGCCTATGATGCGCCAATATAGTACGTATACGTATTTATTTATCGGCAATTATTCATTGGCGACTACCGGAGACAGGGACATGACGATCCGCCAGCTACGCAATTACATCGACGGCCGTTTCGAGGATGGCGCATCGACTTTCGACAAGCACAGCCCGGTGGACGGGCGCCGGGTGGCTCAGGTCCACGAGGCCGGCCGCGAGCAGGTCGAGCGCGCCCTGCGGGCGGCGCAGCGGGCGCTGCCGGCCTGGGCCGCGCTGCCGGTGGCCGAGCGCACCGACTACCTGCTGGCGCTGGCCGACGGCATCGAGCGGCGCTTCGACGACTTCCTGCAGGCCGAGATCGGCGACACCGGCAAGCCGGTCGGCTGGGCCGGCAAGATCGACATCCCGCGCGGCGCGGCCAATTTCCGGACCTTCGCCGAACTGGCGCGCACGCTGGACATGGAAAGCTACATGACCGATACGCCGGACGGCGGGCAGGCGCTGAACTACGCCTACCGCAAGCCGCTGGGCGTGGTGGGCGTGATCTCGCCCTGGAACCTGCCGCTGCTGCTGCTGACCTGGAAGGTGGCGCCGGCGCTGGCCTTCGGCAATACCGTCATCATGAAGCCTTCCGAGGTCACCCCCTCGACGGCCACGCTGCTGGCGGAGGTGGCGGGCGAGGCCGGGCTGCCGGCCGGCGTGCTGAACCTGGTCCACGGGTTCGGGCCGGGCTCGGCGGGCGAGTTCATCACCACCCATCCGGACATAGACGGCATCACCTTCACCGGCGAGTCGGCCACGGGCGCGGCCATCATGCGGGCGGTGGCGCCGGGGGTGAAGCCGGTGTCGTTCGAGCTGGGCGGCAAGAACGCGGCGCTGGTGTTCGCGGACGCGGACTTCGAAGCCGCGGTCGACGGCGTGACGCTCTCGGTCTTCGCCAATTGCGGGCAGGTCTGCCTGTGCACCGAGCGCGTGTACGTCGAGCGCCCCATCTATGAACGCTTCGTGCAGGCGTTGGCCGAACGCGCGCGCAGCCTGCGCATCGGCTGGCCGCTGGAGCCGGACACCGATATGGGGCCGCTGGTGTCGCGCGAGCATCGCGAGAAGGTGCTGTCCTATTTCGAGCTGGCGCGCCAGGAAGGCGCGACCGTGGTGGCCGGCGGCGGCGTGCCGGAATTCGGCGACGCGCGCGACCAGGGCGCCTATGTGCAGCCCACGATCTGGACCGGCTTGCCCGAGGACGCGCGCTGCATCAAGGAAGAAGTATTCGGGCCGGTCTGCCATATTGCGCCCTTCGACACCGAGGAAGAAGCGATCCGGCTGGCCAACGACACGCGCTACGGCCTGGCGGCGGCCGTGTGGACCCAGAACCTCAGCCGTGGGCACCGGGTGGCGCAGGCCATGAAGGCCGGGCTGGCCTGGGTCAATTGCTGGTTCCTGCGCGACCTGCGCACGCCCTTCGGCGGCAGCGGCCTGTCGGGCATCGGCCGCGAGGGCGGCCGCCATTCGCTGCATTTTTATACCGAACCCACCAATGTTTGCGTCAAACTCTGATTTCCCGCACCAGGAGCCCAAGATGAATTCTTCCCAGACAGGCCAGTCCGCAAGCACCGGCGCCACCGTGGTGGCCGGCAAGGCCACGCCCCGCGGCAAGTATCCGCACATCAAGCGCGCCGGAGACCTGCTGTTCGTCTCCGGCACCAGCTCGCGCCTGCCCGACAACCGCATCGCGGGCGCCGAGGCCGACGCCATGGGCACCACGACGCTGGACATCCGGGTGCAGACGCGCGCGGTCATCGAGAACATCCGCGACATCCTGGCCACCGCCGGCGCCACGCTGGCCGACGTGGTCGAGATCAGTACCTTCCTGGTCAACATGAACGATTTCGGCGGCTACAACCAGGTCTACGGCGAATTCTTCGACGCCGACGGCCCGGCCCGCACCACGGTCGCGGTGCACCAGCTGCCGCATCCCCAGCTGCTGATCGAGATCAAGGCCATCGCCTACAAGCCGCTGGCGCGCTAGGGCATGGCGAACTTCCGCATCACGCCGCACGCACTCAGCCACAAGCTGAAGCTGCACCAGCTGCAGATTTTCGAGCGCGTGCTGGCGCGCCGTTCGCTGTCGCGCGCGGCCAGCGAACTGCACCTGACCCAGCCCACCGTCACCCGCGCCATCCACGACCTGGAGGCCTTTTTCGGCGCCACGCTGTTCGACCGCTCCAACCGGGGCGTAGCGCCGACCGAGCTGGCCCTGGTGCTGGGCCGGCGCGTGCACGCCATGATGGCCGAGATCCGCTACATGGCCGACGACATCGACGCGGTGCTGGGCGGCGCGAGCGGCCACGTGGTGGTGGGCACGCTGATCGCCGCCTCGGCCAAGCTGCTGCCCGAGGCCATCGCCCGGCTGATGAGCGAACACCCCGGCATCCAGGTCACGGTGCGCGAGGGCCCCACCGCCCAGCTGCTGCCGGCCCTGGCCACGGGCGACCTGGACATCGTGGTCGGCCGCCTGCCCGGCACCGACATGGCCTCGATTTCCGGGGTGGCGGTGGACCACCACAAGCTGTACCGCGAGGAGCTGTGCCTGGTGGCCCGCGCCGGCCATCCGCTGGCCGGCGAGCGCCAGGTGGCGCTGGCCGACCTGACCGACTGCATCTGGATCCTGCCCGCGCCGTCCTCGCCCTTGCGCGCCTCGATCGAGCGCATCTTCTTCGACGCCGGCCTGCGCCTGCCCGTGCGCCACATGGAATCGCTGTCGCTGTTGACCAATATCGGCGTGCTCATGCACAGCGAGGCGCTGGCGCTGATGCCCTACGACGCGGCGGCGCAATTCCTGTCCATGGGCCTGCTGGCGCGCCTGCCCACCGACGCCTTCGGCGCGTTCGGCGACGTGGGCTATTCGGTGCGCGCCGACCGGCCGCTGACGCCGGCCTGCCAGCGCCTGGTGGAGTATCTGAAGCGCAGCGCGGCACAGCGCGAAACGGCGCGATAGCGCCCTCAGGGTTATCCCGCGATAGATGGACGGTATGGCCGGCCGCACAATTTCTATTGTGCAGTCCCTGCCCGAGCCGCCTAGACTCCAGGGGAGAGCGCAGTTCCCCCAAATCCTGGAGGTCTCCATGCTGGCCTACGGCCCCCCCTTCAATTTCCAGCGCTGGATCGACGACAACGCCCACCTGCTCAAGCCGCCGGTGGGCAACAAGCAGATCTGGCAGGACGCGGATTTCATCGTCACCGTGGTCGGCGGCCCCAATGTGCGCACCGACTACCACGACGATCCGCTCGAAGAGTTCTTCTACCAGTTGCGCGGCAACGCCTGGCTGTCGCTGTGGATAGACGGCAAGCCCGAGCGCGTCGACCTCAAGGAGGGCGACGTCTTCCTGATGCCGCCGCACGTGCGCCACTCGCCGCAGCGCCCCGAAGCCGGCAGCGTCTGCCTGGTGATCGAACGCCAGCGCCCGGTCGGGCTGCTCGACGGCTTCGAATGGTATTGCCCGCAATGCCATCACCTGGTGCACCGCGCCGAGGTCCAGCTGCAAAGCATCGTCACCGACCTGCCGCCGCTGTTCCAGGCCTTCTATTCCAGTCCGGAAAAGCGCCGCTGCCCGAGCTGCGGCGCGATCCATCCGGGCAAGGACCCCGTGCCCGCGACCGCCCCCGCCTAGCATCCCCGACAAGCTCCCTGAAGATGATCCAGAAAATCGATATGCACGCGCACTTCTTCCCGCCGATCACGCGGGAGGAAGCGGCAGCGCTAGACCCCGTCAACGCGCCCTGGCTGCGGCCCGAAGGCGACGGCTCCACCGGCCAGATCATGGCCGGCGACCGGCCGTTTCGCCCGGTGGACGCCACGCTCTGGGACCCGGCGCTGCGCCTGCGGCAGATGGACCGCCACGGCGTGGACGTGCAGATCCTGTGCGCCACCCCGATCATGTTCGGCTACAGCTATCCGGCGCGCGCCGCGGCCGACTGGGCGGCGCGCATGAACGACCTCGCGCTGGAGCATTGCGCCCATGCGCCGGCGCGCCTGA
>Ga0182742_1000294_pt1 | contig 86984 bp, 84 predicted proteins | sample eDN5th37CBELigMG_FD_128880 | JGI IMG/M metagenome (GOLD analysis project Ga0182742, IMG submission 128880) | Enriched Miracle-Growth compost microbial communities from Emeryville, California, USA - eDNA 5th pass 37_C BE-Lig MG (version 2)... ...
CACTTTTACAATAACGAGCGATTACAGGCAAAGTTAAACGGCCTCAGTCCCACGGAATTCAGAACTAAGGCCGCTTAAAACTTTTACTTATTTGTACTGTCTACTTGACGGGGTGCAGTTCAGTTGAAGGGGAGCTTTTCTTATGTTAGGAAATTTTCACCAAGCTGTAGTTTTTCTTTCCTTTGCGGATGATGATAAACCGTCCGCCAATAGCCAAATCTGCAGTCACTTCCAGCTCCAGGTCGCTGATGCGCTCTCCATTCACATAGATCGCGCCTTTGGTCAGATCCTCGCGCGCTTGTCGCTTGGATGGCTCGATTCCGACCTCTACCAGCCAGTCGACGATATTTTTGGATTCCTTGGAAGCCTCGAATGTCGGCATGTCTTTAAAGCCTTGTTCGATCTCGTCGGCAGTCAGCGATTTGATGTCGCCGCTGAACAAAGCAGCCGTAATCCGTTGCGCCTGCTCCAGCATCTCCTCGCCGTGAACGAATCGGGTCATTTCCTCAGCCAGCTTTTTCTGCGCTTCGCGTTTATGCGGCTCTGTCTCCACCTTTTGCGCCAGCTCGTCGATTTCCTCTTTGCTCAGGAACGTGAAGTATTTCAGGTATTTCACCACATCGCGGTCGTCGGTGTTCGCCCAGAATTGATAGAATTCGAACGGCGTTGTTTTGTTCGGGTCGAGCCAGATCGCTCCACCGGCCGTTTTCCCGAATTTCGTCCCGTCCGCTTTGAGCATCAGCGGAATGGTCAGCCCGAACGCTTTTGCCTCCGGTCCTTCTTTTTTGCGGATCAGATCGAGGCCGCTTGTAATATTGCCCCATTGGTCGGAGCCGCCGATCTGCAGTTGTACGTCTTCATTTCTGTACAGATGCAGGTAATCCAGGGACTGCAGGATTTGATACGAGAACTCGGTAAAGGAAATGCCGCTCTCCAGCCTGCTTGCGACAACATCCTTGGCAAGCATCGCATTAATGCTGAAGTTCTTGCCGTAATCACGTAAAAATTCGATAACATTGATTTTATGGGTCCAATCGTAATTGTTGACCAAGCGGATTTGGTTGTCGCCTTCCGTCACGAACAGCTTTTTCATTTGTGCGGTCAGCGCATCCACGTTCGCCTGGACTTGTTCCAGCGTTTGCAAGGAACGCTCGGTTTGACGGCCGCTCGGATCGCCAATGGTACCCGTAGCTCCCCCGATCAGAATGACAGGGCGATGTCCGGCAAGCTGGAAGCGCTTGAGCACCATGAATGGAATCAAGTGACCAATATGCATGCTGTCACCGGTCGGGTCCACCCCACAGTATACCGAAATCGATTTCTGCTCCGTCAATTCGCGAAGGCCTTCTGCGTCTGTCTGTTGGTTAATGGCGTCGCGCCACTCCAATTCGTCGATAATGTTCACTGCCAAACCACTCCCTCAATTCAAAGTTGTGCTAGTAGAATCATGATTGCGCGTTGAAAAAAATAAAAAATCGCCCCTTGTCTTAGACATAGGGACGATTGCATAACCGCGTTACCACCCAGATTGCACCAATGGCCGTTGTGCAATTGCACGCCATGATGCCGCTCTTAAGCGAGGTATCGTTCGCCATTCCGCTCAGCATTACCCGAGATACTCCAGAGTGTAATTCGCCAGCTTGCGTGTGTACCGGGTTCCATCAACCCCCGGCTTTCTAGAACAGGGACGAAGCGGCTACTGGTCTCTTTCAACGTATGTCGCATATTTGATTTCAGATTCTTAGAGATAGGATAGTGAATTCCCTCCCCAATGTCAACCTCTCTCAAAAAATGTTGGCGAATGCCCATCCGAATCAGCACGAGGATAATAGTTCGTGCCTAAAAGTTCGCAACCTTGTATAATTTTTCTAGAAATCATAAATGAGTGGAAAGGAAACGCCTATGCGATCACTGCGATTATATTTCGTCATCGTCTTGTTGTTTTTGTCCGCAGCGACAGTTCATGCTACTGCATTGCCGGAACAGGCTGGTGTGGTTACGGATCCGATTGGTTTATTTGACACAAGCGAAGCGGAACAAATAGCAAAGAGCGTTCAGAATCAAAAGATTGAATTGTTTCTTCTTACGGCAAGCGGTTTGGAAGAAAAAGAAGGGGAGCAATTGGCCAACGATGCCTATGATCAATGGAAGTTGGGCAAAGATCAGGTGATGCTCGTCGTAACAGTCAACCCCAATTTTGTTCATCTCGTATTTGACAACCAATCGCTGGCTTCCCTGGTTTCCCAAAGTGATGCAAGCAACGCCAAAGGAGTCATCGACCGCACGTTTGTGCCTTTGGCCAAGCAAGGTAAAATTGCGGAGGGCGTCATCGCGGTCAGCCGTTACCTGAATGAATTGCAAACTCCTGCACCAAAAGAACAGACTCCTGCGCCTGCTTCCCAACCGCCTGTAACCGCGGCACCAACGCCGCAGTCACACCCCATCTTGGAAATGGAAGCAAAACCAGCATCACCAGAGCCAGCTTCAGCTGAAGTAACGCCGACATCCCCAGCGACTCCAGACTTGCCGCCTTCACAAGAGAAAAGCTGGATGCCCACGATCTTGACTCTGCTCGCCTTGGTTTGCTTGTGGCTGCTCGGCAGACAAATTCTGCTCATGATACAGAGCAAGCGGCTATTGGCACTTACGAGAACTATTCATTCCGAAGCTGCTCCGCTGATTAACAAAACAATGGTTTCCGAATTGTTTCGGGAAATGGAAAAGGGATTTATTCAAGGAAAGACGATGAAAAAGGTAGCACAGCTGGAGCAAGCTACCCTATCTCTGCATAACCAATCCCAGCAATTGCAAGAGAAATTGGAAAAGCAAAAGATCCCGCTCTTCTGCTCGTTGAAATTCAGGCAAGGCTTATGGGATCTGTATGAAGTGGTTCAGCAGCATAAGCAGCAAGCGGAACAAAATCAGGCTCAGGTCACGGAAATGGAAGAATTGTCCATACGGGTGCGACATGCTGTCGAGCATGCGAAGCAGCGTATCGTAGAAATGACCGCTCTTATCGAGGCATTTGCCCAGGAAACCTCATTTTCGCTCTCTCAGATGAAAAAAGAGCTGGAGCATGCGACCCATTTATTAGCAAAAGCGGACAACCTGGATGAATTCGACTTTCTCCAAGCGGAAGGCTTTGTCACGGAAGCACATCAACGCTTTGATCAGATCAGCATCTCCATAGGCGAGCTTAAGGATCAAATCAAACTGCATCGCGATTTTCCTCTTCGCATCCAATTCAGAGAGGAGGAGCTGCGCAGGGTCGTAAGCCGCGAGCAGCTTTTGTTGACCGATGGCGATCCATTTTCCATATTGCAGGAAGCAGCCGTTGAAGTATCCCTGATGGCTGTTCATCTTGAGACGGGGGATAGCCATGAAGCGAAGCGATCCACTCAGAAGATTGAAGATCGTTTGCAACATGCCACAAAGGTCATTACCCAAATGATTCAGCATCGGGATCATTCCCTCGAGACTGTACGAAAAATTGAGAAATTGCTTGCAGAGTTAAAACCTTTTGATGACGTCTTCCAACAAGAGATGACCGAATTGAAGAGACAATTTGCCGAGGTGCACATCCAGGAGCAGAGCAGCCGTTACGCAGATATCAAGCGAGGCCGAAAAACGCTCGAAGAATTGCTGATAGAAATCAAAGCTGCAGTGGATCCACTTGTTCAGCAGTACGAGAAGGCCCATCAAATAAGCAAACAGGCAAATCAACTGCTTTCGCACGTAGAGAATCTTCGCGAACAATGCCTTTCTTATCGGGAAATGCTTGAAGAAAAAGCATGGTCAGCTTCGAATCGGTTTATGGAAGAAAAAAACCTGTTTTACCAATCGGTTTCAAGTTATGAGGAGCTTGAGACAGAGTTTCGAAATATGCGAAGCTCGATCGCAGAAATCGAAACGGAAATGGAACATTTGCGTGGCCTATTGGCGAAACAGCACATAGATCTGTACCAGATCGAAGAGCAGCAGAGCAGGTTTGAAATGATAGTGGATGAATTTGCACAACGCGTTCAATCGCTTGTCAGGGAAAAAGAAATGATCATGAGACAGTGCATTCAGTTCCAAAATGACTTCTTAGAAAGATGGTTCTTCTACGCGGGAGAAATTAATGTCTCACGTTATACGTACCAATTTGATGAGCTGAAAAAAAATGTGGACCGATTAATCCAGCTCGGCCTATATGCTGATGCATCCCTCAAGCTTTCCGAAGCACGCTCCATACTCGCCCAAATGGATCGAGAATACCAAAGGTCCAGCAATAGGTCCGGGGGAGGCAGTTACCATTGGAGTGGAGGCGGAAGTTCCTCTGGCAGCTCTAGCCGGAGTAGCAGCGGAAGTTCTTCGGGCAGCTCCAGTTGGGGCAGCAGCGGAAGTTCTTCGGGCAGCTCCAGTTGGAGCAGCAGCGAAAGATCCTCCGGCAGTTCCAGCTGGGGCAGCAGTGGAAGCTCATCCGGCAGCTCCAGTTGGGGCAGCAGTGGAAGCTCATCCGGCAGCTCCAGTTGGGGCAGCAGCGATCGTTCCTCTGGCAGTTCGAGTTGGGGTGATTCATCCAGTGAAAGCCGCTCTTCCGGTTCCTCCAAATGGTAGAATTCATGGAGCGACGGTCAACGTTGCACCGATCAGGCTATATACATCTGACAGCGTATCTCGCTGTCTTTTTTTCTTCTTTTACTCCCAACCATCTACCCTTGAGCTTCACCTTTCTGTGAGCCCTCGCCTTTCTCCTACATACAAGAATAGGCATTCAAACCTCACCTAGTTTGAATGCCTTTTTTTAAAGCAGATGTAGATTTAGGTTGGCAGCCTACACCAAAGAACCTAGATCGGCTGCCATTTGATGAACTGGTTTTTTCACTGATCGATCGAGGTGGTACAAAAAAGAAGGCCGCGGCTGTTCCGTTACGAGCTTATGGACCAATCCGTTGCCGTTCAGCTCGTCCAATCTTGTGGACAGCATGCGCGGCGTCACCTGTTGCAGAGCAAGGCGAATCTCTTGAAACCGTTCGTACTCAAAATCGAGTGCGAGCAGGATCGGGATATTCCAGGCTTTCGCGGACAAACGGCCAAATCCGATCTCCTCTTCCGCTGCTTGAACCACTTTGGCCGCCTCGCGATACAATCTGCCTTTCTCCGTCAGCACATATTCCGGAAGCAAAGGATGGCGGCGCTCAAAAGGAGACAGGTGCTGGATCAAGCCTGCTTCGACCATCCGTTTCAAGTTATCGCTCAGACGAGCCGGTGTGATGCCAAGATTCTTCTGAAGCGGCGTAAAGCGGCCGCCGCAAGCTTCCAGTGCGAGCAGCACAGGTACGGTCCACTGACCGGATATTTCCTGGGATAACCGCAGGACGCGATCCTCTGCAATCAAAGCGGGGCCAGTGTCTCCGCAAGCATCAGGTTATGCCCGTCTGGATCAGTGAATGTTGCCAATTTCACCATGTCAGGGATCGTTTCGACTCCACCGACAAACGAGACGCCTTGCTGCTGCAAATGCTGCATGGCTTCCTCGATGTTGATTACTTCAAAGACAGTCGAGGATGTGGAAGGGACAACCGTTTCGGCTTCGGAAAACCCGATCACACAATCCGGGGTATTCGTACTAACCATCGCCATGCCGGACCCGACATCGTGAAAAATCGTCTCGAAACCAAGCTTCTCCGTGTAGAACGCAATTGTAGCATCCAACTTTGAAACGTTGTACCAAACAGTAACTCCGGACTTATACATAGCACACCCCCAGGTTTTTATATCGAAATTATACTAAGTATCTTTTCGATAGTAAAGGATTTTGTTGGAAAAATAAAAAACGGCCAAACGATTCGGCCGTCTAATTCAATCGATGCACCATCTCATACTTATTCCCGCAAGGATCTTCAAAATAAACCGCATAATAGGTCGGACTTATCGGAAATAACCGGGGACCGTCGTTAATGGTTCCGCCGCATTCCTGGACCAGCTTCGCAATCTGATCCACTTCAGCTTGATCCTTCGCCCAAAAGCCGATCAAATTGGAATTCGGTTGATGCTCCTTGTCTTCCGTGATTGCAAAATAAGGCACGTCAGGCAGTTTTCCTTCTGCGGCGAACACTCTCCAATTGGCGCTGTGAAACGTTTGGGTAAATCCCAATTCGGGCAGAATCTTTTCATAAAAAGGCATTACACGCTGCAAGTCATGTACGCGAAGATCAATATGGCTGAACTTATTCATATGTCATCTTCCCTCCTCTTTTTCATTGCCAGCATCACTTGTTTTTTGCCGCATCGTATTCAATACCGTCTCCCAATGCTGCTTCATTTGTTCCCGTGTATCCTGGTTGTCCAGATTCTCCTGATGAAAGCTGATCGTGGTTCGGTCCGGCTTGTCGGATAACAGGCGGATTTGCAGCGTGGAAGGTTTCTCCCATTCCTTCTTTCCCCACCTCAAGCGAAGTTGGCGGTACGGTTTTACTACCCTGAATTCCCCCGTGATTCCCTCCACGCATGTAAAGGTTTCCCCCTCCGAAATGGCAAGGGACGGTACGCTTCCGATCCATAATTTCACCCCTTCGTTCGACGTAAGAAATGCCCACGCCCGTTCAGGAGTAATCGGAAGCGTCCTGCGAACACCGGCTTGGAAGCCCGCCGCGGCTGTCTTGCCAACGATCTTGCCTGATTCAAAATGCTGTTTTTTGTTCATCCTACACACCTCGCCCCTAGACGTTTGTTAGCACTCACTACCTGATCATTCAAAAAAAGATGGGGTTAAAGCCCTAACGAATAATTCAACACTCGACTTGATAAAATCATGCATGGGTATTTTTGTAATTGATGATGCACCAAACAACTGCGACATGAACGCACCGTAATTCATCCACATGAAAGTGATCGCCTGCGTCTCCGCATCGGTTGCAACCATTTTTTTCATTTTCTGCATCAACGTAAAATAATTCGTAAGCAGCTCCAAAAGGATTCGGGGATGCTTCTGTGCTTTTTCGCGGATCTCAAACAATTCATCATCCTTCAACACGATGAGGAACAATTTTCGATTACGCTCCATGATTTCAAAATACATGTGGCTTATCATCAGTAAATCCGTACGTAAATCCCAGATGATTTTCTCTTGAAACACATTGGTCATTTCTATCGAATAATGATAGTGGTCAACCGCTTTTTCCAGCAAATTCTGCTTGCTCCCAAAATTGCGGAATAAGGTCATCTCACTGACGCCTGCCGCTGCTGCGATCTCCTTTGTGGATACACCTTTGTAGCCTTTTTCCGCCATTAAATCGATTGCTGCCAGCATCAATTTGTTTTTATTGTCCACATCCTCGCCTTCCCTTCTACAAACCATGACGTTAGTTAGTACACACTAACATCCCTTGCTTAGAGAATACCGTTATTTACCAAGCAAGTCAATAAAAACAGGATAAACCCGAAACAAAAGCTATCTCTCAATCGTATTCTCTCTAGCAGGATACAAAATTTTACATTGAATCGAGGTGCAAGAAAAGATGGAAAGCATCTCTATTGTCCCCTACCGTCCCGAACTCGCCGCCGCAGTAGCCGATATGTGGAATGCCAGCCGGGATAGCTGGGGAGGCGGCAATTCGATTACGACAGCCGAACAGATCCGACAGGAAGAAGCAAGCTCCGATGCCCTCGCTGTCTATCTGGCGATGGACGGCGAAGCAGTGGTTGGCTATTGCAGCCTGGCAGAGTACAGGGAGGACACCGGGGCCTTATACATCCCGCTCCTGAATGTACGGCCAGAATACCACGGCAAAAAGGTGGGACGCATGCTGCTCGGGCGCGTGCTGGAGCAAACGGTTCAGCTTGGCTGGCCGCGGCTTGACCTCTACACCTGGGCCGGGAACACGAAGGCTGTACCGCTCTATAAGAAATTCGGCTTTTTCTGGGAAGACCGGGACGATTCCACCCATCTGATGAACATGATTCCCACGGTTTTGCGTACGGAAGCGATCGCTTCCTATTTTGAGGAGCTTGACTGGTATCGGGACTCGACGCGGGAGATTGTGGTGGAACCGGACGGACGCAAGGAAAACGGATTTGATTACTTCACCTACTCGTGGGAAAAAGGAGATAGGAGCCTGCGCGTGGAGTTTGAGCGCAGAGGCCGAGGCATGCGCCTCATCGAGACGGAGAATTACCTGTTGTCTGTAGAGGTAGAGAAGCTGGACCTGGTGTTCGGCCGGGAATACCAGATACACTACCGGATTGTCAACAAATCAGGCAAGCCGTTGCACCTCTCTTTGAAAGGGGAATCCAACGAAACAATCCGCTTTGACTATCAGCAGGAGCTGGAGGTTACGGGGGAAACGACGCTGTCAGCCAGTTTTTTCGTCGGTGAGATCAGCGAAGAGCAGAGCGTCTGGCGCACCCATCCCCGTGTCAGCACACAGATTCTCATTAATGGAAAAAGCGCGCTGTTTCAGGTGGGGATTCTTCCCAAGTTCCCCGCTTCCCTTTCCTTGCATGTACCTGGCCTGACCTACCCGGGACAGCAGGTGCGTTTTTATCTGGATGTGGAGAACAACTTCACCGAAGAAGCAGCATTTTCATTCGATTTGCCCTCACGTTCCTTTCTCCACATCAAAGAGCAGCCCCGCACACTCCGATTGCTCGGCAAAGAACGCATCTCCTACCCTCTAGTGGCTGAGCTCTATGAACATGGCTTCTACGAGACGGATCTTCGTGTGGAGGCAAAGCTGCAAAATGGCACCTCTGTCTCTTTTGTCAAAAAAATCGGTGCCGCCTTTACGGGATTAGGAGCCATGCTGTCGGGGGAAACGGAACAAGCCTGGGAGATTCACCATGGACGTCACTCCCTCTATTTGAACAAGGACGATAACGAGATTACCGTTGCCAGCGATTCCTGCCAGGAGCCGACCTATTTCAACTACCCCAAGATCGGCAGACCGTATTCCAGCGAGTTTTCCAAAAAGCGTGCCGAACGAGTAGAATTCATCCAGGAAAAGGGAGCCATTGGCATTCGCGCCACCTATCACTCCGGCGCTTATCCTCAAATCGCGCTGATTGGAAAAACATTGCTGTACGGAGACGGTACGGTCGTATACAACGTAGAGCTGGAAAATCTTTCAGCAGAGCGGACATCGCCGGAGCTTTGGCTGAATCAGGGCATTTCGCATCAGCTTCAACGCCCCATTCTGCCCTATCAAGGCCGCTATGTCGAGACACCATCCTCCTACGGGAGCGATACCGATTATTGGGATGGCGAATCCATCACGGAAAACTGGCTGTTTTCGAGGGACGAACCCGCGCCTTGGGGAATGTGCTGGCCTGAGGAGTACCGCCTCGATTTCCAAGGCTGGTACATCACGCTGGAAGACAACCTCGGCATTCTGCAGCCGCAAGAGAAAAAATCGTTCGGTCCTGTCTACCTTGCACATGGAGGCTTTACCGACTGGAAGGAGTTCCGTGCGTTCGCCCGACAAGAAGCACTTCCTGCAGAATTGTCCTTGACCGCCCATCTGGAGCTTGCAGCCAATGAACACAACCCGTTTGTCGCGGGCGAAGAATTTGGCGTGCTCGTCAAGGAGTACAAGCAGCAGTATCTGGAGGGAGAATTGACAGCTCGCCTGTCGAGTGAATCTCTTGCTGAACACACTCAGCGCTATACCGAGGACGAGGAGGCGACGGAATCCAGCTTCTCCTTTGCTGCCCCAAGAATTCCGTATGAAATCGTACAGGTAGAGGGGCATTTTGCTACACATGAAACCTCCTTGCGCAGCACCGTTTTTCCAGTTGGACAAGACAAAATGACGCTGGAAGTAACCGAGGAAGAGGGACAAACGGTCTACCTTGCCGACAATGGACCGTTGCGCATCAAAGCAGCGCCGGACTTTTTCCCTACGCTCTACTCCCTTGCCAGCAATGGACAGGAATGGCTAGCCAGCTCCTTTCCTGAGCGGAGGCCCCAATCATGGTGGAATCCGTGGACAGGGGGAATCAGCAACCATATTGAAGAACTGAGCGGGTTTTCACTGGTCAAAGAAGAGCGAACAGCCTCCTTCGTCGAGCTGACCGATAACAGGCAAAATACATGGCGGGGAATCAAGCTGAGCTACGATGTGAAAAAACAGGAAAAATATCGCGGGTTGACATGCCATCAGTATTACCTGCTGCTGCCCGGAGTGCCAGTCCTTTGCCATACGGTAGAGATCGTGCAAAATACCGGAACGTATTTTGCCGACAAGGGCTGGACGACTGACATCTTTTTGCATACAGGGGAGTCGGGCGAGAACGTCTGGTTGAAAACCACCGGAGCGAACGGCGAGGAGTTGACTTACCAACTGGCGCAGGGAGAGTTGAGCATTAGCGAAACCTCCGATTATCTGATTGGTTCGGCTTCTCGAAAAGACCGGATGCAGATCGTGACGGACCTGGATTCAGCTCAGATGCATACCTACTCCAACAAGGAAGTGGCTGTCGCCTCGATCGTGCGCAATCTGAATCTTGCAGACAAAGGCATCTCCTTTACCCCGCCCGTCTTTTTCCTGTTCGCGGACAAGATGATTCCTTCTGATTCCTTGTCTGCCTTGCGGGCGATTCGATTCACCAATCCATCGAAGGAGGGTGCAGATTGAAGATCATTGATGCGCACATGCATTTGTCACATATCGAAGAGTTTAAACGGACAGCAGCAGAAAAGTCGTTTGTCGATTACTCGGTCGCAGGCATCCTGCAGGAATATGCCGAAAACGGGGTGGTGCTCGGCATCGGCATGGGGTTGACGGAGACGCAGCAGGACGGCTTTCCCGACGCGGAGGCTGTCACTCCGATGGGACTCGACCTGACCGACGAGCTTCCCCCGCTGCTCGTCTACTGCCTGGGAATCAATCCGTTCAAGCTGGATGAAGCGGCGATGGCAAGACTCGAAGAAGACCTGCAAAAGCCCAATGCGGTCGGATTAAAAATCTACCTGGGCTACTATCCCTTCTACGCCTATGACAGCGTCTATGATCCGGTCTATAAGCTGGCCGCAAAATACCAGGTGCCGGTAGTCTTCCACACCGGTGATACGTATTCGGAGCGAGGGCTGTTGAAATACTCCCATCCGCTCACACTGGACGAGGTGGCCGTGAAGCATCGGGACGTTACCTTCATGATGGCCCATTTTGGCGACCCGTGGGTGCTGGATGGTGCGGAAGTGGTCTATAAAAACCGCAATATGTTTGCCGATCTTTCCGGCTTGATGGTAGGCGATGCGGCCAATTGCCAGCGGCTGAAGGACTCACCGCTCTTTTTCGCCCATCTTCGCCACGCCATTACCTATTGTGATCATTACGACAAATTTTTGTTTGGAACGGATTGGCCCTTGGCTCCGGTGAAGCCGTACATCGAGTTCGTGAAAGAGCTGATCCCGGTGGAGCATCACGAGGATGTGTTTTACAAGACCGCATTGAAGGTGTTCCCCAAGATCAAGCCGTTGGTGGAGTAAATAGATGAGGTAGCAGCTGGAATGGGAAACTGCTCAGGCAATGAAAAGCCTGAGCAGTTTTCTTGATTCAGGCCCTCTGCATCGCATTGGCCCTGTATTGCCCTGGTGTTAGTCCCGTCCACTTTTTGAAAGCATTTTGAAAGGCGCTTGGATCGGAAAAATGAAGCAGGTAGGCAATCTCGGTAATGGGATATTCCTTTTTGTTCAAATACCCCAATGCTATTTCCTTGCGAGCATTGGCAGACAGTTCATTGTAAGACGTGTTCTCTTCCTTCAGCCTGGCTTGAAGCGATCTCGTACTCATATAAAAGGAATCAGCCGTCTGCTGCAGGGTAGGAAAAAACACCGGCATGCATGACAGCATCCATTGAAAGACCCTGTCTGAAAATTCCCTTCCCCGGATCAGCTTTTCCCTGATCTCGTCAGCAACGGGTTCAAAAGCCCTGCGAAGCCTGGGATCTGCATACAAGATCGGATATTGCAGCACATCTCTGCTAAGCCGCAACCAGGTATCTGTACCGCCAAAGCGGGGCTCTACCCCAAACAGGGACAAATACGGCCTGGTATCAGCGGGAGCGGCATGGGCGAATTGCAGTTCTTTTACAGGAATTGCGCGATTGCTCATGCGAACGATCAAATGATACAAGGAGCTGACCATATCTTCCAGGCAATGACGGGACATTTGCGTCGGGGTCTGTTTCAAAAAATGAAGGTAGACATCGTTGCCCCGCTCCTCCCATTTCACCTGATAGCCGCTGCATAAGATCACGTTATACCGCTGATAGGCTGTCAATGCATCGACGATCTTTTCGGAATGCATCATCACATAACCCAGGATGCCCATGTCCGCTACGTCCGTTAGCTGCCCCTGATGCAAGCCGAAGTGATCATCCTTCGTGTAGGTCGCGGCCTCTTGCATCAGACGGACAAGTTCCTGCTCCTCAATGCGAGCCTCCACATCCTGCAGCAGGTTGCTGTCAAAGGAAACCTGGCGGCAAAAATGCTCAAAATCATACCCTTTTTGAACGATCGTTTTCATGATCGGGTACACCATGGAAATAGCAAATTCCTGGACACTGCTCACCGCCCAAGCCTCCTTCTCCTTATGCGCCATTCAGCATGATTTTTACGTGTTGGCGCATACATCTGTCGCAATTATCAAGGTATGCTGAAAATATCTCGATTCCCATCATATCACAGATCAATGCAAGGGGATCTGAACGATCCAAGCATTCTAAAAGGAGGATACAAATTTGAAAATTCTCGTTATCAACGGCCATCCTGACCCGGAGAGCTTTTGCTCGTCCTTGGCTCGCGCTTATATGGAAGGAGCAGCGACGGGATCCGCAAATGTTCGAACGATTGACTTGAGCCAGATCTCGTTTGAGCCAAATTTAAAATACGGGTACCGGAAAAGAACAGAGCTTGAGGATGATCTGATAGAAGCGCAGGAATTCATCCGTTGGGCTGATCACCTTGTCTTTGTCTACCCGACCTGGTGGGGGACGATGCCCGCTGTCCTGAAGGGATTTTTCGATCGCGTCTTCTTGCCCGGCTTCGCGTATCAATATCGTGAAAATTCTTCGTTGTGGGATAAGCTTTTAACCGGGAAAACCGCCCATCTGATCGTCACGATGGATACGCCAGCCTGGTACAACAGATGGATATACAGACAAGCCGGACATCAAGTCATGAAGCGGAACATCCTGCATTTTTGCGGAATCAAGCCTGTGCGAATCACCGAGATCAGTCCGGTCAACACATCCACAGAGGCAAAACGCGCCAAATGGCTGGAAAAGGTGAAGGTTTTGGGGTCCAGGCTGGCATAAAAAACGCAGCCCTTATCGGCTGCGTTTCTCTGTTCATCTGGCTGAGGGAAATGACGCACCTGGTATGGATACGGACAATCGGACGGATTGAAATTGATTGCCATTCCACGTCATCAGGTTTTCGACATAGCCGAGCGTATCAGCATTGATCGTTCCAATAATCCGCTGAAGAGCCAAGAGATCGTATCCCATCCTGTTTTCATTAGTCACGATGGGATACAGCGCTCCTAGCGCAAGCACTTCTCCTGTCGCAGGTTGTTTCAGCTTGCCATTATCGTAGTAATACTGCGATAAATAGTCCCGTCCTTTCTGGCTGATATCAATCGTGAAGAACACGTTCAACCGACGACTCCCGACACTAACCTTGTAGTAGTCCTCGTAATTCACCTGGAATTGGTATGCTTGATTGTATTTATCAACGTCGAACATCTCGCGGAGCACATGATTTTTGAAGGAATACATGTAAAAGAATCCGTATCCGCCGCTGCCTCCCGAATCGATACTGACCAAGATGTCTGGTACGTGATCCTTTGAAAAATCCCCAAGGAACAGCCTCGCGTTATAGCCTGCATCGTTGGGAAACTCTACTCTTGTAGAGCGTTGGGAGACTCCATCTTGGATCACCAGCGTGATATGATCCGCGAAGTTTCCGGTTCCTGCCGATGTATCGCCGTACAAATAGATGTTGTCCGCCACGCCGTCCCCCGTCACATCCCCTTGCATCCAATCAAGCAAAGTAAGAGGAGAGGCATCGTTTTGATACACTTGCCCTCGAATTGGTCTGTACAAAGGAAGCATCCCCTATTCATCGGTTATATGCTGGATACCTTTTGACTATATGAGGTACCATATGTGGGTTCATAACCAGATGACTGTGCGGATGCCCAGGAAGACACTCATTTGCTTCAGTCTGATTTGCTGTTGAATTTCTGCAGTAATTGCGCGAACTGCTGGCGCTCCTCAGAAGACCAGTTGCGCAATTTTTTCGTGACTCTCTCCAATCTCGCCTCTTTCGTATCAGCCAATTCCTGTTTGCCTAAATCGGTTATCTCAAAGGAACTCGCCCTCCCGTCCAATGGATCGGACATGCGCAGCACATATCCTTTTTTCTCCAAGGCGGCCATTTGTCTGCTTGCCGTGGATACATCCAGGCCAAATTCCTCTGCCAACGCTTTGACTCCTACTGCATCATGGGTCGCTATGTGGTGAAGAAAGAGATAAGCAGATCGTTCCAGTTTACCAATCGATTTTTCCGTTGTAATGGAAGTAATATGTCGGACCAATACTGCTAATTCTAGTTCTATGATTTCCAATGCTTTTTCGTCCATCTTTATCCCCCGAAATCAATTTGACATTCAAAAAAATAGTTGTATAATGCAATTATATTTTTAGATTACATTTTACTCAGAAAGGTGTCAAACTTCATGTCTTCTCAAAATCACTTGCATTCACCTCGAGAGGGGCAGAGTCTTTTACAGCAGCCTCGCTCGGTTTGGGCTGTATTTTTTGCCTGTATCATCGCGTTTATGGGAATTGGGCTTGTAGACCCGATTTTGCCCGCAATTGCCAAACAGCTTCACGCCTCTCAGAGTGAAGTCACCCTGCTGTTCACCAGCTACAATGCCGTTATGGCGGTGGCGATGCTGATTACCGGTACGGTTTCGTCCAGACTGGGAATCAAGCGGACCTTGCTCGCCGGTATTGTCATTATAGCCGTTTTTTCCGCTCTTGGCGGATTATCCAATGGAATTTGGGAGCTGATCGGGTTACGCGGTGGCTGGGGTTTCGGGAATGCCTTATTTGTGGCAACCGCTTTGACTGCTATTGTATCCTTATCATCATCGGGTACTGCGCAGGCCATTATTTTATACGAAGCAGCAATCGGCCTTGGGATTTCGGTGGGTCCCCTCCTTGGTGGAGAGCTGGGTGCCATTTCATGGAGAGGACCGTTTTTGGGAGTAGCTGTCCTGATGGCAGTCGCGTTTGTTGGCCTGTTCGTTATGATGCCTAACAAGCAAACGTCGCATGCTGCGAAGGCCAAAACATCGCTGCTCGATCCATTCCGAGCTATGAAACACCGTTCCCTGCTCGTCTTTGGCATTACAGCTTGTCTGTACAATTTATTCTTCACCCTGCTGGCGTATGCTCCGTTCGTCATGGGCTTGGATGAGCATGGCTTGGGCTATGTCTTTCTGGGTTGGGGTGTACTGCTGGCGATTACCTCCGTATTCACGGCGCCCAAGTTCCAGCAAAAGTTCGGAACCGTTACATCCATGTGCATCATGCTGTTCTTGTTTGCGCTGGATCTGCTCGCCATCGGGATTTGGACATCGACGCAATGGGTTGTCATTGCAGCCGTCATTTTTGCGGGTGCCTTGTTAGGAAATAACAACACCTTGATTACGACGGCCGTCATGAACGCAGCTCCTGTAGAGCGGGCTACTGCGTCTGCAACCTACAGTTTCCTCCGGTTCCTGGGAGGTGCGGTGGCACCATTCATGGCGGGTAAACTGGCCGAGATATACAATCCCCATGTTCCGTTTATCGTTGGTGCAGGATTTGTTCTCCTATCCGTACTTTTCGTAATGGCCAATCGATCCCATGTGGGGCATGTGGATGAGGCGGGGGCTGCTCATTGAGATAAAACCGGGACGCGATCTCTTCGCTCCCGGTTTTTTCATAAAAAAATCCGGCAAAAGCAGCTTCGCTCTTGCCGGGTTTCCTCTTATTTCAGGTCAATCACCATGCCGGTAATGACACCTTTTTCATCCTTGTGGAATTGGAGCCCCAGATAATGACCATCGGCCTCGCTGAATTGTACCGCGTCCGAAAAACCCGTTTGGCCCTCTGCGAACAACATTTCAGGTGAGAGCTTTACACTCCAGCCGTCATACTCATAGTTGATCCTGCCATCTTTGTCATAGGTTACTTCCTTGACGGATTCCTGAATGACCTTGCCATCCGCAAGTCTTTTCTTCAGTTCCTCGATCCGATTTGCCAGTTCCGTTTCAGCCGGATCAGTCTTGGTGCCGGATTCCGGTTCTTTCAACAGTTCTTTTAAGTAAGCCTCTGCCTTGGCGGGATCGGCCTTGGCTTTGTCCAAAGGCAGATCCATCAGCAGCGATACACCATCATAATCGGATTTGGCGGTTACTTCGCCTGTACTTTCATTGTAAGCGAACGCTTCACTGTTGTAGAAGGGGCTGCCGCTGCTGACAGCGAGATACACCCCTCTATCGGCAAACATATCCACGTCGTCGCATTCGATCAGTCTGTACTGAATGCCGTTCAGCACAACCTCGCTGTAGCCGCCTCTCATCGAAGCAATATTTACCTGCCACGGTTTCAGGCCTTTTATGAGAGGTGAGATGAAGAATGATTCTTCTCCATATTCCGGATCGCTCGTTTTCGGCATCGGGCGGCCATCTTGTCTGGCGATGGACACGACCGCATAGGTTCTTTCCGGATGGATCTCGTTCGTTGAGTTGGACTCGTTAAGTTCTTTCAGTCCCGCTCCTGAGACGATCCCGTGCAAAGTAAATTTGTAATCCCCGGAATCGACGGACTTGTTGACTTCAATCGCGTCGCTGCTTTCAAACGCCTTCGCCAAAATCTTCTCTCCCAGCTGCACAGCTACCTGATCGGAACTGAAGAACTGCGTAGCCGCAATCGCCGTTACAGACATGACAAGCGTCAGGACGGCAACCATCACTCCTGTGGATAGCCTTTTTCTATACACATGATTCATCGAATTCCTCTCCTCTACCCGATTGAGTATGCTTTGGTTCAGTTTCTCTTCCGGTTCGCCTGGAGAAGCAAGAGCTTGTCTGAGCATTCGTTCCCACTTGTCGGAATCATTCATGTGGACTCCACCTCCAACAGCTTTTTCATGTTACTTCTTGCCTTGAAAAGCCTGCTTTTGACTGTACCCGGCGGAATTCGCAATGCCTGTGCGATCTCTTCAATGGACATTTCAGCGGTATAGTGCATGTAGAGCGGAATTTTCAGCTTGTCATCCAGCCTTTCCGCAGCAGCTTGTATGAGGCCACGAAGCTCATGGGACAACACGGCATCCTCGGGTGTCGCTTCACTTTCTGACACGGGAGCATGATCTACAGCCTCGTTGAGCTCCGCTGTCGGCGCTATTCTCTGCCTCCAGGCGAACTTGCGGCGATTGTTTTTGCGCAAGCGGATGGCAATGGCGATGAGAAAGCTCTTGGGATTTTGGTTCGCGTCCATTTTATGGATGACTTCGATTGCTTTCAGGAAGGTTTCTTGATAGAGGTCATCTGCATCTTCCTTGTTTCCCGCAAGCCTGTAGCAAAACCCGTAAACCGCTTTGCCGTGTATGTTGATTAGATTGGTAAGCTCATCGATATCCAAGTAGGCACTCCTTTCTGAAGGATCGTTCACCTATATATTGTCATAACTTTGTGGTGGGTTCACAAAATGGCAGACGAAAAAACCACGCCTGAAGTAGCGTGGTTGCGATTCTCGCATGAAGGATATTTATTAATGCTCCATTTACGAGTATGATAATAGCTAAAAAAGAAAGAGGCTGTCATCATGGATTCATTTTCACCAAGAAACAGAACGAAAACACAAACATTGGTCATCAATGCACTTTTCATCGCTTTTACCCTTGCTGCTACCATGTTCGTCAACCTAAGGCTGCCGATCATGGGAAATGGAGGCCTCATTCATCTGGGCAACGTGCCTCTTTTGATAGCTGCCTTTGTTTTCGGCAGAAGAACGGGAGCCGTAGCAGGCGCCTTCGGAATGGGCTTATTCGATGTGATCTCCGGTTGGATGGCATGGGCTCCGTTTACTTTTGTCATCGTAGGGGCAATGGGCTATGCAGCCGGTCTCATTTCTGAATCGATGCCAGGCAAGAGAGCACTTGTATACACGCTGGCAGTTGCAGTAGCACTGGTTATCAAAGTCGTGGGCTACTACTTTGTCGAAGTCATCCTCTACGGCAACTGGATACAGCCATTCGGCTCCATCCCAGGAAACGTTCTTCAGATCGTAATCGCCGCTATCATTGTCATCCCTCTTGCAGGACGATTGAAGAAAATTTTTGGATAATCCGCGGGACAAGTCCCCCCTTTATCTTTTTAAGAAGAATAGAGGGGGGATCTTTTCGTTTTACTTCATGCTCTCCTGCCACTTCTTCAGCAAAGCTTCAGCATGGGTTTTCAGGGATTGATACGCATCCTCGGATACTGCCCCCGCCTTTTTATGATCATCGAGCAACTGGTTAAAGCTTTGCATGTGCTTCACAACCTGTTCGGATGCCTCCTGTTGTTCAAAACGGGCCACTGTGTCCAAATGGGCTTGCAAGGAACGGGCCGCCCCATGGTTGGAAAATTCCCCAGCCTTTTCGAATTGCTCGACAAGTGTTTGCAGATAGGATGCGTCAATAAACGTAAGATCACGGAATACTTCCTTGCCCTCAAACAAAGTCAACAAGACCTTCGCTTGATTAATCTGCGTTACGGGAAGCTCGAAAAGATTTTTATCCACAACCACCAGGTCCGCTTTTTTGCCTACCTCTATAGAACCTCTTTCATCCTCCGCGAAAATCAAATGGGCTCCGTTGATTGTATAGCTGGCAATCATATCCTCGAGAGAAGCTCTTTCCTTCGGCCATGCTGCCTTGTCCAGATCGGCTTCGACGGCTTTGTCCCGATCCAATCTGGTTACCCCTACCTCTAGCCCTGTAAAAGGTATGAAGTCGCTAAGAAATTGAGCTGTTGAAGGATAATCACTTGATGAAGCAACCGGTATTCCAGCTTCAAAATAGCTGTTCATCCGACGAAGATCCTTCAAATTTTCCTCACTTAAATCATAATCACTCTTCCTGCTGGCAAACCAGGCAGGCTGTGGAACAGGAATTACTCCCAGATCCTTAAACCGGGCAACATCATCTTCCCGAACCCAGCTTATATGAGTAATGGCATGCCGGGAATCTCTTCTTCCATTTACTTTAACAGCATATTCAAAAGCGTCTAAAGCATTGCCACTAGGGTAAAATCCTTGAATGCCAATCGCATGGACATAGACGCGGAACCCTTCTTTATCTAAGGCAGCCACAGTTTCCTCTAATACATCCTGATCCCAAACCAACAGATCGTCGCCGACACCGTCCGCAAATATTTTAATGGAATCTACCTTGTACAGCTCTCCTTGATATTTGTCGCGCAGTTCCTTAAACATACTGATCTGCTCTGTCCCTCTATTTTCATCAGCCCACAATGCTAAATCGTATCGCATAGTCAATTTGCCTGCATTGTCCATTTCTTCAAATGCTTTCAACAGGTTTTCGGTTGGGTAGTGAATAGGCACGAATACGCCGGTAACACCATTTTTAGCTGAAAATTCCTGCCACGCCAAAATCGTCTCTTTATATTCCTGCACCGTAAAGTCCGATTGGGGAAGAGCGTTAATCACAAGGTTATGGGCGGAAAATTCTTGTAAAATTCCTGTCGGCTCTCCTGTTTTCGGATCGCGTTCAATCATTCCTCCTTTTGGATCAGGGGTGTTTTTGTCTATCCCTGCATTCGCAAGGGCCTTTGAGTTCACCCATAAATCGTGATGGCTGCTCGAGATAAAGACAGCAGGTATATGAGGAACTACCTGGTCGAGCCATTCATTAGGAGCGAGCCCGCTGGATTCGATTAAATCTCGTTTCCAGCCTACGCCACGCAGTTGCTTACTATCGGGATGCTCCTTCAGGTAATCCTTGATGGCCTGTGCGTATTCTTCCAAGGTCGAATAATTTGTAATATCCAACCAAAAAAGACTTTCCGCCATCAGGTAAGCATGGGCATGGCTGTCGATAAATCCGGGCAAAAGCATTTTTCCCTTCAGATCAATCACTCTGGTGTTGGAACCTTTGAAAGCGGCGGCTCCTTTGCTGTCACCGACGTAGAGAATCTTGCCATCCTTGACCGCAACCGCTTCAGCCCTGCTGCGATCCTTGTCAACCGTGTAAACGCTACCATTTTCAAAGATCAAATCAGCCGCTTGCTTGGCCTTATCTTTTGCCAACGCACTCCCGGTAAATACCGAGCTCATCAGCAAAACGATAAATAAGAGGAATGAACATACTCTCATCGCAATCAAACCCTTTCTCTTGGATTTTACCTCTCTACTCGCTTCCTTTGGAAAAGCTCAGTCCCCCCATTTCCCTGCACGATTTCATTGAACCCGAAAATCACCACCTCGTTGTACAGAGAGTTGGGATGCCATCAAGTTCTGTATGATGTGTTGTGCGTTATGTGTTGTGTATACATTGTATGGAACGAAGAATCCATGAGTCAATATATTTTTTCAATTTTTAGAAAGTTGTATCCTTTGTAGGATAACAAACGGCCTCTATCTGCATCCTGTACACGTATTGGCCTAGAATCCAGCCCCCAATCTGCATAGCCTTGAAGGGACCGTAGACTTAGGTCTCCTGAAAGCCGCATCTTGGGGGCTGGTCTGTCATATAGGCAGGCGTTGATGCTATAAGCTTAACTTCTCAATGGCTTGTTGTTCGGTCGGCAAGAAAAAAATCGCGTTGCCTTTATTCGACTCATAGATGAAATCCTTTAGGCTTTGACTGGAATACACAGAGAAGTCTCCTACAATGGCAAGCTTCACGCGATAATTGATGAACTTCTGAAGGATCTCGCCTGCCAGACGTGTTTTCAAATCGAAGAAGCGCTCGCTGATCAGGGATTTGTTTATGATGATCCGATCGCAGTCAGCCTCATAATGTACCGTTGCCATAAGATCCAATGCTGACTGGACATCCTCTATCAGGATTTCGTTGTTGCTCACGACGGCTATAGGAACACCGTTCGTTTCCACTTTTGCTATCTTCATCATCATCCTCCTCGTTTTCCATCCTCTGTAAATCTTCTCACTAAGCCTTACAAATGTATACAAAAAACGGCGTTTCTGCCGTTTCCTGTATAGACATCCACGTGTTCAAGGCATCTGTTCGATCGGCTTTGCTTTTATCAATTCCCCGACAATCTCTTGCTGCTGCGGAATGTCTTCTAAAAACGTCACCTTGTAGCAGAGATCGTTCTCTACCCAAAAATAACTGATATTGTCATCCTCATCTGGCGAGCTAAATCGTCCATCTCTTTTATATTTGGCCGTTTTGAATACTTCCTTCCCCTCTATTTGCAAAGGAGTTGTTTTGACGATGTTATAGTCAGGTCTGAGGATCTCGTAACGATAGGTGCCCGTCTTCCTGATCTCTTCATAGATGCTGGTGTCTTTCCTTTGATCAACATAGAAGCTTTGTTTCTTGTCTCCTGCCTGGTTGGTCCTTTCATAGGCTACGATAAAAGATTTTGAGATTGGTTACCATCAGCTTTGCCGCTCCGCCAAACACTCTGGATAAAAAGGATCTGCTTTCCGCTTTGATGCATTCTGTTTCCGAAACCGCAGGGTAGTACAGGTAGCTTCTTCCCGCCTTCTCAAATCTGATCACCTTTTTTTCAGCAGCCTGTTCAAAAAGGTGCGAACCGTCTGATCACTCCACTCAATTTCAGCCGGCAGTTGAGCAGCGATTTTCTCAAACGAACCTTATATTTAGCCTCATAAAAAAACAAAACGCTCGGGAAACCAAGCGTTTTCACGTATTTGATATGCGAAGCAGGCTGCATTATGCGTTTTTCGTTGATTCAAAAATTTCCCATATTTTTCTCTCATTCCAAAGCAAATGCTCCCTCATGCTTTTCGAGGCAGCTTCCGAATCTCTCTGCAAGATGGCTTCCAAAATCGTCTGATGCTCATCATAGGCTTGCATAAAGCGGTTCGGTTCTTTCATGGAATGCATTTTGCTAATTCGAATGACTTCTTTGATTTTTGTTGAAACGGCTTTGAAAAAGTCTATATAGATTGAGTTCTGTGAAGCTAAAATAATCGAGTAATGGAACAAATAATCCTCTTCCAGTCCAGTGGAGCCATTTTGGACCGCTTTCAATAGATCCTCATTGCACTCCTTGATTTTTAATAGATCCTTTTTCGTCCCTTTTTCAGCAGCCAAACCTGCTGCCTCTACTTCAAATCCTCGCCGAAATTCAAGGACTTCGTTTAGCTCTCTTTTTTCCATCAAGTTGGAAGTAACACGCAGGATGATCGAATCGCCATGGATATCTTTTAGAAAAATTCCTGATCCTGGACGGGTTTCAATAATTCCGTTGGCACTCAAGACGCTCATCGCTTCTCTTACAGCGGTTTTACTTACATTAAAAATAGAAGACAATTCATTTTCTGACGGGAGTCTTCCTCCAGGTTGGATATTTTCTTCCTGAATATATTGTTCAATAGCAAATATAATCTCTTCAAATAATCGTTTCTTTTTGATTGGCTTTAAAGCCATAGAATCAACTCCTTTACAAATATGGTGGTCTGACCAATGTTCAAGTCAAAGTATATCTATTATTAAAAGTGTTTAGTCGTATGGTTTTCTTATGGTTAGACCAATTTAGGTCTGAGAAAAAACATCTATCAGATACGATTATGATCCACTGATTCCCACTAAATCTAGCAAATAAAAAATTTTTTGTAAATCTCTTTTTTGAATTGCTGTATCCAGCTCACTCCACTCAAAAGGCTGTTGTTTCCTTTCAAAGTATTGATTTGCCGTCAAGAGTTGATAGGATTCTTCCCAAAGAGAATGAAAATAAGGGTTTGGAAGCCTTTTTCCTAATGAGGAAACCACCTGATAGAAGTTTTCCCAAAACGAATCACGTTCCTGTTGATCCGGCAAGGGTTCCTCTGATTTCAGAAAAGAAAGGATGATCGTTTTTGCACACATGAGAGCAACCTCAAAATAATGCTCCAGCTCTGGCATGGGAATTGTTTTGTTGATTACACGACTCGGAATCATATAAGGCGGCGAGCTGGCGACAAAGGTCCCTTCCCCTTGTTTGGAGTCGAGAAAGCGCAATAGCTCCAAGACCTTGATACCTTCCCGTACTGAAGAACGGCTTACTTGCAATAGTTCACTAAGCTGTCTTTCCGTTGGCAGTTTTTGTCCGGGTTCCAACGGGGTGCTGTCAATATGATCGATGATTTGTTGCGTAACCTGCTCAAACATTCTAGGAATGGATTTAATATGCTTATTGGTGTTCTTCACCATGGATTCTCCTCCCGAAAATGGCTAAATAAATTTTATCAAATAAAAAAGAAAATGACTAACGAAACGACCAGGGATGCTTGAATGGAAGCATGCTGTTTTGAGGCAGACTAAAATTGTTAGAAATATCTAAAGGTATTGACTAATGAAAAACTCTACCATATACTGACTCTATCAAATTTAGTAGTTTTTTTCTTCACATTGGTCTGACCATCATTAATTAACTAGATAAGATAGGTTCGATGTTGTTTCTACGAATTGGTCTGACCATAAGAATATACTAAGAAAGGAGAATTGCATTCATTTCGTATTTTGAAATCGCTTACTCTTTGTCCTGATCCCAAAATAGTGAGGAGTGCTGTCATGCAGAAATTCATTCATTTCGTGAATCGACTATCCGTTCTATTGATATCCCTTCTCCTGGCGTTGATGTGTATCCTCGTATTTGGAAATGTTGTGTTGCGTTATATGTTCAACTCCGGAATTACTTGGTCCGAAGAAATGGCGAGGTTCCTGTTTGTATGGATGATCTTTTTGGGAGCCATTCTCGGGTTGAAAGACAATGAGCATTTGGGTGTCGATATGTTCGTAAAGAAAGCATCCCCAAAATTCAAAAAAATTCTCTATGTCATTTGTAACCTATTAATCCTGTACAGTCTGATCCTGCTATTGAACGGAAGCTGGAAATTAACCCTGCTCAGCGTCGATTCAGTCGCACCTGCAACAGGCTTGCCCTACTCCTATTTTTATGGCATTGGCATCATCGCAAGTATCGGGATGGGAATGGTCATTTTCAGAAATCTGTATAAAGTGATCGTAAAAAAAGAAACCGACAGTTTAATCATGACGATAGATTCTGAGGAGATGACAGAACCGTTACCGAAGGAGGAGGGGAAATGACCTTAACCATTTTCGTTGGCTCCCTGCTCGCAGCGATGGCGATTGGTGTGCCGATTGCCTACGCTCTCCTGCTTAGCGGCATTGCTTTGATGTTCTATCTCGATGTTTTTGATACGCAGATTATTGCCCAAAACCTGATCAGCGGTGGAGATAACTTTCCGCTGATGGCCATCCCCTTCTTCATTTTGGCTGGAGAATTGATGAATCGAGGCGGTATCTCCAATCGAATTGTCGCCTTCGCATTGGCACTCGTCGGGCATCTTCGCGGAGGACTGGGATATGTAGCCGTTATTGGCAGCGTTTTATTTGCAGGCCTTTCCGGTTCGGCTGTCGCGGATACCGCCGCATTGGGCGCCATTTTGATCCCGATGATGGTAAAAGCGGGCTACAATAAAAATTCTGCCAGCGGTCTCATAGCAGGCAGCGGCATTATCGCACCTGTCATTCCCCCTAGCATCCCGATGATTATATTTGGCGTAACGGCAAACGTTTCCATTACCAAATTATTTATGGGTGGTATAGTACCCGGATTGTTGATGGGCGTGGGGATCGCGATCGCCTGGTGGATACTCAGCAGAAAGACCAAGGTAGAAGTTCTGCCTCGAAAATCAATGAAGGAGATCTTGAAGACAACCCTGCAAGCTTTTTGGGCGCTTCTGTTGCCTGTGATTATTATCGTCGGGATGCGAGGTGGTATTTTCACTCCGACTGAAGCCGCCGTTGTTGCTGTTTTCTATGCCCTGTTCGTAGGTTTTGTCATCTACAGGGAGTTGACCATATCGGCTTTAGTAGAGGTGCTGGTTACATCGGCGAAAACCACGAGCACCGTTATGTTTCTAGCCGCTGCGGCAATGGTGTCCGCTTGGCTCATCACGATTGCCAATATTCCAGCAGATCTCGTGAATCTGCTTAGTCCTTTCATGGAGCATCCGACCCTGCTGCTTTTGGTCATTATGGCGTTAGTGCTTCTCATCGGTACCGCGATGGATTTAACACCGACGCTTTTAATCCTCACTCCTGTATTAATGCCGATCGTTCTGCAAGCTGGAATCGATCCTGTCTATTTCGGCATTTTGTTTATCTTCACGAACTGCATTGGATTGTTGACTCCTCCGGTGGGAACGGTCTTGAATGTGGCTTGCAGCGTAGGAAAAACAGATATGCAGGGAATTATGAAAGGGGTATGGCCATACTTAATCGTCCACCTGATTATTCTCTTGGTATTAATTCTGTTCCCAGCCATCATTACAGCACCGATTGCGTTTTTAAGTCGCTAATCAATCAAAAGGAGATAAAAAATGGCTACATATAAAGTCGTGATCACAGATTGGGAATTTGCGGATCTTCGTTATGAAGAGCAGGTCTTGCAGCATCCAGACGTAGAAATGGCAGCTTTTCAATGCCGCACAGAAGAAGAAGTCATCAAAGCTTGCCAAGGGGCCGATGCGATTATTAATCAGTATGCCCCCATCACACGAAAAGTAATTGAATCTTTAGAGAAATGCAAAGTCATTACTCGTTACGGGATTGGATTAAACACCATTGACCTGGATGCAGCTACTGAAAAGGGAATTTGTGTTGCGAATGCGCCCGATTATGGAATCGATGAAGTATCCAACCATGCTTTGGCGCTGCTCATGGATGTAGCGCGTAAAATCACATTCGCGAACCAGGATGTCAAACAAGGAAAGTGGGATTTCAAACCCCTTCAGCCCATTTTCCGACTGACTGGCTTAACGCTGGGCTTGGTCGGATTTGGAAATATAGCACAAAGATTGGCGGAAAAGGTCGTGCCTTTAGGGCTAAAAGTAATCGCTTACGACCCGTATATTCCCGAGGAGGTGGCGAAAAATCGAAATGTCGCTTTGGTATCTTTGAATGAACTTTGCCGAAAATCAGACTTTATCTCTGTTCATGCCCCTCTTCTCCCCTCCACAAAGGGGATGATTGGAAAAGAACAATTTCAACTAATGAAAAAAGGAGTATCGATCATCAATACTTCACGAGGTCCCGTGATAGATGAAGCGGCATTCATTGAAGCATTGAAAGCTGGAATTGTCGCGGGAGCCGGGCTGGATGTGGTGGATCAAGAACCGATTGCATCCGATCACCCTTTCCTTTCCATGAACAATGTCGTCTTGACGCCACACTCCGCTTGGTACTCGGAGGAGGCGGCTGTGGAAGTCCGATCCAAAACAGCCTTGGGGGTTGTAGATGTGCTCGTATATGGGGAATATCCGAAATACCTGGCGAATCGGCAAGTCATGGAGAAGACAAATCTCCGTCCACACCTTGCGCATGAACGCTACAACTTTGACCGAGACGCGATCTTGCAGAAAATGAAAGCAGCAAATAAAGACTAAATAAGGGGATGGTAACCATGAAAAAGTTCATGAAAAAAACGATGAGTGCTCTTTTGACAAGCAGTTTGGTATTGAGTCTGGCAGCGTGTGGGGGAACAACAACATCTACAGAACAACCGCAATCAGCGCAACCCGCCGCAGATGGAATCAGTCAACGGACGATCAAAATAGGATCCGGAGCTACAGAGAATTCCCCTGTAGGACAGGCCATGGTTGAATTCAAAAAAATCGTCGAGGAAAAAAGCGGTGGAAAAATCAAGGTGCAAACCTTCCCCAGCAGTCAGTTGGGTGATGACAAACAAATGATCGACGCCCTGAAAGCCGGCACTCTGGAAATGTCTACTCCGACAACGGCTCCATTGGTCGGGACAGTAAAAGATTTTGGGATTTTCGATTTGCCTTTTACCATTAGCAATGCGGAACAAGCGGATAAAGTTCTTTCCAGTCCCGTTGGACAAAAACTATTGGACAAACTGCCGGACCACGGTTTGATCGGTCTTACTTATTGGGAGTACGGCTTCCGAAACCTGACCAACAAAAAAAGACCGGTTGCGAAAGTGGAAGATTTTGCAGGGCTTAAAATTCGTACCCAGCAAAACAACATTCATATTGATGTTTTTAACGCTCTAGGCGCCAATGCTACTCCAATGGCATACAGTGAGGTCTTTTCGGGGCTTGAAAGCGGGGCAATTGACGGGCAAGAAAATCCTGTCGGAGCGATTGAAGACAACAAGTACAACGAAGTACAAAAATACCTGTCGCTGACAAACCACATCTACTCTCCTATCGCTCTTCTAATGAGTAAAAAATTCTGGGATCAACTGTCTGATGAAGAGAAAAAAATCATCCAGGATGCGGCCGTTCAAGCTGGAGCAAATGAGAAGAAAAATGTCCGTGAACAGGCTCAACAATCCATTACGAACTTGAAAAATGCAGGGATGGAAGTAAATGAATTTAGCGAAGAAGAAAAAGCGAAAGCCATAGAGATTATCAAGCCAGTGATCGAAAAGCATACGCAAGAGCTTGATCAAGAGATCGTTAACGAGTTTTTTCAAGTAGTCGGCGCAGCAAAATAATAAGACAAAGGTGAAAAAAATGACGAAACTATCAGGTAAAACTGCGGTAGTAACAGGAGCGGCTCAAGGGATCGGCAAGGAGATTGCTCTTAGACTCGCAAAAGAAGGAGCAAATGTTGCAGTCGTCGATCGCAATGAAGAGAAAGTCATGCAAACGGCAAATGAAATCAAGGATCTGGGAAGGGATAGCAAAGGGTATGGGCTAGATTTGAAACATACAGAAGCGATTGCCCGCTTATACGAAACGATCGCCAAAGATTTTGGAAAAATCGATATTGCCGTGCACGCAGCAGGAGTAGCGTTGACAAAGGAGTTTATGGAAATAACAGGAAGCGATTGGGATTTCGTCATGGACGTCAATGCCAAAGCTCTATTCTTCTGCGTTCAACAAGCTGCTAGACAGATGATGGCAACAGGGGGCGGAAGAATCATCAATTTCGCCTCGATCGCAGGAAAGCAGCCTACAAAGCCTGACCTCTCTGTCTATGGGGCATCCAAAGCAGCGGTTCTGAGTATTACCAAAACGGCCGCAGCAAACTTTGCAGCTTCGAAAATATCGGTTAACGCAATCTGCCCGGGAGTTGTGCACACGGCGATGTGGGATCAGATCGACAGTGATCGTGCCCGAATCTACAACCAGCCGATCGGGAAAGCCATTGAAAATATTACCGGCCTGATTCCTTTGGGCAGATTGGCTGAATTGGACGAAATTTCCGGACTGGTAGCCTATCTGAGTTCTTCGGAAGCAGAGTATATCACCGGACAGTCCATTAATATTTGCGGCGGTTTGGTCATGAGCTAGCGTTTCTTACATCTAAGCAAAGGGTGATCACAAATGGGCAAAAGAGTACCTTTAAAGCAATTGCTTCAAAGAGAGGGAATCGTCGTCGCACCGGGCTGCCATGATGCATTGGGAGCCAAAGTGATTGAAAGTGCCGGGTTTGATGCGGTTTATATGACAGGGAACGGGACTTCCGCCAGTGCGATCGGAAAACCGGATTTGGGTTTCCTCACCATGACGGAGATGGTTTCCAGGGCGAGAGGAATAGTTTCTGCCGTGGATATCCCGGTGATTTCCGATGCTGATACGGGATATGGGAACCGCAATAATGTCACTCGTACGGTTGAGGAGTATGAGGCCAGCGGCGTTTCGGCGATTCACCTGGAAGACCAGGTAACTCCGAAAAAATGCGGCGCCATGAGCGGGATCGAGCTCATCTCCATTGAGGAGCATGTCGATAAGATTCAAGCAGCGGTTCGGGCACGCAAGGATGAAAACTTCCTGATCATCGGGCGAAGCGATGCCAGAGGAACAAAAGGATTGGCGGAAGCCATTGAACGGGGAAAAGCTTATGCTGCTGCCGGAGCAGACCTCATACTCATTGAGATGCTGGAATCGGTGGATGAGATGAAAGAAGTCGCCCGGAAAATCGATGCGCCATTGATGTTCAACTATGTGGAGCACACGAAAATCCCCAATCTGACCATTCAGCAATTTCAGGATCTAGGATTTAAATTGTTGGCTTATCCCCTGTCCTCTACGTTTTACTATGCAAAAACAATGATGGATTTGATGAGGACGCTAAAGGAAACAGGGTCGACAGAAAGCTTCCAGGAAAGTATGTTAAAAATCCATGAGTACGAAACATTCTTGGGAATCGAGAAGTATAGGTAAGGCAGTGACTGTCAGGAGGAGAACTCCCTCTGCGATAATGGTCAGACCATAATAAGTTGATAAATAGGGGAAATTTTCCGGTCGAGAGGAAAATTTCCGCCCACTCTCTGCCTCGTTAGCACCAATGACTAAGGGGAAGGATTTCCCCTTCCCCTTAGTCGCATTCTATTTTGTTGTATTCTCCCACTCTTTTTATAGCTTGTAATGAAGCAATACGTGGGGAGTGAAGCGACTAAACAAGCTTCATAAAATCCTCCGTAGTCATAACGTGAGCCGTTGATACATTCAGCAGCGCAAGCGTGACCCGGTGTACTTCTTCTGCTGGGACTGGACCAAACCCTGTATCCGGATAGTCATACGTTCCGGTCGCATCAGAGAGAAACGCGACCCGATACCCCAGGTACATCGCATCGCGGGCGGCGGCATGGCAGCAGTTTTCCGTGGTTACTCCTGTTATGACTACCGTCTCAATCCCTTTGCTTCTCAGAATGATGTCCAGATCTGTACCGAAGAACGCGCTGTAGCGGTGCTTTTTTATGACCGGCTCATGCGGCAGAGGAGCCACATCCGGGTACATGTCTGTACCAGGTGTTTCATCTATGAGGGCGGCCCCTTCAGCAATCGAGGGATAAATATCGCCAAACCGGCCAAGATCCGAACCATCCTCGCGGTGAACATGCGCCGTATAGATCACCGACATCCCTTTTTCCCGGGCAAAGGCCAGAAGGCGCTGCAAGGTCGGCAGGATGCGGCGTCCCATCGGTGTCTCAAGCGGCGCACCTTGTGCAATAAAGTCGTTTTGCATATCAATGACAAGAATTGCCGTCTTTTTCGGATCAATCTGTTTTATCCGCATACCCATGATCAATCGCCTCCCCATCTTTTATCCGGCGCTTTCGAAACGTCCTCTTCGGCAGCACCAGCTTGTCAATCTGATGGAATCAATCTATCAAAAATACCTCTGTCTGGATGTATTCCGGTTAACATTGTTCTGATTTTTCCATCTATTTGTTCGGATGCGATTCCTCTACTTGTAACAAAAACGGAGACGCTTCACCTGAATAAGTAAGGGTGAGTCTATGCATTGCCCTGGTGCAGGCGATATACAGCAAGCTTCGGTCCATGTCTGTTTTATAGTTCTCCGCGTCGACGAAGGGCACGATGACTTGATCAAATTCTAGGCCTTTTGCCAAATGGGGCGAAGTGACAATTATCCCCTCATGGAACTGGGCACTGCTGAAATCTAATAAATGGACTGCTTTGCTGCTAGTCACGATCTCTTGATACAGTGTTTCCGCCTGGGGTTGCGTTTTGCAGACGATGCCTAACGTACGATTCTCCGATCCCTTGAACCTCGCGATGATTTTCTTGATCTGTGCGATCTCATCGCTTCTCTTATTCGCTTTTTTGATCTTAGGGCACGGGCCATGACGTTCAATCGGGATGATTCGACTGTTCCGGTTTATTTTCTGAGCAAACTCGATAATTTCAATGGTCGAACGGTAGCTCTTTAACAATTCAACGGTATCCGCTTCTGGAAAAACCTTTTTTATCTCTCTGATCGAAGAGGATGAGTAAGGATTCACGGATTGATTGTTGTCCCCGAGAATGGTCTTCTTGCATTTGAATAAACGGGACAAAACAGCGAGGCCGTGGATTGCTTTTAGCCTAAGATTTACCTGTATTGATCCCCAGTTACTTGCTTCGAATTCCCTATTCAATGCCTCAAAGTGTATCCTTTACTTAGAAAGTTACTTAACAGTCAGCTGTGAGAAACAATAATTCATTAAGTATGATAGATTTCCAACATTTTTTACGAATATATAGGTGAACCCACTTAGAAAGGAGGGTATATGTTGGAACTTAATGATAAACGGATGATTAAGTTGATCAAGAAAAAAGATGAAGCTGGTATAAAGCTCTTGCTTCAAACATATGGAGGCATAATGAAAAGCGTTGCACGTAGGCATTTATATGATTTAGATAGTCATGTTGACGAGTGCATGAATGATGCTTTGTTAGCGGTTTGGCATAATATTGAAGACTTTGATCATGCTCAATCCTCTTTCAAAAACTGGATGTTAACTGTCACTCGCTTTAAAGCCATTGATTTATTACGCAAACATGCAAAAGAACGAGATAACACAACATTTGATGAAGCACATCAAGTTGTATATGAAGATAAGCATGAAACATTATGGCAAAGTGAGTGGGCGGATTTGATTAAAAACTTAAATGAAAAGGACCAGCAATTGCTGACGCTTATTTATGTGGAAGGCTATTCAGCCGAAGAGGCGGCTCAAATCATGCAGACGAATAGAAACAATGTATATAACCGAATTTCAAAAGCAAAGAAAAGGTTAAGGAGGTATAAAAATGAACAAAATATATAAGCACCTAAACCGTATTAATATTGAAGAAGATTATGAAGGCGAGGCACTTAGTAATGATGAAGTGAACGCTTATTTTCAGCAGTTTAAATCAAATAATAGGATGAAGAAAAAGCCGAAAAAAGCCCGTAAATCTTTATTTGTCACAGCCGCGGCAATCTTATTATTCATGACATCTGCTGCACTGAATGATGATATTCAAGCAAGGGTTTCAACATTTTTAGATGATTTCAGCTATAATTTATCCAACATCATTTCTCCAAATGCAACAGAATATGCGACAGAAGTAAATCAAGTAATCAGGTTTGAAAATGCGGATCTTAAGCTCACTGACATCGTCATAGATGACCAATTCGTGACGTACAATGTGTTAATTGATGCACATGATGATATTAAAGTGAACGGTTTATACTCAAAGCCACTTAAAATTAACGGAAAAACATACACAGGTGGTGGTTCAGGACAACTTGGTTTGATTGATGAAGTAAATAATGTTTACTCTCTGGTTATGACTGAACGATTAGAAGATGCCATTCCTGAAGGAAATTTGAATATTAGACTTGCCTTCACTGAGCTATCTTATTTTAAAGAAGGTACAGAGTTAAGAAATAAGATGAATGCAGTATACGAATTTACAGCATCTAAATCATTACTTGCGCAGAACACAAATCAAGTTGCGTTAAACCAAACATTTAGTATTGGTGATTTTGAGATTACCCTTGAAGAATTTATCATTAACCCAGTGACAGCACGATTTGAATCATACGCTTTCAACGCAAATTTAGTGTATGATATTCTCTTAATCGATCAGGAAGGGATGACATACCTTTTTAATTTAACAAGCAAAAGACCAAGTGAAACAAGCGAAAGGTTTGATGCAATATTGAGTTTTAATCCAGACTTTTCAACCGGTACCATCGATGACTTGAAAAATGCTGAATATTTAATCCCTGAGTTTAAGCTCTCCTATACACCAGAGAAAAGCGGTGAAGTACAAAATCTGGAAAGCCCGTCGGGTGAATACGAAAAAATCATTTTAAAATAATTCTGGTGTCACTCCCTGAAAAATCTTGTTTCAGAGAGAAATGTTCCACGAACTAAAGTGAGATTCAAAATAAAATAAAGGTTCGTCCTGTACAGAATTTACGGGACGAATTTTTTTATTTTCTGAAATAATTCTGTTTCTTTACTTTTAAAAGTCAGGATCGGAGGGTTATATTGTACGGGTGTATAGTCCTGCATTTCGTCCACATGAATTTTTAGATAAACCAGAGGAAAAACATCGGAAAACTCCAGCGGCTTTGTTTTTTTATACTGGAACAATTCAGGTCTTCCCATCGTTTCATAGAAATCCTTGTAGATCACCAGCAAAACTTCTTTTTGATAGCCGTTTCACTTTTTTTGCTGTGGCTGCCGTCAATCTGTCTCCATGTTCATCCCTTGTGTTTACCGCCAGAACCGACGCTGCTTTCTCGAGTCTTTTCCTGATGGGCAGATTCACCGCTTTTTGATAAGCCTGCAAGATCTCCTCTTTTGCGATATGCACGCCAACGAATGTTAGATCGACCGGGACAAAGTAAGATTCGCTCAAATCAGCCAAAAATCGGTCCAATCGTTCTACCATCTCTATACCCGATTTCCATTGGATACGCTCGATTAGCGATGGGTCGTCTGAAGCTGCCAGCTCTGACACCTGCTGGCTAAAGGACAGAAATTTGCTTACACCTTTCAGTTCCTTGGCCGCAATTTCTTCGATACCAATCTCCAACATCTTTTCTTCGCCCAGCTCAGGCAAGATGTTGGAAATATAGTCGGAAAACACTTTATTCGGGGAGATGATCCATATATTCTGGTAAGTTAATGTACCTTTATTTCTGTACAATAAAAAGGCTACCCGGTGAAGCGCGACAGAGGTTTTACCCGATCCCGCAACCCCTTGAATGATCAGCTCATGAGAATGCTCATTTCGAATAATGGCGTTTTGTTCCTTTTGAATGGTAGCGACGATATTTTTCATCTTCTCGTTCGATGTCTGACTGAGCTCTTTTTGGAGGACCTCGTCATTGATGTTCATCGAGCTTTCAATCATATGATTTTGAGGTAGGCAAAGCTTCCTATTCCTCACCTGCAGGGCGGATTGAAGGAGAAATCTGTTTGAAGAGGCAGTATAAGATCAAAGATGCTCGCTACAGGGGAACGCCAATCATAGATAAGATTCTTTTGGCTGTCATCCTCGCAAAAAGCATGTACCCCTATATAATGACTATCGCGTCTACTTTGTCTATCAGCGACCAAATCCACTCTTCCAAAGTACGGGGATTCCACTAGCTTTTGAAGTTTTCTTCTTTTCTCGACCGCCTTCTCCCCTTGATCAATCCTGAGCATGATGTCCACTTTGTTTGCTGCTGTCTCAGCCGGGTCAAGCTCAGACCTGTTCTCCCAGAGATATGTTTTGGCATCGATAATTTCATGATGTGCTGAATCGAGCGTAGTGTCTATCTTGCGAAGCGCTTCTCGCAGCCTGGACATCAGATTCGCCAAATACGCTCTCTCTTCCCTTTCCGTCTGATTTACGATCATGATACGCCCTCTTTCCTTTTGAGAATACTCATAAGTATAGAGAGCTGGCTTATCGTGGGTCCAAAAAACAACATACAAAAGCGCCTTACATAATAGCGTAAAAAGGTAAAACCAAGTTCCTGAGATTCAGGACTTGGTTTTTTTTGGTCTTTACTGTCAGCTTTTATTCTTTGCCCACTCCTCAAAATGATCGAAACAAGCTTGTTGCAATCCCTGCAATTTGGTTATGAGTCCCTCTAAATCACAAGTATGTATGGTATCGACCAATACGTTATCTTCTTCGGTTTTTGATCGTATGTGTATTTCCATACACCCGTCCCATCTCACATTCGCATCAAAAGTGCCATCTTCATCTTGTAGCTCCAACGCAATCGTTCTTTCTTCCTCATTCTTATGTTTTGATTTCAGAACCCACTTCATGCTCGGGACCACCTTGGATTTTAGTCTTCAGTTTTCCTCTGCATTACAGAATTATACGGAGATTCTTTTGCACAAAAAAAGAAACCCTTGATTTCCCAAGGGTTTCAGCAATCACTTCGCCAGAAAAAACTCAGACTTAACCATGTGATTGAAAAGAGAGGATCCAATTCCACTCCCCATCTTTTTTCTCGGCTATATTCCCATTTTCGTTCGGCTTCAAGCAAAGCAAGCGAATATTCCTTCTCAAGCATGCCAACAAGGACTCGCTCGGGTGGATGTATTAATTACAAGACAGACTGGGAGGAGAAGATTACGATTTATTGAAACGGAGGGGGCCGAACCGCTGCCCCCTATTCATCCGTACAAGGCAAGCTGATCCTAAAAAGGGTGGTATACCGATCATCCGTTACAAGTTCAATCGTACCTTGATGCAAGGTAATGATTTTCTTGCAAATGGCGAGACCTAATCCAGTGCTGTCTTTTACTGAGCTTGTTCCTCGTATAAAATCTTCAAAAACGTGTTCCCGGATTTGATCCTGAACGCCAATCCCATTGTCCCCAATCCATAACACAGCATTTCCGTCCTTTTTCTCACACGAAGCATACAGCACCGTCCCTGCCGGATTGAACTTCAGCGCATTGCCAATCAAATTCGCAACGACACGGTTCATATGCCTGTTGTCCAGCTTCACAAACAGCGGTTCTTCTGAAATTTGCGCTTCCAGACGAAAGCCTTTATCCTCCACTTCAGGATAAAATTCTGCCACAAGCTGTTGAAACCACTTTGTGATATTCACTTTTTCCCGGCTCAGCTTTAGATGCTGGTCATCCAGCTTCGCCAACTCAAACAAATCTTGAATCAAATGGGCCATATACGACGATTTGTCGTGAATGTATTGGATGTATTTCTGACTCTGCTCCACACCAGGATTCTCCAGCAAGAGCTGAGAATATCCCAAAACAGAAGTAATCGGCGTTTTCAAATCATGAGACAAATGCAACAGCATGTTTCTTTTGTTAGTCTCCGCCGCTTCCTTTTCGGCAGATGTGCGCTGCAAACGCTCCGCCATTTCGTTAAAAGCTTCTTGAATTTCCGCAAGCTCTTTTTCATCAGAGACATGAAGCCGCTGCTTGTAATTGAAGCGTTCCATCTCTCTGATCCCTTCCACGATTTGCTGCAGCGGCCGCTTTACTTGCTTGACTGAATATTGGGCATAAATATAGAGGGCGATAAACAAAAAAACAGCAAACAATGCGGCAAAAATTGCGAGAAACAACGTAATATCTTCCGGCCGTTCGGGATTTTTCCAGAGCAGCAGATACCCGTTGCCGTCCGGTGCCTCTACAGGATAGGCATGATACAAAGTAGAATCATCATTTCTCGTGATATCCAATTTGGCATAGAGCTGCTCCTTGGTATACTTGACGATCTCATCTTCTTTATGGCCTTTGACAAATATCACTTCACCCGATTTATTGACAACCTCGAACCAACCGCCGTACTCTTCCAACAGCTGATTATTCATGCTCTCAAACGGGTATTCGTATAGATCCGTCCCTGTTATTTCGGTTAAATCCGGCGACTTGTCAAAATAACGATTCATCAGTATGTCGGCCCCAACGAGAGACAAAGCAATTGCGCTTAGCAACAGTGCGCAAATCACAGCATAATGACGGAAAAACAGCCGTTTCAGCGAGACCAACGTCCTGATAACGCTGCGGCTCAGGCATTTTTAGGCCCCAGCTGTCTGATTTCAGATCGTAATAAAAGGCTGCCACATTGCCGGTTTCGTTCAATTTGAAAGCGGCTTTTGCCCCTTGCTCATCTTGAAACAACAGCGGCTCGATTTCATGCAGCACACGCTCTCCAAGCGGATCTTTCACAATGAGCTTGCCGCCTTCCGCGTGAATGCGGCTCGTCCACATCCGATTCCGCAAGTCGCTGTAGATCCCTTCAAACTTTGCCAAAGACTGTTTCGAAGACCCAGTAGGTTCCTTTGGTCCATCCTCGCCTGGATAGTAATGATCCATAAACGCTTCAAACAACGGCTGGCGAATCTCAAAATCTTTATTTACCGTGACAAACACGCCGACCGTTTCATCCGGAATCAGCCACATGCCAGAATGAAACCCTTCCAAATCACCCGCTTTTTCTATTATATAGCGTCCCTTGTAATTTTGCTGGTTGGAGTATTCAAAGCCATAGGCCATGTTCGGCAGCTTCGTATGGATGGCTAGCTTGGGCGCATGCATGTCTGCCACCGTTTCTTGTTTCAGAATCGCTGCATTCCCCAGCTTTCCGCCATTGAGATGAGCTATCATAAATTTTGCCATGTCAGAACTTGTGGAGAGCATTCCGCCGCCCGGAAGTTCTGTAGGAACTGTCGCATAGGTAGGAATCACTTCGTCGATCAGGTTGTAGGGGACGGCCAACTGCTTCACCATTTGCGGGGTGAGTCGGAATTCGCTGTTTGCCATGCCCAACGGCTTAAAGATGTGATCCTGTACATATGCGCCGAATGATTTGCCTGTCACTTCTTCAATGACATATCCTTGAATCGTAAACCCCAGGTTGTCATATCGGTAATACTCTCCCGGCTTTCGAATCACAGTAGGCAAATTGTCCAAGACGTATTGCTTCAAAGAAGCATCACGTGCCAGGTCTGTCGTAGTAGATTCGGGTGTATCTCCGTAATCAAATCCGGTGGAGTTCGTCAAAAGATGTTTCATCGCAAGTGGTGCGTCCGTCTGATTCGGAATGCGGGCATCCCCCAGGTATGCTGACAAATCTTCGTTCAAATCGATCTTCCCTTGCTCGGCTAGTTGCATGACTGCCGTAGCGGTGATGATTTTGGAAATAGAGGCGACACGGAACACCGTCCGATCAGGGTCGACCGGCAGTTTTTTCTTCACATCCGCATAGCCATATCCTTTGTTTACGAGCACTTTATCGCCTTTCACCACAGCAAATGCAGCTCCGGCCATATTTTCCTTTATTTCCGGCCTGTTAAAAAAATCATCTGCGAACTGCTCCACTTCTTTTGGATCCTGCGGGCCTGCCGTCTCGGATGCCGCTGATGCTTTGGGTGGGGAGACAGCCACACATGATGACCCGGTTAACAGAGCTATAACCAGTGTAATCACGTTGAAACAGCCAAACCTTCCAAATTTCTTCATATCTTGCTCACTCCTTTGACTTGATTGCTTATGATCATCAGAGTAAACGAGCAAGCTTAACTCAGTTTTTATGCAACCTTAATGTAATGTGAAATGTGCAGCAAAAAACCCCTGATTTCTCAAGGGCTTCACGAACCAGTCTATCTCCCTTTATTGTCCCCTACCCAAACGGCCACCATCTATATTTTTGCCATAAAATATCTCGTCCATTTCCCTTTTCAAAGCGTCCGTGATCCTCTTCTCCTCCTCCCCGCTTAACTCTTTTGTGGTATATCCAAATAAATAGTTGTCCAAATCGAATGCTCGCAACTTGCATTTCGTATGAAAAATGTTCTCTTGATATACGTTGACATCAATCATGTCATATTGTTCCCGAACATCATCAGGAATGTAGTCCTGGATCGAACTGATTTCATGGTCAATAAACAATTTTCGTCCATCGATGGCCCTTGTGAAGCCTCTTACCCGATAATCGATCGTCATAATATCGGTATCGAACGAGCTAATTAAATAGTCCAGTGCTTTTAGCGGTGAAATCTCTCCGCATGTAGACACGTCTATATCCGCCCGGAAGGTACAGATTCCGTCATCAGGATGATATTCAGGATACGTGTGAACGGTGATATGACTTTTATCCATCTGTATGACGACAGAATTCGGGAGTGATTCATTTATCGTTTTTGGAGAAACCTCGTCAATCGGCCCCTCCGATACCAGCATGGTTACGCTAGCGCCTTGAGGTACGTAGTCTTGCTTGGCGATATTAATGACATGCGCTCCAATGATATCGGATACATTCGTTAAGATATGGGTTAAGCGATCCGCATTGTACTGTTCATCGATATAGACTAAGTACGCTTCCCTTTCTTTTCGGGTTTTCGTATAACAGATATCAAACATGTTGAAGCTCAAGGTTTTCGTCAAGTTGTTAAAACCGTGTAAAATGATTTGTTGTTCCGATAATTGACTCATCGTCTTCAACCCCATTTTTGTTGAGATTAGCTCAGACCGTATTCTAACCAATTGACGTGAAGATTACACTTTATCCAAAACACGGCCATTAGATTCAACGACGGGTAAATGCCCAAAACAGCAAAGCTAAGGCGCTCACCGAGGCACCCAGCAAGCATACTCCGTTCCAGCCTGCGTAGGCGTAAATGGTGGTTGAAGCGATTGAACCAGCAGCACTTCCAACGGAATAGAAAATCATATAGCTGGCAGTAAGACGACTGCGAGATTCCGGATGCTTCCGTAAAATCATGCTCTGGTTCGTAACGTGGACAGCCTGAACTGCGAAGTCCAGAACAATCACCCCAACGATCAATCCCCACAAAGAATAGTCAGCGTAACTGATCGGCAGCCAGGATAGAAGCAGCAAGGTTAACGCAACGCCGGTAGTCCGCTGTCCCAAGCCACGATCTGCGAGACGCCCTGCCTTCGCTGCCGCTAATGCTCCAGCTACTCCAGCCAGACCGAATGCCCCAATCTCGCTATGAGAAAGAGATAACGGCGGTGCGCTCAGCGGCAGCACCAGCGAAGTCCAAAGGATGCTGAATGCCGCAAAAATAAGCATAGCCAATATCCCGCGGACACGAAGTATCCGTTCCTGTACTAATAAAACAATCACAGAGTGAAGCAGTTGCCAGTACGACAATGATGTCCTTTCACGGTCTACATTCGGCAACGTCCGAAATAAGATACCTGCTAGAAGAAGCGTTATCCCTGCCGAGACAAGATAGACTGCACGCCAACCAGCAAAATCTGTAATAATGCCTGCAACGGCTCGAGCAAGCAGAATCCCGATCACAATACCGCTTGTGACGATGCCAATTACACGTCCGCGTTCTGTCGGATCAGCCAACGTCGCGGCAAACGCGACGAGAGTCTGTGTCACGACTGCAAGCAAGCCAACCGCAGCAATGCCCATAAGCAATACCTTGATACTCGGGGCATTGCTCACCACAATGAGTGCCACTACAGATAACAGCATTTGACACACGATCAGTTTTCGTTGATTCAGCAAATCACCGAGCGGGACCAACAAGAGCAATCCCAAAGCATAACAAATCTGTGTAACAGTAATGATGATCCCGATCGTCGAATGGTCAATCGCCAACTCGCTTGCCATGGCATCGAGAAGCGGTTGGGAATAATAGATGTTGGCTACCGCCATCCCGCTTGCAACTGCAAACAACAGCGCCATATAGCGAGACATGGAAAAGGCTGATTCATTACTCTCTTTCCAACGGTTATCGGCTATGGCAGATGATTCTTCGTCCCTCTTCATCATTTTTTCAAACATCTCCTTTTTTAAAATTACGTCCGACATAACATACTGATCAGTACAAAATTAATCTGGTTTAAAAAGTAACTCACCTTTACCCTTCCTGTCAATGAAATGATTTTCATTGACTTGGCTTTATTTAGCTCTTAGAATGTTTTTCATACCGATCATTACAAAAACAATACCGAATAAAGAATCAGGGAACAAAAATGTTTTGTGAAAGAGGGCATTTATGATGGTTCGACCACGTGAATTCGATGAGGAACAAGCATTGGATGCAGCCATGCGGCTCTTTTGGGAGAAGGGATATGAGGCGACATCATTAAGTGATTTGACGTCCAGAATGGGTATACAGCGGCCGAGCATTTACTCCGCCTTTGGAGACAAGAAAGAATTATTTGAATCCGCACTTCGCAAATATACAAAAATGCATGCTTCACAAATCCGAAATAAGCTCCAACACAACGAATCCGTAAAGGAGGCGTTTCGCTCACTTTTTACGGGCTTGGTCAATGATGAATACAATCAAAGCCCGAATAAAGGATGCTTTTGCACCAATACGATGGTGGAACTTGCGCCTCACGATGAAAAATTCGAAATCCTGACAAGGGAACATCAGATGTATCTTTCCGCTATCTTTCAGGAAGCCCTTGAACGCGCCATACATTCAGGAGAACTTACAACCAATATGAATCCCAAAGCATTGGCGCAGACACTGGTTGTTTCGTTAATCGGTCTAACTGTGCTCCTGAAATCTCGCCCGGATCGTTCATTTGTGGATCATTCCATAGAGACCATTCTTACCTTGCTCAAATGAGATCAAAAAGCAATCGAAAAGAAACGGTAAATCCTTCCTTATGGTAGAATCGAAAACAATATGTAGATCATTACTATAAGGGAGGAATTTTCATGCAACCCATCACCCCGCATTTGTGGTTCGACAAGGAGGCAAAAGAAGCCGCGGAGTTTTATTGCTCCATTTTCCCGGATTCCCAAATCACAAGCAGGACGACCTTGCACGATACGCCCTCGGGTGATTGCGATCTCGTATCATTCCTTGTTTGCGGGCATCCGTTTATGGCTATCTCTGCGGGGCCTTTCTTTCCATTCAATCCTTCTATCTCGTTTATGGTTAATTTCGATCCATCCCGGATTGTTAACGCTAGAGAAAAGCTCGACGAGGCGTGGAACAAGTTGTCTGAAGGCGGCACTCCGCTTATGGCGCTTGATAAGTACCCATTCAGTGAACGGTATGGCTGGATTCAGGACAAGTACGGTGTAACATGGCAGCTCATTCTGACGAATTCGGATGGGGAGCCTAGGCCCTCGATTATCCCTTCTCTCTTGTTCGCGGGCGACAACTGCGGCAAGGCGGAAGAGGCACGCGAGTTCTACCTTTCCATCTTCCGAAATGCCAAACCTGTCTCCCTCTTCCGGTATGGCCCCGGCATGGAGCTGGACAAAGAAGGGATGGTCATGTTCAGCGACTTCATGCTGGAAAACACCTGGTTTGTAGCAATGGACAGCGCGCAAGAACACAAGTTCCATTTCAACGAGGCGATTTCCCTGTTGGTCAATTGTCAGACGCAGGATGAAATCGACTACTACTGGGAACATCTATCCGCCTCGCCCGAAGCTGAGCAGTGCGGCTGGCTGAAGGACAAATTCGGCGTTTCGTGGCAGATCTCCCCCGCCGCAATGGACGAGATGATGGCCAAGGGCACGCCGGAACAACGCGAGCGCGTTACGCAGGCCTTTTTGAAGATGAAAAAGTTTAACATTGCAGAATTGGAAAAAGCATTTATGGGAGATTAATCAAGGGAAGTAATAATGAGTAACGCCGCCCACTTGTTGGACGGCGTTATGTGATTTATACATGGTGGTTCATATTTATATTTGGTTCTCTATTATGCTTGCCTTTAGCAATCCGCTAGCGCTACTCGCAGTATCTTTCAGGCATTGAATATCACCGAATACAAAAAAGTGATCTTTTGCCCTGGACACAGCAACATTCATCAAGCTTTTGTTCGTATCTATAAAAAAACATCCTTCGTGTTTTCCGTAGACGGTAGATAGTACTATGATATTTCGTTCCCCACCCTGAAAGGTATGAACGGTACCAACACTTATCTTCGAACGTAGATGAGGGGCCCGCTTTCTAATTTCCGCTTGGATGCAGCTGACCTGAGCCTTAAATGGAGTAATGATCCCGATAAGATTTTTTTCTGCTTCTTTGGGGTAGGAATCCAGGATGTACGCGAAATGCTCGTCCAGCCATTCAGCGATCTGGATCGCCTCTCTACGATTGTATCTACTTGTTCCCTTCCTATTCGACGTCTCTGAATCGATCTGCCGATACCCTAATTGTGGCCATTTCGCAACGGCTTGCTTTGGATCTGTTTTCCCTCTTCCTCGCATTGGTTTTAAATTCCCTTTGTATACCAACTTATTGCAATAGTCAATGATTTCGTCGTAACAGCGGCGATGCTCTGATAAAAATAATCCTCTTTCCTCATATTTTTTATATTTACAACTTTTGGCAGCTACCTTCATTACGCTTGAGCCGTATCCATGCAGTCCACAGCTTTCGAGTTTCTCATATTGCTCCAGATTTTTAATGGCCCCGGCTGAAAGTGCTAGCGCCTTATCCAGGGCTCGATTAATACTCCAGACAGGTTCGATCTGATAAACATCCCCAACAACGATCGCTTTTTTGGCAAGTGAAAAGGCCCCAGCTGCTGTTTCCGGAGATACTTGACCTGCTTCATCCACAATGAGCAAATCAATGAAGTTGTAAAGATAAAATTTACTTTGATCACCATACGCTAGAAATTGCTTAGGAAGAACGAAAAAAGTCATCACCAAACAAGGAGTGATCATTGCAAGCCTGCTATAGAACTTCTCTAGCACATTCTGAAATGTAGTTCCTACTTGTTTTTCGGTCAATGCATCTTCCCCATTTGCCCATCTGCATTCAAAATAATGGACAGCGAGCCAGAACTCCACATAACGTATCTTTTTATCCAGAAGTTCATTTACCTTATCGATGGCAACCTCATATTTATCTTCTTCTTTATCATGCAATACGACACCGTGTTCTCTTAATTCCTCCAATTCGTTATCGTATAACTCTACCCATTCCTTTATAGCGTCACGCTTTTTCTTGAGCTCGACCAGTTTCTTCTGGAGATCGGTAAAACGAAGGCTATATGCTTCCTTAATCTCATTGAGTTTCATTGTTTCCTTTAAGAAAGACAACTCTTCTTCGTTCATAAACAACCTAAATTCGGTTCGAACTCGCTTTGAAAACCACCTTAAGAAAAAGGGGATATTTTTATAACAATTCTCCCATTCTCTCAGCCTTGAGTGAATGTTTTGAAGCGAATTTTCTAGGTGTTCCATCTCTATTTCTAGCGTCTGTAGGCACGTATCGATTCGAGTCCCGCTACCTAAAAATCGCTTGGCATCACTACTCAAAATGAGCAATGCTTGCTTTTTTGCTTCCATAAACAATAATTCATCGTGCAGCTTTTTTTGACAGTCGCGTAGTTCCGTATAGTCTGTTCCAAAATATCGATTACAGTTATGTAACAATTTGATCTTTGACTTTTCAATATTTTCCTTTGCTTCTAGATTTGCAATAAAATACTCCCCTGTGGAATTCGTATACTGGTATCCCTTTTGTTGGGCTTCTTTGATCTTTTGCGTCGAGGGGAAATAAGTAGCAAAGCTTTTCACCCCTTCAATCCATCTTTCCTCTAGATTGGAAATGCCGACTTTGTTGAGGTTTCCAAAAGATGTAATTATATTTGTAACAGCTTGATTATTCGTAGAAGCAGCCACGATGAGTGGCGCTTTTTCTTGCTTTAACGCTCTATCTACATATAAATCGGCAACGACCGACTGTAGAAGAGTTGTTTTCCCGGTACCTGGCGGCCCATTTACGGCCAAGATTTCGCCGTCCTGCATGTGATTGAAATGATTGATCGCTTCTCTTTGTGAAGGCGATAAAGGATATTCTCCACCCATCTGACCTGTATGAAGCTTCATATTCGCCAGATCGCTTTCAAGTAATGGAACTAATTTGGCCGGCTCCCGCGAGACAAATTGTTCATATAAACGCAAGGGCTTGTCTACCTTCAACAGATGATTATACAAATTCATGATATGGAATGAAGAGTTTACTGTACGATCAATAAAAAGGTACGCATGATTCTCTAACTCTATTGGTGAATCCTCATCTTCTTGACTTGGAATTTCGTGTTGTTCAAATTTCGCTTTTGTGACATGCTCATAAAACTCTTTGAAGTATGTGACGTAATCTCCCCAAGTCTTCATTTGTTCCATCCGATCTACATGGTTGCTGATAAATCGATCGACGTCATCCACATGGCCAACAGAAAGCTTAGGTTCTACCATAGGTTGCAAGTATTCACGTGGAAACCATGGAACTTTCTTGTCGCTGCTGTTATACGCAAGCTTACCATCTCGATATAGAATCGCTGGAATAAAGTATATTCCCGTTAATTCATCAATCTCATCTTGCGTCTTCTCGTATGCCTCAAAAATGGTTTTTACCGTTTTCATGCAAATAAGGACACTCAGTGCGTTTTTTTGCACCTTGTATCGCTCATCATCGGATTTATTCGCTTCTATAAAAATTTTCGTACTGACCTCTTGATCAATTTGTCCCCTGATGATTTCTTCTGGATTCAGTATGTAAAAAGCATCGGTCTTAAAATCGATGCCGGAATGAGAATTGGCCGCTACGATACTCCTAAAATATTGTGTGATAGCTTGTGCAGAAATATTCATAACCTTCTCCTAATATGTAGAACTTTTTGAGTATGAAAGGCACAGATAGCGCCTTCCATCCAATTATCATAATACAAACTTCCCCTCACTTCCAATTTACTCAGTATTTTACACTTCTCCGTCTATCCGACTGTTTCGCACGAATGGGAAGGCAACATTTTGAAATGATCCTTGTGTTAAAAAAGAAGCTAAGAACAACACAAGGAGATGAAGCCATGAAACGTTTACATGGAAAAATCGCTCTCGTAACTGGAGCAAGCAGAGGTATTGGTCGTTCTATTGCCTTGCGGTTAGCAAAAGAAGGAGCATTAGTAGTCGTGCATTATGGATCTAACGAGGAAGGGGCTGAATCTGTCGTTCGTGAAATCGAGAGTCATGAAGGAAGTGCCTTTGCCATTGGAACGAAATTTGATTCTTACGAAAGTGTCGTGACATTCTATCAAACATTGGATCATTTGTTAATGCAGCGTACTGGCAGCAGCCGCTTCGATATTTTGGTTAACAATGCAGGAACCTCTCTCAGTGCTCCTATTGAAGAAACAACGGAAGAATCATTTGATGAAATCATGAAAATCAACGTTAAGGCACCCTTTTTTCTCCTTCAACAAGCATTGCCTCGATTACGGGATGAAGGTCGTATCATCAATATTTCTTCTGCTGTAACCCGCATATCTCTGCCCGCGATCCCTGCGTACAGTATGAGCAAGGCAGCAATCGATTCGTTGACCTTGGCTTTATCCACTCAAGTCGCTACACGCAACATTACAATTAATGCAATCCAGCCTGGATTCGTAGCAACAGATATGAATGCCGGTATGTTGAATGATCCGGACTCGTACAAATTCGGCGCTTCATTTTCTGCCTTTGGCAGGTGGGGGCAGCCCGATGATATTGCTGATATCGCAGCGTTCTTAGCCTCCCCAGACAGCCGCTGGGTGACAGGACAATCCATTGATGCGAGTGGAGGTTCTCACTTGTAAGAAAATGACAAAAGCAAAAGTCTGGATTTCCTGAATCGCACCGGTCCCGTCGCGGCCGGCCAGTAGCTCAATTGACCGGCCTTACGACGGGGGCCATTACGAGCGTGATCGATCGGCTGGAACAAGCAGCAAGGATCTGAACCATCGAAGACGTGTCGTAGGACGCAAAAAACACACCGATGTTGGTGTGTTTCCTATTTCACCCGAAACGATAACTTCCCCCACTACTCGTGTTCTTCTGTTTCCGGCAGGGAAAGCGTGAAACCTCATCCGTAGTAACCACTCCCCTCGCCTCCCGTAAAAGTCGCGATATACCAGTGGTTGCCGAACGGATCCTCGATGCCGCCGCTGCGCTCTCCATAAGGCATATCCGCCGGTTCATAGAGGGAGGTTGCGCCCAAATCAAGTGCCCGCCAGTAACACTCATCCGTATCGGGTACAAAAATATGCAAGGTATTCGTTCTTGGCGGAAACCTGTCATTTCCATTAGACAATTCAACGATCGTGTCTCCGATTCGAACTTCCGCATGTGTGATCAAGCCATGCTCATTCATCCCCCGATTCAACACCTGGGCATCGAATACGATTTTCAAAAAGTCAATCAGCTGATTCGCATCTTTTACCGTGAAGTACGGCGTAACATGTTGGTATCCTTTCGGCGTAAACGTGTCACTCACAATACGTCCTCCTTTTTCTGATGGAATAAAAAAACAGGCTACTATGTTCATTCTAGCCTGCAAGCAAAATCCTGTATTGTAAATTTCTGAACTTAGCTGGGAAGCGCAGCGTGATTATGGTGTCTTCCTGATATGGAACGGTAATTACTTGGGTTGATGCCGGAAAAGGCTTGAAAATCTTTGATGAAATGAGCTTGATCGTAATAACCGCAAGCGAGCGCAATATCCGTCCATATGATCGTATCGCTATTCCCTATCATGCGCATTGCTTCCTGGAAACGATAAATGCGATGGAATTGCTTCGGCGTCATGCCGATCTCTTCTTTGAACAATTGATTGAATCTCCTATGACTCATACCGATGTGTTCCATTACTTTGGACACCCGGGAATGACGCAGTTCTTTCAGCGCATAGTCAACTGAGGGATTTCGTTCCATCGGCAGCGACGCAAATGACAGCAATCTTCGTTCAAGTACTCGGAACATCACTTCCGGCGTTCGCGCAGCCAGCAGTTCGTCACGAAGTTCATTTGCTCTGGCTCCCCAAAAAGTATCCAGCGAAATATGTGTATTAAGGAGCTCAAACAGGGGTTCCTTCATAAACATGCGAATGCCCCCCGGTTTAAAATGGATACCCAATATAGTCGCCTCTTTGGAAGTGTCTATGACAAAGCAATCTACATGCGGACCACAAATAATGGTATGACCGAGCAACAGCTCTTTGTTTTCCCGATTGAAGAGTCGGTTCTGCTCCTCCCCGAGATTGATGACAACTTCAACAGAGCCGTCTGGTAATGCCAACTCCCTGGAATGTGAAGGATGATACCCTTTCATATACCAAAAACTCTCAATAAACATCGATAACGGCATTTGCGGTACATATGTGTGCAGTATCATAGATCATACGCGACGAGTTGCTTTTTACATCGAATAAAACGTCGAGTCGCGTGTCTCCCTCCGCCTTGGTTTGTTGATTATTTTATCATTCGGGAAATCGATATGTAAATATATGTAACTTACCTCTCCACTTCCAGTGCTGCGATTTACCTTCAGTTCAAGGGTTATCTGAAGTGTGGACACGTGAACTAACGGTCTATGAGCAGGTCGGAGCGATCTTTATTCATCAAGGAATATTCGATAATTCCCCACTCAGGCAAGACCGTCATTTTATGTTCTTGCAAGCCTATGCCGCAAATCAAAACGGCTGCCCTGTTCATGGCAACCGTTTTAATTTCCAGTCGCAGCCTACTGCGTCCGGCGTAATACATATCGATTATTCAGAGCGGTATAGCTGGCCACATGCTGCGTTAATGTCCGATCCGAATTGCGTTCGGACGGTGATTTTGATGCCCTTTGACTTCAATATCCGAACAAACGCTTTAATCCGATCTGGATCAGATTGCCGATAGCTGTCTGGCGTAACCTCAGTCGAATTGAATGGAATCAGGTTAACGTGGTAGAGATGTTCCCCAGGTCCCCTTCCCCTTAACAGCTCGGCAACTGCTTCCGCATGCGACGTCGAGTCGTTTACACCTCGAAGAAGAATATACGCAATATACACCTTTCTCCCTGTTTGCCTGATGTGACGATCCAATGCATCCAGCACGTCGCGGACTGGGAATCGGTCGTTGATCGGCATCAGCTCGCTTCGCTGATCGTCGAACGGCGAATGCAGCGAGAAGGTTAGATTGACCTGTGGAAACTCCCGTGTCAGCTTGTCGATCCCCGGCAACAGGCCAATTGTGGAAATCGTAATTCGTCGGTGTCCTAAACCAAAGAGATGCGGGTCTGTCAAAATCCTTACTGCATCAAAAATATGCGGGTTGGCGAGCGCCTCCCCCATGCCCATGAATGAGACGCTGTCCAAGGCGTGGCCATTCAATCGAAAGTGCAGCAATTGGTCGGTAATCTCGTCTGCGGTCAAATTTCGTTTCAAGCCGATGGTACCGGTGGCGCAAAATCTGCACCCGAATCCGCAGCCGCACTGCGTGGAAATACAATACGATTTCCACCCCCGCTCATACGTAAGTCGTACGGCCTCCACGCGTTCGTCGCCTGCGATGGCAAACAGCACCTTGCTGACCTGTTTCGACGTGAGTTCCTTTACCGGAACGATGCTGCAGACGTTCGGACCAAGCATCCGGGTCAGTTCGTCGCGCAAAAATTTGGGCAGTATGGTCATCCGTTCGTATTCACTGATATTTTGCTTGAAAATCGCATCCATGATCTGAGCATACCGATACTCGGGCTGCTTGAGGTCGGATAATATTCGCCGAATCGTTTCATATTTCGAGGTTAGTCTCATGTCTTCTCCTTACCGCCGGAGAAAACGTAAAAAAGCAACCGTCAGTTGGCGCTTTGACACGTCATGAACCAACTATACAGAAAACGCGCATACGTATGCAGACAGTTCGGCTACGTGCACCTGTCGATAGATTGGTAAACCTCCGGCAACCGATTTGTTTTTTTGTGAACCGCCTCACCTAACAGGAACCGGTTCACTGTATCATCTACAACCTCAATCTCCATCGCTTTCATCCTCCTAGAAATGGTTTATTTCTTTCCGTTCCACAATCTTAGTCGCGATATGCTTGCAATACTGTGTCGGCAACCTCCTTTGTCAAAATAAAAAAGAGCTACAAGAAAGTTACCTTTCTTGCAGCTCAAAAAATACGGCACATCCAACCCAGTGCAGGGTATGTAATGGATCTATTTTCTGAGTGAAAAGAATAAGGTAACTTTCTTGCCAATAAAGAATAAAACAAATCCTGCTTCATTCTTTAAAAAAGTGGCAAGAAATATTACATTATCCTCTTCAACTCCAATCGTTAATTGTCAGGGAAATTTTAACATACCGGCTTCTACGTTACAAGATCCTTTAAATGGAGTGCTGTCTTTTGTTAGAGCTTATTATCATGTTCCACGATGATGACGACATTGCCCTTTTTGTGGCCATTTTCAACATAGCGATGGGCCTCTGGAATCTGTTCCAACCGATAGCGTCTATCAATGACCGCTTTTACCTTGCCTGCCTCCATAAGCTCTTTGAGGAAATATAAGTCTTCAGATTTATCGCTGCTTGCCACCCCACCTATTACTTTCTTGCTGCTTGTCATGGAAGTCCATAGCCCTCGCATGATCGGTAACAGCTCCATGTGGACAGCTCGAAGATAGTATCCATTTTGCTTGAGTGTTTTCAAACAACCTGAAAACGAACTCTTTCCAACCGTGTCAAAAATAATATCAAATGTCTCACTGCTTTGGGTAAAATCTTCTTTTGTGTAGTCAATGACCTTATCGGCTCCAAGAGATTTCACCAATTCCAGATTCGTGGTACTGCATACACCCGTAACTTCTGCACCAAAGTATTTGGCAAGCTGCACCGCAAAAGTACCTACGCTTCCGGAAGCCCCATAGATAAGAACTTTTTGCCCGCTACGGATGTTTCCTTTTCTGAGAAAATGCAATGCTGTCATCCCCCCCACAGGAACGGCGGCGGCATCCTCATAGGTCAAATTGGCAGGTTTTATGGCCACTGTCCCATCTTCAGGCAGACATCTGTACTCGGCATAAGCACCAAAACCAAAACCGCAAGCTGCAAAAACTTGGTCGCCTTTCTTATATCGTTTCACATCTAAGCCAGTTGCTTCCACTATCCCTGCTAACTCAATTCCTAATATCTTGACTTTTTTTGGTCGTAGAAGACCATTGAAAAATCTTGCAGCGAACGGATCAGCCTTTCGGATGCGACAATCCCCTGCTGTAACGGTTGTCGCATAAATTTTCACCAGTATTTCATTGTCCCTTGGGGTAGGTTTTTCTACCTCTTTAAGCTGAAGAACATCCGGTGGTCCGTATTTTGTGTACACAATTGCCCTCATGGGTTTCCTCCTATTTGATTTCGGCACGTGCTGCTCCTTCAGATCGCTGTTTGAGCTGCCGTTTATGTTCATTTATGTATACGGGAATCCGGTTCTTAAATTTCAGATATTTCGCAAAACAAAAACACAGCCTGTTTTTCGGCTGCGTTGTAGGTTGAAGTATGGTGGAGATCCCCCATTCATGCAGATTATCGCTTGCCTTGAGGCATTGGTTGAATGCGGCAATTATGGAAAGCAGTCAACTTCCATTCACCGTTCTGCTTGACGAACACGTTCGTATTAATCGATCCCCGATCATTCGGATCAAATGCCTGCTCGGCGAGACGAACCTCCCCGATTGCATGCGCGATCGCTACGTCTGGCGTGACGAATCGGGGCTGCAAATCGGATAATGAGCTGTATTCCAGGACAGAGCCTTTCAGCGGACCGTTAAAAAGCATCTGGTGGACGTCGGCTATTTGCTTTCTTCCCTTCAGGTGTTGACCCATAAAAGTGACATAATCGGCGTCTTCCGTAAAGCAATTACCGTAGGCTTCCCCATCCCCTTTGTTCCACGCGTCGTTCAATCTCGCGAACAGTGTACCGATCGCCTTCAAGTCTTCTTGGTTGGACATTTGAACCATTCCCCTCATAAATGAAATGTGTATTACGGAACTGACCTCTTGTGCTATACTTGGGAGCAAATAAATCTTGATTCAACAATTATCTTATAACACTAAACATCTTAATCAATTAAGATAATATCATCATAAGGAGATCGTTTCCAAATGTCAACAGAAAATTTCCCATCTGATTTTGCCGATCTTTCTTCATTGCAGCAAAAATTGCTGCATGAATTGCGGCAGAATAGCGCACGAGCGGTCATGTTTCATCAACTCATCTCGGAAAAAATGGGGCTGAACGCGACCGATCACAAATGTCTGGATTTCCTGAATCGCACCGGTCCCGTTACGGCCGGCCAGTTGGCTCAATTGACCGGCCTTACAACGGGTGCCATTACGAGCGTCATCGATCGGCTGGAACAGGCAGGTTATGTGATCAGAGACAAGGATCCGAACGATCGAAGACGTGTCGTCGTCAAGTCCGTGCCGGAAGGGTCGGCTCGGATTTCGCCCTTGTTTCAATCGGTTGCGCAATCCACGCTTCAGATCATTTCGCAATATACGGACGAGGAATTGCAGTTGATCCTGAATTTCATCAAGCAGTGCAACGACATGACATTAGCCGAGATGAACAAGCTGAAAGAGGAATGAAAGCCAATACGGCACCGTCGACGCAAAAAAACACGCCCGATGTTGGCGTGTTTCCTATTTTTGTATGGTGGAGCATAGCGGGATCGTAACCTCTCCCCTGCCAGTGTAGCTGCTCTACCACCGTTGTCGGTTCCACTCCCCTAACAAGTGCCTGAATTTCGAATTACATAAAGTATCCGGCATTCATTTTAACCCACTCTGCAAAAGTATACGGCTTTTGTCCTGTAACTTCCTCAACAGTCGACAATACCGTATACGCCGATTTAGGCGGATTGAGGTGCCAGCGAATTACGTAATCAATCGCGTCTTCCTGAACCCCCATTCTCCTCATTTGCTCACGCTCTTCTTCTTCAGAGCTCTCAACAAATCTGATGTCACGACCAATGACCTCACCAATGATCCGAACTTTATCCTGAACGGACAAACTCTCAGGCCCTGTTAATGTATATATTTTACCTGCATGGCCGTCCGTAGTCAGTGCGACTGCCGCGACTCTTCCAATATCGGCTTCATGCACAGGAGCAATTCGTGCTCCCCCAAATAAATCCCGGACTAGCCCCTCGGAGCGTATGGAATCTGCCCATTTCCGCGCATTTGCCATAAACTCAAAAGCTTGAAGTTGAGTCCACTCCAGTTCGCTTGCTTCCACTGCCCTCTCAAAAGGACCCTTCTCGCCGTTCCATAAAACCGTAACTCTGCGTACTCCTGCCTTCACAGCAAGTTCTACCAGTTCCGGTCCCGTTTGTAACGGGGTATATTCAGCGCCTGTTGTAATCAAATGCATGCCACTTACACCAACCAATGCAGAATCAAGCGTACTTGGGTCACTTAAATCTCCAGCGACAACCTCCACATCAGCAGGAAAATTCGCTTGCAGCGGATTACGCGTCAATGCTCGCACCTTCTGCCCCCTTCGAATCAGTTGGTCGACGACGTGCCGCCCTACTGTCCCCGTCGCTCCTGTTACTAATATGGTCATTCGTTTTCCTCCTCCCGTTTTTGTTCCATCTGCTTGATTTTCTCAGACAAATGTATCTTTGCTTCCGTTAAAGCAGCTAATTGTTTGTTGATCTCATGCATTTTCGACTTATACATAAGGAGTAATTCCTCGCAATACACGTTCTTCTCCTTATGTTCCTGACGCTCAGGATATTGGCAAAACATGATCTCTTTGATTTGATCAGTTGTTAGCCCTAAACCTAGATAAAGTTGAATGGTATTGATGGATTCGACTACCTTTTCATCAAATTCCCTGTAATTATTTTCTTGACGAGAGGTATTGATTAATCCTTTCTCCTCATAATGTCGAATCGAACGAGCACTGACGCCGGTTAATTTACTTACCTTGCCTATTCTCAAAGCGATCACCTCCTGATTGGGGTAGCTAACCATATAATAAACTTTGACATTAGTGTGAAGGTCAAGAATTTGAGGATAAAAATACAAAAAAGCAGTCATGATTGACTGCTTTATGAATGCCAAGGGGGTGCTGATTCAGCTTGCTGAGGAAGCCTGTTCAATGGACAGCGAACCACTGATGTCCGCCTTCAGCCTTCTCATTGCTTTTCTGCTGCCAGCATCAGCTCATATATTTTACGTGTCGTATTTACATTCCTGATCGTCATCTGTTTATACAATTTCGTACCAATCAACTTTGTCATGCTGCCTTTCGTCATGTTTATTTTGTCAATCGCCCACAGAATCGCGCCTGGAGCATACTTCACCGTTTCGATCTCCGGCTTGAAGGTCAGCTGATCGAGAATGGATTCGTCATTGATATCCTCCCATAAAAAAAGGACGTCGCTCCTCATTTTATCATCGTTGGTCCATGATTCGGGAAGCGCGGACATTACCTTTCTCATGTCTTCTAAACTTAGCACCAAAACCTTGATATGCAATCCGAAGGTATTCAGAATCGCTTTTTCGAGAATTTGCGCTATATCATTTTTTGACTGGTTGGCGGTTGTAAAAATGATATTGCCCGAATTGATGTACGTTACGACGTTGTACATTCCAGCTTGCTCGAATGATTGTTTCAGTATTTTCATATCTACTTTGTTTTTTCCGCCGACATTGATCCCGCGGAGTAGAGCAGTATAAACCATCCGTTACCTCCTGGATTGGCATAATTTCAGAAGGAAGTTATATATCCTTGATTATCAATGTTAACAGAAATTACCTTAAAAGCATATGAATCTAGAAAAAGACCGCCCTAGCAAAGATCTGCGGTCTACCGTACCCAATTCTCGCTTGATCCAACCGGGCTGCCGTTGCTTCCAGATCAGTCGAATGCTGCAATACTCACCTTTACTACAGTATCTGAAATAAAAGTGCGTACTTACACAATGAAAATGTCCATTATACACTCAATGTGAAAAATTCAACATGACTAGGAGGAAGTGTTCTTGAAAACGCTCGTTATCGTAACACACCCACACATGGAAACATCAGTCATCAATAAACGATGGGTGGAAGAACTAAAAAAATACCCTGACAAACATACGGCTAACGAACTGTATAAGGTTTTTCCCGATGGAAACATAGATGTGGAAAAAGAACAAAATTTAGTTGAACGTCACGAGAATCTTGTATTCCAATTCCCTATTTATTGGTTTAATTGCCCTCCTCTCCTAAAACAATGGTTTGATGAGGTCTTCACCTATAGCTGGGCTTATGGTTCAAGAGGGGATACATTGAGGAATCGCAAAGTTGCGTTGGCGATTTCAGCAGGAATTAGAAAAGAAGATTACAGTGAAACAGGGAGATACCGACACACGCTTGATCAAATATTGCTTCCCTTTCAAATGACCTTCCATTACTGCGCAGCAAATTATCGTTCTGTCTTTGCCTATTATGGGACAGAAAAGGCGCTTGGTGAGAATGTGCCTGGCATGGAAGAAGAGACGCCGTGCCACTTTAAGAGAAAAGCTCCATTTCCATAAAAAAACTACACCTCAAATTGCTAGTAGAATCTAACAATTGGGGTGCAGTTCAAAACCCGCTAAGAAAATATCTCCTTTATACTGCTTGGTTTATATTTATTTTTTTGCCTTCTTTACGCCACTCCTTATATTCAGCAGCAGCTGTGAAAAGTACGTCTGTAGATGAGTTAAGTGCTGTTTCACAAGAGTCCTGTAAAACGCCTATGATAAAGCCTACTCCAACAACCTGCATAGCAACATCAGCAGAGATTCCAAATAAGCTGCATGCCAGAGGAATCAGCAACAAGGATCCACCAGCAACCCCTGAAGCACCACAAGCACATATCGCTGATAGTACGCTGAGGATGATTGCTGTAGGGATGTCCACCTGAATACCAAGTGTGTGAACCGCTGCAAGTGTCAAAACAGAAATGGTAACAGCGGCACCAGCCATATTAATGGTTGCACCCAATGGAATGGATACTGAATAACTATCTTTATTTAAACCTAGATTTTCACATAATCTCATATTTACAGGAATATTCGCAGCTGAGCTACGTGTAAAGAAAGCTGTAATACCACTTTCCTTTAAGCACTTAAAAACAAGCGGGAAAGGGTTTTGACGTATAACGATGAACACAATAATGGGATTGACAACTAACGCCACAAAGACCATACAACCAAGTAAAACCGCAAGTAATTTTCCATAGCTTAGTAACGACTCAATTCCATTTGTAGTAATAGAATCAAATACTAGACCCATGATTCCTAGTGGTGCAAACTTAATCACCCATGTTACCACTTTGGATATAGCATCTGAAAAATTAGAAATCATCGTTTTGGTCGTATCAGGGGCATTTCTTAAAGCCAAACCAAGGAGTACCGCCCAAGCTAAGATACCGATATAGTTCGCATTATAAATAGCCTTAATTGGGTTATCCACAACGTTTAGCAGTAATGATTTGAGAACCTCTACAACACCGCCAGGAGCCGTCACACCCTCAGCGCCATTTGCAAGTGTTAGGCTTACAGGAAAAATAAAACTTACAATTACTGCGGTTAATCCAGCTAAAAAGGTTCCTAAAAGATAGAGGACGATAATGGATTTCATATTCGTTTGGTGACCACTCTTGTGTTGAGCGATGGCTGACATAACCAAGAAAAGTACTAGCACAGGTGCAACCGCTTTCAATGCGCCTACAAATAAAGTCCCTAAAATTAAAACAGGCTTTGCTGCTTCGGGGATCGTAACAGCTAGGGCAATACCAATAATCAGGCCTACAATTATTTGTTTTACCAGGCTCAATTGACTCCACTTTTTCAGTATACTCTTCATAGATGTTCCCCCACTAGTTGAAGATAAAATTGTAATATCGAGCCATTCATTTCTAATACCGCTGCAATAAAGTTAAATTCCATTAAAACAAATACTATTATAATGAATTTTTCTACACTTTACAATATTACTATTCTTACCAGCAAGCTACATACTGCCTGCCCACTACCAGCAGGGGAGGCAATTTGCGTAATTACTGTACACTCCACGCGCGTTGAATACGAAAACATGAATTCAAAACAAAAAGACGGCATCTCTGCCGTTTTTAAGGTTAAGTATGGTGGAGCATAGCGGGATCGAACCGCTGACCTCTACACTGCCAGTGTAGCGCTCTCCCAGCTGAGCTAATGCCCCATGGACAAGATTTATCTTAGCATGGACAAATTTCAATGTCAACAAAAAATACATACCATTTTTCCGCAGCATCCGACAGCTCCTTGTTTGTCATTAAGGCTCCTTCATCAAGGCCAGAATGCAGCAGAGACAGCAATCCATAAGAAACCGTCGTTCTCCCCTCATGATATGCTTGCATCAAGAACCCTGCCCCTGAAAGGAGAATCGTTATGCCCAAAATGCCAAAGAACCTGTGGATCAACCTCCCCGTCAAGGACATCCGCAAATCCAAAGCGTTTTTCACGGAAATTGGCTTTCCGCTCAACCCGAATTGTCCCAATGACGATGAAGTCGTAAGCTTGCTGATCGGCGAACAGAACGTCGCCGTCATGCTCTTTCCCGAAGCAACTCTCCGCACTTTCGCGGGAAGTGACCTCACCGATACAAACAAATCCATGGAAGTATTGCTCTCAATCGGAGCAAACAGCAAAGACGAAGTAGACGATCTGGTAAAGAAGGTCATGCTGGCAGGCGGGACCATCTATAGCGAGCCGAAAGAAGACGGCTGGATGTACGGGGCCGGTTTTGCTGATGTAGATGGTCATCGCTGGAATGTGCTGTACATGGATCCAGCGAAGATGCCGCTGAAGGATTAGTCAGTTGACCGAGCATATCAAATGGAATGCGCTGAGTATTTGCCACCATGATGAGGATCGGATCGCATCCACTCGGAAACACCGAATATCTTCTCCCCCTTCGGGAATTATACAACTGCTAGTATATGACCCAAAGGAGTGGAATCACATTGCAATTAACCACACATGAAGCAATGGATATACATGAATTGACGATGAGCTGCGTCAATTCGATCACAAATATGGGCTACTTTATGAACCATATCCAAGACCCGGAATTGAAAGCGATGTTGCAAAGACATTTCCCCCTGCATCTGAAGGACTACAACAACAAAGTCGAGTACCTGAGTCTCCCGGAAGGCGCCAAGTCCCCCTTGCCTGTGCCAGACATTCAGCAAGCCCTGCAATCTTACACACAGGCGAATACACCTATTCCGGTGACACCGCGCACAGATGCCCAGGATTTTAATGACCGTGAAATCGCGACAGCCTACCTGTTGACCCTGAAAAGAGCAGGCAGAGAATACGCCTGGGCTGCGATGGAAATGGGGAATCCGGAGGTCAGGACGTTTCTGGAGGACGCTTTTCGGATGTGTTCCCATCAGGCGCATGAGGTATGGCAATGGATGGTGAAAAAAGGCTACTACCCTGTTGAACCCGCTGCTGCATCCACATTGCAAACGCTGGGTGCCCTGTACCAACCTGTGAAACAACCGGCGATGATGATGTAAAGAGCATTGTCTGTTGCCCATGCTGCATGTTCAGCATGGGTTTTTCCTATGGGTGAAAATCGAAGTGATACATAATCAGTCCAAAGTTTATGAATCCGTAGGCGTTGCGGGACCAGACGGAATTGTCATCGCCAATTCCACACCTGGTATAGTCGGGTTGAACATCCATGACACGGATTATTTTCAAAAAGGGATCAAGGGTGAGTCCTATTTCTCTGACATCATCGTCTCCAAATCGACGGGGAACCGGATCCTGATCGTCTCCTCCCCCATTGAAGACAAGCAGGGGCGGGTCATCGGCGTCATGTATGGTACCGTCAACTTTGAGATGTTCATCAAAACCTTTTTGGAAGACACAGATGACGAAGCGAACATCCTGCTCGTGGATGGAAATGAACGCATACAGTACACCGCTAATCAAGATCTGATTGCCAAGACGGTGGATGAAACGGATCTTAGCGAAGATTTGAAAGCCATTTTGAAAAATAACAGAAATGAAACGGGAATCACGCTGAACACAGAGAATGGGGTCGAGTACCTGATCGCCTTCGCTCCGATCACGGAAACGGATTACAACATCTTCTACACGATCAAGCTGGATACCGTATTGGCCAGCGCCAACGCCATTCAGATGGAAATGATACTCGTGATGACGATTGCAGCCGTGCTGGTTGTCATCCTGGCGATCTACATCAGCGGCACGATTGCCAAACCGATTACGAAGGTGATCCATCAGGTAACCAGAATCGCTCAAGGAGATTTGACAATGTCGGAAGTGCAGGTAAAAGGCACTGACGAGATTGCACAGCTGGGTCAGCATGTCCAGGATATGATCAAGCAGCTGCGCGAGCTGATTGGCAAAGTCGCCTCGACATCCGAACAGGTTGCCGCATCCTCTCAGGAATTGACGGCGAGTGCGGAAGAAGCAAGCCGCGTGACAGAACAAATCTCTGCGGCCGCTCAGGACATCGCTTCAGGTGCGGGACAGCAAGTGACCAATACCGACAGGTCTCTGGAGATCGTGACGAAAATGTCCGGCGAGATCGTTCACATCTCCGAACTCAGTCAAAATGTGACCGAGCTTTCCGATGAGGCAGTACAAACCTCCAGCCAAGGGAATCAGGCTGTGACGGAATCGATGAACCAGATGAAGCAGATTGAAGACAAGACAAACCGCATCGCCCAAACCGTCCAGGAACTAGGCAGCAAATCTGCGGAAATCGAGAATATCATCTCCGTCATAAGCGGCATTGCCAGTCAAACCAACCTGCTCGCCCTCAATGCAGCGATCGAAGCGGCACGGGCAGGTGAACATGGTCGGGGTTTTGCGGTCGTTGCCGATGAGGTAAGAAAATTGGCGGAGCAATCCGCTCTTGCTGCCGAGCAAATCGGTGCGATTGTCCAACAGATCCAAACCGACATCCAGGCATCCATGACCGAAATGAACGAGGGCATTGCTGCGGTTCAAGCAGGTGCGCAACTGACAGAAAAAGCCGGGAGCTCCTTTCACGCCATTTCCCACTCTGTCGGAGAAGTGTATCTGCATATCCAAAAGGTCACACAAGCCATCCAGGAGTTGCAGACTGGCTCCAACCAAATGGTCTCCTCCATTGAATCCGTCCAGGGCATCTCCCAGGAATTCGCCGGAACCACACAGCAGGTGGCCGCTGCAGCGGAGGAGCAGAGTGCGTCCATGGAGCAAATCGCCGCTACTTCCCTCACGCTGGCGAGAATGGCAGAAGACTTGCAGCAATCCGTCCAGACGTTTAAACTATAAAAAAATGTTCCGGCTACGTATTGACAAATTGCTCCACTACCGGATATACTAACAAAAAATTTCACAATCAAATGTTGCGATTAGAAATAGTAGAAGTGAAGAAACCTTTCAGAGAGCCGTTGGGTGGTGCGAAACGGCAGCGTGGCTCACTTTGAACTCGTCTATGAACTGCGGCCTGATATGTAGGGTTTGCCGGAATTCCACCGTTACAAGGATAGATGGTGATGGCCATCGAAGAAGAGCATTTCAGCTTTGCTGAAATGAATTAGAGTGGTACCGCGAGTTCAACCTCGTCTCTATACGTAGAGACGGGGTTTTTTTATTGCAAAAATACCCCACACTTGAAGGAGGACATGATCATGAGTCGTAAAATCATCGTATTGGACACTACCCTGCGTGACGGTGAACAGGTTCCCGGCGCCAAATTGAATGTGCAGCAAAAGGTGGAGTTCGCCCAACAGCTGAAGCGTCTGCAAGTGGATATTATCGAGGCAGGCTTTCCCGCTTCCTCCGCAGGCGATTTCCAAGCCGTGCAGGAAATCGCCCGCAGCGTCGGCGACACCGTATCCATCACCGCCTTGGCGCGCGCCGTCAAAAGCGATATCGACGCAGTCTACAACAGCATCAAGCTGGCCCAAAATCCTTTGATTCACATCGTCTTGGGCACCTCCGACATCCATGTTGATAAAAAATTCAACCGCTCCAAGGACGCCGTCTTGGAAATGGGCGTTGAAGCGGTCAAATACGCCAAAACCTTGCTCCCGCATGTCCAGTACTCGACCGAGGACGCATCCCGCTCCGAATTCGAATATCTCTGGAAAACGATTGAGGCCGTCGTGAAGGCAGGGGCCACAATGATCAACGTGCCCGACACCGTCGGCTACGCTGTCCCGGATGAATTCGGCGAGATGATCCGCAAGCTGAATGAACGCCTGAAAAACCTCGATGACAGCGTGATTCTCAGCGTACACTGCCACAACGACCTCGGACTGGCGACTGCCAATACCTTGGCCGCCGTCAAAAATGGCGCGGACAAAGTCGAGGTGACGATCAACGGACTGGGCGAACGCGCCGGCAATACGTCCTTGGAGGAAGTCATCATGGCTCTCAAAGTGCGGGAAAACAGCTTCCATTGCCACACCAACATCAAGACCACCGAGCTGCTCCGAACCTCCCGTCTGCTCACCTATTTGACGGGCCTGGATGTGCAGGTAAACAAAGCGATTACGGGAGACAACGCTTTTGCCCACTCCTCCGGCATCCATCAGGATGGACTGCTCAAGGATAAGCAAGTGTATGAAATCATGTCGCCGGAGGAAGTCGGCGCGGAAAGCATGGAATTGATCCTGACCGCCCGCTCCGGCCGCCACGCTTTCAAGAACGCCGTGGAAAAGCTGGGCTTCGATACTAGCGACGCTGCTGAATTCGAGGTTTTGTTCGATAAATTCCTGACCTTGGCTGACGGCAAGAAGGAAGTCTACGACCACGACGTGTTTTACCTGGTGACCAACCATCGCACGCTCGACGTCAAAGACAGCCATCTGTACGAGCTGGATTCCTTCCAGGTCATCACCAACAATCAGTCCCCGACAGCTACCGTTTCCCTGAAAAAAGGCTCGGAGACCTTCGTCGGAAGCGCTGTGGGCGACGGTCCGATCGATGCCCTGTACACGGTCATCAAGAACCTGGTCGGGCAGGATGTGCATCTGAAGGACTACAAGATCAACAGCCTGTCTCGCGGAAAAGAAGCCATCGGGCGGGTCAACATCCGCATCGAATACCAGGGCAATATCTACTCGGGACGTGCGATGGATACCGACATCATCAAAGCGAGCGCCCTGGCTTTCCTCAACGGGATCAATGCCGCGCTGCTTGATACCGCAGCCCAAGAAAGCCCGACACCAGAGCGTAGCTACAGCTAACATTCTCTGTACCCGGAGGGATGTCATATGATTCCGTTGAAAGAGAGCGCGCAACGATTCCAGGATCTGTTGCAGGAGATGGGATACTCCAACCAAGTTGTGGAGCTTCCGGACAGCGCTCGGACAGCCCAGGAAGCCGCAGATGCGATCGGCTGCGAGGTGGCGCAGATCGCCAAATCGATCATCTTCCGCCTCACCTCCTCCGACAAGCCCCTCCTCGTGGTGGCAAGTGGAATAAACCGCGTGAACGAAAAGCATCTCGCCTCCCTGTTTCAGGACAGCTTGGGGAAAGCGGATGCTGACTATGTACGGGAGAAAACGGGATATGTCATCGGCGGTGTCGCTCCGATTGGTCATAAGGAAGCCATCACGACCATCCTGGACGAGGATCTTCTGCAGTATTCCTTCATTTGGGCGGCGGCAGGCCATCCCAAAGCAGTATTTAAGCTAACGCCAGATCAATTGGTTGCGATGACGCAAGGTCAAGTGATGTCGATCAAATAGCACGGGGTATTCCCGTGCTTTTCTATTTCTCCCCATGCCCAATTCCTTCCAATCCAGTATAATGAAAAGGCGTAAAAGGAAAGGAGGAACCATCAGTGGGAGAATGGATCGGGAAAATCATATCTTGCCTGGCAAGCATCTTCTTTATTGGCATCATCGGTTTTGTTGCCGTGATCTTTTCCGTCTTGTCTGGCGGACAAACCTTTTACATGCCTCTCATCATCGCGGTCACGGCAGCATTGATTCTGTATATCATCATGCTCTTCTTCGCCCCCGGCAAAATACGGATCGCCAATCGCTCCCTGCTTGGTTTTTTCGTTGTATGCGCATTGGCGACTGCTGCATATGAAGCAAATCAAGCCTATCACAACAGCATTCCAACCGTCAGCGAACAGGATTTTGACTTGTCCGCTTACAAGCCATTCCAGGAGAATACCAAAGCAGTGGCGCTTGATCAGCCTTCTACGCTGAAGCTGGAGTCCCCATTGCCCCGATTGGATGGGGCGACCGCGCTCTACCCGCTCTATTCCGCCTTCGCCCAGGCTGTCTATCCGAAGAAGGAATACGATCTCTACGACAGCGAGGTAAGTGCCAATACAACACCGGATGCCTACAAGAACGTGATGGACGGTGCTGCCGACGTGATTTTCGTCGCAGGTCCCTCCACGCAGCAAATGGCCATCGCCAAAGAAAAAGGCGTCGAGCTGAAGCTCACACCGATCGGTCGGGAAGCCTTTGTCTTTTTCGTCCATGCTGACAACCCGGTCAAGGGACTGACGACGGAGCAAATCCAAGGGATCTACTCCGGTGCCATTACCAACTGGCAAGAGGTGGGCGGGAAAAATGAACCGATTCGCGCTTTTCAAAGACCGGAGAACAGCGGCAGCCAAACCATGCTGCAAAAAATCATGGGCAACCACAAGCTGATGAAGCCGCCCAACGAAGATCGGATCAGCGGCATGGGAGGCATCATCGAAAAAACATCTGATTACAAAAATTATCCCAACGCCATCGGATATTCGTTCCGCTTCTTCGCCACAGAGATGGTGCAAAACGGCAATATCCGCCTGCTTGAGGTAGATGGGGTCATGCCCAGCAAGGAAACGATCGCGAACAAGACCTACCCGCTCGCCGCAGAATTTTATGCCGTCACGGCGGGCAGCGATAACCCGAATGTGCCCAAACTCATCGAATGGATCTTGTCCCCGCAAGGCCAATCCCTCGTGGAGAAGACCGGATACGTCCCGCTCACAGGATCATAAAGCTGTCAGAAAGCCTCCGATGGTCCTTGCGATTTGCTGGAACCATCAGGCAATCCCGTATTGACTTTAAAATAGGGGACTGCTATAAAAAATATTGGGTAGCACTCTAAGACCGAGAGTGCTAAAAATTGACGTCATGCGAATGGAAAGGAGCTATTTCCATGGAAAAAAAGCAGTTTCAGGCTGAATCCAAACGGCTTTTGGAAATGATGATCAACTCGATCTACACGCAGAAGGAGATTTTCCTGCGGGAGTTGATCTCCAACGCCAGCGATGCCATCGACAAGATCTACTACAAGGCTTTGACGGATCAAAAGCTGGTTTTTGACAAGGACAACTACTATATCAAGGTCATCGCCGACAAGGAGAACAGGACCTTGACGATTCGGGATACAGGAATCGGGATGACCCAGGAAGAACTGGAAAGCCATCTCGGCATCATCGCCAAAAGCGGCTCCCTCGCCTTCAAGAATGAGAACGAAACCAAAGACGGCCATGCCATCATCGGACAATTCGGCGTCGGCTTCTACTCTGCCTTCATGGTGGCTGACGTGGTTACCGTCATCAGCAAATCCGTCGATTCAACCCAAGCCTATAAATGGGAATCGACCGGAGCCGACGGTTACACCATCGAGCCTTGCGAGAAGGAAAGTCACGGTACGGACATCATCCTCAAAATCAAGGAAAATACAGAAGAAGAAATCTACGACGAATATTTGGACCAGTATCGCCTGAAAGCGATCATCAAAAAGTACTCCGACTTTATCCGCTATCCGATCAAAATGGACGTCAGCGGACAGCGCCTGAAGGAAGGCAGCGACAGCGAGTACGAGGAGTACAAGGAAGAACAGCGCATCAACAGCATGGTGCCGATCTGGCGGAAGAACAAAAACGAGCTGACCGACGAGGATTACGTGCAGTTCTACAATGAAAAGCGCTACGGATTTGACAAGCCGCTCAAGCATATCCATATCAGCGCGGATGGCGCCGTCATCTACCAGGCCATCCTCTACATCCCGGAGAGCATTCCGTTTGACTACTATTCCAAGGAGTACGAAAAAGGCCTGGAGCTGTATGCCAATGGCGTGTTGATCATGAACAAATGCGCTGATCTGCTCCCCGATTATTTCAGCTTCGTCAAAGGGATGGTCGATTCGGAGAGCTTGTCTTTGAACATCTCCCGCGAGATGCTGCAGCATGACCGGCAATTGAAGCTGATCGCCAAAAATATCAACAGCAAGATCAAGGGACAATTGCAAACCATGCTCAAAAACGAGCGTGAGAAGTACGAGCAATTCTTCAAAGCGTTCGGCAGACAGTTGAAATTCGGCATCTACAACGATTTCGGGATGCACAAGGACACCCTGCAGGATCTCATCTTGTTCACGTCCTCCAAAGAGAAGAAGCTCGTCTCCCTCGATGAATACGTCTCGCGGATGCCCGAAGAGCAAAAGTACATCTACTACGCGACCGGCGAATCCGTCGAACGCATCGAAAAGCTTCCACAGACCGAACTGGTGGCGGATAAAGGCTATGAAATCCTGTACTTCACCGAAGATATTGACGAGTTCGCAATCAAGATGCTCCAGACATATAAAGAGAAGGAATTCCGCTCTGTATCCAGCGGTGATCTGGGCATCGAAGCCGATGATGCGGACAAGGAAGCCGATGAAAACAGTGAAAACCAGGAGCTGTTCGACTATATGACCAGCCAGCTGTCCGGAAAGGTAACCAAGGTGCGTGCCTCCAAGCGGCTGAAATCCCACCCGGTCTGCCTGACCAGCGACGGCGAAATCTCCCTGGAGATGGAAAAAATCCTCAACGCCATGCCGAACAATCCGCAAGTAAAGGCAGACAAGGTGCTGGAAATCAATGTGCATCATGAGGTTTTCCAATCCCTGAAGGACGCCTATGCCACCGACAAGGAAAAGCTGGCCTTGTATACGTCCCTGCTGTACAATCAGGCGCTCCTGATCGAAGGATTGCCGATCCAGGACCCGGTCGAATTTACGAACGAAATCTGCAAAATCATGGTGTAAGTCAGAATGCGGCAGAAATGCCGTATTCTTTTTTTGGGATCGGAAGTGAGCGTCTTCTCAGCTTTGTCAGAAAAAGATGTCATTGCTTGAAGGATTCTGTCGCTCTATCGAGAAAGGCTTATGGTAGGCAAGAAATTTTTGGTAGAAAGAGTCGAAAAGAGAGGAACGAGTCCATGCGTTACCATGCCCCTACTATCTTGGTTGTCGCTTTTTTCTTGGTTTGGCTGCTGCCGCTTCCGATCTCTCATGCAGCCACCCATGTCGAGGTGGCCGTTGATCAATTGAATATTCGCAGTGCCCCCGATACAACCACACAGATCGTCGCGACGCTCAACAAAGCAACGCGCCTGCCCATTGTCACTCAGAAAAACGGCTGGTCGCAAGTGAAGCTCGCCAACGGCACGACTGGCTGGGTCAACAACAAATATGTCAAAATGATCGACATACCGCGTACGATCTATCTGAAAAGCACGGTCGAGCTGCTGAATGTGCGCGCTGAACCGAATGCCACTTCGCAAATCTTGCAAACCATTACGCCAAACGGCACCTACCTGCAAGTAAAAAAACAAGGGGATTGGGTTCAGATCAAGCTTTCCAACGAAGTGAACGGCTGGGTCAATTCACGTTATATGACTGAAACGGCAGCGCCTGCTCCCGCTCCAGCGCCTGTCCCAACACCGTCCCTGCCGGCACCGAACCCAGCGCCTTTCCCAACTCCGTCTCTGCCGGCACCGACTCCAGCTCCTGTCCCAACTCCGTCTCTGCCAGCACCGACGCCAGCGCCTTTCCCGATTGACGGACAGGCCGCGGGTACCCTCACCTTGCAGGAAGGCTACGCGATATTTGCCGCTCCTGACTTTTTGAGTGCTGTCATCGGTGAGCTATACGGCGGCATGGTCTTGGAGCATTTCGGTTATGCCAACGGCTGGTACAAGATTCGCTTCAACGGAGCAGATGCCTACATATACAAGCCGGAAGCCGCAGCACCGCAACAGCCGGTCAATCCGTGGACGCCGAACACTCCCCCTCCCGCTCAGGCTGAAGCCTCCATTCGGGTAAAAAATGCGGACACCAATCTGCGGAGCGGTCCCGGAACTCACTATGCGGTCGTAGGAACGGCTCAACCCGGACAAACCTTCCCGATCGTACAATCGGAAGGCGACTGGTATATGATTCGGCTGCCTGACCAATCCACCGCCTACATCGCAGGCTGGATCGTAGACCAGGTGCACCCGACGAATGGCACTGGCAGTCCCGGCGTCGGGTATAACGCTGGTATGATCGGGAACGAAACGGTCTACATCTACCACACCCACAATCGCGAGTCCTGGCGAAATGTCGCAAGGCAAACACAGGGCAGTTCCGTAGATGATCCAGAGATCAACATTACTTTGGTCGGCAAGCGCCTAGGCGAGCTGCTGCAGCAAAGAGGCATCCAAACGATGGTGAATCAGGATGACTTCGCCAAGAGGCTTGCAGAACAAAAAAAGAGCTACGCGATGTCCTATGCGGAATCGTATAATGCCGTTGTGGCAGCAGTCGCCGCAAACCCGAGTCTGCAGTACATTTTTGATATTCATCGGGACAGCGACGAGCCACGCAGCAAGGTAGCGCTCACCTTGAACGGCAAAACCTATGCACGCATGTTGTTTGTCATCGGGACAGCCAACCCGAACTACCACGAAAACAAAAAACTGGCAGACAGTCTGCATGCCCGTCTCGAAGCGGCATACCCCGGGTTGTCTCGCGGCGTCATTCTAAAGAGCAAGAACGAGGGAAACGGCGAGTATAACCAGTCTTTGTCCCAGGGGAGCCTGCTTCTGGAATTTGGCGGCACCAACAATACATTGGAGGAATGCTACAACACAGCAGAAGCATTCGCCGATGTATTGATCAATCATATGTTGGAATCTCGCATCGTTTTCAAATAAAAGCACGATTTCTTTTCGCGTAATCATTAGCGAAAAGAATCGTGCTTTTTACCAATCTGCCTTCCGAGTATTAATAGTCCTTGGCAATCGGTGTATGATACCAATACAGTGCATATTCGGTCATTGTGGATGCGTAGCCCAGCTGGCGTAGCATGGTCGAAATATTGCCTCGGTGATAGGTGCCATGGTTGACCGTTTGCAGCACAATTTCCGATAATCGGGTGCTGCGCGATCCGGCGTACGGATTTTCGAGCGCAATGGTTTGCTCCAGGTCGTCCTGGCTCCGGAACCATGCTCTGTATTCTTCCGTTAGCTCAGTAAAGGCTTTCGCGAATTCCTCGACAGAGTAATGAAGTGTTTCTTGTTGAAGTGGAAGGCACTCTTCCAAGGCCTTAGGCATGCTGACGCCTCTCAGTACCTGAAGCCAACACTTGTCGACTGCATAGATGTGCGCAAAAGCCTCCCCTATGGTGGGAAACGAAGTGTTTACTTCCTGTTGCAGCACGGAGGACGGGAGCTCCTTGATTCGTCCCAAAAGGGTTTGAGTAGCCCACGAATGGTAGTCGAACATTTGCACTGGATGATTCATTTGGATCGTCTCCTTTTAACATTTCATGTGATTTGTTCATGTCCTTATAATAAAAAAAGATGTATGACAACAGTCTGTCATACATCTTCGTAATGTTTGAGCGCATTTTGAAGCTGTTCTTTTACAATTCCTCGCAGTTCGGGAGGCTCGAGGACTTCTGCTCCGCAGCCAAAACCAAGCAGAATTGTCAAAAGCCAACGTGCTTCGAGTGGTTGGAAAACAGGAATTCGCATTCTCATACTCCCGTCGGCATGAAATTGCTTATCGGCATGGGGAAACCGGTCCATTGCTTCCGCCAAAGCCTGCGGTCCCACCCGGATCACTACGTCCTCCAACTGACCTTGCCATCTTTTGTTTGCTGAAGCAGCCTCTTCCGGCACCTTGTCATGCTGCTCGAAGGTTTCCTGTGTCACGAACAAATTCATTAACCGGGACAGACGGAACTCCCGATAATCTCGCCGAGTTCGGCAAAACCCATACACGTACCAATTGGCATGTTTAAAATGAAGCCGAAGCGGTTCCATGTCACGGGTTGTGCGTTCATTCTTGGCATCGATATACTCAAAGCGGACGATTTTTCGCTGGGCAATGGCCATACGTAAATGCCGAAGCGCGTTGGGCTCCATGTGGCGGGTGTCCAAGTCTACAGACAGACTCGTGTCGTGATGCTTTGGTCCAATCGTCTGCAGTCTTTCGATGGTCCCCTGCGCACGCTCGTCTTCAAACACGGTGGAGAGGCTTCTAAGCACAGTAATCAGAGAATTGACATCGTACGAACCGAGCAGGGTTTTATCCATTTTGTACCCGTCCATGATGCCATATCCGCCGTTCGTTCCCTGATACGATACGACGGGAAAGCCCGCGGCGCAGAGCACATCGATATCCCGATAGATGGTTCTTTGGGAAACTTGAAATTCTTCAGCCAGCATGGAGGCAGACAAAACTTCGTGATTTAACAGCTTATAGATGATGGAGATCAAACGCTCCAATTTCATGCGTATCCCCGCCCGTTCGTCTAATTCGTATTGCTGCTCTTTATCATACCTGTATAGACTTAAACTGGCCAACTGATCGTTCAAGCAGCTCGCAGATCGCGGTGGGGCTAAAAGTCCTTTTTCCAAATCGAATCAATATGATGGCGCAAAACCTGTTCAATGCGTTCTGGATGGAGCCTCTGCGTTTCCAGCATCGCATGCACAGCAATGCCGTCGATTAATGCGTATAATCGCTCCGCCTCCGTCTCCAGATTCAGTCCCTCTTCCAGCAAATTTTGCTGATCCAGGTAGAAGAGAAGTTTTCGTAATTGAGGATAAAATCCTTGCGGTATCTCCTCCGATTCGCCTTCCCTGTATTTTTGATGAAAGACAAAAGCGAACCATACCTCCATCTCGGCCATCCTCTGCTCGTCCACGGGAAGAATCTCCAACAGGATTTGGATCACCATCTCTTTCGGGGACAGGTCGCGCATCTCGACCTCCCGAATTCGCTGTGCCGCCCTTTCCTTCACCAGCTTCATGGCAAATAGCAGCAATTCATCCTGCGTAGTAAAGTAATGGCGCAGCGCACCCAATGAAACTCCTGCTTCCTGGGCAATCTTTCTCACAGTCGCCCCCTTCATGCCCCACCGCAGGATCACTCTCCATGTTGCTTCGGCTATTTGTTTCCTTCTTTCTTCATGATCAACGATTTTTGGCATGTCTTCATTGTAGCAGAGAATAAATCGGGCGACAATTTAAATAATACACTTGTATTATTTAAAAGCAGCGTGTTACAATCTTTTTGTCTTACATTTTCTTGAAAGTAAAAAAAAGGTGGGGAGATACTTTGTCATTTGTCGCCTGGATGATCGTTGCCAGTGAGATCGCCTTTTGGGTCGTAATTATCGCTGGTTTCGTCTTTCGGTACCTGTTGAAAAAGCAGCGACTGGGTCTAGTCTTGCTCGCGCTCACTCCCGTCATTGACCTGATTCTGCTGCTCACTACCAGCGTGGATCTCTATCGCGGCGCTACTGCTACGCAAGCCCATTCTCTTGCAGCCGTCTATATCGGCGTCTCGATTGCCTTCGGGAAAAGCATGATCGCCTGGGCAGATGAACGTTTCCAATATTACATCGTCAAGCAAGGACCCAAGCCGGTCAAACGTTACGGTTTGGACTACGCGAAACACTATTTCAAAAGCTGGGTTCGTCATGTGCTGGCCTATCTCATTGGTGCAGGATTTTTGGTCCTCCTCATCTATCTCGTCCAGGACCCTGTCCGCACGGAGGCCTTGTCAGGCATGCTCAAGCTTTGGACGCTGGTTCTCGGAGCAGACCTGCTCATCGCCCTCTCCCATTTTATCTGGCCCAAGCAGGCAAAGGCGTAGAAAAAAGCCAACCGATGCATGTTGGTTGGCTTTCTTCGCGTTCCTATTATCTCACCGTCACCACAATTGGCGTTTTCTTCCCGCCATATGTGACGTAAATGGTTGCTTTTCCTGAACCGGTGGCTTTAATCAGGCCATCCTTCACGTCTGCCACCAGCAGACGGTTGGTCGTCCAGAGACCAGGAATCGTTACATTCTCTTCAGATCCATCCATGTACGTAGCTGTGGCCGTAACCTGTCTGACCTCGCCCTTGTTCATGACAATCTGCACGACATCCGTTTTCAGGTACTTGAGCGTATCCACATCCACTGGAATGGACAGGCTCTTGCCGCCGTAGCGGGCCGTCACCGTCGACTTGCCAAACGCAATTCCCGTGATCAGGCCTTGCGAGACATCGGCAGCTTTGTAGTTGCTGGTCTTCCATTCAGCAGCCGAAGTGACATCCAATTGGCGTCCGTCTGAGAAGGTAGCGGTAAGGGTAACCTGGGCGGATTTTTTCGATTTCAGGGAAACAAATCGCTTATCTGCCTCCAGCTTGGTCACAATGCCCACTTCTACCGGAACACTGATTGACTTGCCGCCGTACTTCGCTGTGATGGTGGCTCGTCCGCTGGAGAGTCCTGTCACGCGTCCTTGCGAAACATCTGCAATTTTGATTGCCGAAGAACTCCACTCCGCATCTGCCGTTACCTTTTTCGTGTTACCTGACGAATCTGTCGCTGTCAGGACCAGCTCAGCGGACTCGTTGACGTTCAGAATCAACAAACGCGGATCAACCGACAGTGATTGGGCCTGACCCACTTCTACCGTAATGGTGACCGTCTTTCCGTCAAAGGCAGCGCTGATGGTCGTGGAACCTGAGCCTACTGCGGTGATTTTTCCCTGATTTACTTCGGCGATCGCCGCAGAGGAAGTCGTCCACGCTGCCTGCTCGGTTACGTCTTTGGTCGTCCCGTCCGCATAGCTCGCCGTCAGCTTCACTCTATCACTCTCGTCCTTGTTGAGAACGAGCTTCTTCTTGTCGACCGTCAGCGTCTGCATCACACCGATCGCTACCGGAATCGTAATGGTTCGCGTGCCGAGCGTTGCCGTGATCGTCGTGGAGCCGGTTCCTACACCTGTCACCAGACCTTCACGTACGGTCGCAACCGCTGGCGAAGTCGAAGACCAAGTCATTTTCTTCGTGACGTTTTCACTTTGGCCTCCGCCATTTGGAAAGCTTGCAGTGACCTCAATTTGCTTCGCTTCACCGACTTGCATGGCGAGCTGGGTCATATTGGCGACCAGATTTTGCGGTACATCCACATCCACTACCAGAGTAGCCGTCTTCCCGCCATATGCCGCCTTCAGATTTGCCGTACCCGGCTTGAAAGCGGAGATTTCGCCTTCCTTGGCAAAAACGACATCCTCGTTGTCCGAAGTCCAGGTTACTTTCCCTGTGACCTGTTCTTTCGATCCGTTGGCAAACGAAGCCTGCACAATGACCTTTTCCTTAGTCCCGCTCTTCATCATGAGGAAAGCAGGTACAACATCCAGGGATCGCGGCACTTCGACGTCTACTTTCACCTGAACGGTTTTACTGCCGTATGAAGCGGTAATGATCGCCTCACCTGTAGATACCGCGTGAATCTTGCCCTTGCTGTAATACGCGACATCTTCCTTGTTCGATGTCCATACAGCCTTGTCTCCGACCTCAACCTGGTCCTTGTTGGCGTAAGTTGCGGTCAGGGTGATCTCTTTTTCATCCCCGACTTTCAGGAAGATGTCTTGATGGCTGGCTTCCAGCTTTTGCGCCATGTCGACTTCCACCTGGATTGTTGCGGTCTTCGTGCCATAGGCAGCGGTAATTACGGCTGTACCTGCCCCGTAACCCTTGATCTTTCCTTTGATGACATCCGCTACATCCGCGTTGCTCGTCGACCACTCCGCCTTGTCTGCTACGTTCGGAATTTCCGAACCATCTGGAAAGATCGCCTTCAGCCCGACTTCATCCTCTTCACCGAGCAACAGAGAAACTTTGCTTTTTTCAGGCTCCAGTCGATGGGCAATCTCGACGCTGATCGGCAGGCTGAACGACTGACTGCCGTATTTGGCAGTGACCGTAGCCGTACCCGAACTCAAGCCCTTGATTTTACCGTTGAGTACAGAGGCAATCGAGGGTTTATCGACGGACCAGTCCGCCAGCTCGGTAACCTCTTCCTGCAAATTGTCGCTGTACACGGCCGTCAGATTCACCAGCACATCCTTGCCGATCCGCAGATTGACAGATTGCGTCTCGGAGGTCAAAGCTTTCACTTTCTTCGTTACGGTAACATCCACGATTGCCGGAAAGCCTTTGTAATTGGCGGTCAAAGTGGTGTTTCCAACTCCGTTTGCCGCAATCTTCCCTGCATAGACGGAGGCAATACTCGCATCTGCACTCGACCAAGTAGTATGTATGGTCACATCTTCGACTTTGCCAGATTGATAGATCGCATTGGCTGTCAATTGTGTCGTGTCCCCTGTCTCCAGAGTCACTTTATTGGTAGTCAACACCAATTTGCTGATTTCATCCGCAGCCAATCCGACTTGGGTTGTTCCCAATCCGCTCAACAGCAAGACGGCCAGGAACATGAGCATCGTTTTCTTCCAGAACATCGTCAGCCTCCCCCACGTGTGTGTAATCCACTTCAAAAATGTTGCCTCTCTAACTATATCGGCTTCTCCCCGAATAAATTTACTAGTTCTTCATGTCAGAAATGCGTCGAATCTTGTAACTGCTAGGAAATTTCGTGCGTCAAATAGAATGAAAGAAAAGATAGAACCACTCATGCAGTGTCACACAAAGGAGAAACCATCGTGAAAGAAAAACGAAGAAAGACCTGGCGCAAAAAGCTCCTTCTCGTCAGCGTGATCCTGCTCGCCACGGCTTCCATCTGGTGCGGCTACAACCTTTATCTGATCCAGCGCACGATCGACGAAGCAGCACCCCGCAAAGCCGATGTCGGTATTGTTCTCGGCGCGGCAGTCTGGGGTGATCGACCAAGCCCCGGCTTGAGTGAACGCCTGGAGTACGCGCTGTGGCTCTATAACCAAGGCTATGTGAAGGTGCTGCTGGTGTCGGGAGGATTGGGAGAGGGGAAAAAGGTGACCGAAGCCCAGGCCATGCGCACCTATCTGCTGGAAAAAGGCGTTCCTGCCGATGCGATCCTGATCGAAGACAAAGCGCGCAGCACATACGAAAACCTGCTGTTCAGCCAGCAGGTCATGGAAAAAGCCCATTTAAAAAATGCTCTGATCATCAGTCATGACTATCACCTGGCGCGGGCGAAAAAGATGGCTGACAGTCTGCAGCTGCCAGCCGCCGTCGCAGGCGTCCAGTCTCACGTCCTCTATTCTCCCTATCATAAAATGCGTGAAGTGCTTGCCCTCACCGTATGGGAGCTGGAACAGATCTGGTCCTAGCCGCGATGATTTTCGCGCAGGATTTCGTACACATCCACAAAATGGCGGATTCGCTCCATGATTCGCGCTGCCTTGGTTCGTTCGATGCGATTGCCGTTGGAGATGGAAAGATGCTCCTCCAGCTCCTCCAGGGAATAATTGGAAGTAAACAAAGTAGGCAGATGGTTGTTGGCGCGCTGGTTCAGGATGACACCGAGGATCTCGTCCCGAACCCAGGGCGTCAGATTCTCCGCGCCGATGTCGTCGAGGATGAGCACGGGCACTTCTTTTAGCAGTTCCAGCTTGCTTGCGTAGGACTGATCGGAGATGGAATCTTTCATCTCGCGGATAAAATCAGGAACGTAGACGAGCAGCGAAGCCACGTTTCGCTCCGACAATTCCCTTCCGATGGCGCCCATGATATAGCTTTTCCCTACTCCGAAAGGACCGTGCAAGTAGAGTCCCTTGACTCTCTCGCCCGTCCCTACCTTTTCACAAAATTGAATCGCTGCTCCGACCACGTTCAGGTTGCCCTCGTCGATAACCAGGCCTTCAAAGGAGGCGTTCATCGTCTCCTCGGAGACGTAGTAACTGCGCATCAGGCGGCGCCGTCTCAGCTCCTCCTCGTAGGAAAGCTGCTTGCTGCAGGGGGCGATTGCGCTCACAACGGTGTTGTTCACCACATCCAGTTGGGTCCGATGCCCTTTTACCAGATTGGGGCACTCGCCAAGCCCCGGACAATGCTCGCACCAGTACTGTTCCTTGACGGCGGTGTAAACGGTGGAGAGTGAACGCAGGTAGTCCTCCCTCCCGAGTTCATGATGGTTTTGGGCAAAGCCTTTCAAATAGGAGGACGAGCCCAACATTTTGTCCAACTGCTGCTCGGGAGTCAGAAGCTGGCGAGGCGTACGCTTGGATAGCTCTTGCATGAATTGACCGATAGACTCCATTTACCATCACTCTCCCTTCTGCTTGCTGCGCAGGCTTTGCAGCATTTCTTGCAATTCCGGAAAATCCTGAATCGACTGACCTTTTTTTCCTCCGGTCGCCTGCTTTTCTTGAGCCATCTGCCACTCCACAGAGGCTGGCAGCTTGTCTTCGAGGACTGTGCGATTGTTGCGTCGTGCGGGTGCAGACGCTTTTTTTGGCTGCTTCTCTTTTTCTGCGGCCTGCCCGCGCTGTTCCGTCCGTTCCAGGATCTGCTTCACTGCCTCGTCCACTGTCGCGATCCGTTTCGCTTTCCAACTGTCGCGAATCGTCTCCATATAGGACTTCGGCAGTTCCATCTGCATGCTTGCCAGGGTATGCAGCAGCAACGCATTCACTACCTCCGCCTGCATTCCGTCCGTGAAGACCAGCGTCTCAGCCCGTTCCAGAAACACTTTGCTGACACGGCCCCCGACCACCTGCTCCAATAAGGCAAGCGGAGAGAGCAGACGGCATGCCCGCACGAACGCTTCACTGCCTGCTGGCGGCAGCTTGCCCGGTCCAAAGCTCTCTCCTGCAGGGAGGGTGACTGGCTCGGTGCGGTACAGCTTGTCATCCGTATACCGTTGCACCAATCGCTTGCGCAGCACTTCTTTGTCCAGACTGCGGTCCGGCTTGTACAGCGTCCAGTCGCGAAGCTCTTGTCCCAATCCCCAGCTATCCAATTGATAGAAGTGGCACAAACGGTACAAAAATTCCATGCTGTCACCGACCAGCACCTGGTCCGCGTCCGCGTTGTCGGGCAAATAGAGACGAAGGGAAGAAACGCTGAGCGGATGCTGCACTTCCGGCTCATACCACGATTTCATCTCCGCTGCCGGATAATCAGACTCCATCTGCAGCAAAAACTGCTCCCTCTCCGAGCCTTTCTCGACCTCCAGCTCAGACGGCTTCAAGGATTGGAACACTTCGTGGAAGTCCTTGGTCATGTTTTCCACTGCCGTGTATTCCTTCGTCAACTGATTGGCGAGCGGGTCCGCATACTGCTGCCGCAGCTGTTGATAGCGAATGTTTTCGATTTTGTTCAACAGCATGAGTGACAGCACATAGTCCGCAAAAAACTCGTTTGGACTCAATGGCGGTTTGACCATGTATTCATAGAAATAGTCACGCTGCGCATTTTCCCTTCGGCGCACCTCCAGAAGCCCCAGTGCCTCCAGCCGCTCCCGCGCGCTGAGCAATCGGTCCAGCGACATCGAGGTAATGAGCATCAGGCTTCGGTGTGTGTTTTCGGCTGCTCCGCCGCTGACAGGCTGAACCTCATGGGCCAGCAGTTGATAGAGGGCGAAGGATTCGACACCCATGATCGGCAAATAAAGCTGGGCGACGAAGCCCATCTCGGCAAAGCTGAGCGGCCTGATCATCCGCACCAGATACCGATCCTTCGGCGTCATTTCGTTCCATACCAGTCGGCGCATGTGACTCTTTCCTTCCTGTGAAATCTCATTTCTCTATTATAGCATGGCGATGAATGCAAAGTGGGGAAAACCGATGGAAAGCGAAAAAGACCCCCGCTGTCAGATAGCGAGAGCCGCGATTGGCTTGTCCCGTAACGTAGAGATATGCGCTACTCTTTGGAGAGAGGGGATTGGCTGTTTCTGGCTTGCGACAACAGCTCTTCCAGCTCCTTCATGAATACGGATATATCCTTGAACTGGCGGTAAACCGAAGCGAACCGGACATAGGCAACTTCATCGACATGGTACAAGCGCTCCATTACTTTTTCTCCGACATCGTCGCTCGGCACTTCCGCTTGGCCGCAATTGCGCAATTCCTTTTCGATGTCACTCACTACATCTTCCAGGGTTTCCAATGGAACCGGACGTTTTTCACAAGCGCGCACCAGTCCGCGCAATACTTTTTCTCTACTAAATTCCTCACGAGTTCCGTCTTTTTTGACGATAATTAAAGGAGATTCTTCTACCATTTCGAATGTGGTAAACCTGCGTTCACATTTTTCGCACTCACGACGGCGGCGAATCGATTTATAATTGTTGAAAGGACGCGAATCCAGGACTCTGGTCCCGTTGTACTCACAGAATGGACAGCGCATCGTGGAATCAACTCCCTTGCGAACATTAGTTGTAAACAGTGTCCCTCATGTGCCTACAAGAAGTCAAGTCAATCCTTCTACCTATTTCAAGCCTCTTTCGAATAAATTACAATATGGACTGTTGGAGGGATTTCAATGCGCCTAGTATCTTTGAAACAAGTTCGGCCAGGCATGAAGCTGGCGCGAACCGTGTTTACCCAGGATGGCAAGGTGCTTTTAGGAAAAGGCATGGACCTCACCGAAAGGCTCATCCAAGGACTGCACCGCTCAGAAGTAGATGCCATTTACATTGATGATCCTCGGACTTCCGACATCGTTGTCGAGGATGTCATCCGCCCGCAAACGAGGCAGATCGCTGTAGAAGCGATTGAAAAAACAGTGAAGCAGATCACCAATTCGAACAAATTGGCGCGCAAAATTTCCTTGCTCGAGATGGGCCTCCATTTTCAGCGGGCTTTTAGCGCGATCCTGGAAGATCTGATGCACAACGAGCAAATGGTCGGACATCTGACGACGATCTCTACTCATTCCCCTTCCCTGTACCATCACTCGGTTAACGTGGCCGTGCTTTCGACGGCAGTCGGAATGTCGCTTGGCTACAACCAAAGCCAACTGATGGAATTGGGGATTGGCGCGATGCTTCACGATATCGGAAAGCTGCAGCTTCCAGAGGAACTCCTGAATACCAAAGAGCGTTGGACTCCTGAGCAGCAGGAGATCGCCAAGCAGCACACGATGAACGGGTTTAATCTATTGCGCAAGCAGCATGACATTTCCCTCTTGTCGGCACATGTCTGTCTGCAGCATCATGAACGCATCAATGGCAGCGGCTACCCCCAGGGCTTGAAAGGAAAACAGGTGCATGAATACGCCCAGATCGTCGGGATCTGCGACGTCTATGATTCCCTCACCTCACCTCGCCCCTGGCGCGGGCGCTACATGCCGCAGGACGCCATGGAATACCTGCTCGGCGCAGGCGGCCACTTGTTCGAGCATCACCTGATCAATGCTTTTATCAAGCATATCGCCGTTTTTCCGATCGGAAGCAGCGTCGTTCTCAATACAGGAGAGGTCGGCGTCGTCAGCAAGGTCGACCCAGACTACTGCCACCGTCCGACTGTCCGTGTTCTCAAGGATGGACGCGGCAATGATGTGCATTCCCCTTACGATCTCGATCTGAAGACACTCATCAAGCTTTTTATTGTCGGATTTGAAGACGAGCAGCTGTTTGAGATGAGCGCCTTGACCCCGCCTAGCGAATCGGCAGCTACAACCGAATAGGGAAACGCTGAAGAGGGGCTGTCCTGAAGTCTATTGACTTCTCGGGACAGCCCCTCTCCTTTTTTGTTCCAGTTGCGATTAGCGAACTCCTGCAGCCGCTGTCTCTTTCACTGGACTGGCATTGTACTGTTCGGATACGTGACGCACCAGGTCCACGACGCGGCAGGAGTAGCCCCACTCGTTGTCGTACCAGGCGATTACTTTCACTTGATTGGTGCCCATGACCATCGTCGACAGACCATCGACGATCGAAGAGTTTTCATTGCCGTTGAAGTCGCTGGATACCAACGGCTCGTCGCAGAATTCCAGGTATCCCTTCATGCTGCCCTCGCTCGCTTCTCGCAGGACGCGGTTCACTTCTTCTACAGTCACTGGTTTTTTGGTGTTGATCACCAGATCGACGACTGAGACGTTGGGAGTCGGAACACGAAGCGCAAAGCCGTTCAGCTTGCCATTCAATTCTGGCAATACGATCCCTACAGCCCGAGCAGCTCCAGTCGTAGTCGGAATGATCGATTCCCCTGCCGCACGGGCACGGCGCAAGTCCTTGTGCGGGTTGTCGATATTCACCTGGTCATTGGTGATCGAGTGAATCGTAGTCATCAAGCCTTGCTCGATGCCGAACGCCTCATGCAGCACCTTGGCTACAGGAGCCAGGCAGTTCGTCGTGCAGGAAGCGTTTGAAACGATATGATGGTTCGCATGATCGTAAATGGTATCGTTGACGCCCATTACGATCGTAGCGTCCTCTTCTTTTGCCGGAGCGGTGATGACAACCTTTTTCGCGCCGCTTTGCAGATGCTTGCCAGCGCCTTCACGGTTGGTAAATTTGCCTGTGGCTTCGACGACGATTTCCACGCCGAGCTCTCCCCAAGGCAGCTTGAGCGGGTCGCGGTCGGACAATACCTTTGTCGGCTTTCCATCTACGATGATGGTTTGATCCTTTACTTCAACTTTATTTGGAAGACGTCCGTGGATGGTGTCGTATTTCAACAGGTGAGCAAGTGTCTCTGCTGGATAACTGGCGTTGATAGCGACGATTTCGATGTTGGGGTCCTGAATAGCGCGGCGAAAGACCATGCGCCCAATACGGCCGAAACCATTAATACCAATTTTGATAGTCATAAAAGAAACCCCTTCCTCAATTAAGTTACGCTGATTTGTTACCTTTATTATAATAAGTATGACACAATTATCAATGTGTTTTACTGAAAAATAAATATTTGGACGATTTTTCGTATTATTTTGGACCTAAAAAGCGAAAAGTCGCTCTCTCTTTGTATCGAGAAAGCGACTTTTCAATGCAATTCCTGGTCGTATACCCGCTGGTAACGGTCCTGATAATACAACACCCGCTGGACGTACATGCGCGTCTCCGGGTAAGGAATGTCCTCCAGCGACTCTCTTCGCCCATTCCACTGTCCGTCATTCAACCATCCATTCACTTTGCCGGGACCGGCATTGTAGGCAGCAATCACCTTGGCGATATCCCCCTCATAGCGATTCCCCAAAAACTGGAGGTACCAGGTGCCAATCTGGATATTCATGACCGGATCGTAGAGATAATCCTTATTCGCAGGCTTGAATCCCCCCTGCTGAACGATCCATTCAGCCGTATCCGGCATGATTTGCATCAATCCGATAGCCCCTTTTTTGGAGACCCGATCAGCTTGGAAGCTGCTCTCCGAACGGATCACTGCCAGGATGAGATGTGGATCCACCCGATATTGACGCGAGGCATCCATGATTTCCTCCCGGTACTTGATGGGGTACATCCACTTCCAGACAAATGAGGTATTGAGCAAAAAGAAGAACGCGATCAAGACAATTCCCAACCATGCTCTTCGTTTGCCTAACATCATAAACCGATCTCTGCACGGATCGCCGACAGCATTTCTTCGACTTGCCGCTCCGCCTCTTCCCGTGAGCGCGAATTGTCGATCAAGAAATCAGCTTCGGCTTTTTTCTGATCGATGGGCAATTGCGCGCGCAGCCGTTTTTGGGCCTGCTCTTCCTGCATCTCATCGCGCTCCATCATCCGTGCCAACTGCATGTGAGCGGGTGCGTAGACCACGACGATTTTGTCCACCATGTGTTGCAGCTTGCTTTCAAACAGCAGGGGAATATCCATAAAAACGATGCTTGCTCCGTTCTTTTCTGCCGCTTCTGCTTCTTCGCGCATGACACGACGCACCTCTGGATGGACGATGGCATTCAGTTTTTGCCGCTCTGATTCATCCGAAAATACGATCTCACCCAGTTTTTTCCTGTCAATCTGACCGTCAGCGAGAAGAATCTCGCGGCCAAAATGCGCCACGATTGCTTCATACGCCGGTTTTCCCGGCTCTACTACATCCCGGGCAATCTGATCTGCATCGATCACCGGTATCCCTCGTTCCCGAAGCATCCCGGTGACGGTGCTTTTTCCAGTGGCAATGCCGCCTGTCAAACCCAGAATCATCTCCATCCTCCTCCCCTGCTCGTACTTTATGACTTCCGCTTCTGACATTTGGGACAGACATGTGTCCCACGGCCACCGACAACCAAGCGGACGATCGGCGTTCCGCAGTTGACACACGGTTCATCCTTGCGTCCGTAGACCGCGAGCGACTGCTGGAACATCCCCATTTCGCCCTGGCCGTTTACGTAGGACTTGATCGAGCTGCCGCCTTGCTCGACCGCTTCCTGCAGAGTAGACACAATGCTCTCATGCAGACGCTCGACTTGCTTGCCCGTCAATTTTCCCGCCGGAGTCTCCGGGTGAATTCCCGACTTAAACAACGACTCGTCCACATAAATATTCCCCAGGCCGACCAGACATTCCTGGTTCAGCAGCAGCGGCTTGATTTTTGTCGTGCGGTTTTTCAACAATCCGCGCAAAACCTCCGGCGTAAATCCTTCGTCCAGCGGCTCCACGCCGAGCTTTGCCAACGGCCCGACCGATGTTTCGAGTCCCTTGGGAAAGACATCCATCGTGCCAAACTGGCGCACGTCGCGGTAGCGCAGCTCGGTCCCGTCCGTAAAGTGAAAAATGACATGCGTATGCTTTTCCACCGGCTCCACGGCATGGTACAGTCCATATCTGCCCTCCATCCGCAGATGGGAAATCAGCACATCCTGGTCGAGAATGAACTGGATAAACTTGGCCCGCCTTTTGATCTCATGAATCGTCTGTCCGCACAATTGCGCCTTGAACGCTTCTACATCATCAGGTTGGCGAATGATTCGCGGCAAGCTTACACTTACCCGTTCGATTTTCTTTCCCTTCACCAAGGTCTGCAGGGTACGTACGACGGTCTCCACCTCTGGCAATTCCGGCATATGCCTCCTCCTCTCGCTGTCTCATTTCTCTTATCTGTCATCGGCCCGCCTACTTGGCATCGTACCAGCTGCGTCCGTAATTCACGTCCACCTTGAGCGGAACATCCAGCTCGAGTGCGTTTTCCATGACCTCTGGCACTAGATTCTGCATGATTTCCAATTCATCCTGCGGCACTTCAAAAACCAATTCGTCATGCACCTGCAACAGCATGCGGCTTTTCAACCCTTTTTCCTCCAGGGACTTCTGCATGCGGATCATCGCGAGCTTGATGACGTCCGCGGCTGTCCCCTGGATCGGCGTATTCATCGCCGTACGCTCGGCAAAGGAGCGCAGGTTGAAGTTGCTGCTGCGAATATCCGGCAGGTATCTGCGGCGCTGAAGCAGCGTCGTGACGTATCCGTCCTGCTTGGCCTGCTGGACGATCTCTTCCATCCAGCGTTTCACGCCTGAGAAGACGGAGAAATAGCGCTCGATAAAGTCGCCTGCTTCCTTACGGGTGATATTCAGGTTTTGCGACAAGCCATAATCGCTGATGCCATACACAATCCCGAAATTGACCGCTTTGGCCTGGCGCCGCATCAGGGATGTCACATCCTGTTCGGCCACACCAAATACATCCATTGCCGTGCGCGTGTGAATATCCATATTCTTGCGGAACGCATCGATCAGATTCTCATCCCCGGAGATATGAGCCAGGATGCGCAGCTCGATCTGCGAGTAGTCAGCCGCCAGGATATAGCAGTCTGCTTCGGTAGGGATGAAGGCTTCCCTGATCTTCCTTCCCTCTTCCATACGGATCGGGATGTTCTGCAAGTTGGGATCTGTACTGGACAATCTTCCGGTCGCTGTCGTGGCCTGATTGAAAATGGTGTGTACCTTGCTTGTATTCCCGTGAATTTCCTTGGTCAAACCCTCGATATAGGTGGAGCGCAGCTTGCCCAACTGACGGAAGGTGAGGATGGTGTCGATAATCGGATGATAGGGAGCCAGCTTTTCCAGCACATCCGCACTGGTCGAAGGTCCCGTCTTGGTCTTTTTCAAAACAGGCAGATCCAGCTTTTCGTACAAGACCTCGCCGAGCTGTTTGGGCGAATTGATATTAAAGGACATGCCTGCCAAATCATAGATCTGCGCAGTCAAATCCTCCAGCTTGCGATCCAGTTCTTCCCCCATCTGTGCCAATCGTTCGGCGTTTACGCGAACCCCGTGCTTCTCCATCTCCGCAAGCACTAGGCTGAGCGGTCCTTCCAGATCGTTGAGCAATCCGGACAAGTCATTTTCTTCCAGCTGCTCGCGCAAGACAGGGACAGCTTGCCAGATGGCCTTCGCCTTTTTCGCGACATGCTCGCTCAACTCATCCGTCTCCGGGATCAGCCGCTTGGCCCCTTTTCCGTACAACTCCTCGTCGGGCAAGACGTGCACCTGGGCGTATTGGGCCGCTATGCTGTCCACAGTCGGATTGCTCTCTGCCGCGTTGAGCAGGTAGGAGGCGAGGTATACATCAAAGTTGATGCCTTTGATGTCCAGGCCGTGCCAAGCAAGTCCCACTGTGTCGCGCTTGCCGTCAAACGTCCATTTCTCCTGGCCTGCGTCCCCCAGCCAGTTGCGGAAAGCCTCCCATTCCTTGGCGTCGTCCCAGGACACATAAAGCGCGATGTCTTCGTTCGCCAGACCAAATCCCAAAATCGGCGCATGGTGATAATTCTCTCCGTCCATCTCAACGTAGATCGCCATCGGGGAAGTCAGATTCGCTGCGAAGGAGTCCGCATTTTCAGGCGTCACCACCTCAAAGGAAAATGCCTGCTTTTCTTCGCTCGGCGCAGTAGAGGCTGTCCCCTTCACTTTGGACAGCAGGGATTTGAATTCCATCTTTTTAAAGAATTCCGTGACAGAAGCCCCGTCATAGCCGTCGTAGACCGTATCTTCAAGATTGAGCTCAACAGGGGCATCTCGCATAATCGTCGCCAAGGCTTTGCTCAGCTTGGCCTTGTCCACATTTTCACGCAGGTTCTCCTGCAGTTTTTTGCCGGATACGCGATCGACGTTTTCCAGCACCTGCTCCACAGAGCCGTACTCATGCAGCAGCTTCAGGGCTGTTTTTTCGCCTACCCCAGGCACCCCCGGAATATTGTCGGAGGTATCGCCCATCAACCCTTTTAGATCAATGATTTGCAGCGGCTCAAGGCCGTATTTATCCGTAATCTCCTGTGGCGTGTACAGTTCGATCTCGCTGACGCCCTTACGCGTCAAAGCTACGCTTACATGGTCCGAGACGAGCTGCAGCATATCCTTGTCCCCGGTGATTACAGTCGTTTTCCAATTCTGTTCGTCAGCCTGTTTCGTCAGGGTGCCGATGATGTCGTCCGCTTCATAGCCTTCCAGCTCAAATCGCTTGATGGAGAAGGCGTCCAATAATTCACGCATGAGCGGGAACTGCTCGGAAAGCTCGGGCGGCGTCTTTTTCCGTCCACCCTTGTACTCCGCAAATTCACTGTGGCGAAACACGACTTTGCCAGCGTCAAATGCGACCATGATATGAGTCGGCTGGAGCTCTTCCAATACCTTCAACAGCATGGTCGTAAAACCGAGCACAGCATTCGTATGCAGTCCTGCTGACGTGGACAGCAGCGGCAGTGCATAAAAGGCGCGGTTGGCAATACTATTCCCGTCTATCAAGACAAAATGACCCAAGGATTCCGACCCCTCTCGTGACAAAACGTACTATTCTTAATCGTAACATAGGGGAAACATCCAAGCCAAGCCTGTAAGGGCGAATGGGTAAACAGAACCAGGCTTGAACAAACTAAAGGAAAATGACAAGGCAGGCGATCCTATGCATATGAAAAAATTCCTTCCGCATGTGCTCGCATGGGTCTTTATCACATGTACAAGCGGCATTCATGCGACAGCAGCCATACCCGAGGTCTCCCCCGCGCCGCTTCCAGCCAAACCCAAGCAGGTTGCATTTGTGATCGATGATTTCGGCAACAACATGAAAGGCACGGAGGAAATGCTCTCCATGCCCGTTCCGATGACGATTGCGGTCATGCCTTTCTTGCCCAGCACGAAAAAGGATGCTGAGCTAGCCTATAAAAACGGGCATGACGTCATCGTGCACATGCCGATGGAGCCCCTCAAGGGACGGGCTTCGTGGCTGGGACCAGGGGCCATCACAACCGATTTGTCTGATGAAGAGATCCGCGATCGGCTCCGCAAGGCGATAGACGAGGTCCCTCACGCAATCGGCATGAACAACCATATGGGTTCCAAGGCGACAGCCGACGAGCGCGTCATGCGGATCGTCATGGGCGTTCTGAAGGAGCGAGGACTTTATTTTCTGGACAGCAAGACCAACTATCGCAGTGTAGCAGGCAAAATAGCGAAGGAAATCGGCGTTCCCTACACGGAGAATCAAATGTTTCTCGATGATTCCTTGACCACTGAACACATCACCAAGCAGCTGGAAATAACCTGCCATCGCCTTGACAAAGAGCGACGCTGTATCGTCATCGGCCATGTCGGGCCGGCTGGCAAGAAGACAGCCTCCATTCTGCGGCAGTACATCCCGCGGATCCAGAAGGAGGCTGAATTCGTCACAATCTCAAAAATGATTTTCCAGGCGGTCAACTAAGTCCTGCCATAAGCTTTCCTCCACTTTCTGCTCAACCGTCATCTCTCCCGTCAGGGTTACGTATTCGCTCACGGCCTCTCGAATGGCCTGAGCGATCTTTTTTTGCCCCGCGGGGCTGGTCATTTCAGCACGATCCTGGGCATTGCTGATGAATCCCATCTCGATGATTACAGACGGACAATAGTTGTGGCGAAGCATGTAATACGTCTTTCCTTTTACCGGCTTGTGCTTTGTACCCGCATAGCGATTCAGCGAGTTTTGCAGCAGCTGGGCAAGCATGTAGCTTTGCTCGTTGGTCTGGTACAATACCAACGGCCCGCGTCGTTTGGAATCCGCTGACCAGTTGACATGCAGGCTGAGCATCATCTGAGGATCGATCACTTGAGCGAGATTTCTTCGCTGGGCGAGATCACGCAGATGACGGGAGCGGATTTTCTGCCAACGGTTGTCATCGCTTAGCGCAATATCTTCGTTGCGATTCAGTGCGGTGTTGAAGCCGGCTTCCGTCAATTGGCGGTACAATTCTTGCGCAACCTGGAGATTGATGTCCTTCTCATACAGGGATCCGTATGTCGTACCTGAATCCACACCTCCGTGTCCGACGTCTATGAGTATTTGTATGGGGGTGAACGGGAGTGCCGAAGTTCGGCTCGGGTAATTCACAAGCACCAACAGCGTCGCCATAATGATTACAAGCATTCTGTTTCGCATGCTTGTAGGATTTCCAGTTGAAGAGAAAACCTCTCAGCCGGGGGTAAAAGCATTAACATTGTGAATTGCACCCTCGAGAGATACAATAGAGACGATCCAGATTCCTTTGTAAGAAGGTGCTTTTTGTGCAACAAACCTCGGACAAGCCTGTAATATCGCCTTATCTCGTCCTTATTTTTGCTGTTCTTGCCATCTCCACTTCCGCTATCTTTGTCAAACTCTCGGATGCTCCTGCGCCGATCATCGCCACGTATCGGCTGGTTTTTTCAGTCGTTCTTACTCTCCCGTTGCTGTATTGGAATCGCGGCGCCTGGAAGGAAATCGGCCGGATGTCCAAGAAGGCTTGGGGATTGTGCATCCTGTCTGGCGCTTTTTTGGCCAGCCACTTCCTGCTTTGGTTCGAATCTCTCAACTACACATCTGTGGCAAGCTCTACGGTGCTCGTGACCCTGCAGCCGCTTTTTGCTTTTGTTGGAGGGTATTTCTTCTTCCAGGAGCGAATTCGCCCGCTTGCCCTGCTGGGTGGGATCGCTGCCATCATTGGCAGCTTCGTCATCGCCTGGGGTGATTTCCAGATTGGCGGAATGGCTCTGCTGGGAGACATACTCGCCTTGCTCGGGGCTGTCACCGTCACTGGCTACTGGCTGGTGGGACAGTTTATTCGCCAGCATCTTTCGTCCTTCTCATATACCCTTGTCGTATACTCCGTTACCAGCCTGCTGTTGATCGGCTATGATCTGGCGCTGGGATACCCGTTGGTCGGCTATTCAGCCGAGAATTGGGGCTGGTTTTTCTGCCTCGCATTGTTTCCGACCCTTCTCGGACATTCCTTGCTCAACTGGGTGATCAAATGGATGAATACGACGACGATCTCCATGGGGATCCTTGGCGAACCTGTCGGGACCGCCATTCTCGCTTATATCATCCTTGGGGAAACGGTAACCCTGCCGCAATGGATTGGCGGGTTGATCATTCTCGGAGGCATTTATCTGTTCATCCGCTTCAACCAACCATCCGCGAAAGGAGTGAGCCCCGGTGAACCAGCATCGGCAACCGAGACAACGCAAAAGCTTACGTGAATATATCAAAGGGCTCAGTGTCTGGGCCAAGATCGGCTGGGTGATTTTTCTCGGGTACATCGTGGGACGAATCATTTACTGGATCACAAAGCTGCTCTCTTCTTGAACAGGGTAATCGAGTAGGAGGGGGTGACTAACCCCCGTCCTCTCACACCACCGTACGTACCGTTCGGTATACGGCGGTTCATTTAGGTATGACGCAAATAGGTGTATCTGTCTGACAAACTCTTCAAACC